>Ga0209830_10000799_pt1 | contig 30241 bp, 28 predicted proteins | sample ArcticOcean_MG_C_12_FD_187439 | JGI IMG/M metagenome (GOLD analysis project Ga0209830, IMG submission 187439) | Marine microbial communities from western Arctic Ocean - ArcticOcean_MG_CB8_130 (SPAdes) (version 2) | ecosystem: Environmental > Aquatic > Marine > Oceanic | place: Arctic Ocean...
AGACTTAACGGTTAAGCCCCAGTCTAACGCTTCGTCAGCCACTGCGTTTTTCAGCTCGGCTTTAATGCGGTCACGTGAAGTCAGTGCTTCATTCAAATTCATACCGCCGATAATAGAACGTAGGTTAGTTTGCACCATATTACGCATCGCTACACGGAAGTTTTCAATGCCGTACACAGCGCGTTCAATGTTGCTGACTTTAATGAAAGCAACCGCATTCGCTAGAATCACAGCATTGTCTGCAGTAATCACTTCCTGTTCTGGTATCTCTAAAATAATATCTTTGGTTGTTACCTTGTAGCTGACTTTACTTAAGAACGGGTTGATGATGGTTAACCCGGGCGTGATAACACCTTTAAATTTTCCTAGCCGTTCGACAACCCACTCTTCACCTTGCGGCACAATACGGACACCTTTAACAATGGCGATAATGGCTAAAAATATGAGTACGATACTGAATTCTGTCATGATTTTTCCTAATAATTCAAAGATTAAATAGCTTTAACTCTTAATGCATTACCTTCTACGGCTACCACATTGGCTTCTGCTCCTGCTTCTATACCTTCATCGGAAACAGCAGTCCATTCGCGAGCGCCCATCAAGCCTTGTGTGAATTGAATGCGACCTGATTGGCTAGGGCCGCAGGCTTTAATCACTTTACCAACTCTGCCAATTTCCTGACCTTGTGACTGACCAATGCGAGAGTGCGTTTCAGTTTTTTTGTTGTATACACGCCAAAGTGCAAGAGAGCCAATTGCAAGCACAGCAAACATCGTGAATTGCCAGGCATAAGGTATGCTTGGAAACAGCAATATTGCTAAAGAAACGCATAAGGCCGCGATACCAAACCATAAAATATCTAAGGTGCCGACCATCGTCATTTCAATGGTGAGTAGGGCAATACCAAAGGCAGCCCAAATCCATATCGGTTCTATCATTCAACGCATCCTAGCTTAAGTAAATAGAACGTTTATATTAGCACTATTTATAGCAGTTATTAAGTTGAAGTAGTCGAATTGCTAACTGATTAAACTTTTCTTTATATGAGAGGCGGCTGAACGCGCCTAGTCTTTGCGTTAGCTATGGTAAAATCCCGCGTATATGACGACGAATACACAAACACCAGAAAACGCACTTGATAAACCTTTTGATCCGAAAGCCATTGAAAGTAAATGGTATGCCTTTTGGGAAAGTAAGGGCTATTACGAAGCCGGACTAAATCCAGAGGTTAAAGAAAACTTTAGTATTTTATTGCCACCGCCGAATGTGACCGGTAGCTTACATATGGGTCATGGTTTTAACCAAACGCTCATGGATGCGCTGACTCGTTATCACCGAATGCGCGGCGAGAATACGTTATGGCAGCCGGGGACTGACCACGCAGGTATTGCGACACAGATTGTTGTTGAGCGTCAGCTGGACGTACAAGGTGTTTCGCGCCATGAGTTGGGCCGTGAAAAGTTTTTAGAAAAAGTGTGGGAATGGAAAGAGCTTTCTGGCGGTAATATTACCAAGCAAATGCGCCGTCTAGGCACATCGCCAGATTGGTCGCGCGAACGTTTTACCATGGATCCAAAGCTGAATAAAACGGTGACGGAAACCTTTGTGCGTTTGCATAAAGAAGGTTTGATTTACCGCGGCAAGCGATTGGTGAACTGGGATGTCAAACTCGGCACGGCTGTTTCAGATTTAGAAGTCGTGCAAGAGGAAGAAGATGGCTCGATGTGGCACATCAAATATCCACTGGCGGATGGCTCAGGCGATTTAACTATCGCGACGACACGTCCCGAAACGATGTTGGGTGATGTGGCTGTGATGGTGCATCCAGAAGATGAGCGATATGCGCACCTTGTTGGTAAAACGGCCAAACTGCCGTTATGTAATCGTGAAATTCCGATTATTGCAGATGATTATGTCGATAAAGATTTCGGTACTGGTTGTGTAAAAGTGACGCCAGCACATGACTTTAACGATTACGCGGTTGGCCAGCGTCACAACTTAGCAACGGTTGGCATATTAGACCTTAAAGGTTTTGTGAATGAAGAAGCGCCAGCGCAGTATCAAGGTTTAGAGCGTTTTGCTGCACGTAAGCAAGTCGTTGCAGATTTAGATGCGCAAGGTTATTTGGTTAAAGTTGATAAACATAAATTAAAAGTCCCTCGTGGCGATCGTACTAATGTCGTGATTGAGCCGATGCTGACAGACCAGTGGTTTGTGGCAATGAGCAAGCCAACAGCCGATGGCAAAAGCATTACGCAAAAAGCATTAGATGTTGTTGAGAGTGGAGAGGTGAAGTTCTACCCAGAAAACTGGGTGAATACGTATAACCAATGGCTAAATAATATTCAAGACTGGTGTATTTCTCGCCAGCTATGGTGGGGCCATCAAATTCCAGCTTGGTATGGCGAGAATGGTGAAGTGTTTGTTGCACATGATGAAGATGAAGCAAAAGCAGAGGCAGCTAAAGCTGGCTATACAGGCAATTTAAAACGTGATGAAGATGTCTTAGATACTTGGTACTCTTCTGCGCTATGGCCTTTCTCAGCCATGGACTGGACGGGTGATGAAGCGATTGATGCGCAAAACCATGCCTTACAACAGTTCTTACCTTCCTCTGTGCTGGTGACTGGTTTTGATATTATCTTTTTCTGGGTGGCGCGTATGGTGATAATGACCAAACACATCACTGGAAAAATTCCATTTAAGCATGTCTATGTGCATGGCTTAATTCGCGATGCTGAAGGCGCGAAAATGTCTAAATCTAAGGGCAATGTATTGGACCCGATTGATTTGATTGACGGCATCACGCTGGACGATTTAATCAAAAAACGGACAACGGGGTTAATGAACCCCAAAGATGCGACCAAGATTGAAAAACGTACCCGTAAAGAGTTTCCTGAAGGCATTGATGCTTATGGTACTGATGCGCTACGATTTACGTTTGCAGCTTTAGCGAGCCCAGGCCGTGATATCAAGTTTGATTTGCAACGTTGTGATGGTTATCGCAACTTCTGTAATAAATTATGGAACGCGACACGCTTTGTATTAATGAATACAGAGGGCCAAGATTGTGGCTTGGAGTCTTGTGCAGATAAACCTGACGGCTATTTGAAATTTAGCCAATCGGATCGCTGGATTGTTTCTATCTTGCAAAGAACAGAAGCGGACGTTGAAAAAGCATTTGAAGACTACCGCTTTGATTTGGCTGCTAAATCCATTTATGAATATGTGTGGGATCAATATTGCGATTGGTATTTAGAAATTGCCAAGGTGCAAATACAAGTTGGTTCTGAAGCTGAGCAACGCGCGACACGCCGTACTTTATTACGTGTATTAGAAACAATCCTTCGTTTAGCACACCCAATTATTCCGTTCATCACGGAAGAAATCTGGCGTACAGTTGGCCCAATGAGCGGCCGCACTGGCGACAGCATTATGTTAGAAGCTTACCCATTGGCACAGCCTAAAAAGATTGATGTGGATGCTGAAGCTTGGGTTTCACAACTGAAAGCTTGTGTCGATGCTTGCCGTAGTCTACGTGGAGAAATGGGTATTCCACCATCGACTAAAGTGCCTTTAGTTGCTGCAGGAGATAGCGAAACGTTAACTGCTTACGCACCATATTTGAAAGCATTAGCTAAGCTAGAGGAAGTGAAGGTAGAGGCTGAGTTGCCAGAGGCGGATGCCCCTGTCATGTTGGCTGGTGATTTCAAACTGATGTTAGAAGTTGAAATTGATATTGAAGCTGAGAAAGAGCGTTTAGGTAAAGAGGTTGGACGTTTGCAAGGCGAAATTTCAAAAGCCAATGGTAAGTTGAACAATGAAAACTTTGTTGCACGTGCGCCTGCTGCAGTCGTCGAGCAAGAAAAAGCACGCGTCGCTCATTTTGCAGCGAGCTTAGAAAAGCTGGAAGCACAGCTCGCTAAATTAGGGTAGTTCCATAGAGGAGGACTCCGTAAGCGATAACAAAAAAACACCATTACCATTAGAGATTATGGCATTAGAGCTCTTTGGTACGTTATTGATGGGGATTGGCGTGGCAAAAAAATTTGGGGGTATTGATTTTCTACCCGCCATTACTCGGTTTGACGAATCAGGCTGGCTAATGATTGGGCTTGGTTTTTTACTCACCCTACCTTTTTTGTTTTATATCGTAATGAAGGTGTTAGAAAAGGCAGAGCAATCCATCACGAAATAAAGGCAAGCTAGCGTTAAGCGTTTGCGCCGCACTTGTGGTAGAGCTGAAAAAATACACTTTTGCGACCATTACAACTGCCACCATGATCATGTAAGCCGATGCCGCAATGTGGGCAAAAATTGTTCTCGGTATTTTTTAAATCCACTTACCGCTCGCAACCCGGACATACATTTTTAGCTAGCCTTGCTAAAGCTATGTCATAACTCAGCGTTTATCTTCTTTTAGCTTCCGGCATGGTTTCCGTTAATCGCTGCTTCTCAAGATACTTGTTGAGCGAAATAATGGCTTGTCGTCCAATTACAATGGTGAGCACAATGCCGACAAAATAGCGAACATAGTCGCCATAATTCGGCAAGTAAGGCACTAATTCGACGAAGAAGGTGAATGCCGCAAAGATAATGAAACCCCAAACAAAAGGCCAGTAAGGTGTTTTACGCTTCTTTTTAAATAACCAAGCAGCAAGCAGCAATAACGGCAATGTGTGAGTGCAAGGCAGTATAAGAAGGAGCGTATATTCTGATGCTTTTAACTAATCTAAGGTTTGGCTGCGTTGAATTGCCGCATCATCTTGACTCGACTGGTCGGTTGCATTTCGGGTGGAAACCCAATTATTGCAGGTAGTACATGCAGCACGATAATCATTACGATGTGTGTCGAGTTTGAGTTGCACTTGCTCAAGCTGGTTGGATAATCCACGCTGTTCAGTATACAGCGTTTCTAATTCTTGACGAATAGGGGCTGCTGTTTTTGGTTAATAAACTGCTCAAGCGTGTAGTGCGTTTCCATCTTAGGCAAGTCACGAATAAGGGTGTTGCCTAAGCCAATTAAAAACCATACAAAAACAAAAGCGACTAGCCACAAGCCACGGTTAAACCATTTCTCAGATAATCTTGAGCCTTTACTCATGTTCGTTCCTAACTATTTAATTAGTACTATATAAAGAGGTTTACGTCTGATTTGCCAGCAAATTCAAAGAAAGTTGCAGCGCCACCAAACTCAATGCCATCGATAAAATCAGTTGGTTTGAAATCAAATAAGTCGACGGTCATTTGGCAAGCAATCAGTTTCACACCGCTTTCCAAGCAGGCTTCGCGTAACTCTTCAATACTAGCGACGCTTTTTTTTTAATTTTTTGCTTCATCATCATGGTTGCCATGCTTTCCATACCCGGCAGCAATTGCGCTAAGTTAGACATGGGGACTGGCATCGGCATGGCAGGGTTGCTAATGGGAGAGACTTTTAAATCGCTGATATCTTTTTTGAGTAGCGTTAAACCATAAAAGGTAAAAAAGATGCTCACTTCATAATCCAGTGCAGCGGCCGTTGAGGCGAGTATGAACGGCGGATAAGCTCAGTCGAGAGAGCCTTTTGATGCAATGAGGGCTAGTTTTTTAGCCATGATTGTTATTCAGTATTACGTTTTTTAATATAAAACGTAAGCTCGTTTTTTACTTTATCAAGTTGCAACAGTTCATGCTCGGTTTGCTTGCAAAATGCAGCAAAGTCTTTTTCTGCACCCGGGTCCGTTGCAGTGATTTTTAAGACTTGATTGCCTAGCATGTCACTTAAGCCTTTTTTGCAGCGCAAAATAGGTAGAGGGCAATTGAGCTTACGTGCATCAACTTCTTTATCAAATTTCATTATCTTCTTATCGCCTAATTGGTTAAGAGCATTAACTGTTAGCATTTAGTGAGTAGCCTGCTTTTACCCAAGCCACGACACCGCCGGCTAAGTTAATAGATTTAATATTTTTAGAGGCAGCAAAGTCTGCAGCATGGGCAGACCGTATGCCACTATGACAATAAAAAACGACAGCATCGGCGCTTGTGAGTTTTGCATATTCAAGCGGTAACAGAGAAAGCTTCACGTGAATGGCACCATCAATCACACCGCGCGCGACTTCATCATCGTTGCGAACATCGACCAATAGCACATTATTTTTTACCAATGTGTTTGATAGTTCAGATACCTCAATGTCAGTATAGCTTTTCATTTTTAATTCCTGTTAACCAGCTATTGTACACAGGAACCACAAAAGTTAATTAACAAAGTGAAAGAACCAAGCAACATATTATATTGGTGTGAATAGCCATTTGGAGCGTTATGACGGACTCATTTATAATGGCTCCTTGGCATCGTATTAATCATCATTTTTGGAGTTTTCAATGATCACTTTACCTAATTGCCCGCAATGCAGCTCTACTTATACTTATGAGGATGGAAATCAATTTGTCTGCCCAGAGTATGCGCATGAATGGCCACAAAGTGGAGAAGTGGAAAATGCAGAGAAAAGTAGTGTGGTTAAAGATGCGAATGGCAATGTGCTGAATGATGGCGATACCATTACTGTGATTAAAGACTTAAAAGTAAAAGGTTCTTCATCGGATGTTAAAGTGGGCACCAAAGTGAAGAATATTAGGCTGGTTGATGGCGACCATGATATTGATTGCAAAATTGATGGGATTGGCGCCATGAAATTGAAATCACAGTTTGTAAAAAAAGCCTAGCTGTATACAACCAATTTATCGCCTTTTTGTGGTTATAAATAACCATATTTTTTACAAATATGTAAAGTAATCAACTACCTGTTGAGCTTTTTTATATTAATTCATCATCATATTTAATTAAGTATATTTAGGGGAATTGGTATGTTGCGTTTATTAATAGGTGCGATTGTCTTGGCATTTTATTTTGCATCAAACACTACTTTTGCTGATAGCTACCATAGTACATTTACCGCGAAACCTTTCGATAGCTTAGGCAAATGTGTGCAAAGAGCGCTGGCTAGGCGCAAAGGCTGTATCGTTAAAGTAGAGTACGAAGTGGAGAGTAAAATACCGCGCTATAAATTCGATATTTAAACACGCTCTGGTAAAGTATGGGAAGTAGAATGCACAGTAGAAGCAAGCCGGATTACGGAGGTTTAAGAAAAAGTCAAAGCGGATGATCCAAGATTTTACTCGCAAGTCAAAATAAGTGAAAAAATAGCGATAGCGATAGCGACAGCGACAGCTTTGGCATGACATCCCGGCAAGGTGATGGAAGTTTAATAGAGTCTTGAATCTGACGGTAACGCAACCTATGAGGTTGATATTGAAGAGGACGACACAGAGGGGGGTGATGGTGGAAATTGATGCTACCACAGGTAAGATTACTCGAATTGGATATGAAAACTATCAAATTGGTGTTCATCGGTTTTAACTTTATTGGATAGCAAAAAGCCCTCAATTGAGGGCTTTTTTTATTGTAAGTTAATCGTGGCCTTGTTTATATACAACCACCAATTAATTAGTTGTGGCAAAGCAATCCGGCAGTGCGTTGAATGGGTGAGTGTTTAAAATCATGTGGTTATATCATAGTTGGGTGATGGTACATAGATTGCTCTATTTAATATATGGCACTTGCATGCTCTAAAGTCAATAAAGCCACCATGACAACCAATGGTGGCTTTATTGCTTTTTCTCAGCTCACACCGTCTTTTAGCTTGGTCAGGCATCACATCATAATTTAAGCTTTAAAAGGATGTAACACAGCCACAATCTCTTTATACTATAGGACAAGTTAACCAATCGATTTCATAAGATGACAACCTCAGATAATATGACTGCCAACCCACAACCACAAACCATCTACCTTAAAGACTATCAAGCTGCGTCTTATCAGGTTGAGCACGTGCATCTGACGTTTCAATTATTAGACGGTAAAACCATTGTCAAATCTGAAGTGAATTACATGAAAAACCCAGATAATTCGTCTAATACATTGGTATTGAATGGGCAAGATCAAACCATTGTCAGCGTGGCAAAAGATGGTCAGCCATTCGGTGCTTATACGCTTGCTGATGACAAGATGACGATAGACAATGCGGGTGCGCAATTCTCCTTAACCATTGTCACGGAAATCGACCCAGCATCAAATACGGCATTGGAAGGTTTGTACCAATCGCAAGGCACGTATTGCACCCAGTGTGAGGCGGAAGGGTTTAGACGTATTACCTATTATCAAGATAGGCCCGATGTATTAAGTACCTTCACTGTGCGTATTGAAGGCGATAAAGCGCTATACCCTGTTATGTTATCCAATGGTAATTTAGCTGAAACAGGCGAGCTGGCAGATGGTCGTCACTTTACCATTTGGAATGATCCATTCCCGAAACCATGTTATTTATTCGCGTTAGTCGCAGGTGATTTAGTGCGTACAGAAGATCGCTTTACCACCATGACTGGTCGCGAAGTTGACCTGCATATTTATGTGCGCGCAGGCGATGAAAGCCAATGTGGGCATGCAATGGAATCACTCAAAAAATCCATGCAGTGGGATGAAGAAACTTACGGTCGTGAATACCAATTAGAGTTATTCAACATTGTCGCCGTTAACGACTTTAATATGGGCGCAATGGAAAACACATCGCTTAATGTGTTCAATACGAAGTTAGTACTCGCACACCAAGAGACCGCTACCGATAATGACTTCCTCAGTGTCGAAGGCGTTATCGGCCATGAATACTTTCATAACTGGACAGGTAATCGTGTCACTTGCCGTGATTGGTTTCAGCTCTCTTTAAAAGAAGGCCTAACTGTCTTTAGGGATCAAACATTTAGTGCTGATTTGAACTCGCAATCGGTACAGCGCATTGATGATGTCGACCGTTTACGCCGCATGCAATTCTCAGAAGATGCCAGCCCACTCGCGCATCAAGTACAGCCAGATAGCTTTATCGAGATCAGTAATTTCTACACCACCACTATTTATGAAAAAGGTGCAGAAATCATCCGCATGCAACATACCTTATTAGGTAGCGAAACGTATCGCAAAGCAACGGATTTATACTTCGAACGCTACGATGGTCACGCCGTGACTTGTAATGATTTTGTGCAATGTATGGCCGATGCTTCAGGCCGCAGCATGGAACAATTCTTTCTATGGTACAAACAGCCCGGCACGCCAACATTGACAGTGACCTGTCACTATAATGAAACCAATTATAACTACGCGCTCACCTTTAAACAAAAACAAGAAGACACGCCCGGTCAGTACGATAAAAAACCATTACTGATTCCAATTGCCGTTGGCTTGCTCGATGCAGAAGGCAATGAAATTCAAGCCACGCAAGTGTTAGAAATGGCAGAGCGTGAGCAAACCTTTCTATTCATGGATATTAAGTCACGCCCCATTCCATCTATCTTGCGTAGCTTCTCAGCGCCAGTGAAATTAGTCACGGACTTAAGTGATGATGATTTGCGCTTATTACAACTACACGACACTGATGGCTTTAATCAATGGGAAGCAGGGCAAACATTAGCCCTACGCGCCATTGAAAAAGTGATGGCCGACCAAGACGCAGACATTAGCGAGTTTGTAGATGACCTAGGCATCCTTATCGCACAAGGCCTCGCAGAAAGAGGTGACAAAGCCTTACTTGCCAGAGCGCTTACCTTGCCATCTATCCCAGTGATTTCACAATCGCAAACGGTGATAGACCCAGCCGCCATGGATAAAGCCCGCACTCATATTTTAAAAGCCATTAAACGCACACATAAACCAGCGCTGACGAAGTTGTATAAAGCCAATGGCAATACAGGTGAGTTCTCACTTACACCAGCTGCCATGGGTCGGCGTGCTTTGCAGAACGTCACGTTAGAACTGCTGACTGCAACCAACGGCACAGGCTGCGCGATATTAGCCAAAACGCATTATGACAATGCCGATAACATGACCGATAGAATCGCCGCATTAGCCAGCTTAACCGACAGTACCAAGCCAGAACGTGAAGCCGTCTTTTCAGACTTTTATAATCGTTACAAAGACTATCCGTTGGTTGTTGATAAATGGTTTACGATGCAAAGTATGGCAAACCGTAATGCCATGCTTGATGACTTCGCTAGCCTACGCCAACATCCAGACTTTAATATCAAAAACCCAAACCGCGTCCGCGCGCTTTACTCATCCTTTGCGATGAACAACCCAGTGAAATTCCACGACCCAAGTGGAAAAGGCTACGCCATCCTAAGAGATGTCATTGTTGAACTCAATGCCATCAACCCACAAATTGCCTCACGCCTAGTCACACCACTACGCGAATGGAAACGCTACACACCTGCGTTACAAGCGCATATGAAAGCCGCATTGCAAGTGATTCTAGACACACCTAACTTATCCAATGATGTGTTTGAGTTGGTGAGTAAATGCTTGAAAGGTTAAGCAGCTAATTAGAAACACATCATTGAAATATCACATATACCGTTACATAGCTCTCATGTGATTAATTTTAGTGAAAGACTTTCTGGCATTGGCAAGTAACTGACCGTCAGCGGGATGGTCAACCGTTTCAACACTAACAATCTTCGCTGAAACGTTTGTGTCATGGCTATGCGCATGTTTAATCAGCTCTAGCTTTGCTGCTCATGGGCCTACAATCAAAATTTCACCAACACCAGAAACAGCTTCAATCACTTAGTGTAATAGTTTTGATAATTTCACTTTCGCTTGCTTTAGTATTAAATTAAATAACGTGCGCTTCATGATGGTCAATCCATACGACTGCGTGACTTAAAGACATAGTTTTCTCCTTAGTAATCTTATAGTGTGAACCCTATGTTCGTAAATGAGATTGACCTCAGTCAACTTTAATATTTTTAAAGGCGAATACTTAGAGGCGTTAAAAATATCTAGTCACATCCAATATTGGGTAGTCAGTTGATCGTGCCACAGACCCTACAATAGCGGGGTTTGGCCTTTTTGCTACGTACAGCGTAATGTCGTTCAGTGATTGCGCGCTAGCAGCGCTAAGCTTACAATTTCTTTATTAGTATTTAGCGTATGTATTTAATTTCAAGAAGAGTAGAGACAACATGAGCAATATCGCAATTATCGTCGATTTAGAAACAACAGGCTTAAGTGCTGAAGATCACATTCTAGAAATCGGTGCGATTAAAATCAACACCGAAACAGGTGAAGTGCTAGATGAGTTTCAGACCTTTACACAACCAGAATCTGAGTATGGCGACTATACGTTCCAAATCTCACCATTCATTACAGGCTTAACAGGCATTACCGATGACATGGTCGCTGACGCACCTTCCAATGGCGAGGCGGTCAATTCCTTCATGGCGTTTGCTGGCGACCTAGAGATTTGGGCTTACAATTCGGGCTTCGATAGCAAATTCATCAACCAACACACCTCAGAATATCGTCCTTTTAAAGATGTATTACGGATTGCTAGAAGGGCTTTCCCAACACTGAGAAGTCATAAGCTAGTATTGGTCGCAGATCACTTAGGTTTAAGCCAAGCAGGCGCGCATAGAGCCATTGCCGATTGTTTGATGACGAAAGAGGTGTTGGTACAAGGTTTGAGGTTGTTGGAGCAAGGGCGTAGGTAGGGAATAGGCCGTAAACAAATTTATGCAAACTACAACTAAATATTTGAATTGCTAAATGGGTATTTCAGAGCTCCCTTCAAAACTGAGTTTGCCGCAGACGAATCCTGGTGTTGCTACGGTGTTGGAATACCTGGTGATGAAGTTCCCTTATGTTGATGCGCAGGTTTGGCGGCAGCGGATGGTGGATGGTAAGGTGCATTTCCATGGTGGTGAACTGATTGCAGCAGAGACGCGCTTTCAGCCGCAGCAACGGGTTTATTATTACAGGGAAGTCGATAGTGAGCCTAGTATCCCTTTTAAAGAAACCATACTCTTTCAAGACCAGCAACTTTTAGTGGCGTATAAACCCCACTTTTTAGCCGTCACGCCCGGCGGTGTTTATGTGAATGAATGCCTACAAACCCGCTTACGACTCAGCACTGGCATTGAGGGTTTACAAGCTTTGCATCGTTTGGATCGAGTAACCGCTGGCTTGGTGATTTTCTCTACCAACCCAGAAACCAGTCATCTGTATCACCATCTATTTGAAACACGAAAAATACACAAAACCTATCAAGCCATTGCCAATATTCGTGATGATGAGCAACTGGTGGGGCAGGAGTGGGAAGTTAAAAACCGTGTCGTGCATGGTGAGCCGCATTTCCGTATGCAGATAACCGAGGGCGAAGCCAATAGCCATTCTGTGATTCGATGCTTGCAACAAACTGAGCAGCAGGCATTGTTTGAATTAAACCCCGTGACAGGCAAAACCCATCAATTACGACTGCACATGCAGACACTAGGCTGGCCGATATTAAACGACCCATACTATCCGCAATTACAACCACAAGCTGAAGATGACTATGCAGCACCATTGCAGTTGCTGGCAAAAGAATTAGCATTTATTGACCCAGTTACGCAACAGGCTAGGCACTTTAGCTGTAGCAAGAACTTGTCGCTGAAATAGGGTGATGTTTATGATCACCTGCTATTATGGCCTGCCATTTTAGCTTCATACATAGCCGTATCTGCTTTTTCAGTATCTCTTCTTCATTGCCTTCACTGCTATGTAGTAAGGCTATGCCAATACTTCCGTTGCGGAGAGGAGAATGTTGTATTGGTCTGCAGGTCCCAATCCCATAGATCTTGGGTGCTAGCTTTGATGACAAAATCCCAGCGTTGTTTCAGCATGCTCTGCTTGGAAAGTGATTTTTTACAGAATAAAAAAACTCCCGCTAGGCATAGCATTGCAATCAAACTTAATACAATAAATAGGTAGGCTTCAGTCATGTTGGTATTGAAAGGGAGTGGGTTTTAATTTGACATGCATAAACATATGCGTCAATACCAACTCTATCTCATCAATTTATAACATATGTTATATCTGCGTTGTGTTAACAACCTTTAGGCGAGGTAGTCTGGCTGACTATTTTGTTACGTTGTTATTTTATAGTTTACAATTTGAGTATGAAAAAAACCGCTGAATCAGGTATGGGTAAAGTTTTTATTATTATGTTTAATTTTATTATCCTATTTCATATATTTAACCTATCAATATAATCTGCTAACTGGAAGCGTTGCTTCTTTACTGACTTGGAGCTTTTTTGTTCTTTGTACACCCGTTGCCGACGCTGGTTTTTATTGGATTTCCCACTGAGGATTTGTTTGGTATTCGAATGGTTCTGTCGGAAATCGCAGTCTGGGCAATTGTCATTTTAATTAATGTGGTTGCCCTAATTTACTTTCATTATTTTTAGTCGCCCTGTTGTTAATACCTACAGGCCTAAATCTAGCTGTAATAGCTTTTTCAACATCGGGACTGTAACTGGTTTTTTCTCAGTCAATGACCACTCATCCAATGCATTGAGTACTGACATGAGCGTGGGTAAATCTCGTCGTAGATAGCGCAAGCAGTAAGCAATCACTTCGTCTGGTAGGCTTATACCACGTTCAGTGGCGTGGTTTTTCAATGCCTCAGTTTTTTCGACATCGGATAATGGCTGTAGTTGATAGACTAAGCCCCAAGCTAGGCGAGTAGCTAAGTCGTCGCGCAGCTGCATTTGTGATGGCGCATGTAAGCCAGCGGTAATCAGTTTGCCGCCATTCGCTTTGAGTTGATTGTAAGTGTTAAACAAATCAATTTGCGCTTCATCATCTAGCAGGTGCACATCATCTGCAATATGCGCGCCCAGATATTTTGCGGCATTGAGTAAGTGACTTTTACCACTACCTGCTGGGCCCCAACAATAGATAAAGGATGCGTCGGCTGAACCATCTAATAAGTGCTGAATATTGGTTAGCACTTCAGCATTATGACCAATCACAAAGTTATCTAGCATTTGTGGCGGCGCTGGCTGAATATCAAGTAGTAGTTGTTTCATCACTATTTAAGGTAAGCATCGCTAGTTAAATAACTTTGTTTCGAATGGCGTAAGCCCACGGCGATTGCCGCGCCAACAGGTAAGGCTAATAGCACACCGGCAAAACCAAATAACTGTCCGCCAGCTAACAAAGCAATAATCACCACAACTGGATGCAAGCCAATACGGTCGCCAACTAAGTATGGCGTCAGGATGTAGCTTTCAATGACTTGCCCAATACCAAACACCATTAACACCGGAACGATAGCTGACAGCGAACCGAATTGTAATAATGCTAGTAATAGCGCCATGATAAAGGCAATGGCAAAGCCTAAATAAGGAACGAAGCTAAGCAAGCCAGCCAGCAGCCCGATTGAAACTGCCATCTCTAAACCGGCAAGCCATAAGCCAATGCTATAAAACACACATAGCGCAGCCATGACAGAAAGTTGGCCGCGTAGAAATTCAGCTAGGACTTGATCGATTTCTTTAACAACCGTAGTGGTTTTTTCGAGCCATTGTCTAGGAATTAACTCGGTAATTTTTTCAACAAGATTATCCCAGTCACGTAGTAAATAGAATAAAACGACGGGTAATAATATGAGGTTGGCAACAATGCCAATCAGCGCCAATCCTTTGCTGCCTGCCGTCTGCAGCAGGTGATTTAATACGTTGCCAGTTTCTTGCCAATGTTCGGTGATCATCTGCTGAATCTGCCCGATATCAATGGCGAAGCTTTTGCCTAGATTTCTTTGCAACCACGGTTCGGCATAGGCGCGAAAGTTTTCGATGAGAACAGGTAGGCGTTCAGCAATGAGTAATGATTGTTTTTGTAAAAGCGGTATTAGAATCAAAATAATCAGCATCATGCCAGCAAATAACCCAACAATGACTAAAAGGGTGGCGAGCGCTCGGCCGACTTTAATTTTGTTAAAACCAGCCACGCTGAGCTTATCGACTAATGGGTCGCAAATGTAGGCCAGAATTGCCGCTGCGATGAATGGCGTCACAATGGGGCCGAGCTGATAAAGAGTCAAGGCAAGCAGTAGCGCAAAAATCGTCCAACGATTATCGCTAAAGATGCGGGTGATGGGGTCTTTGTCTTTTGGTTGTTTAGCCATATTTTGGTAAAAATGAGTTAAAATGTGCGCTTAAAATTAAGCAATTAGCAAAATTATACTTAAGTTAGCCGTGCTGCATGATATTTATTAAAAAGCACCTGCTATCGTCACACTTAAAACCCTTATTGAAACGAGATCATTTTGAGCGCAAATTCTGACAATACCCCTGTTACCTATCGCGATGCTGGCGTTGACATTGAAGCTGGTGATGAGCTAGTTAATCAAATCAAACCGTTTGCAAAACGCACGATGCGCCCAGAAGTGATGAGTGCGATTGGTGGGTTTGGTTCTATGTTTGCGATGCCAACTAAGTTTAAAGAGCCTGTCTTGGTTTCAGGAACAGATGGCGTTGGTACTAAATTGAAACTGGCATTCGAATTGAATCAACACGATACCGTGGGTATTGATTTAGTTGCCATGAGTGTGAACGACATTTTGGTGCAAGGTGCTGAACCATTATTCTTCTTAGATTATTTTGCATGCGGTAAATTAGATGTCGGCACAGCGGCAAAAGTTGTTAAAGGCATTGCCGCAGGTTGTGAAGAGTCCGGTTGTGCATTAGTTGGTGGTGAGACAGCAGAAATGCCTGGTATGTATCCAGCCGGTGAATATGATTTGGCTGGCTTTGTGGTTGGCTGTGTGGATAAAGCGAATATTATTGATGGTACGACGATTGCTGAAGGCGACGTCGTATTAGGCTTGGCTTCAAGCGGCGCACACTCTAATGGCTACTCACTCATTCGTAAGTTGATTGAAAAGTCGGGTATCGATATGGAGTCTGATTTCGAAGGGCGCAAGTTTAAAGATGTCGTGATGACACCAACTAAGCTATACGTGAAGTCAATCTTAGCGTTGCTCGAAACTTTGCCAGTTAAAGGTATGGCGCATATTACCGGTGGCGGTATTACGGAGAATATTCCACGTGTATTGCCAGCAGGCTTAACCGCAGAAATCGATTCCAATAGCTGGGAATTACCAGCACTATTTAAATGGTTAAAAGACCAAGGTAATATTGCTGATCTTGAAATGTATAAAACATTTAACTGTGGTGTGGGTATGGCGATTATCGTATCTGCTGACAATGCAGCGGAAGCAATGAAAGTGTTAGTAGCTAAAGGCGAAACGGTTTATCAAATTGGACAAATTCGTGCGCAAGCTGCTGGAGAAGCGGCAACGGTTGTTGTTTAATACTAGCCGGATAGGTTGACAACCAGATAAACGTTTGATGCGCTATATAGACATCGCATAAAAAGAAAGCACCTATGAAATTAATGAAAACCATATTCGCATCTAGTTTGTTATTGGTGAAAGTGGCTTTTGCACAACCAACTAACATACAGTTGGAATACGAAGTTAGCCGTAATGAAAGTCCTTTCGGGACAGTTAAAGAAAGCTACGTGCAAGAGGGTGTGCAATATCGTATTGCTTCTACCACTAAAGGTAAGGGTTTATATGCATTGCTTGGTTCGCGGGAGATGACAAGTAAGGGCACGGTTACTGCTGAAGGTTTAGTGCCTGAAAAGTTTCAATTCAAACATGGTAGTAGTGCAAGTAAGACATTGTCTGCCAGTTTTAATTGGGCAAGTCATCAATTGAGTATGTTGGTAAAAGGTAAAACAAGGGTGGCTAAATTACTACCAAGAACAGTTGATTTGGTGAGCTACCCTTATCAATTTATGTTTATGCCACTAGATGGAAATCAAGTAAAAATTGCGTTAACAACGGGTAAAAAATTAAAACAATATACCTATAAATTGGTCGCGCGAGATGTGATGCTAAACGTGGCCGGAACACAATATAAAACATTACACCTAGTGAATGCTGCAGTGGGTGGGGAAAAGAAAAAAGAGCTGTGGCTAGCCGAGGAAACACACTATATCCCAGTGAAATATTTAGTGGTGGATAAAGATGGCGAAAAGATTGAGCAAGTGCTCACAAAAATCAGCATGGAATAGCTGTTATGTAATAGTCAGTGAATAGCGCTTAGTTATTGACCAAGTAAGCTACAATAGGATGGATAGTGCTAGCATTATCACTGTCCATCGTCATTTTTGAAATTAATGCACTCACGATAAAGAAGATAGACGAAATGAATGAAAACCTAATCCGCCAAGCCGCCGTATTGCTGACTGATATGCTCGCTTTTGAAAAGCCAGCAGATGCTGTGATGAGCGCATTTTTTCGCAACAATCGTGATCTTGGTAACAAGGATAGATCATTTATTGCAGAAAGTGCTTATGGCGTCATTCGCCGTTTACGTTTTTTGAGTACCATTACCGCGAATGAAGAGAATGACCCTGATGATGCACGTAAGTTAATTCTAGCTTGGCTGTTGCGCGTGCAAGGGCGCAGTTTAAGAGATTTGGAAGCAGTGCTGAATGAGCAACAAAAAGAGTGGGCGATTGCCATCAAAACCAAGTCGACAGACGATATGCCAATTGCGGCGAAAGCGGATGTTAGAGATTGGTTATGGGAAAAACTCGCTAAACAGTATGGCGACGAGAAGGCCTTGACCATCTGCCGTGGTATGTTTGAACAAGCGACTTTAGATTTGCGCGTGAATACGATTAAAGGCAATCCAGAAGAAGTGCTAGCAAAAATGCTGGCTGAGAATATCAATAATGAAAATACTATTTCGGCGATGCCACTATCACCGATTGGTATCCGTATGCCAAACCGTATTGGAATTAATAAGCATGTGTTGTTTACCGAAGGTAAAATTGAAGTGCAAGACGAAGGTAGCCAGTTGCTTACTTTCTTAGTTGCGCCAAAACGTGGCCAAATGGTGGCGGATTTATGTGCTGGTGCTGGCGGTAAAACATTGGCACTGGGTGCATTGATGCGTAATACCGGTCGTTTATATGCATTTGATGTGAACGAGAGGCGACTCAGCAACATGAGTAAGCGCCTTAAGCGCTCAGGTTTATCTAACCTCAATGCACAAGTGATTAGTAACGAAAATGATATTAAGCTCAAGCGCCTCGATGGTAAGTTTGACCGAGTATTAGTTGATGCGCCATGTAGTGGATTAGGGACTTTGCGTCGCAATCCAGACTTGAAATGGCGTCAAACCGAGCAAGACGTGGTTGAGCTGAATGCGAAGCAAAAGAATATTTTAACGCGCGCAGCTAAAATGACCAAAGCGGGTGGGCGTGTGGTCTATGCGACTTGTAGCTTACTGTCAGAAGAGAATGAAATGATTGCGGAACACTTTTTAGAGAAGCATCCAGATTTTACTTTAGTGCCTGCGAACGAGGTGATGGCACAACAAGGTATTGAGTTAGATACCGGTAAATACTTAAACTTACTGCCTCACGAACATGGCACTGATGGTTTCTTTGCTGCGGTGTTCGAGAAAAAAGTAGACCCTAAAAAAGAAGCGGCAGCTAAGCTTAAGCTAGAGGAAGCTCAGGGCAAAAAAGCAAAGGCTAAAAAAGAAAAGGCCAGTGAAAAAGCTGCTGAAGAGAAGCCAGAGAATACGGAAGCGTCAGCTAAAGCAGATGAGGCTGAAGTGAAAGCAGAAGAAAAGTCTGAAGCAAGCCTAGAGATAATTCCAGAAACAGACAGCAAGCCAGAAGAAGGTAAAGCGTAACGCAATGGCATTAGACCTCTCCAACACATTGGTTGTCGGCATATCCGCCACCGCGCTATTTGACCTCGGTGAGGCGGATAAGCTATTCCGCGAACAGTTGAAAATCGATGTTGAAAAAGCGGTGGTGCAGTATCGACAGTACATGCTGGAAAGAGAAGATGACCCCTTGCTAGAAGGGACTGGCATGCCATTAATTAAAGCTCTGCTGGAGCTCAATAAATATAGTGATGATAAGGCGTCTGAATCACCACTCGTCGAAGTGGTGGTGATGTCTCGCAATAGTCCGGAAACAGGCGTGCGCGTATTCAACAATATTCGCAATCTTGGTTTGAAAATTAGCCGCCATGCCTTTACGGGTGGTGAGTCTGTTATTGACTATATTGAAGCCTTTGATGTGGATTTATTTCTCACGACGAATGTTGATGATGCGCAAAAAGTGAGTGATGCGGGTAAGTGTGCTGTGGCTTTGCTGAAAGCACCGCCAGCGGACAGGGTCAAACCGCCGACTGACCAGGTGCGGATTGCCTTTGATGGAGATGCCGTACTATTTGACGAAAGCAGCGAGCTAGTTTATAAATCAAAAGGCTTAGACGAGTTTCAGCAAAGTGAAGATACGCAGCAAGGCGTGCCAATGTTAGAGGGCCCTTACGCTTCTTTCTTGCAAAAATTAGCTAAATTACAAAAGCGCTTGCCATTCGGAGTGGAAATGTCACCTGTGCGATTAGCTATTGTGACCGCGCGGAGTGCGCCAGCTGAAATGCGCGTCATTAATACCTTGCGTGCTTGGGGTGTTCACGTCAATGAGGTCTTCTTTTTAGGCGGCTTGAATAAAGCCGCTATCTTAAAAGCATTTAAGCCACATATCTTTTTCGACGATCAAGATTTGCATATTGAAAATGCATCTACAGTCGTGCCGTCAGGTAAAGTGCCTTATAAAAGTGATTCACCACTGAATAAATTAAAATCTGTTAAATAGCTTTAATCATTTTCTAGTACTGAATCAATGAAGGTTGATAACTGATGAAACTCCCTAGTTTAAACATACAAATATTACTTGGTGCTGCATTTGGTGTCTTGGTCGGATTACTCTTTCAGAATACAGGGGCAGCGGGTACAGTTGCCTCTGGTAGTTTATATACAGCTGGCCTTATTGGTACGCTGTTTATTGACCTCTTAAAAATGATTCTAATCCCACTCGTGTTCTGCAGCATTGTTGTTGGGATAGCGAATTTGCGTCAGCATAGCCAGATGCATAAAGTATGGGTGACTACGCTCATCTTCTTTATTCTCACCATGGGCATTGCCATGATTGTTGGCATGGCTGCCAGTCTTTACTTTAAACCTGGCACTGGGTTGGAAGTGACTATGTTTGATGGCGCGATGCAGAACTTTCAATCCAAACAAATGCCGCTTCCTGAGTTCTTCGCACATTTTTTACACAATTTATTTGTCAATCCATTCCAAGCACTCGCAGAAAGCAAAGTGCTGTCAGTCGTTATCTTTGCTTTGTTCTTAGGAATTGCGCTGGTGATGGGAGGTGATCGTTATAAAAACATTTTAGTCCTACTAGAAGAGGGCTTAGAAATCACCATGCGTATGGTGAATTGGATTATGGTGTTAGCACCTTATGGCGTGGCAGCTTTGCTGATTAAGTTGGTGGCAACGCAAGACATCTCAATGCTAGGCACGCTAGCTGAGTTTGTTGCGGTTGTGGCAGGCACGTTAATCTTCCACGGCATCGTTGTATTACCACTGATTTTATTCTTGTTTACAGGTAAGACACCTTTTTGGTTTTGGGGTGGTGCACGTCAGGCTTTAGTGACGGCATTTGCCACAAGCTCTAGCTCTGCTACATTGCCGATTACCATGCGCTGCGCAACGAAGCATTTACATGTGAAGCCTGAAATTGCTGGCTTCGTCATCCCATTGGGCGCGACGCTTAATATGGATGGTACGGCACTGTATGAAGCTGCCGCTGCCTTATTCGTGGCTAACCTCATCGGCGTAGAACTTAGCTTTGCGCAACAGATGATCGTCTTCTTTACCGCCATGCTAGCTTCTGTCGGCGCACCAGGCATTCCAAGTGCAGGCATGGTGACCATGGTGTTAGTTTTACAGTCCGTTGGTTTGCCAGCAGAAGCTATCGCTATTCTGCTACCTATCGACCGTATGCTTGATACATTAAGAACGACCGTTAATGTTGAAGGCGACATGGCCGCCAGCTTAGTTGTTCAAAAAATCGTTTCTTAAGGCACTTAAACTTCATATGTTACATTTCTTTAAAGCCGAGCTTGTTGATGCAGAAGCGATCGCAACACTCATTAATAATGCTTATCGCGGTGAACCCAGTCGTAAAGGTTGGACAACGGAAGCGGATATTTTAGATGGCTTACGCACCACAACAGCAGAGGTCGCTAGCATCATTAAGCGCAATGATGCTTTTATCCTTATGGGTGTGGAGAATGATGAAGTGGTGGCGACGATTTGTTGTGAGCTGCAAGTGATTGCGTTTAAACACACGGTACATTTCAGCCTGATTACCGTTAAACCAACTCTGCAAAATAAAGGGCATGGCAAAGATATTATTAATGCTGCTGAGACCATGACCAAACGTGAATGGCGAGTGGCTGGTTATCATATGATGGTTATTTCTTTACGCAATGAATTGATTGCGTTCTACGAACGCTTGGGTTATGAGCGTACGGGAGAGGTTAAAGACTTTCCTGTTGATTCTCCGTTATGGGAGCCGAAAGTCGATGGGCTGCAACTTCAGTATTTGGCAAAGCTATCAGGGATGGTTGTTAAAAAGTAACCTGAGCTAATTTTAGCTTAACCTAGCTTTAATAAGTGCGTTACAGTGTAATCCTTATTACAAACTTCAACACAACATTAGTGCTTGATGACCAAGGCGGTCTGGCTGCGTACCACCATCTGCAGCGGTTGTTGCTTGCCGTAATTTTTATGCAATCGCGGGCTCTCCGTGGCTAATATTGTTCTTAATAAACACCTCCTCGTATAGCTCCCCTTTAGGGGCCCTATCATGCAGTCTCAAATACAGCCTCGGCAGACATTCATCAGTATTTTGATAGCGCTTGTAGCCTCTGTTGCTTTCTCATCGAAAGCGATTATGGTGAAAATCGGCTATGTTTATCTAGACAATGCATCCACATTGATTGCTCTACGCATGCTGTTTTCTATTCGATTTTTTATGGGACTTATCCTATCGGCTAATTACAAGAGCCGCAGCATGAAGATTAACTTTGCTGATATACGCTAGCTGATATCAACCAGCATCATGGCTTGTTCGCATTCTGTGTGCGTCTAATTTTTCCAAGCCATGCATGAGTAATGAGTAGGCAGCTGGTACAACGACAAGGGTCAGTAGCGTAGAGGAAATCATGCCACCAATAATGGCAATAGCTAATGGTTTGTTGGTCTCACTACCAGCGCCTAAGCCCAGTGCGGCCGGCGTTAGCGCCAAGATAATGGTGAGTGAGGTCATGAGCACTGGGCGCAATCGCACAGGGCAGGCTTCGTTTAAGGCATCATTAATACCAGCACCTTTGGCGCGGAGTTGGTTAGTTAGGTCAATTAATAAGATGGAGTTTTTTGCGACCAAGCCAATCAGCAATATCAGGCCAATCATCGAATAAATATTCAGTGTTTGTCCAGTGAGCCACAGCGCAACTAAACCACCGATAATGGCTAATGGTTGTGCGAGCATGATGACAAATGGCTGCGTGAATGAGTTGAATTGGCTGGCCAGTACCATATAGAGCAGAATAAAAGCGAGCATAAAAACAAAGCCCATATTTTTTATGGTTTTTTTCATTTCTTCTGCTTGGCCAGAAAACTGTAGCGTGTAATCTGCGGGAACCGTAGTTGCAGCAACTTTGCTGACAATATCAGATGCCTCGCTGAGCGGAACGGTTGGGTTAGCATAAAAATTGACCGCATACTGCAAATCGTAGCGGCTAATCACGGCAGGACCTAAGGTGGGTTTAAACGAAGCCACGGCATCTAAACGGACCAACTCACTTTTATTATTACGTAAATAAATTTTGCTTAAGTCACTGGTTTGTTGCAATGCTGTATCATCTGCTTTGATGCGAATGTCGTAACGCTGACTATCGCCAATGTCATCATTGTAGGAAGCCACATTATTACCACCCGCATATAAGCTAATGGCGGCTGCAATTTCTCTAGCATTGAGCCCTAAGTTGGCGGCACGTGTGCGATCAATATCGACATCTAACTGAGGTAGGTTGAGTTGTACATCGACGTCTACCTCACCAATTTCAGGCATGCTATTGAGTTTGTCTTGTAATAGCCGTGAGATTTCGCTGATGCCAGTTAAGTGATTGCCCGTTAATATGAATTGTAGTTTTTCAGAGCGTTGCCCACGAGCGATAGATGGTGGTGATGCTGATGCTATTACACCTGGGATTTTTGCTAAATCTTTTTTGATTAATGTAATCAGGTCTTGTTGGCTAATATCACGCGCTTCTCTTGGTTTGAGTCGCACATTGATGCTGGCTTGATTGGCTTGTCCACGTGAGCCAGTGCCGATAGAGGCGTAGTAGCTATCAATGGATTCTGGATATTTTTTTAAGGCGGCTTCAATACGCAGTAAGCGTGAGTCGGTGTAATCGAGACTGGCGCCAAGCGGCGTTTTGGCGATAATTGCAAAGTAGCTTTCATCAGAATCTGGAACGAATTCTTTTGCTACATTTTTGAGGCTTAGCATGCCAGAGACGACGACAAAGATTGCGGTGAAAAACAGTACAAAAATGCGGTGCGACAGTGTCAGTGACAATGTTTTTCTGTACAGGGTATCAAGTTTGCTTAAGGCATTGGCTATAGCGGTATACACTTTATTCTCGCCTTGTGTGATACCTAGGTAGCGTGAGCACAGCATGGGGGTTAACGTCAGTGAAACGAATAAAGAAATGATGACGCCGAAGGTGACGACAACCGCGAATGATTTAAAGAACATGCCGATTATGCCCTCCATAAAAATCACAGGTGCGAAAATGCAAACCAGTGAGGCGGATGACGCTAACACGGCAAAGCCAACTTCATTACTGCCGTTAATCGTGGTCAGTGTGCGGAAACGATCGACCAGTGCTGGGTTCTTTAATTCTTCTTCTGTGAGCTTTTCACCAACCTCGCCCGACATGTGACGTAAGATACTTTCACGCACCACAATGGCGTCATCCACCACGACGCCAATGAGTAGTAATAGTGCTAATAAGGTCATGCTGTTAAAGGTATAGCCTGAGAAGTACATTACCGCAATCGCGCCCAGTAATGAAACAGGAATCTCTAAACAAATCATTAAAGTTGAGCTAAATGAGCGCATAAAGATGAGTACGATCAGCGCAGCAAATAACGTACCTTCCACTAAATGCTCTTTAAGGGACGTGACAATTTGATTGATGAAAATTGAGTCGTTGGTTGAGATGTCTAATGACATGCCTGGCGGCAAGTTCGGACGAATTTCTTCGTCCAATTTTCGGGTGACCTCGTTGATAATTTGCACTGTGTTGGTATTCGCGATTTTGACAATGCCGATACTCACTGTTGGCTTGCCGTTATAGCGTGCTACTTGGCGTTTATCGGTAATACCATCTTCCACTTTGGCGATGTCTTTTAAGTAAATCGGCACGCCATCTTTGACTTGCACCACCATGTTTTTTAAGTCATTAAGATTGTGGAACTCCAAATCCAGCTTAATTAACTGCTCTGCATTTTTGCTGACTAAAAATCCACCAGGCAGCTGCACGTGTTCACGGTTAAAGGCATCGGTTAAATCATTCGCACCGAGTTTATAAGCCGCCATTCGCTCTGTCGATACAATCACGCGAATGACGCGGTCACGCTGACCACCAAAGCGGACTTCGCCGACACCATTAATGGTTTCGAACTTTTTCTTAATCACATTGGCAGCATATAAATTAAGCTGCTGTATGGTGCGGTCACCCGTTAGGGCAATCCACATAATAGGCCGAGCATCGGCATCCACCTTTCTAATGATTGGTGGGTCTGTATCTGTTGGTAATCTGCGTTGTACTTGGCTGATTTTGGCTTGCACTTCGTTAAAGGCAACATTAATATTTTTGTCTAAATTAAAAACAACACTGACATTGGAGGCTCCTGGAGAAGAGCTAGACTGAATGTGATCAATGCCGGGCGTAGTGTTGACGGCAGATTCAATGACGTTAGTCACACTGGTATCAATGACATCTGAACTGGCACCACGTAAGGTGGTTGTGATGTTAATGACGGGAAAGTCGACTGATGGAATGCGATCAACACCAATACGTTGATAGGCGATAATACCGAACAACATAATGACTGCTGACAGCATTAAGGTTAAGACATGATGCTTAATCGAAAATTCAGGTAGCGTCATTTTTTTGCTATTTTGACTGGTGCTTTATCGGTGAGAAAGCCCGCACCATCGACGACAATAAGGTCATTGGGTTTTAGTCCAGATATTATTTCGATGAAGCCGTTTTGACGCAAGCCTGTTTTAACAATGGCTTGGTGTGCAATATTTTCACGCACCACATAGACAACTTCTCCTGCTGGGCGCAACACTAAGCTTTGCTCTGGAATCATCATTGCCGCTGGTAATGTGCTGAGCGTCACCTCGCCAGTGACGGTTGCACCAGGCTGCCAATCTTTTGCATTGTTGACATCCGCAATCACATCAATCGTGCGATTACCTACCGCAACCAATGGCTTTAATTCACGAATAACCGTTTCTATTGTCTGCGTACTGGCCGGTGTTTTTAGTCGTACGATTAAGCCTGGTTTAAGTTGTGGCCCAAACTGCTCTGGAAAAGGCAAGTGCGCACGTAAAACTTGTGTCGAGATGATTTGCACGATAGGGTCGCCTACGCGAAGATAGTCACCAGTATCAACAGGATTGCTTTCAATAAGGCCACTGACGGGTGCAAACACTTTGGATTTGCTGCTGTCATGGTTAATGCTAGCAACACGTGCTTTGGCTGCAACCAGTTGTTGCTTGAACACACTCTCTTGCGCAACTTCATTATCAACCGCATTCTGAGAGATAAAGTTTTTATCCATCAGCGCTTTGTTACGCGAGACAATTTTAGTTTGATTACCTAACGATGCTCGAATCCTAGCGACTTCTGCCAGTGCTTCGTTACGTTGCATCATAGAATCACGCGCATCTAAGGTCGCAATTAGCTGCCCTTTTTTGACTTTGTCACCTATATTGACATGCACTTTAATAATGCGTGCTGCCATTTCCGCTGCTAACGTTGGATTAATTAAGCCCTCAAGTGAGCCAACTGAACTTTGTGTGATGCTGATGGCTTGGTTTTTAAGGGTGATCACCGTGACTAAGGTTGTTCTAGCATCCTGTTTCTTGTCTGAATTTTCATTATCATTGAAGCCGCACGCCTGTAAAAACAGCACACTGCAAAAAAGGAGTAACGTTAAGAGTGGTTTATGCATAAAGTGTATTCAAGTTAATTAGTTAATGACTCGGTTTTTCAATAACCCTGTCCCAGTCAAAAAAAGGCCCTGGGTCTGTTTTTCGGCCTGGTGCAATATCTGAATGTCCAACGACATGTTGAATCGGATAGGTGTTTTTCAATGATTGTAATAGTGCATTGAGTACTTTATATTGCACCGCTTCAAATGCTTCAAAATCACACCCTTCAAGCTCTATTCCGACAGCAAAGTCATTACATCGTTCACGGCTTTTCCATTTGGAGACGCCTGCATGCCAAGCGCGTTTCGTACAAGGAACAAACTGAATCAGGGCACCATCACGACGGATAAGGAAATGCGAAGAGACTTCTGCTGTATAAATATCAGCGTAATATGGGTGTTCATTTGGATTCAGTTGATTCGTGAATAATTCAATAATGCCATGACCACCATATTGTTTTGGAGGCAGGCTGATGTTGTGAATCACAACCATGTCAATCACAGGGCTATCAACATCGCTAGGCCTATCATCTTGATTAGGTGAGGTTACCTGTTGTGCACAAGCAACCACCCCATGTGCATTGATTTCATATAATTGACTGCCTTGTGTTTGCATATTGCTAATTTGTTTGGCTCGAAGAAAAGGCGTTGTTTTTTGGCGGATTAACGCTCTTCACCAATGCCACCATCAGACTCTGCTTGATCGTCTTTGGGAAGTCCCAGTTTTTACCTTCTAAGTTGAGAAAAGCATCTGCTTGCAAGTTATGGTGTTTGATAAATAGTTCTCTATCTACAACGATGACACCATCCTTCATTCTGTGTGTAATCAGCGCATTCACATACGCAAGCCCTTTTAAGTCTAAGCCGCGTTGTGAAGCTAATCGTTCACTCTGCTGCAGTCGTCGAGCAAGGCTGTGTACTAGCCAAGCAATTGCAAAGCAAGCGATGCATAGGGTGACAGTATTTGAATAGTTGCTGTTTGTGTTAGATTGGAAAATAGAGCTAAAAAACTGTTGAAGTAAAATCCCAATCGTTGCTACCGTCGCATAGAATAAAGATAAACGGCCATCACTAATTAAGCTGGCGGCAGCAACAACAATGCCCAGTAACAAGTCCATTTCTGTATAACTTGAGTTTACTATATGAATGAAAAGTAGAATAAAAAGAATGTCTGTGATGATTTGAACAGGGAGGGTGATTTTTAACTTTGGCTTTTCAAGCCAAGTGGCAATGCCGCTGAAAAGGCTAAAGATTAAGTAGCCAAGTAGTCCCATTGCTAAGGCATGCTGGCCAATGTTTGGTTGTAGGTTTTCAACTAAGGGAGATTGACTGAATAATAGTGCAAATGCAATGAAAATACGGTAGCCATTATACAGTTTGAAGCTACTCCAGCGCGCCTTAAGGAGCTTTTGATCATAGGCTGAAGTAGGCTCAATATTGATGTTATTTTCTTTGCGCATCACATTCTGGATTGCTACAATAAACGACATTATCTCTGATGCGCGTATCGCTTTCAGGGATATGGCAATGGCATTGGCTACAGATCACGAATTTTTCAGATTGCACATGACTGTTCGATGGCGCGCGTGTGGATTGCGCGTTTGCTATGAAGCGTTTTATCACGACATAGAGTACCCAAATTAAAATGATTAATAATAAAATACGTGGCATAGCATGATCATAAACGTTAAGTGAGATAATGACTGCATAAATTAAAGGTTAAGTATAGAACAGTCTCGCTAAGGCTAGAAGAAATTAAGCTGTTATACTGTATCACTAGTTAGAAAAATAATATATTCATGGCAAGTTCACAAGAATTATCAGATTTTTTACGCGATGTAGAGCGGCGTGCTTTTAAGCAAACAGTTTATGCTGTGCGCGATGAACACTTGGCACTTGATATTGTGCAGGACTCGATGTTCAAACTTGCTGATAAATATCCTGACAAGCCAGTTACAGAGTATCCCATGCTGTTTCAACGTATATTGCAAAACACCATGCGAGATTTTTGGCGCCGGCAAAAAGTACGCAATATTTGGACTTCTTTACTCTCTTCATTTGGATCTAAAAATGAAGATGGTGAAAATAGAGATCCACTCGATACCATTGATGTCGGTGATGAGAGTCTTAATCCTGCAACGCAATTGGAAAGCAGCCAAACCTTACAGTTGATTGAGCGCGCATTAGAAAAGCTGCCAGCACGTCAACGAGAAGCCTTCGTTCTGCGTTATTGGGAGGAGATGAGTGTTGCTGAAACAGCAGATTCAATGGGTTGCTCGCAAGGCAGTGTGAAAACACACTGCTCGCGCGCATTGCGCACGATGGCATCATTGTTGGAGCAACAAGGTTTAGGTAGTAGAGAATTAGAAAATTTAGGGGTAGAGTCATGAACAAAGACAATACAGATTACGACAATACTGAGCAGCTTGAGGCGCATTCGAAAAGCATTGTTGCTTTGTTAGATGTGCGCGCACAAGGCTTAGGCATGCGCACCTTAACGCAACTGGAAAATGGTAGAGCGCGTGCTGTCGCTATGCATCAAGAGCGCGATGGATCTGCAGTTAATGCAGATGGAACATTAAGTCATTGGATGGGTTGGGTAGAGCATCACCGCGTGTTGTTTGCTGGGCTGGTGATGATTGTGCTGATTAGCAGTTTTGTCGCATTGCAGACGTTTAATACGAATGAAACAAGTGATGCATTTTTACTAGGTGCAGATTTGCCGCCGGAGGCTTTTGTGGATAAAGGTTTTGAGCCATCACTCAATAAACACGCTAATATTTAAATTGAGCTATAAACAAAATAAAGCTTTAACACAGAGCTTATTTTGAAATTAAGGAAGAGCTGAGCTGTAATGAAAAAGTTTTGGTTAGCATTGAGTTTTTTGTTTGTTGTCCCAGTATTTGTGGCACCAGTGCAAGCAGAAACCAATCAAGAGAAGTTGGCAGATGCTGATGTGGTTCAAGTTGCATTGAATGATGTACCAACAAAAAAATGGGTGGAGCTCACTGAGCAGCAACAAGGCGTATTATCACCTTTGGCGTCAGAGTGGGATGCACTCAGACCTTGGCAGCGTGAAAAAATGCTTGATATTGCCAAAGACTATCCAAAGATGGGCGCAAAAAAACAGAAGCGAGTAAAAAATAGGTTGAATAGTTGGAGTCGTATGACACCTTATGAGCGTGAAAATGCACGTAAACGTTTCCAGCACTTTCACAGCTTGAGTCCAGAAAAGAAACAAGAGCTGCGTAATAAATGGGCAAAGTATCAAAAACTACCAGAAGCCGAGCGTGAAAAGCGGCGTAAAGAATCTGGCGAGGTTTATTACGACCCTGAGCTAAAGTAATCTGGTATCGATTCTTGTTAAAAAGCCTACATTTTTAGTGGGCTTTTTTATAGCTTTTTGAATGAAATCTTTGGGTAAAGTATATGGATAAAACAGAGGTATCAGAAGTGAGTTTATTAAAACGATTAGCAGCTTGCCTATATGAGCTGTTATCACTTGTTGCTATTTGGCTGCTGTGTACAGCTATCTTTTTGAGTTTGTTTGGCCATGTGGATGCGCCATTAAAGCGACTCTGTTTGCAGCTGTTTTTATGGGTGATGACAGGCGCTTACTTTATAACTTGTTGGATGGGGACAGGCCAAACACTGGCCGCACAAGCATGGAAAGTTAGATTAGTTGATTCGGATGGCGCAACGTTAGGCACTTCGCAGGCAGCCATTAGATACATGCTGACATCCATTTCTTTTTTGATAATGGGTTTCGGTTACCTATGGGCACTCTTTGATAAAGAGCATTTATTTTTGCACGACAGACTATTGAAAACGCGCTTCATTAAGGCTAATAAGTATTAGAGGAGCTAACGTCGTTCCGTGATGAAGAGAAGGTATATCCCAGCTAATAAGAATAATGCCGTTGGGGTGATGGCACTCATAAAAGGTGGCCAGTCGTTGAGGACGCCGATGTGGATAAAAACACGATTCATAATTTGATAGGTGACGCCAAGCAAAATTCCAATAAATATTTTTGCACTAGTACTAGAGCTACGCTGCTGCAAAAAGCCAAATGGCAAAGCTAAAATAACCATGACAACACACGCAAGCGGATAAATAATCTTTGTCCAAAGTGCAACATCATA
>Ga0209830_10000803_pt1 | contig 30196 bp, 29 predicted proteins | sample ArcticOcean_MG_C_12_FD_187439 | JGI IMG/M metagenome (GOLD analysis project Ga0209830, IMG submission 187439) | Marine microbial communities from western Arctic Ocean - ArcticOcean_MG_CB8_130 (SPAdes) (version 2) | ecosystem: Environmental > Aquatic > Marine > Oceanic | place: Arctic Ocean...
GGAGATTATTGATGTCTGGTCATTTCGCCACTGGTTCTACATTATACCAAGAATTTTTGGCGGAAAGAGAAGAGATATTAAAACACAAGTGGATCGAGTCAGAGAAAGCTGGCGAAGATATAGGTTTTGAAAGAGCTTTATTAACTTGGGTAACTGGATACCGAGTTGAGTGGAAAAAACAGCGAGCTGATTTAAAATAAAACCTAATGGAACAATTCTTAGGTTTGGTATACACAGTGTGCTTTAGTACTTGCATTTGGCCGCAAATAATTAAAAGCGTAAAAACAAAAAAAGTAGAAGACGTCAGCATCTCTCTTTTTATTCTTTCTATTGTCGGATACATATCTGCTATATCTTATACCATTCTAAGAGTTGGCTTTGATTTTTGGTGGTTGATAAATTACTGTTTAAGTTTATTATCAGCTATAGTCATGGTTATACTGTGGTTTAAGTATAAAAAATGAACACTGTCATATTAAGCTCTTATTTTTCTAAGAAAAGACATTCAAACAACGCTAACGACCATCATGTTGTAGGAAGGTTGCCCAATGGCCACGTTTTAAATGATGATTTTTCTTATATCAAAAAATGGTATAACTCAGTACATAAAAACAACCTAAACGCTGTTCTTTTTCACGACAACCTTTCTGAAGATAAGGTAAAAAAGTACCAAACAGACAAGATAAAATTTATACGCACAGAGGTAAACCATCATAACAATCAAGACTATAGATTTTTTTGTTTTAAAGACTTCTTGGAGAAGAATCATTTTGACTGTGTTTTTCACACAGATGTATCTGACGTTGTGGTTGTTAAAGACCCAGGACAGCTACTAAAAGATTTCCCAGAACACTCTTATTTTTTTTGTAAGGACAGCATAAAACTATGCCAATTCCCATACTTGCAATGGCATAAGGCATTTTCTTTTCAAGACGTAATGAAAATTTATCTGAATCAAAACAGATGGGATCTAATAAATGTGGGTGTAGGAGGAGGAAGTTTCGACTCCATGAAAAAATTTTACAACGAGTTTTGCAAGTTAAGAGAACCACTCGGAAACTTTGACAATGTTTTTGATATGTTTATTCCTCAATATCTATTACGCTCTTACTTTGATGATAAATTTATTTTAGGAGAACCAGTTTGCAGCGAGTTTAAAGAATATCAAAACGACAGACAGGATGTATATTTTATACATAAATAAATTATGAAAAAAGTAATAGTAACAGGAGTAACAGGTCAAGTCGGATCTTATATGGCCGACTTTCTATTGAAGTTTACAGATCTAGAAGTTTATGGAGCCATTAGAAGGTTGAGTGTCCCCAATCACAAAAATATAGAAAAAGCTAAACTAGATCCAAAATTCAAGCTTATTGAAATGGATCTAACCGATGAGCATAGTATGTTCGGCGTAATTCAAGAAATTAAACCAGATTACTTTATAAATTTTGCGGCAAATTCTTTTGTTGGTAACAGTTGGCACATGCCAGCCAATCACTTTGATGTAAACGCCTTAGGAGTGATGCGTCAATTAGAAGCTATTCGCAAGATCTGTCCCGATTGTAAATATTATAATGCTGGCTCTTCTGAAGAGTTCGGCGATGTCGCGTATAGCCCACAAGACCTTAATCACCCACCAAGACCAAGAAGCCCTTACGGAGCGTCGAAGGTCGCCGCCAGACAAATTGTTAAAGTTTGGAGAGATTCTTATAATCTATTCGCTATCCAAGGATACCTTTTCAATCACGAATCAGAACGTCGAGGTGAAGAGTTTGTTACTAGAAAAATTTCTATGAATGCGGCTAGAATTAAAAAAGAATTAAATGAAGGCAAAAAGCCAGAACCATTTGATTTAGGAAATATCGAAGCCAAGAGAGACTGGAGCCATGCTTATGATTTTGTTAGAGCAGTATGGTTAATGTTGAATGAGGAAAAACCAAAAGATTATTTGTTAGCTTCTGGAGAAACTCACACAGTTAGAGAGTTTGTGGAAAAAGCATTCGAAGCTGCAGAAATAGAAACTCATTGGCACGAAGAAGACAACCCAATCAACACAAAATTAATTCATACTAAAACTGGATCTATTTTATTGAACATCAATAAAGATTTTTATAGACCAGCCGAAGTTGAACTTTTGCTTGGAGATCCATCTGAAGCGCAAAAAGACCTTCATTGGGAAAAAAGTGTTGACTTCACCACGTTAGTTCGTAGGATGGTTGTTAATGACATTGAAGAAATTAACGCCACATAGAAGGCGACAACTAGCAATCCAAAGGCTTATTGAGGTTCCCAAGGTACAAAAGAGATTCTTTTGGTCTAGGGAGATGAAGTTATTAAAAGACCTAGAGGCTAGATATTCTCTAGACTTCCTGGAAATTGCCACTTTCCCAAAGAAGTACGATAGCCTAGCTTACTTAGTGTCCAAAGAGTTGAAATCAACAATGGAAAGAAAATGGAGAAACTTCAACTTTAAAGTGGACTTGTCTAAATACGAATCCATTGTTTTAGGAGAAAAAACTGGAAAAGATTACATTCCCAACGATAATAAACCAAAGAATACAAAAGATTTACTTAAATGAGCGATAAAGATTCAGAAATACTAGAAAAGTTCCTTAAAGACAAAAAAGGGCAACATTATAACTTCGAGGAAACGATTGACTACAAGGCATCCAGCGGGTCTCTTCAACTCGACTTGAACCTAAATGGTGGCTTCGGGCCAGGATTACACAGGTTTGTGGGCATGAACGAGGGCGGCAAAACTTCTGCAGCTTTAGAGGTCATGAAGAATATGCTTAACACCCAAAAGCAAGCCAAAGGTTTTTACATCAAAGCTGAAGGTCGTCTTTCAAACGAGATGGTAGCTCGGGCTGGCGTCAAGTTTGTGTATAATGCAAAAGATTGGGTAAATGGCACCTGCTTTGTTTTTGAAAGTAATATTTATGAGGTTGTAGTCGACGCTATCAAGACCTTAGTTGACCAAAACGAAGATAAGCAGCGCTACTGCTTCATATTAGATTCTGTTGACGGCTTAATATCTCAAGTAGATATTGATAAATCCTTTTATGATTCTAACAAAGTGGCTGGCGGAGCAGTAATTGCAGCGAACTTTATGAAGAGAATGTCCATTTCTCTTGCAAAAAGGGGTCATATGGCCATTTTCATCAGCCAAGTGAGGGCAGACATCAAGTTAGACCCCTACTCCAAAGCTCCGATACGTCAGACGTCAGCAACAGGAGGCAATGCACTTTTACACTTTGCCAACTATATTATTGAGTTTGAGCCTCGATTTAGATCTGATATGATTTTACAAGATCCAACAAAGAAGCAACCAGACCCTAAGACTAACCCTATTATTGGTCATTGGGCCAAAGCTACGATTAAGAAGTCCCCAAATGAGAAGACTAATAATACCATTCCGTACCCTATCAGATATGGTAGAACTGGTGGCAAGTCTATTTGGGTAGAAAAAGAACTCGTCGACTTATTGTATATGTGGGAGTTCGTCACTAAAAAGGGTGCTTGGATTACAATTGGAGAAGAGTTTAAGGAGCTTGTTGCTGGCGTTACGCAAGATTTGCCAGAGAAGATACAAGGAGAAGCTAATCTATTTAAGATGATTGAAGAAAATGAGGAGCTTTCTGAGTTTTTAATTAATTATTTTAAATCCAATATTGGTGAATTAATTTGAAGTTCTTAACCTTATATGGCAAAGAAAAGCCTCTCAAAAGCCCACATAAGTACAAAATTAAATGGAACGGTAAATGCCGTAGTAAATTTCAAGCAGAGGTAAGAAAATACATATATAAGCATTGGAGATATGATGCTGTATATGAGGAATTCAGGGTTATAGGCACTCAATTATCTTTAGATTTCTACAACCACAATAGAAAAATAGCGATTGAAGTGCAAGGGGCCCAGCATTTACAGTTTGTAAAGCATTTTCACAAGACTAGAGCCAATTTTATTCGCCAAATACGTAGAGATAACAAAAAAATAGAATTTTGTGAAATGAACGACATAAGATTAATAGAAATTTACCCAGATGACGAATTATCAGAAGATTTTTTCGCAAACCTTTTGGGGTAGTGTAAAATATTGAGGATGGAATCTAAACCTAAATTTAAAAATTTTGAATTACCCCCTAAAATTCTTACTCAATTATATGAACTTACAGGTGGCGCAGAGTCCTATAAGGGCTTTATAATAGCCTACTGCAACGAAGAGGGTACTCCAGTTGTTTACACAAACTGCGAGTCTCAAATTACAGAGTCTGGACTTATTAAATCTATAGAAAATTACATAACTGAGTACACTCAAAATAGTTACGAATTAAGCCAAGAGTCGGAATAGTGCTTGACAAGCCAAGCGTTTTATGTAGTATGGGCTACATATGATATATAGCCTCGAAATTGAAAAGCAGGTTTTGGCCGCCTTTATACAAAAGCCAAATACGCTCATAAACTTCATGCACCTTATTGGTGAATCGGATTTTTATGATGGATCGCTATTGCACAAAACTATTTTTGCGGTCATAAAGAGAGCTTGCCAAAAAGACGAAAGTATTGACGACATAGTTTTGGTTCAAAGAATCAAAGACTTAGGGATAAAGTTTGAGGAAGACATCTCTCTGGTTGATTATGTAAGATCCCTCTCAATGAGAAGGATCAACTCGGAAGAAAAGATTGAGTCTTCCATCAAAGAGCTTAAAAAATACAGCGTCCGAAGAGAGATTACGAAGACAGCAAACAACATTGCGGAATCAATGAAAAGTGTATCTACAGACACTTCGTACTTAAAGATTATTGAAAACGCCGATCAGATATATAACGATAAAATTAATTTATTTGAGGTCGGCGATGATGTCCCGTCAAATATTTACGAGGAGATGGAAGACTTTATCGAAGATCGGGGCAACAACCCAATCGATGAGTTTGGCATGATGGGACCACATCCAAAGATCAATGAGATTTATGGTTCTCTTTTGCGCCCAGGAAATATCACCGTTATTGTCGCACGTTCTGGAGTAGGCAAGACTCAGTTTTGTATGCACTACGCCACCCAAGTTTCAGCCAGGTATGATGTTCCAGTTTTGCACTTCGACAATGGAGAGATGAGTAAAGAAGAATTAATAATTCGGCAATGCGCTTCTATTTCTGGAGTCGCGTCCCACTTGTTAGAAAGCGGCAAGTGGAGGCAGGCTGGGCCAGAGGTTGTGTCTAAAGTGCGCTCCGTCTGGAGCAAGGTCAAAAAGCTCCAGTTTTACTACTACAACGTCGGAGGTATGGACGTCGATTCCATGATTAACACGCTTAAACGCTTTTACTATTCAAAGGTTGGCCGCGGAAATAAGATGGTATTTTCCTTTGATTATATTAAAACATCTTCAGAAAGCGGCGGTAACAAAAGCGAATGGCAGACAGTTGGTGAAATGGTAGATAAGTTTAAGAAGTGCATACAGAAAGAAATATTAGAAGAAGGCAATCCAGTAATACCAATGATTACATCCGTTCAGTCAAATCGCAGCGGTATCACCACTAATCGTCAGAGCGCAAACATTGTTGATGACGAGTCTATTGTTTCTCTCTCTGACCGCATAACTCAATTCTGCTCTCATATGTTTATTCTACGCCAGAAAACAAATGACGAAGTTGCAGAAGAAGGTAATCAGTTTGGTACACATAAACTCATTAACGTAAAGTCTAGACACTTGGGCAAAGATATCGCGGGCGCAGTCGAGCCAGTTCAAGTCGACGACAACCTTCGTAAGAATTTTGTTAACCTATCTTTCATGAACTTTAACATTACAGAGTGTGGAGATTTGAGAGATATCGTAAACTTCAGAGATACTGGCGGGGATTTAAATCAATCTTCTTCTAACGGAATTCCTTCATTTGATGACCTATAGAGAATCATTAGATAAGTTGGGCTACCCGCTCCAAGATTGCGGTTCTCATTGGAGAACTCGAGCTATATATAGAAATGGAAAAACAAACACTTCTGTTATCATCTATAAAGACAGCGGTGTTTGGAAAGATTTTGGCGGAGACAATCAAGCTAAACCTTTTTCTGCTTTAGTGCAGGAAACATTAAATACAAACGACCCCAAGACGCTCAAAGAATATTTGATTGATGCTCCAGATCAACAATACAAACCCAAACCCATAGAAGAAAAAATAGAAATGGAAAAAATATATCCCGAATCCTATTTAGATAAGCTTCTACCAATGAAGACTTTCTACGAAAAAAGAGGCATCTCTTCCAAAACGCAAGATAAGTTTAAATGCGGTTATGCTGGCGGTGGTAAAATGTACCGCAGGATCGTATTTCCCATTTATGATCTAGATAACCAGATACATGGTTTCTCTGGTCGCAGTGTTACCGATGATAAAAACATTCCCAAGTGGAAACATATGGGCCGCAAAACAAATTGGGTTTATCCCCATCATCTTTCGCGCAAAAGTATAGAAGAAAAAGAGGAAGTTATACTCGTAGAAAGCATCGGCGATTGTATGGCTCTTTATGAAGCTGGCTATGATAACGTCTTAATGTTGGCTGGTCTAGATATTTCCTCAAAAATAATTTCTTACCTAAACTCGTTCGACTTAAAGAGAATTATTATTGCAACAAATAATGATGACAGTAAAGATGAGAACACTGGTGCGCTAGCATCAATCAAAGTCGCGGCGAAGTTGTCCTCCGTTTTTGACTTATCCCTAATTAAAATTAACCCTCCCGTCTGTAATGATTTTGGCGAAATGCTAGAGTGCGACACGGGCATGTTAGAAAATTTTAAAGAATGGTACGAAAGGAAAGACAAGTGGAGCTTAGGCGACAATAAATTTCAAGAGTATGTATTAAAGAAAATAAAATCAAACGACAAGTTGTTTAAAAATACACACTGCAAAAAATTAATAAAAATTTCAAATGGAAGTTAAATTATCAGCAAGTCGTATCAAAACGGCGCAATCGTGCAGTTGGATATACTGGAGCAAGTACAAACAAAAACTGCCCGATACAAATAATGACGGAGCTCGTCGGGGTACGGTGTGTCATAATGTTTTTGAATTTCTGTCTAAACAAAAAACCAAAACCCACTATAATAAAGTAGTAAAGTCTAAAGACCCGTTTGCCTCTAAAGCTGTTCAGGATTTGATCATGTCAGACGCTACAGAGCTTGGAGTTACAGATGATGACAATATGAATCTAATAAAACAAATGATTCTTAACGGACTTAGTTGTAATTTTCACGGAGAAGATCTGGGTATACCAGACGAAGCTCATGCCGAGTTAGATTTCGACATAGAGCAAAATGGTTATCATATTCGCGGTTTTATTGACCAATTATTTCTGTATAAAGATAAAAAGATCGCCATTATTCGAGATTATAAGACTAGCAAAAAAATGTTTGAGGGTAAGGAAAAAGAAGACAATCTTCAAGACTACATGTATTCACTTGCGGTCAAAACGCTTTTTCCAGAATATGTGAATAGGACTTCTGAGTTTTTATTTTTAAAGTTCGACTTAGATAAAAAGGGGCTGATGAAAATGAACCCTATTGACGAAGATGACCTAGAAGGTTTTGAACTACAACTATCTTCGGTTCAGGATTATTTAGAAAACTTTGATGAAAAAGACGCCGTATCAAATTTTGCTATAGACAAAGGCTTTCCAGATGATGGCTCGTTTGGGGGCAGGCTCCAATGCGGTTTCGCTAAAGAAAAAGGCCAACTTAAAAAGGACGGCAGCGTTATGTGGCACTGCCCCTATAAGTTCGACTTTTGGCACGTTAGCATCTTAGACAAAGATGGGGAGTTTCATTCTTCTTGCTTTCAAGACGACTTTAAAAAGGACATGGTTCCAGAGGGCGGAAGCCATGAATTAAAATATTACGAAGGCTGCCCAAAACACTTGACAAATAGATAATAGTATGTACATTGTTACATATGACGCCTTTATTTAAAACTCATTTTTCTATAGGTCGCAGCATTCTACGCATTGAAGATGTAGAAAGAATCTGCAAAGACGAAGAAATAAACGAAATCTTCTTGGTTGAAGATTCAATGACTGGCTTCCCAGAAGCTTTTAAAACCCTTGCAGATAAGTTAAGATTCGGTTTCCGCTTTTCTGTTTACAACGAAGACCTTAGTGAAGAGTCCGAAAGTAAAATGATTGCTTTTCCAGATGGAGACGCGGGAGCCAAAGAATTATATTCGCTGTACACCGAGAGCTTTGATAAAAAAATTGTAAACCCATGGGATCATACAAAAAATATAGCGTATGCTGTCCCTTTCTACGATTCCTTTTTGCATAAAAATTTAACTTCATTCTCAAACTGCATGATCGATCTTCCGTCTGATATTCTCTTCTTCGTAGAAAGAAATAGTTTACCATTTGATTCAATTCTTGAAGAAAAAATTATAGATTACGTTACGAACACTTTTGGAAACACTGATAAATATATTGAGTTAGCAAAATCAATTTATTACGAGAGTATGGAGGATGTCAGCGCATTTCAAACATACAAATGCATTTGCAATCGTAAGCCTGGTAGACAAGCTAGTTTGTCCAATCCGCGGCTTGATCATTTTGGTAGCGATCGTTTTTGCATAGAAGCCTGGAAGGAGGAGAAATAATAATGGAAGACTTACTTAGATTTAAATTTGATCAAAAATACGTTATCTTTGATACCGAAACCGAGGGCCTAAACCTCGTTTCTTCAAAGCCTTGGCAACTTGCTTGGATCGAGGCTAAGGGTAAAAAAATTATTAAAAAGCAAAACAGGTTTTTGATGTGGGAAGACTTAAATGTCTCAGAGGACGCCGCAAGAATTACTGGCTTCAGCAAAAAAGATTACGTCTCTAAAGCCGAAGATCCAGCCGTAGTCTTCAAAGAGTTTATGGATTTAATAAGCCAAGACGATGTCATTGTCGTCGGCCAGAATATTCTTGGCTACGACTTGTATATGCTTGGGGTTATTGCTCGTAATTTAAATACAAAAATAGATTACTCTTTCGCTAAGCGGTGCTTCGATACTAAAGCAATTGCCACAGCTATAGCCAAAGACAACAAAAACCCAGATAAGGAAGATTTTCTAGCTTGGCAACTAAGATATCTTAATTATAGAGAAAGAGGCCTCAAGTCTAGTCAAAAGTTTCTGTTGCAGCATTATGATATTGACTTTGACGAAGGAAAGCTGCATGATGCTTTATACGATATAGAAAAGAACTTTGAAATATTTCAAAAACAATTATGGGAATTAGAAATTTAAATCCTCTTGAGCGTCCAATGCCCCCAGGTGTTCGTTTGCCAGGAATTGACGTAGAAAAGCGTTTTTACCTTGAACTGGGCATTGACCCCAAATCTTCCAACTACGACCTTCTGAGGGCTCTGTGTCTCCGTGGAGTGCAACAGAGAGGCATTGACAAGCTAAAAAACAAAGAACAATACTATGATCGTGTGAAAATGGAGCTTTCTGTCCTAAAAGACCTAGGATTCATTGATTATATACTTCTAAATTGGGATGTTTTAAACTTTTGCCACGAAAATGAAATACCAACTGGCCCAGGTCGAGGTTCTGCCGCTGGGTCTTTAGTCCTTTTCCTACTACGCGTTACAAATGTAGACCCAATTAAATACGACCTTTTCTTCGAGCGTTTTGTCTCCAAAAGCAGAGCAAAGAAAACTATCGTGGATGGTATTACTTACCTCGACGGCTCTCTACTTGCTGACGTAGATAACGACATTTCTTACGATCGTCGCCAAGAAGTCATAAAATATATTGAAGAGCAACACAAAGGAAGAACCTGTAAAATCTTAACCCTCAACACTTTGAGCAGCAAATTATGTGTAAAGGAGTGCGGTAAAATAGTTGGAGAGATGCCTGAAGATGAGGTTAATCAGATAAGTTCTCTGATCCCTAAGCAGTTCGGTAAGGTGGCTAAACTAAGCCAAGCACTAGAAGAAAGCGACAAATTCAAAGAGTTTGCGGATAAAAACAAAAAAATATTTAAAATTGCAAAAAAATTAGAAGGATTAAACAAAAATACAGGAGTTCACCCATCTGGTATCGCTATTAGTTTCTACAATATTGAAGAAATTATGCCGATGCAAAAAACAAACGATGGTAACTTAATATCTGCCTATGACATGAACGACGTTGCGTCCTTGACTGTCAAGTTTGATATCCTCGGACTTAGAACCCTTTCCGTAGTAAGCGACACTTGCAAGCGGTTGGGGATCAAAATGGAAGATATAGATGTTGGACTCCCAGAAATATATGAAAACTTCAAATTCATTGAGACACCAAAAGGTTTGTTCCAGATTGAAGCGGATACAAATTTTAAAGTCTGCAAAAAGATCGCTCCTAAAAACCTGGAGGAGCTGTCTGCTGTTGTTGCGATTGCTCGCCCTGGTGCACTTGACTATCTGGATGTTTATGCTGATTATGCTACCACCTCAAGATTTCAGTCAGTTAATGAATTCTTTGACGATATTCTTTCTTACACTGGCGGCATTCCCCTATATCAAGAGCAGTTAATGAAGATGGCCGTTAAGGTCGGATTTACCCTTGATGAGTCAGAACAACTTCGTAGAATTGTGGGCAAAAAGAAAGTGGATCAAATGCCCGCCTGGAAAGCCAAGATTGAGCAAAAGATTGAAGAGAAAAATTTAGACAAAGAAGTTGGGGAGGTTTTGTGGAAGGTCGCAGAAGATTCAGCAAACTACTCCTTTAATAAATCGCACTCAATTAGCTATGCAATTCTCGCCGCTATCACAACTTATTTAAAGTTTAAGCATCCGCAAGAGTTCTTTCTTTCCTTGCTTAAAATGACCAAGCATGAGCCAGACTCTCATGCCGAGATAGCTCTTATCAGCCAAGAGTTGTGCCAGTTCAACATGAAGCTTCTACCGCCAGATTTATCAAAGTCAGACATTAACTTTGGCATCGAAGGGCGCAACATTAGATACGGAGTTAATAGCGTCAAAGGAGTATCAGAAAAAACTCTAGAGAATTTGGTTGATTTTAGAAAAGCCCAAGAGACTAATCAAAACAAGTATGATATATTTATTAATGCCAAACAGTCAGGCATTAATATTGGAGTGCTTTCTGGTTTGATTCAAGGAGGCACAATGGATTCTTTTTGTGAAACAAGCTCAACTTTGCCCAATCGCTGTCGCTTAGTCTTAGAGGCTCAGTCTTTTAATATACTTACCGACAGAGAGAAGAGAAATATTATTCAAATCGGAGAAGAGTACAAACATGATGTTCTCAATACTATTCAAGCAATTGTAAAAGACTCTCTAGTCGCCGATGACGGTAGGCCTATTATGAAGGCGTCGCGTTTCCAAACATTCAAAAAGAAGTATGAAGGCTACAAGAGTATATATGAAAAAAACAAAAACCACCTTGAGTTTGCTAATTGGTTTTTTGAGAGAAAGTATTTAGGATACAGCCATTCTACAGAAATTAAAAAAGTTTTTAAAAACTCTGGCGACCTTTATAACAGCTTAGAAATTAAATCCATAGCCGACCATGATAGAGTTAAGTTCGTAGGGGTGGTCACAGACTGTGTTTCTAGAACAAGTAAAAATGGCAACAAGTACATGAGAGCAGAAGTGCAAGACGACTTCGGCAAGGTTAATTTTATGCTTATGAATAATAGAAGGTCTTCCACTCTAGATAACTACTTAAACAATGGAGGTAAAAAACCAAAAGAAGGAGAGATAGTTTTTGTTTACGGAAGCAAAGGCGACGATGTCATTTTTGGAGAAAAATTAACCATCCTTGATGAAAAAATTTACACAAAACTTTCAGAAGTAAAATAATGGACTTATCTAAATTTAATTTAACGCCTTCAGCTAAAAAAGCCTTAAAGGACAGTGAGTTTATAGCGGAGACATTCGGCCACTTAAAAGTAATAGACCTCCATCTTATAATTTCTATATTAGATTTTAGCCACAACAATATAGATTTTGTGTTTAGCTCCAATGGGATCATTAAAGAGGGAATTAAAAAAAGCATGGAGTATGCCGTGTCCAGCTACAAAGAGCCCAGAAGAAAAAAGAAAATATATTCTAAGGAGATACTAGACATTTTAGACAATTCTCTTAAATTGTCAGCTAGGTTAAAAGATGAATTTATCGGGATAGACCATATACTATTTATCATACTAACTACAAGAGAAGAGCTGTGTGATTTTTTACTTTCCCTTGATATTGATTTAGAGAAAATCAATAGAGACCTAAAAGATACTATAAAAAATGGGATACCAAAAGATCTAGTAGTATCGAGTCAACCAGCTAAAAATCCGAAGGGCGAGTCTTTATCTGATATTTCAGATTGGTGTGAAGATTTAAATGACAAAATAGAAGCCAGAGGAGATTTTGAAATTTTCGGCAGGGAGGAAGAAATAGATAGAATCTTTGAAGTGCTTCTCAAGAAAAATAAGAGTAATGTAATTTTGGTTGGAGAAGCTGGTGTTGGTAAAACTGCAATCGTAGAGGGCATGGCAGAAAAAATACTAAAAAGACAATGCCCAGATTTACTTTTACATAAAAAAATACTTTCATTAGACTTAACTTCGGTTCTTGCTGGCACAATATACAGAGGACAAATGGAAGAAAAACTTAAAAAAATTCTAGACCAGCTATCATCATCAGGTAATCATTACATTCTTTTTATTGATGAAATACACAATATAATTGGCGCTGGAGGCGGATCAGATGGTGGAGGTTTGGACTTTGCAAACATAATGAAGCCAGCTTTATCTAGAGGAGATATGTCCTGTGTGGGGGCTACCACCAAAGAAGAATACGAAAGATTTTTCAAAAAGGACGCTGCCTTAAATCGCAGATTCGAGAAAATAGACATAAAAGAACCCACAAAAGAAGAAACTTTTGAATTGATTAAAGTTGCCAAAAAATCCTATGAAAAATTTCACCAAGTTGAATATAAAGAGGATGTGCTTTCTAAAATAATAGATCTTTGCGATATTTATTTAACAAATAAAAAATTTCCAGACAAAGCTTTTGATATTTTAGACGAATCTGGAGCTAGAACCAAAAAAATAAACTTCGTTCGTCCGCAAAAAGCTAAAAATATGGAGGACAAGCTAATGAATTCTGAATTTCAAGAAAGCCCACAACACGCCAAGTTTCAGAAGGCTTACTCCAAAATCATAGAAAAATGGGGAAAAAGTCTCGAAAATAAAGTTTTTCCTGTTGACATTGATGTAATATATGATATATTCGCATATAAGTTAAACACCTCTAAAGAAAACGTTAGAAAAGGAAACAACATTCCTTTATCAGGCAAAATAGGATTTTAATAATTAATTATGAGAAAAACAAATCGTATCGTAAAAACAATGAAGCAAAGCGGAGGCCGATTCTTTGGTCTTCGGACAAAAGACGGAGCTAGTTATAACGCTCAGTTTGTTAATGAGACCCCCAGTTATGTGATTATTCACGACCGAAACGCTGGGGTTAAGCGAAAGTTCGCTAAAACCAGTCTAACTGGACTCAAAATGGGTACAGTCAGTATCTAATCAACTAGGGCGGTAGAAATACCGCCTTTTTTGTGTAATATAAACCATATATGGCTATCAAGGAGAAGGAAATATATCTAAATAATTTTTTTGCGGTCGACTGTAGACCCGATCAAAGAGATTCGGAAATATCAGAATTTGAAAAAAAGTTGATAAAATCATACATTGAAAATATATTTTCAATTACTGAAGAATTTGAAAATGAAATAGAATTGATAAGTTCAAACTTTTTTTATGAAAGCTATTCTTTATTAATCGAAGGTCAAAAATATTTATTAAAAATTAGTTTAGACCCAGATAACAGAAGCCTTTCTACTGAAAAGAAAGCCTTAGATTCTGTAAGTGATTTAATATCTTCAAAAATAGTAAATTACGAAAATGACGAAGATTCTGGAATTGAATTCCTTCTCGTTAGCTGGGAAAATGGCGAAAACTTTGATTTTTTCGGCGTGGATGAACTCGTATATAATTTAGGCACTCTTGTATGTAATTTAGATTTTATGCATGAATCAGACTCTTCTGATCTAATGTCTTTTGAAGATAAATTTCTTGAAAATGAATCAATTTTAGAGATTATGGAGTCTTCAGATGAAATAGAGAAATCTATTCTTGCAAAATTGGTAGATTTAAATGAAGATGACATCAAACATATTTTTTCAATACTTAAAAACATTTCAAAGGAAAGGTATTCAGAAGATATAACCGTACTATGCCACTCTAACCTAAAAAAAAGTAACATTTTGTACCAATCAGAGTACATAAAGTTTATTAATTTTGAACGTTCTCATAAAGCAGATATTTATTATAGTCTTATGAAAGTTATTAACAATCTGAGCCTGTTCAAATCAGCTAAAGATGTTAGTGCTTTTTTGAAAAAATACCATTCTGTTTCTAAATTAGTCAACCATCTTTCGCTTGAAGAATTTTTAACTAAGTATGAAGAAAAAAAAGAAACAAACCGACTTTTGATTTTTCAAGATATATTACACAGAGTGCTTTTTCATTTTGGTGCTTATGGGGCTTTTCATAAAGTAGAAGATTTAGCAAGGTATACTGATTTGTATAACAACCTTAGACCTACCGTTGAAAAGTATTTTCAAGACTACATTAAAGGTTTAGATAAATTGTTTTATACTTGCATTTCAAGTGTTCAAACTTACGACATTAATGAACTAAATAAAATAATGGGCGTTCCCGAAGAAGAGCATTCAGAAGAATACTCAAATCCAGCAATAGAAGAATATCAAGCAGAAGATTAAGCTATATAAAATAATAGAATATCACATTTATTATATTATAATCTTGCATGAGTCACAAACAACACGATATTTATAAGCCAAATTCTTTTAATTCTGGATGCGCATTTTCTTTTAAAATTGTTGAAAAAGATAAGGAGGGCAACAATCAAAAACCTTCGTTCTTGGTTCAGTCAATCAAGCAAGCCAGCTGGGATAGCCAAAAAAAAACGGGGTCTTTCAGCGCAAACGCCAAAGACCCAGAGAAGAATATTTATTTTAAGTTAGGTGAAAATGAAATTGGCGGCATGCTTAATGCAATTGAAAATTATGTAGAGTTCTCAGCTTATCATAGCTATAATGAAGATAAAACTCAAATATCTTTTAAGCCCTACACAAAGAAAAACGGTCAAAAAGCTTTTTCTTTCAGTGTGGTAAAAAACTCTACTCTAAAATTTGGAATGGGGGTTGAGCTGTCAGAAGCCAGAACGCTCAAGGGGTTGTTTGATCTTTTTCTATTTAAGTATTTTGATTACTAATGAAAAAAATTCTTTTTCATTCTAATTCAGCTAAAGCTTTTACTGGTTTTGGCAAAAATGCAAAAAATATCTTGCGCTATTTGCACAAGACAAACAAGTATGAAATTGTTGAATTTGCAAATGCTGTGCAATGGGGAGACCCATCTCTTTCATCGAGACCCTGGAAGGCACAAGGTTCTTTACCTAATAACCCTTCAGTAGTTCAAGAAATAAAGTCTGATCAAGTCAAGGCTAGGGCGGCATCATACGGAGGATTTACCATTGATCAAGCCATAAAAGAATATAAGCCAGATATTTATATAGGATGTGAAGACATTTGGGCTTTTTCAGATTATTGGAAAAAACCTTGGTGGGATAAAATCAATAATATGATTTGGACTACCTTGGATAGCCAACCAATACTCCCTCAAGCCCTAGAAGCGGCACCAAAAACTAAAAATTTTTACGTCTGGGCGTCTTTTGCAGAAAAAGACATGAAAGAACTAGGCCATGATCATGTAAAGACTTTGCATGGAACGGTAAACACAGAAGACTTTTATAAAATTAGCGATCTTGATAAGCGAAAAACAAGAAGCAAGTTTAATCTTTCCGACGAATTCATTGTTGGCTTTGTATTTAGAAACCAACTAAGAAAAAGCGTGCCTAATTTACTTGAGGGGTTCAAAATATTTAAAAAAGATTGCCCCAAAGCCAAACTATTATTACACACGCATTGGGGCGAAGGTTGGGATATACCGAGACTTTTAAAAGAAAAAGGCATAAACAACGATGATATTCTAACTACTTATTTTTGCTCTTCTTGTAAAAATTATGCAATAGCTCCGTTCTGCGGGCAAGAACAAACCTGCCCATTTTGCGGAGCCGAAAAGACTTTCAATACCACAAATACTAGGGCTGGAGTAGATGAATCTCAACTAAATGAAATCTATAACATTATGGATGTTTATTGTCATCCATTTACTAGTGGAGGCATGGAGATACCAATCTTTGAAGCAAAAATGACCGAGCTTGTAACTTTAGTCACGAATTACTCTTGTGGAGAAGATTCTTCTGGACCCGAATGTGGAAGTTTCTCTCTTGATTGGTCAGAATACAGGGAACCAGGAACTCAGTTTATTAAAGCTTCAACATATCCATCTAGCATAGCAAAACAACTTAAAAAAGTTTACAATCTAAAACCGCACAAAAAACTCGAAATGGGTAAAAAAGCAAGAGATTGGACTATTGAAAATTATTCCACAGACTCTATTGGAAAAAAATTAGAAAAAATTATAGATGAAATGCCCCCTGTAGAATACGACTTTGATTGGGATAAGGATCAAAAAGGCATAGATTTAGAAGATTTATTAGATGAAGGTAAGCGAATTGCTATTGTTGTTCCTGAATCAGCTGTAGATTTATTAGCAGTCAACTCTTTGATTGATAGCCTGCAAGACCTCTATGAAGATCACGATATTTATATTTTCACGATGCCCACCTTTTTTCCTTATATAGAAGATAATCCTAAGGTCCACAAGGTCTTACCATATTCCAATACAATAGATAATTCTCGCTTTTTAGAAGGTGTCGGAGAACACAAAGGATTTTTTGAATTAGCCTTTTTCCCCTCTTATGGCACTCAAAAATTTTCTAATTATCATCATAACGGAATAGATAAAACACATTATAAATTATATGAGTAGTATATCAGAAGTTTATGCTAAAGACCTTGGCGTTAAAATAGGAAAGGCGAAAATTACGGAACATTTCCATCCCATACCAGAAGGAAAATATATAACATTCTTCAAGCAAGATATTATTCAAGCCAATCAATACGACTATTGGGAAACTGTTATATCTCTGCTGAACCCAATTTTTAAAAAGCATAAAATAATTGGGATCGAATTGTATGATAATAAAATTCAAAGCGCTAAGCAAAATAATTTTTTAATCAAAAACTCGGAGTTATATCTAGGAATTGCAAATCATTTTATGATGACTGCAGATATTTATAATAAACCATCTGTTTGTCTTTTATCGAACGTATATCCTAGCAATATAAATTCTGAATATTCTAAAGTTATTACCCCAGATTTTTCCTCAATCAAGCCGTCGTTTTCCTCGCAAGAGGCTAAAAAGAGAATTAATGAAATATTGCCAGAATATATTGCCCAATCTGTTTTAGATAAATTAAATATAAAAGAAAAAATAAAATTTAAAACGATAAGAATTGGCTCTTCTTACAACCAAGATCTCGTCGAAATTGTTCCTAACTTTTTTTCTGATCATGCAGATTTAGTAAATAAAAATATAAACATCAAATCAAACATTCATTTCAACAAAGAGAATATTATAAATTGGTGCAGACATTCAAATGTAAACCTTTTTTTAGATCAGGTTATAGATGATGGAATGATTGACGCTTGTACAAACTTAAAGCAGGTAGTGTTTAATTATGACGCCAAACATAAAGACTTAGATCTCTCAAATTTTATTAAAAAATTAAAAAATAACAGAATCAATCTTGTTATTCACGTTCAAGATGAAAAAATATTTTCCGATACCAGTCTTAAATATTTTGATAACAATGTTATTAGAAAAAACAATATAGAACCAGAAAATGTTTCAAATGTGGAATGTAAATTCCTTTCTAAAAAGAAATTTGTTTCAGGGGGAAATGTATTTAATTCAGAATTTTCTTCTAAAACGCTTGACAATTCTAACAAATTCATCTACAATGAAGACTCAAAATTAGAAATAGAAAGTTTATACCTATATGTCGAAGAATAAATTATATGGCCCAGATTTGTGGAAACGCAACGAACACGGACTTTTAGAGTCCGTTGATTATGAATTTAACAAAGATGGCTCAGTCAACTGGCGAGCTATGATTAGCCCAGAGCACTTGTATCCAAACAAGGATCATTTTGAAATGCGCAAGATGCCAGTTCCAGATTCCATTGAAGGGCTAGAAGACCACCAACTTTTGATTAAGCTCGGCGGCATTAAGGAGTTGGCGAAGCTTCGTGGATTTCATAATATCACTTATGATATCACAGAGTCTTCAGACAGCCGTGTTGTAGTTCAATGCATGATCGGCTGGATTAGTAACTACGAAAGCAATGGCGCTCAGTCTTTTGCGTCTATGGCAAATGCTACAACCCACAACACAAACGGATTTGCCGCTAAGTTTCTAGAATGCATTGCAGAAAATCGTGCTTTTGTTCGTGCTGTACGCAATTTTTTAGGCATTCACATTGTTGGGGCTGACGAGATTGACTCTTCAAAGAACAAGTCTCCTATCGTATCCCCTCCTTCATCTGCTGGAGCGAAGGATATTAGCCCACAGGGTATTCTAAAGGAAAAAGCGGGGGTGAGCTTCGATTCTTTCAAGAACAAGCTTAGAGAGCTCTACAAGGAGCAACTTTATACGAATGATCCAGAAGTTATTAAAGAGTGGTCAAACTATAAAGACATTCCCGCTAAAGAGTGTCGCAAGCTATTAAAGCTCTTATGATTTTTGAAATAAAAACAGATTCTGAGTTGTTGGAATTGAGAGATGTTCTAGTAAATTTTTATAAAATATTACCATATGAAAAAGATTTGGAAGATGCTAAAAAAAAATGGCTCCTAATTTGGAAAGAATTAATCAAATCTAAAAAAGGTAAAATTTTTGCTTTAGAAAAAGAAAGAAAAATTATAGGAGCTTTAGGTTTTTTGATAACTCCAGCCCTAGAAGATGGTGTTCTTACCGCTACAGAAGCTTTTTGGTATGTAGACGAAAAGCACAGGGGTTCTGGGTTAAGGCTTCTTAATAAATACGAGTCTTACGCAAAATCTAAAGGATGCAAAAGAATAGGTATGGTTCATTTAGAGAACTCAATGCCTGATAAGTTAAAGAAATTATATGTTCGAAAAAAATACAAACACGTTGAAAGTATGTATTTAAAAGAATTATAATTAGCTTATTAGATAATTCGTTCTGACTGTACCAGCCCCATTTGTCTGAGATTCAATGGTGAATTCTTGATCTAAACTATTCGCTGCAATTGTTATAGAACCATCATCAGCTATTGGGAGATCAACAGGCTCAGCGGTTGTGAAAACGGCCCCGCCACTTGGAATAAGTTTTACTTCAGAATCTGTTCTTATTATAAAATCTGCATAAAAATCTAACGGTACTGTATTGTCAACTACTATATCAACACCAACAAAGACCTCTGTTACGAGATCCGATTGACCTACCACCAAGTCGTTTGCAGTTGATCTTGATATTAAAAATGGATTGGGATCAGAACTGGAAATTGTTGGGGACGAACTTAAACCATTAGACATCGACCCACCTACAGAAGCGCTCGCTTCTCCAAAGGTTAAGTAATCAGTGGGTATTACTTTGTAAAATATAGTTTCATTGACACGCCCAGTTATATCATCGCTAGTAACGTTAATCTGGAAAGACTCTTCTCCCGCAGTTAACTGAAGAGGAAATGAAGTTACTCTATTGCTATGATCTATTATATCCGTAGAAAAATTTTTATCAAATCCAGAGTAGACATCTGCTCGTTTTATATTTTTAATAGCAAGGCCGTCGTCGATTGTATTTAAATCTCCAGAAAAGTAAGCCTTTAAATTTATATTTTTTTCTAGAATTATTACGTCCGTCATAGAGTCAGCAGGTTCAGTCAAAAGATTCGCTCCTTCAAATTCTAGCCCAGTTATGGCAAATTTAGGGAACTCTACTTTAAAACTTCCAGAACCACTAGGAAATTGCGTATCCTCGCTGCCTCTAACAAAGCACTCTACTCTATATCCATCCCCTGCTGGATGTCCGCCTATAACTACTTCATTAAATATCATAATATTCCTGTTACTCCTATTTGTAAGAACTGAAAATTAGAAGTTAGATTTCTGTTTATTATTGCTTCAGACCTTTCTACATCTCCAGTTAAAGTCACGGTGCACGGGACCCGCTGCCCTCCAACGAAGGAAATATCTACAATACCCGTGCTATCTACATCTAATATAAATTTTGTTTTGATTTCGTTATCAAATTCACTTTGAAAATTATCTGGACTCGTGTAATTCAAGTCGGATGCATCTGCACCAGTTGTTAATCCAATATAATTTATTATATGGCCACTCGTTAAAGCCTCTCCAGTTAATTCTGAATTGCCCAGCACCTTAAAGCCTGTGTTTGAATCAAAAGTCTGAAGAAGAAAATCGCTAAATGTAGGGGGGTTGCTTCCAGCATGGGGTCCAGACAGAAGTGATGTAAATAGGGCAATTGGGTTGGTGCTATCTGTTATTGTATTATTTAATATTGTTTCTCCTCCAGTCCAAGCAGCTACATCCCATGGGTAATTTTCATTTTCGCCCCCTGACCAAGCAATTCTATTATGACTAACAAATGAATCAAAATCGGGGTCAGTACTGTCTGTCACTATTCCGTTCGATATTGAAGCTCCGCCACTCCACAAAGCCACATCCCATGGGTAAATTACATTTGATCCTCCAGACCATGCGATGTTACCAGCGGAAAGAATTTGATCAAAAGACGGAGCGCTGCTATTTGTCACTGTTTGGGGCTTTGCGCTCCAAGATGACACATTAAATGGATATTGACGACCTTGATCGACAGAGATCCAAGCAATTCTGTCATGGGAAAGTTTCGATGAGAACACTGGGGAAGAACTATTTTCTACGTGATCGGGCCCTTCTGACCAAGCATTAGCAGCAATATTTCCTGGAAAGTTTACATTTGCTCCGCCTGACCAAGCAATTCTATTATAAGATGGACTAGCTGGATCATCATCTGTTAAGATCCAAGTGTTGCTTGCTCCACTAGTTCTAATTCTTAGTCCAGAGGTTGTCGTATTTACAAATAAATCTGCACCCCCAGTATATGTTCCATTGAAGGCGTTTGGATTGTCCGTCATCCCAGTTCCTACCGCACTTAGGAAAAATCCAGTATAATAAGTATTAGTTAAATCTTCATCAATAAGAATCCAACTCCCTCCAGATTTTTTAACTTTTAATCCAGGCTTTTGTGTATTCACAAACAAATCATTGCTCCCAGTATATGATCCATCGAAGCTATTTGGATTATTTATCATACCAGTGCCAACTGAAGATATCCTGAATCCAGTGGTAGCCGCTTGATCAGTTTTAAATATCCAAGTATCATCGGCTCCACTCTTTTCGATTTTTAATGTAGGTGTCGATTCATTCTCATATGAATCATTACTAATTCTAATATATGTTCCGTCGAAGCTATCTGAATTACCTACTATCCCAGTTCCAATTCCATCTACATCAAATCCAGTAATATAGATATTAGCTGGGTCATCATCACAAAACACCCAAGTATTATTAGCCCCAGTTTGTTTGAGCCTCAATCCAGATGTTGCTGTATTTTGATATAAATCAGCGCTCCCAGTGTATTCTGCATCGAAGCTATTTGGATTAAAGCTCATGCCACTTCCAATTCCTGGGTTCATAGTCAATCCAGTAAAAAAAGCTCCTCCAGACCATTCAGTTTCTGTAGCATCATATGGCGTGACAATACTAGGATGAGCTAGGTCTTCTCCTCCCGACCAAGCTATCGGGAGATTGGTATAATCAATAGCTGGATCTTCATCAACAAGAATCCAAGTATCATTAGCTCCACTTGTCCTTACCCTTAAACCACTTGATACGGTATTTTGATATAAATCCCCATCTCCAGTATATGTTCCATCAAAGTCTCTTGTATTTTGTGGCATCCCACTTCCAACCCCTTGTATCGTGAATCCAGTAGAATGTTGGATTATGTCCTGATTAATTGTAGTTTTTGATCCATCGAGAGCCTCTCCGTCCAAAAGCCCTTTTGAAAAACCCGTTCGAGTCACTTCAACTTGTAAATGATGCAAGTTGCCATCATTCAATGAAGCCCCCGCATCGCCTGTAATAGCCACATGATCTACTCCATTTAAATTAATATAATTTTTACCATCTCCAGATTGAAACCACCCTATTCCAGTACCATCATTATGAGACTCCAGTAAATATTGTTTTCCGTCAAGACTTGCATCGAATTTTACCCAAGCTGCCATTGTAAAATCAGAAGTCTCTACATTTAAATCACTTCCACTTATATAAATATGATTATTTGCGCCATCAGTTTCGTTTGATCTTATACCTCTATCGAGGCCGCTTGTTAACATTTGTTGAAAAAGTGTATTTTTATCACCAGTTTCATTTACTACAAAATAGCTATCTTCTAGATTACTGTTTTCTCCAGATCTTTGACATAAAACTGCATACTGGTCATGTGTAAAAATATTATTTGTTGTCGAAGTGTCTGAACTATTGAATTGATTTAAAATTGAGTCCGACTTAAAAGAGAAATTTTGATTTCCAGTAGATGCATAATTTAGCACTTGTACTGGTAAATCGCTTGTTAGAGTATTGTTAAACGCTGATTCGTCTACGGCCAAATATGCATATTTACCAGTTGATCCTGCTGCAATATTATTTTCCTGAAAAGATGCGAAGTAAAATCCAGTATTAGATAATCCAGTTATACAAGTTTGAGAAGTATCATAAGGCGATGCTTGAATATGCGGTTGTTGCAATTGTATAACAAGACTAGGCACTGAAGTAAATGGCTTAGAAAACTCAACAGCTTGATAGCCTGTATTATTATTTTTACTTACAAAATCAACTTCTATATTTTTCCCATCAATATTGTATCTTCCAGTTTGAGAAGCTACATATGCATAATCGCCGCTAGTAACACCCTCGTCATACCTAAGTGTTTTGTGTCTAAGTGCAAAACTAGTAGCAGTTGTAGAAGCCCTTCCTTCTTTACGATAAACATCCTTAAACGACTTACTGCATTTTTGTTGAACAAATACAGCAGGCACCTCTGAAAATGTTGCCGAAAAGGTCTTACTAAGCGTAGATGTGTATTCCTCTGCCGAACGTTGAAAACTACCTACTTCAAAATTTACACTTGCAGGTATTCTATATCTACCATCTCCAGTGTACCCAAACATCTCATCAATTTCTGAATTCAGTATCTCAAAAGAATTTTCGTTCGTTAGTGTTTTATATTCGATGGCAGATTGGTTGTTGTTACCAATGCCTGATTTTAAATTACCTTGAAGGTCGTAAATATTTATAATTTGGTCGATTACGTCAGATTGAACGCTACCTCCAACTCTTCCAAATATATCTTCAAATTCTAAATTTATGATTGTATTTAAGGCTGGATTATTTTCGAAAAAAGAATTTTGACCGACTCCAGTTTCGTCCGCATTGTCAAATGTAGAATCAAAATCTGTTTCTATAAAAATATTTGAATACTCAGTGAAAGCCTCCTGATTATTTTGAAATCCAAAAGTGCTTAGCGTAGTTGTAACTTGAGCAAGCGTTGAGGTGTTTGATCTTGCTACGGTTGGCGTTGTATTTTCTGAGAATACACTTACATTATAAGTTCCTATTTGATCTATTTTAGAGTCTCCGCTCAATGTAACAACTGTGGTGAGATCGTTACTCTTGAAAATAGTAGTAATAATAGTATTTGAGTTAGGTTCTTCTAAAATAATTATATATTTTTCTGGTGCCTTTGTGCTAACTAATGGATCGGTTATTGTTAGGTTTAAATTTTTAGTTCTACCTTCACCCGCAGTTAATGAATTTATTGTAACATTTGATGGCGGATCAGGTCTAACAACATCTGTTATAGCAAGATTAGGCTGAAATACATCTTGTCCTATATCAAAAGATATATTTTCTTCTACAAGTTTAAACTTACCCGTATGATGTATTGTGGCCGATACATTAAATCCTAGATTTTTATCTTCTGATATATTTAATACTCTATAATACTTTGGATCTCTTCCGCTTGCATCAATGTTATAGATTGACCCATGTTTTATATTTGCATCTTTTTCCGAGAACCATTGGCTACTTGAGCCATTACTATCTGCTCCAGTTATGAATATAGCGACACCACTATCTATAATTTCATAACTTGAATTTAAACCACCTATAGAAGGAGTTATTTTTAAAGACATTATTTGCGGATTATGTATTTCTTTATACAACTCATTGTTTGATCCTGGGGCATTATAAAAATCCTTAATTCCAGATTTTCCTACTGGGTTATATATATGTATGTTTCCTCCAGTTACATAATCGGTTAAATCACTGCCTATTGCTGGCTCGACTATTATGGCCGATGGCCCCACGCCTAAATTAGACGTAGATGAATCTGGATCCGTGTAATTAGTTTGCCCGCTTACTCCCAAAACTGTCCCGTAGTTTCGAGTAAAATTTTTCATCTCATCTTCAACCCTTATTATGTCTCCTGGCTGTACCAAAAGACTCTCTAATCCAGCATTGAAAGATATTGTTTCTGTGGTGTATTGAGATTCAAACAAAACGTATTTTGCTAGTCTATGGGCTTGAGCTTTTGAGGTGCATCCAATCCCTTCTATTTGTTTGAAATTTAACCCCGCATACTTTATAGCTTCAGGGTCTTCAACATATTCCGTCTGTGATGTAAAATTATTTCTTTTATCCAAAAAAGAAACTTCCACGGCAGATAGCTTTGTCGATCTATCTACATCCGCATACGAAAACATTCCATCTTTAACATTTAAATTATTAAAAATCAAATGAGGGGGAAATTTATTTCTGGCAGACGCTCCGTTAGAAGGGTCATTAACATCTTCAAAAAAGTATGGCCTATCGACTTTAACAGAAACGCAAGAATTATCAAAATACGTCATTGCTCTAAACGACCTTGCTAGATTTTGTATGGCGTCAAAAGCATTAGTCTGATCTTTCATTAATATATTGCAACTAAATCTAGGCTCAAGACCGCCAAATCCATCATCTAATCCAATAAATCTGCCAGCACCTACACTATTGGTAGTACTGCTTCCATCGTGCATTGTTACTGCATCGCAATACATACCTATTTCATATAGGGTCCATTTATCTATAATATCTATATCTCGTAAATAAGTCCCTAAACCGTATCTCTTATTAGTTAAAAGGTCATAATATATCCAAGCTGGATTATCGGACCAAGCATATTTAAAAGTTCCATCCCATTGGCCATTATTAGCATAGATCACGTTGTGCCTTGTAGTACCGTCTGAAGAAAATCTTTTATCTGTTCCGTCAGCATTTGTTGGATTATAATTAGAGGGTATTTTTATTTTTTTGCCTTTAAGTCTAAATGTTCTTGCTGGAACTTGTGGGTGGTATTGAGAATCTATGATACTCGCTATATAACAACTTCCAGGATAGTGATAGGTGTCGTTATATTTTTCTGTTATCGTGCCTACGCCCGCGTTGCGGCCAACTAAATTAGACATTGTTTCAAATTGGTCCTTATGCACCTCTATAAAATTATATAAATCGGTATCAGACAATACAGGTAAAACAATATTCTCTAAGGTGAATGTGTATGGGGCCGTAATAACGCCGCGTACCGCTACCTTCCCATTCGAATCTCCAACTGATTTCCCTTTTCCTGGCCTGACTGTAAAGCTAGGGGTAGACTCTTGTCTATTACCGTCTTTAGTGTATTTCCCGACTTTAACTGTAAAAGATACCGTAAGTGGCAAAGGTTGTCCCATTTTACTTTTACCAGCTTCATTTTCGCTTTTAGTAGAATATGATTTCGTGTCTTTTAGCGAGTCTATTTGCAGGCCTAAATCCACCAAATCTATATCTTTATCATAATTTGTATATATATATTCTTTGGCGGCCGATTCTATCGGCACATAATTTTGCCAAGTGACAAAGTCTCTATTGCCTCCGCCCTCGTCTCTTACATCCCTACTCCCACTTCCTGTCTTTGCGCCATTTGCCGCCCCACCCATGCTATACGGCCCTTTAATTTTATAAGATATTTTTGTTAACTTACTCGGTTTTTTTGAAATACTACATGCGGTCTGTAAAATACTTCCTGATTTAAATTCAATATTATATTTAGAATGGCTTGAGTTGTTTTGAGGGTCTCTTAGCGCCGTATCATTAAAATAAATTCCTTGATCAATAGGTAAAGCACCTGCAGATGCCGAGTTCCCAACGGTAAGATGCTCATTATTAAATTCTTTCAAAGCTCGTGTGCCAATTAAAGTTTTGCCCTCTTGACTAACCAAACCTTCGACCTCGCCTTCACATATTAAATCTACTGCTTCATACAGCTGATGACCTTGCTTGACATTAGCCCCATCTGGTGGCATCAAGTAAGAGGGTTGGGCTCCTTTACTCCTACCAGCTATAACTATCTTTTTCTTGAATATATTTTTGTAAAAACCCATTATCCTAAATCAGCACTAGTAACATTTGTTGAAATAATATTCGAGCCAACGCGAAGTTCTCCGTACAATAATGGTATCGGAAAACCCTGAACCGCGTTATTTTGTAAATTAGTAAAAATATAGCTAGACATATCAATTTTACTTTCTGCCGTCTGAGGTTTTGGGGTCTCAACTGGGAATAATAACGACATGATGCCTTGAACTAATAGTCCAATCGCCAAATTAGCCAAAAATCCGCCAGCTCCAATAGCTGCACCTAGGGCGGCTACGGCTCCAGCGGCAAATCCTACAATCGCTGCGATCGCACTAAAAATGAACGCACCAGTTATGGCTGGGACAATATGTATTTCTTCAGGGACGCTTGCTGCTGCTAATTCATCAACCGTTTTCCATTCTTTGTTTGGGTTTTTGGGATCTATAAAAGCGTAACTTAATCCCTCTTTGAATTTAGAAAGCAAAAAATTTCTAACTCCTGGATTATTAGCTTCCAAGGCGTTAGTGATATCTAAAAGCTTATTTACTTTAAATTTATGGTTTGTTCCATAAATTTCTCCAAATTCTCCGTGTATAATTACATTAACCATCCAAAAACTCCTTTAACATTATTACACCTTTTTCTGATCTTTGGAAATTAGGCATATCAAATAAATGAAACCTCTCTGTAACCAAAGAGTATATCAAGAACGGATAAAGACAGTTTTTTGAATTTTCTATATCGTATTCAGATGGTTCCTCCCTGCCGTTTACGTGTGTGTGAAATATAGCTAATAATTCACCACTTAATTTTACTTGCAAAAAATCCGCTGGATTAATCAAAAATATATCATCATCATTTGAATGATTTTTGGCGGCCTTAAAAATTAATTTACCGTCTTTATATAGAACAAAACCACAAACTTCTTTTCCTAAGTCCGTGTTCGCGTATTCGATTAAATCCTTCTTAAAACTATCCTTTAGGTTGGTATGCATGAGTCCCTGGGAATCCCCCAAATCTTAGTCCAGTTTTTCCAAATCTTAGTTTGCAGGCTGATATTTTTTTTGAACAGTCGTCCCTTTCCCATTTGCTGGATATTGGCGGGAACTCCTCATTTCCATTCGCGCTAGATGCGACACAGACATAAAAAGTTCGTAAGGGTTTTACTGAAGCCCCATTTATAGAGCTTTCTGAATCATCATCAGAAATATCATGATTAGCGACCTCTATATATACATGGTCTCCTTTGCTGTATGTAATTTGAGGGCCCCATTTACCTTTATATTTTGTTGCGGTGATGGCTACGACATTGCCACTAGAATCTTTAAAATCATTATCATTTAAGGTCTTTACAGGTTGACCAGCATAAAGACATCCACAGCCCCTGTATACCCATGTGCAGTATTTAGAGTAAACGTTTCTGTTTGGTAAATAAGAATTATCTAATTCGAAAACAGTAGATAGTTCTAGTTCTACCAGGTTTTTTGTTTCCGATGTTCTTCTATTTATGTAATAGGTTTGATCTGGTAAATACGAACTTGCAGAAGCCTCGCTATTCTGAGTAACTATATCGAAATACGGATTTTTTCCTCCTGGAAAATTAATATCATCTAAAAACCTAGCGAAAGTTCTTTTTCTTATTACTTTACAACCAATTAAATTGTTATGTACTTTTAGATATTTTGATATGACATAGTCTATGTTTGCCACTTTTATCCTTGGCCTGGCAAGGCTGTTGTCACCCTTCACTTCAAAACCGCTAACTTCCATGGGATAAGATATGTATTCTTGGCCTTGCCACATGATTCTGTCTACTGTCAGCGTAGTGTTGCCATCTCCGCGTTGCACACCAGCGGTACTGGGGCATAAAGCTAATACACTACTTGCATCATCTGGCCAAGCAAAATATATTAAAAAAAATTCCAATAGTTGGCTCGGCTCAAGAGACATTGCCTCAGATGCTACTTTTTGATTTATTCCTTCTGCCATATTTACCTTTACACTTTCTTTGCTTATCTTATAATATATTATGTTGCCTAGAATTAAAGAATTGTTTTACATATACCAAAAAAATATATATTCAATTTTGTCTAATGTAAACGTCTCGGAATATGATTTTATAGCTGAATCTTTAGACAACATAACCGAAGACGATATCTGCGACGACGAACACCTTTCTTGCTATTCCTTTGTAATTAGCATAGAAGGAGGAGAGATAAACCCCTCAAGATTTATTATTGGAACAAAAACTAATCCAGACCTATTTGAAAAAAATGCGTTGAATATGTTAAATACTTTAAATATATGCCCCATAACCCCCAATGGGTTCAAATGGTACGGTGTTGGTTGGGATATAAAAAATGATCAAATAAAAATATATTTTTTAAAAAATGACCTTTCTCAAATATACTGCAAAGAATACCGTAGGAGCTCATCTGAAAAAATAAAAGAAAAGCTTTACGATGTAGGCGAAAAATTCACAAAAATGTACAAAGACGATGAAATAATAGATCAAATTAACTCAAACAACTATGACCACAAAATTGTTAATAAAATGGTATCTTTCGGGTTTAATTTAGACACTTACAGCGAGTACAAGGATAAAGTAACATTATACTTTGATTAGAGCAAAATGAACAGAGATAAATACGAATTTTCTAATCATGAGAATTTCGATGAGGTTTATAAAATAGCCAAATTGCAATTTAAAAAAATTATTAAAAATTTCAATCAATATGACTTTAAAGATAATTTTGAAGACCTGTTTTATGGGGGCGATAGCTGTCATAAACTTTTTTTGAGAAAAAATGGCGTTATATTATGCGGGACATTAGCCTTCTTATTCGAAGACTTCGCTTTTTGTGACATATTTTTTTGGAACGAATTGCATCAAAAGACCAATACAATGGAATTTAGATACTTTTGCGAGAGATTCTTTAGAGACACTAATAAAATTGGCATTAAAAATATGATAGTGCCAATGGATAAATCTAGATCAAAACACGATTTTTTTAAAAAATACTGCCAAAAACTTTATTTTACGAAAGATGAATATGATATTCGCGACAAAATTATAGAAAATGAATACAAAAATCACTATCTTTTAAAAGTTAATTACGAGGACTATTTTAAAAAATCTAAACAAGTAAAAAGGGTGTAATACATATATATGTCGGAAAATCCAAATTTGTTGAGAAGTGAAATTAAAGGGACATCTGATCGCGGTCTTCTCGCGGGAGGTCATTTTGAGTCTAGAATAACTGCTTTAGGCGCCATATACCCAATTGAAGAGAGTCAGAATTTTCACATGTTTTCGAAAATTATACAAGAGTTAAACAGAAAACTAGATCAATACGGATTATATAGTAATATTATCGAAGATACTGATGCGGGATTTAGACCATTAAGCCTTGGTTCTTTCTTCGGAGAGACCGTAAGCGTCAACTATCCTGATTTTTTACAATTACAAAGTAACGAATTTTTACTTCAACAAGACGGATTTAGATTAATTTTAGAGCAAGACGTTTAGAGCAATAATAATCATGGCGAACAAAAAAATACCAGAACTTACGGAACTTGCTTCAGTTAACTCAGCAAC
>Ga0209830_10000806_pt1 | contig 30069 bp, 27 predicted proteins | sample ArcticOcean_MG_C_12_FD_187439 | JGI IMG/M metagenome (GOLD analysis project Ga0209830, IMG submission 187439) | Marine microbial communities from western Arctic Ocean - ArcticOcean_MG_CB8_130 (SPAdes) (version 2) | ecosystem: Environmental > Aquatic > Marine > Oceanic | place: Arctic Ocean...
AAGGCAAGATATGAAGAGTCTCCAGAAGAGCATCACGACCATTTAATTGATATAAACAGTGGTGAGATAATCGAGTTTGTTGATAAGGAAATAGAAATTTTACAAAATAAAGTTGCTGAAAAATTAGGTTATAAATTAGTTGATCACAAACTTGAACTCTATGGCACTAAAATAAAAAAATAATTTGTCTAAAAAAATATTTATTAAAACTTTTGGTTGTCAAATGAACGAATACGATAGTAATCGTATTTTAGATCTAGTTATACCCATGGGTTACGTTGCTACCACTAATGTTTCAGATGCGGATTGTTATGTTCTAAATACATGTCACATAAGGGAAAAGGCTACGGACAAAGTTTACCATGATATTGGAAGATTAAAAAAAAAATTTATAAACAAAAAAAAACCAATGGTTCTGGTTACAGGCTGTGTAGCTCAAGCTGAAAATGAAGAAATGCTTAATAGAGAAAAGTATATAGATGGCGTAATAGGACCGCAGTCATACCATCAAATACCAGATATAATAAAAGAACTAGAAAATAATAAAAAAAAAGTTAATAACACTGAATTTGAAGTAATAGAAAAATTTGATAGTTTAAATTTAGTTAAAAACACCAATTCAAAAGTTTCTTCTTTTTTAACTATACAAGAAGGTTGTGATAAATTTTGTCACTTTTGTGTAGTGCCTTACACCAGAGGACCTGAGCATTCTAGGTCCTTGGATGAAATAATTATTGAAGCAAAACAATTAATAGATAACGGCTCCAAAGAAATTACATTATTGGGTCAAAATGTGAATGCTTACGAATACAAAAATGGAGATGGAATTACATACCGCTTAGCCGATCTAATAACCAAACTCAATGAATTCAAAGACCTAAAAAGAATTAGATACACAACCTCACACCCTAATGACGTAACCAAAGATTTAATTGCAGTACATAAATTTTGTAAAAAACTAATGCCCATACTTCATTTACCTGTCCAGAGTGGTTCTTCAAAAATACTTAATGCAATGAATCGAAAACATAATATTTTAGAGTATCATAAGATTATTAGCGATCTTAGAATGGCTAGACCAAATATTAAATTTTCTTCAGATTTTATAATAGGTTATCCAGGAGAAACAGAAGATGATTTTAATCAAACATTAAGTTTAATAGAAAAAGTTCAATTTATTAATTCATACTCTTTTGTATATAGCTCAAGACCCGGCACACCAGCTTCAAAATTAGATAATGTTGATCAAGACTTAGCAAAAAAAAGACTAATCAAATTACAAGCAGTACTTGAAAAAAATAACACTAAATATAAAGAGGGATTTTTAAACAAATCAACTGAAGTGCTTTTTGAAAATAAATTGGACAAACAAAACAAATATTTCGGGCGAGACAAATTTTTAAATTCAGTTATTGTACAAAGTTCAAAAGATTTAACTGGCCAAATTATAGATATTAAGATTGACGCCTTTAATCATAATAGTTTATTTGGAACAATTTTATCTAATGAAAATTTTTTTTTGCAGCTTAATTAATGTCCGAGATAACTAAATTACATCAAAAAATTATAATAAAAAAAATAGATAAAGAAACTTTAAATATTCAAATTCTAGATAATGATATTTTATCATTGATTGTTGGTGAGTTTAATGAAAATTTAAAGCAGCTAGAAAAATTGACTAAAACTACTTTATTTTTTAGAGGTAATTCAATTACAGCAAAGGGAAAGTCAGACCAAATTATTAATGTTTCTGACGCAATTAAATTTTTAATTAATAAATTTTTTTTAACTAACAATCTTGAAAAAAGTGATATAATTTTATCAGTGAATAAAAATTTAAATTCAGGAAATAATTCTAACGTCCAGTCTTTTACACAATTAATAAAAACACCAAGAAAATCTGTAATAGCAAGATCACAAAAACAATCCGATTATATAAAAGCATTAAGAGAAAATGATATTGTTATGGCCCTCGGACCCGCAGGTACCGGTAAAAGCTTTCTTGCAGTATCGGTAGCTATTACTCTGCTTATGGAAAAAAAAGTCGAGCGAGTTATACTTTCCAGGCCCGCAGTTGAAGCTGGGGAAAAACTTGGTTTTCTTCCAGGTGACATGAAAGAAAAAGTAGATCCGTATCTAAGACCACTTTACGATGCTTTATACGAGTTATTTGGTTTTGAAAAAATCGATAAAAAAATTGAAACTGGTGAAATTGAAATTGCTCCATTAGCTTTTATGAGAGGTAGAACATTAAAAAATTGCTTTGCTATTCTAGATGAGGCACAAAATGCAACTGAAACACAAATAAAAATGTTTTTAACTAGAATAGGAGAAAATTCAAAATTAGTAGTCAACGGTGATCCTACCCAAGTAGATTTAGTCAACAAGGCACACTCGGGCTTGATAAAATCTAAGAATATTTTAAGTGATGTTAAGGAAATAAAAATAGTGGAATTCGACCACAACGATGTTGTTAGACATCCTCTTGTGTCCAAAATTATTAGAGCTTACCAAAAAAAAACTGATGATAAAAGTTGATGTATTTATTGCCAATAAAAACTGGAAAAAATATATTAAAGTTCCAAATTTCTATATAAATAAAAAACTTAGAAAAATAGGAAAAAAATTAAATATATTTAAAAAAAATAATTTTAAATTTACTATTTTACTCTCAGGAAACAATGAAGTTAAGGAATTGAACAAAAAATTTAGAAAAAAAAATAAAACAACAGACATCTTGTCTTTCCCATTCCATGAAAAAAAAGTTCTAAATTCACTCCTCAAGAAAAAAAAACACCAGATATACCTAGGAGATGTAATAATTAATTTAAATAAAATAACATCAAAAATTAAAGATAAAGATTTTCTTTTAAATTTCAATAAAATCTGGATACACGGGTTAGCACATTTATTAGGATACCGTCATAAATCAAATCGTGATTTTTCAATGATGACAAAATTAGAAAATAAGCTAATCAATCTTTCAAAATAAAATGATTTTAAATTTTTTAAACAGTAGATTCGTTCTAATCTTTTTTTTTCCATTTATTTTAGGAACATTAACAGTCTTTAGCTTTCAGCCATTCAATTTAAATTATATAAATTTTTTAATTATTCCTATTTTATTCTTACTGACAACTTATGTGCAAAAAAAATCTAGAAATACGTATAGAAAAAAACCTTATCTATTAAATTTATTTTTTATTGGATATTTATTTGGTATTGGTTTTTTTTTAACAGGGACATATTGGGTTTCAAACGCGCTCACCTTTGATGAAAATTTTAAATTTTTAATTCCTATTTCTATAATAGGTTTACCTTTGTTTCTTGGAATTTTTTTTGGAATAGGAAATTTAATAGTTGGGCCTTTTCTAAGAAATAACTTTATATCTATTTTATTATTTTCAAGTTCTTTAGCTTTTATGGATTATGTTCGTAGTAAAATTTTAACAGGCTTTCCCTGGAATATTTGGGCTTACTCTTGGTCGTGGCAACCTGAAATACTACAATCTTTATTTCACCTTGGTTTTTTTTCATTTAACTTATTTACAATTATAATTTATTGTTCACCACTTTTATTGATTTTTAAAAAAAAAAAAAATTTTTTATTTTTACTTTTATTAGGACTAGTCTTTCTTGTTAATTATATTTATGGTTCTTCAATAATTAAAAAAAATAACGAAAATTTAGCTGAGTTGAAATTAAACTCAGATAATTCAATTTACACAAAAATCATCTCACCAAATTTTGATTTAAAATATAATTTATCCAACACTGATTTAAACGAAAATATATCAAAACTAATAAGGTACAGTGAACCAGAGAAGGAAAAAAAAACTCTCTTTGTTTGGCCAGAAGGTGTTTTTACCGGTTTTAATTTTGAACAAATCAGGCAGTACGTAGCTTTATTTGAAGAAACATTCTCGGAAAATCATTTAATATTATTTGGATCAAATACAGTTCGTCAACTTACAAATGATAATGAAACGTTTAATAGTTTAATTATTGTTAATAATAAACTCGATATTATATTTCAGTACAACAAAATTAAACTAGTTCCTTTTGGCGAATTTCTTCCATTTGAAGCTTTTTTAAACAAATTTGGTTTAAAAAAAATTACCGAAGGTTACGGATCTTTTTCAAGAGGTTTTACTAACGATGTTTTTATATTGGACAATTTCAAGATATTACCATTAATTTGTTATGAAATAATTTTCCCTGAATTGAGTCGATTTTCAAAAAATTTGATCATAAATATTTCAGAAGATGCTTGGTTTGGAGATACAATAGGACCCGATCAGCACTTTGCTAAAGCTATTTTTAGAGCAATAGAAAACAATGTTTATTTAGCCAGATCAGCTAATAAGGGTTTTAGCGCCATTATAGACAACAAAGGGATAGTAAAAAAAATTTTAAAACCCAATGAGACAGGTGTTATAGAATTTAATTTACCAATTATAAACAATATACAAAAAAAATATAAAATTGATTTGATTTTTTTTGTTCTTTTATTTACATGTATTTTTAATTTTATTGTCTTTAACAAAAATGAAAAATAAAAATTATTTATTTACGAGTGAATCTGTTTCTGAAGGGCATCCAGATAAAGTCTGTGATAGAATTTCTGACATGGTTGTTGATTCTTACTTATCTAAGGATCCTTTTTCAAGAGTTGCTTGTGAAACTTTAACGACAACAAATAAAGTAGTTTTAGCTGGAGAAATTCGTGGCCCTGAAATTAAAAAAGATGAATTAATTCAAAAAGTTAGAGATTGCATTAAAGATATAGGTTACGACCAAGACGGTTTTAGTTGGAAAGATCAAACTAGCATTGAATCTTATTTGCATGCACAATCGTCGGATATAGCGATGGGCGTAGACTCAAAAAATAACAAAGACGAAGGAGCCGGAGACCAAGGCATCATGTTTGGATATGCGTGTAACGAAACAGTAGACTTAATGCCAGCACCAATTCATTATTCTCATAAAATATTAAGATTAATGGCAGAAGATAGAAAAAAAGGTTCCCTAAAAGGAATAGAGCCTGATTCCAAGAGTCAAATTACTATGTGTTATGAAAATGACAAACCAACCAAAGTTACTTCAGTTGTAATCTCAACACAACATTCTAAAGATTTAAATCAAGAGGAAGTTAGAAAGCTTGTTTATCCATATATTAAAAAATCTATACCAGAAAATTTGTTGAAAGAACTAGATGAAAAAGAAGTATACATTAACCCAACTGGTCAATTCATAATTGGTGGTCCAGACGGGGACTCAGGTTTGACAGGAAGAAAAATTATCGTTGATACTTACGGAGGAGCAGCGCCTCATGGTGGTGGAGCTTTTTCAGGAAAAGATCCAACTAAAGTAGATAGATCGGCTGCGTACGTTTCAAGATATTTAGCAAAAAATATTGTCGCTGCAGGAGTTTCCGAAAAGTGTTTGATCCAACTTGCTTATGCAATTGGTGTTTCAAAACCACTTTCTATTTACATTAAATTAGCAGAAAAAGATGAAGAAAAAACTGAAGATATAAAAAAACAAATAGAAAAAAATTTTGAATTATCTCCAAGAGGAATTCGCGAAATGTTAGGTTTAAATAAACCAATTTACGAAGTGACATCAGCTTACGGTCACTTTGGAAGAAAACCTACAAATAAAGGTGAATTTTCTTGGGAAAAGACTGACAAAATTAATATCTTTAAAATGTGACCTTGAAAAAGCCTTAAATTTTCATTAAATATATATAAAATTAGATGTTTACAAAATGGGCTTTAGCCCATTTTTTTTTGGAGCAAACTAAAAAGGAAAAAAATGTTAAATAGAGGATTAGATAAAGTAGAATTATTAAGAATAGTAGAAGCAGTTGCAAACGAGAAATCTATAGACAAAGAAATAGTTCTAGAGTCAATGGAAAGTGCTATACAGAAGGCTGCCTTAACGAAATTTGGAACTGAAAATAATATTCGAGTTATTATAGATCGATTAAGTGGTGAAATTAAAATCCAAAAAGTCCTTGATATTGTTGAAACGATTGAAGATCCAAGCAAACAAATAATTTTAGATGATGCACAATCTATAGATAAAAAAAATGATCTTAAAATTGGAGATCAAATATTTGAAGACTTACCCCAAATAGACTTTGGAAGAATAGCAGCACAAAGCGCTAAGCAAGTTATTAGTCTAAGAGTTAAAGAAGCTGAAAAAAATAGACAATACGAAGATTTTATTGAAAAACAAGGACAGATTTTAAGTGGGATTATTAAAAGACTAGAATATGGAAATGTAATTGTAGATATAGGAAAAGCGGAAGGAGTAATAAAAAAAGACGAACTTATTCCAAGAGAAATATTGAAGACTGGTGATCGTGTAAAAGCGTACTGTTATGAAGTTAAGAAGGAACTTAAAGGGCATCAAATATTTTTATCTAGAGCGCATCCTCAGTTTTTAGCTAAATTATTTTTTCAAGAGGTTCCTGAAATTTACGAAGGCATAATAGAAATAAAAGCTGTTGCAAGAGATCCTGGTAGTAGAGCAAAAATTTGTGTTTCTTCAAACGAAAGTTCGATTGATCCTGTCGGAGCCTGTGTGGGTATGAGAGGAAGTCGTGTTCAAACTATAGTTAACGAATTACATGGTGAAAAAATTGATATAATAAAATGGACCGAAGACTTGCCGACATTAATTTCTGAATCTTTGTCTCCAGCAGAAATTCAAAAGGTATTAATCGATAAAGATAACAAAAGAATTGATGTAATTTTGACTGAAGAAAATTTAAGTAAAGCCATTGGGAGAAGAGGTCAAAATGTTAGACTTGCATCAAAGCTAACTAATTATGAAATAGACATTCTGACAGATCAAGAAGACTCTGAAAGAAGACAAGTAGAATTTAAGGAGAGAACAGAAAATCTAGTTAAAAGTTTAGAGGTTGATGAAACTTTGGGTCAACTTTTAGTATCTGAGGGCATGCAAAGTATTGAAGAGATATCTCAAGCAAGTCCTGACGACATTACAAAAATCGAAGGTATAGATGAAGATACAGCAAGCGAATTAATCAACAGATCAAAAGAAAACTTAATTAAAGAAACAGCAGAGATTTCAAAAAGATTGAAAGAATTAGGTGTAGAAGATGCCTTAGCTAACTTAAAAGGTATTACGCAAGGAATGTTAGTCTTGCTCGGACAAAGAAACATAAAAACATTAAGTGATTTTGCAGATCTTTCTTCCGATGAATTAATTGGCGGTTTTGACGAAATAAAAGGAAAAAAAATTAGAATAGAAGGATATTTAGAAGAATTCTCTCTTTCAAGAGAAGAAGCGGATCAACTGATTATGGCTGCGAGAGAGATAGCATTTAAATAAAATATCAATGAAAGATCCAAAAAAAAAAACCTTAACTATTTCAACAAACGTTCCTAAAAAAATTGATCTTTCTACTCTTAAGAGTGACGGAAAAAAAACTTTTTCTATAGAAAAAAAAATTCCTTTTAAATCTTCAAGAGATAATAAATTAAATAATAAACCTGGAATTTTTAAAAAACCAGAACCTGCTAAAAAAACTATTGTAAGAAAATTTATTGAACAACAGGCTACAAAGAATTTTATCAAAAAAGATGTAAAAACAACTCCTAAAGGAAAACTAAAACTCGATCCATTATCTTTAAAAAGAGATTTTAAACTTACCGTTTCAAGAGCTATGAATGTAGAAGAAGTTGAAATTAAACAAAGAAGTTTAGCATCTGTAAAAAGAGCTAGATTAAAAACAAAAAAATCAGAAAATCCAGATGAAAAAAAAGAAGTAACAAAAGTAATCAAGGATGTTAATGTTCCTGAACAAATAACAATCCAAGAACTTTCAAATCGTATGGCAGAAAGATCTGCAGATATTATTAAATTTTTATTTAATATGAAAGTTGTTGCAACAATCAACCATATTATAGATAAAGATACAGCAGAATATATTGTAAAGGAGTTCGGGCACAACCCAATCGTTGAAACTGTGCCAGGTTTAGAGATAAGAAAAAAGAAAAATCAATTACAGGGAAAAATAGAAAAAAGACCTCCTGTAGTAACTATAATGGGCCACGTAGATCATGGTAAAACGTCTTTACTTGACGCCTTAAGAAACACCAGTGTAGTTTCTGGTGAGCACGGAGGAATAACCCAGCATATTGGAGCATACCAAGTTGAAACAGAAAAAAATGAAAATATAACTTTTATCGATACACCTGGTCACGCTGCATTTACAGAGATGAGAGCTCGGGGGTCCAAAATTACAGATATTGTTGTTTTAGTCGTTGCGGCTAATGACGGCATCATGCCTCAAACAATCGAAGCAATACAGCATTCTAAAGCAGCCAAAGTTCCTATTATAGTAGCAATAAACAAATGTGACTTGCCAGACAAAAACATAACTAAGATTAAAAATGACTTAATGAAATACGATTTGATAGCTGAAGATTTTAGTGGAGAGACTTTATTTGTAGAAGTTTCAGCTACACAAAAAATTAATCTAGACAAACTAAAAGAAAGTATTTCACTTCAATCTGAAATATTGGATCTTTCAGCGTCTTTTAGTGGGCCAGCAACAGGTATTGTAATAGAATCTAAAATAGATAAAGGGAAAGGTCCTGTTTCAACAATATTAATAACAAATGGAGTGTTAAAAAAAGCTGACTATTTTGTTTGTGGAAATACTTACGGAAAAATTAGAGCGATGATTAACCATGAAGGTAAATTAATAAATGAAGCTACGCCCTCTATGCCTGTTGAAATTCTTGGAATGAACGAGTCAGTATTCGCTGGTGCAGAGTTTGTAGTTACTGAGAATGAAGATAAAGCCAAAGAAATTGCAGAATTTAATAAAAGTGGTTCAGTTTCAGTAAAACCCGCTATTAAGGATGCAACATCAATGTTTGAGAATCAAAACACCAAAGAAGAATTAGATATAATTATTAAGTCTGATGTTCAGGGATCAAGCGAAGCATTAAAAAATGCTATAAATAAAATTGACCACCCCGAAGTAAAAGCTAATATTATTTTAGCCGACATAGGAATGATTAATGAATCTGATGTTTCTTTAGCTAAAGCCTCAAATGCTCTTTTAATAGGTTTTAATGTAAAACCGAATAATCAAGCTAAAAAGTTAGCAGAACAACAACATGTATTAATTAATTATTTTAATATTATTTATGAAGTACTAGAATTTATTGAAAAAGGACTCTCAGGATTATTAGAGCCAGAGGTGAAAGAAACAGTTATTGGATCAGCAGAAATTTTAAAAGTTTTCAAAGTTTCTGACGCAGGAAAGATAGCAGGTTCAAAAGTAACAGAAGGTGAGATAAAAAATAAAGCAAAAGCCAGATTGATACGAGATGGTGCCGTTGTGTATACTGGTGAAATTTTAAGTATTTTTAGAGAAAAGAATCAAGTGAAAGAAGTTAAAAGCGGATTAGAATGTGGAATAAGTTTAAAAGACTTTATAGACTTTAAAGAAAAAGATGTAATTGAGGCATACCTTTCTGAAAAAATAGATAGGCAAATATAATGAGCAAAGGTAGAGCGGCACCAGCATACTCCCAAAGACAACTGCGTGTCGGTGAATTAATCAAACAGGGTCTCGGAGAAATCTTTATTAGAAATGAAGCAAAAATTTTAGCTCTGAATACCAATGTAATTACCGTGACAGAGGTAAAAATGACACCAGACCTTAAATCTGCAAGAGTATACGTGATACCGCTTGGCGGTGTAGAGTCTAAAAAAACAGTAAGTATCTTGACTGAGTTCTCACATCTTGTTAGAAAAGCACTGTCAAAAAAACTTGATATAAAGTTTCTTCCTAGACTTGCATTTGTAGAAGATAATTCATTTGAATATGCTGAAAAAATAGAAAGATTAATTAATACAAACAAAGAAAATGAAACAGAAAAAAAAAGAAACAATTAAGTCTCTCGCTATTCATGCTAAAGACGTAGGTTCATCAGAAGTTCAAGTTGGATTACTAACTGATAAAATAACTAGATTATCTGATCATTTTAAAAAATTTAAAAAAGATAAGCATTCTACAGTAGGTTTAACAAAATCAGTCAATAGAAGAAAAAAACTTTTAGCCTATTTAAAGAAAACAAATCCAGATTCTTACAATAAAGTAATTAAACAATTAAATTTAAGGAAATAATGTTCAAAATACATAAAGAAGAAATAGAAATTAATGGAAAAAAAATAACATTAGAAACAGGTAAAATTGCAAGACAAGCAGACGGAGCAATAATTGCTACGTGCGGAGAAACAGTAGTTATAGCAACGGTAGTTGGAGCAAAAAAACTTAGAGATGGTCAAGATTATTTTCCACTATCTGTAAATTATCAGGAAAAATATTATTCAGCAGGAAAGATTCCAGGTGGGTATTTCAAAAGAGAAGCAAGGCCAACTGAATCTGAACAATTAATTTCAAGATTAATAGATAGACCAATACGACCTTTATTTCCTTCAAGTTTTATGAATGAAGTCCAGCTGCTTCCAACAGTTTTGTCTTATGATGGAGAAAATCAACCAGACATACTTTCAATTATTGCATCTTCTGCCGCATTAGCTATTTCAGGTTTACCATTTGGAGGACCCATTGCTGCAAGTAGAGTAGGATTTAAAGATGGTAAATATTTATTAAATCCATCACCAAAAGAATTAGAAGATTCAGAATTAGACCTAGTTGTTGCTGGAACAAAAGATGCAGTTTTAATGGTAGAGTCAGAAACTTCAGGGTTAACTGAAAAAGTTATGCTAGACGCAGTTAAGTTTGGACACGAAAATTTTATATCAATTATTAAAGCAATAGAAAGTCTAGCTAAGAAAGCAGGCAAACCTAAATGGGAAGTTGAAATTAAAGATCATTCTGCTGTCAAAATTAAAATATCTAAAACATTAGAGGTGGATCTTAGAAAAGCATTTAAAGAAACTGATAAAAAGAAAAGATCAACTGCGATTTCAGAAGCAGAAAAAAAATGTAAAGAAATGTTCGCTGACGACGAAAGCATTAGTGAAAATGAAGCAATGGCTCAGTTAAAGTCTCTAGAAAAAGACATAGTTCGTACTGCCATTCTAAAAGATAAAAAAAGAATTGACGGAAGAGGTTTAGCTGATGTTAGACAAATTCAGTGTGAAGTTGGAGTATTGCCTAGAACTCACGGGTCTGCTTTATTTACTAGAGGCGAAACTCAAGCTTTAGTAGTGACTACACTAGGAATGTCAGACGATGAACAGAGAGTCGAAAGTTTAAATGGTATGCAAAGGAATAGATTTATGCTTCATTATAACTTTCCACCTTTTTCTGTAGGAGAATGTGGGAGAATAGGAACTGGCAGAAGAGAAGTGGGTCATGGTAAATTAGCATGGAGAGCAATAAATTCATCGTTACCCAAGGCAGAAAACTTCCCGTACACTTTAAGAGTAGTTTCAGAAATTACAGAATCAAACGGTTCTTCATCAATGGCAACAGTTTGTGGAACATCATTAGCTCTGATGGACGCTGGTGTTCCTATGAAAGAATCAGTAGCAGGTATTGCCATGGGTTTAATTAAAGAAGGCGATGAATTTTCAGTTCTATCAGATATCTTAGGAGACGAAGATCATTTAGGAGATATGGATTTTAAAGTGGCTGGAACTAAATCAGGAATAACCTCACTTCAAATGGATATTAAAATAGAAGGTATAACTTTTGAAATAATGGAGAAAGCTTTAGATCAAGCAAAAGGTGGGAGAGAACATATCTTAGATGAAATGGACAAAGCCTTAAAAGTTTCAAGAACTGAATTTTCAAAACACACACCTAAAATGGAAATTATAACTGTAGATAAAAAAGATATAGCAACAGTTATAGGAAAAGGTGGAGCAACTATTCGAGAGATTGTAGAAAAGTCTGGAGCCAAAGTAGATGTAAAAGATACTGGAGAAGTAACCGTGGCTGCGCCTGACGAAGAATCTAGAAAAATAGCAATTGATATTATTAAAAGTTTAGTTGCAAAAGCAGAAGTGGGAAAAATTTACAAAGGCAAGGTTGTTAAAGTAATGGAATTTGGAGCTTTTGTTAATTTTTTAGGTAAACAAGACGGCCTGGTTCACATATCTGAACTTGCAGCAAAAAGAGTTGAAAAAGTTGGTGATGTTGTAAAAGAAGGTGATGAAGTCTCAGTAAAAGTATTAGGTTTTGATAGAGGTAAAGTTAAACTATCTATTAAACAAGCAGTTTAGTCAGCTTTTAATATTTTTAGGATCTGGCATTCCCACTTTATTATACCCAGCATCAACATAATGTATTTCACCTGTGACGCCAGCAGCGAGGTCACTCAGCAAATATAAAGCAGAATTTCCGACATCATGAATATCCACATTTCTCTTTAAAAAAGAATGATCTTCATTCCATTTATATAAAAACTTTGCATCTCCGATAGCAGAAGCAGCAAGAGTTTTGATGGGTCCTGCGCTGATTGCATTTACCCTAATACCTCTAACACCAAGATCTCTTGCTAAATATTTTACACTTGCTTCTAAAGCTGATTTGCAAACACCCATGACATTATAGTTCGGAATTGCTTTTGTGGACTCATAAGTTAGAGTCAGCATGCTTCCACCTTCATTCATTATCTTTAAGGCTTCATTAGCTACTTCAGTAAAGGAAAAACATGAGATCAACATACTTTTTAAAAAGTTGTCTCTTGTTGTGTTTAAATACTCTCCTGATAATTCAGATTTATCTGAAAAAGCAACTGCATGAACAACAAAATCTATCTTTCCCCATTTAGTTTTGATATCTTCAAAAAGTTTTACTGTTTCTTCTTTATTTTCAACATTACAACTAAGTGTAAAATCTGAATTAAGAGATTTAGCTAGTGGGATAACTCTTTTTTTTAAAGCATCACCTAAATATGTAAAAGCTAATTCAGCTCCTGCCCCAGCTAATTTCTGTGAGATGCCCCAAGCAATAGATCTTTCATTTGCAACACCCATAATAAGGCCTTTTTTACCTTTCATTAAATCCATAAATTATATTTTTTCAAATATTAAAGTTGCGTTAGTGCCTCCAAAACCAAAGCTATTAGACATAACAGAATTTAATGTCACATTTTTTTCCACTTTAGTAACTATAGGAAAATTTTTCGCTTCATCATCCAATTCAGTAATATTTGCTGAAGCAGCAATAAAATTGTTTTTCATCATGATCAAGCAGTAGATTGCTTCGTGCACTGAAGCCGCTCCAAGAGGATGGCCAGTTAAAGATTTTGTTGAACTTATTTTTGGAATCTTGTCTCCAAAAGCTTCTTTTACTGCCCTTAGTTCCGTAACGTCTCCAACAGGTGTTGAAGTGCCGTGAGTATTAATATAATCAATTTTATTTCTTGCAGTTTTAAGTGACATTTTCATGCATCTAATTGCACCTTCACCCGATGGAGCTACCATGTCGTAGCCATCGGAGGTTGCCCCATAACCTGTTAATTCAGCATAAATTTTAGCACCTCTAGCTTTTGCATGTTCTAGTTCTTCTAAAACTAAGACACCCGCCCCACCAGCAATAACAAAACCATCTCTAGTTTTATCGTATGGTCTAGAAGCAGTTTCTGGTGTTTCGTTATATTTTGAAGATAAAGCTGTCATAGCATCAAACATGGCGGACATAGCCCAGTGAATTTCCTCACCTCCTCCTGAAAAAACAATTTTTTGTTTTCCTAATTGTATTAATTCCATTCCGTTGCCGATACAGTGTCCACTAGTAGCACAGGCAGAGCTTATTGAATAATTAACTCCTTTGATTTTAAATGGTACAGCTAATGTAGCTGAAACTGTGCTTGCCATTGTACGAGGAACAACAAAAGGACCCATTTTTTTAGGCCCGCCTCCTCTAGTAGAATCAACTGCGTGAACTACATTTTTAACAGAAGGCCCTCCAGAACCCATTATAATTCCAGTTTGTTCGTTGCTAACGTCCTTTTCCTCTAATCCAGAATCTGTTACAGCTTCTTTCATAGCTATATAATTATATGCTGATCCCTCGCCCATAAATCTAATAATTTTTCTGTCAATATGATCCTCCACCTTAATTTTAGGAATTCCACAGATCTGACTTTTAAAATTATATTTTCTATATTCTTCTGAAAATGTTATGCCTGATCGTGTATTTAATAGTGAATCAAATACTTCACCTTGATTATTTCCAAGACATGAAACGATTCCAATTCCAGTGATAACTACTCTCTTCATGATGTAAACAATCCTACTTTTAAATTTTGAGCTTTATAAATTATTACACCATCAGCACTTAAAGTTCCATCAGCCAAACCAACTGTAGCCCCTTCTTTTTTTAAAATTCTTTTTATATTAATTTCATATGATGCCATTTTTACTTTTTCTAAAATCTCACCAGTAAATTTAACTTCATTTACTCCTAAAGCCCTACCTTTGCCTGGTTGCCCCGTCCATCCTAAATAAAATCCAACAAGTTGCCACATAGCATCAAGCCCAAGACAACCAGGCATAACCGGATCGTCTTTAAAATGACAGTTAAAAAACCACATATCGGATTTTATGTCTAATTCTGCTTTCACTAAACCTTTTTTAAATAGTCCCTCATTAGGTTTTATTACAGTAATACGATCAAACATTAACATCGGGGGCAAAGGTAATTTCGCATTTCCTGCTCCAAAAAGGTTGCCGTTTCCACAGTCTATTAACTCATTATAATTATAACTATTTTTCTGCATAATTTGATAATATTTACTTGATATACATATAAATTATATAATAATAAAGCAATCGAGGGACAAAAAATCACAGTTTTTTAGATAATAATTAGTATAAATAGTTATTAATATATGGGTAATATTAACTTTTCAGATTTCTATAAAGTACCGAAACTTAATTTTGACGTATCAAGGCTAAGGAAAGATCTTGAAATCGTATTAAAGAAAAAAAAATTTGATACGCCAGGAGTCTCAAACTTTGGTGCGATATCTTTAAATCAAATCCCAAATGATGAAGATTCTATTAAAGGTAACAACATTAGAGGAGTGTACTGGACTAAGCCAGACGAAACCGGACAAGAGGTGGCGAGAGATGTTGGTATTGATGAATCAAAATATACTCAACTAGTCAAAGAATTTAAAAATACTTATTTTGCAGAAGTTTACGAAACTTTAAAAAAAAAATTTAAAATTGGCAGAATAAGACTTTTAGTAAAACAGCCAAGGTCAAGTTTAAGTTGGCATAGAGACCCAGAACCAAGATTGCACATTCCAATAATTACAAACCCTGGGTGCATGATGGTAATCGAAAATATTGCAAAGCATTTACCTGCGGATGGATCGGTCACAATAACCAATAACACAAAATACCATAATTTTTTTAATGGAGGAGAGCAGGATCGTATTCATTTAGTTGCCTGCATGTTAGAAGATCGATTTAACTAAAGATTTCCCCACAAGCTTTGTTTTTTTACCCAACCAGAATACTTTTCAACTTTAATCTTACACCAATCATTTTTACATTCAGACACTAAACAAAGACGACCCTTTTCAAGAATCACTAAAGGCTTAGAGAATACAGTAGAATTTTTAAACATCACAACTTGGTCATCTAAAACTAAAGCAGCTTTTTTTTTAGATAATTGTGAAACATGAACCCAACCAGTATTACTTTCATGATCTCTTATCTTTCTATAATTATCTGATTTATCTTGAACTAAAACAGGAAGATACTTCTTCTTATAAAAAATTTTTACTGGATAATTCTTAGCTGGACCTTGTCTTAAATTCACTTTATCATATTTTAAAGTTAAAAAATAATCTTCAGCAGACAAAAAATTAATTGATGTAATTATTATAGCAAAGGCTAAAATTATTGTTCTGATCATCTTTTTTTACAGCTCATAATACAATTAGAATTTCTAGTAAGTTCAATTTTTCTGAAATTTAAATTAAGCGTATTAAAAGCTATCATTTTTCCTACTAGTTCATTTTTTTTATTCAAAATAGTTTTTACAACTTCGTTAGCTTGAAGTGTTCCCGCGATACCGGCAACTGTTGGTAGTATACCCTCACTATCACACTTGTTTTCTTCCTCAGGAATTTCGGGCATAAAACATCTGTAACATGGAACGTTTTTAGAAAAATTAAAATTAAATATATGAGCTTCAAATTTACTTATTGCTGCAGAAATTAATATCTTTTTATTCTTTAAACAGAAATCGTTAAGTAAGTATCTTGTAGTAAAATTATCTGAGCAGTCACAAATAATGTGATACTTACTCATAATATTCTGTATATTTTCTTTTACGATTTTTTCTTTATAAACATCAATTTTAATTTTTCTATCTACTTTCTCCAGAATTTTTTTTGCTTGCACAACCTTAAGTCTCCCTGTGTCTTTTGTGTTAAACAAAATTTGTCTATTTAAATTAGTAAAATCAACCTTATCATGATCAACAATGCCAATATTTTTTATCCCTAGGTTGCTTAAATACAAGGCTACAGGGCAACCTAAGCCACCCATTCCTACTATCAGAACTTTAGAAGAAGAAATTTTCTTTTGGCCTAAAACACCAACTTGCTTAAGTATTATTTGCTTTGAATATCGCAAAAGATCGTTGTTACTCATTTTCATAATTAGTGCTATTTAGTACCAGTAGAGCCAAACCCACCTGAACCACGCTTTGTACCAGATAATTTTTTGACCTCCTCTAAATCAGCCTGAACAACGGGACAAACTACCATTTGAGCTATCCTATCTCCATTTTCAATAATAAATTTTTCTTTACCTAGATTAATTAAGATAACTTTTATTTCGCCTCTATAATCAGCATCAATAGTTCCAGGTGTATTTAAAACTGTAATATTTTTTTTAGCAGCTAAACCAGATCTGGGTCTTATTTGCACTTCATGGCCTATAGGAATAGATATTGAAAAGCCTGTTGGAACCAAAGCTTTCTCTCCGGGATAAATTATTACATTATTTTTGATATGCGCAGCTATATCCATACCTGAAGAACCAGGGGTTTCATATTTTGGAGTTGATACAGAGTTCGATAATTTTTTAATTTGTATTTTTGTCATTAATTAAAAAGTTATCTATTATTTTTTTTGCAATTTTTGAAGCAATATAACTTTTCTTATTTCTCGCTAAATTTTCAACTTTTCCGTTTTTCTCAATAATTGAAACTTTGTTGTAATCAACATTAAACCCTGTCTCTTTTTTTGAAACATCGTTCGCGATAATTATATCACAATACTTATGATTTAATTTTTTTACTGAATTTTCAATTAACTTTTCGGTTTCTGCAGAAAAACCAACAAGCATTTTAGGTCTTAATTTATTATGTTTTCCAAGATATTCTAAAATGTCTTTGTTTCTTTCTAAGTCTAGACTTTTAAAATTTTTTTTATTTTTTTTTATTTTTTGTTTATTTCTGTTCTTGGGTTTAAAGTCAGATACAGCTGCAGCACAAACAGCTATATCTACTGGTAAGAGGTCTTTCACTGCACCCATCATCTCTTCACCACTATTTATTTTTTTAACATTAATATCTTTTGAATAATTTAAGGAAGTTGGTCCAGCTACTAAAGTAGTTCTTACTCCAAGTCTTGATAATGCCAAAGCTATTTCATATCCTTGTTTGCCGCTCGACTCATTGGAAATATATCTAACAGGATCAATATATTCTCTTGTTGGACCTGTAGTAACTATCGCGCTAATTTTTTTTGTCTTTACTAAGTTTTTATTTTCAAAATACTCTTTTAAATAAGAAAAAATTTGGCGTGGACTGGACATTTTGCCTTCTCCATATTCCCCACAAGCCATTTCTCCGTTTATTGGTCCAATAAACTTATATCCATAGTCTAATAAATTTTTTAAATTATTTTGTGTTGCCTTATGTAGCCACATCCTAACATTCATTGCTGGAACCAAAATAACATCTTTGTTAGAAGCGAGAATAACAGTAGTTGCCAGGTCCTCCGCCTTACCAGCACTTAATTTTGTCATCATGTTTGCTGTAGTAGGTAAAACTACAATTATATCAGCCCAACGAGATAAAGAAATATGATCTATTTCTTTTTCATTATTTACGTCAAACATATCTTCAAAAACTTTATTATTTGATAAAGATGTTATGGATAAAGAGGTGATAAATTCTTTACCACTTTTTGTAAGTATTGTTTTTACTTCTACTTTGTTTTTAACCAACAATCTAATAAGGTCTAAAGCTTTGTAGGCTGAAATTCCACCACCTATTACTAATAATATTTTTTTACATTGAACTGACATTGTGACAATTAAAATACTAATAAAACAGCAATTACAATACCTAAAAAACTAATGATGATATTGTTTCTCAAGTTTTTCAACTTTATTTCTTCAATTTCTAAACCTCTATTATTTTTTAAGCCTACATTTAATTTACCTTCAGCTAATAGCTGTAAAGCGTAATTTGCTTTATCCATAAAATTAGGAAAATCAGGTATTCTTTTTAAAATTTCAGAAGAAGTATTTATTGCTGTGTCTATAGCTACTTTAGGACTTTTTACACTCTTAATCCAATCTTCCAAAACAGGTTTAGAAACATCCCAGATATTGGTTTCAGGGTAGAGCTTTCTTGCTACTCCCTCAACAGTTACCATAGTTTTTTGCAGCAATAAAAGGGGGGTTTGCGTAGGCATGTTAAATTTTTCTGTAATCTCAAAAAGTTGTGCCAATAGGTTTCCGCCCGAAATATCTTTTATAGATTGTCCAAAAATTGGTTCTCCAACAGATCTTAACGCTTGCGCAAATTCTTCTTTAGAAGCATTTTGTGGAATTAAGCCTGCCTCAAAATGTACCTCTGCAACTTTTATATAGTCTCTTTTAATAAATCCGTACAAAATTTCTGCTAAATATTTTCTGTTATTTTTATCCAGTCTTCCCATAATCCCAAAATCAACAGGAATAATATTACCTATCCGGTCTACAAATAAATTTCCTTGATGCATGTCACCATGAAAAAAACCATCTCTTACTGCTTGTTTGAGAAAGTGTTGAATTAAATTCTCTGAAAGTTTTTTTAAATCTACACCAGATTTTTTTAATAAATCTTGTTCTCTTATTGAAACTCCATCAACTTTGTCTAAAGTAAGAACTTTTCTAGAGGTATAGTTCCAATAAATTTTTGGAACATTAAATCCCTCATCATTTTTTGTGTTTTCGAATAATTCATTAGCAGCAGCCGCTTCAAATCTTAAATCCATCTCAATATTTGTTATTTCTCTTAATAAATGCACAACCTCTACTAATTTCAGTCTTTTTGTTTTTGAAAATAAACTTTCTACTATGTAGGCAAATAGCATTAATGCATCAAGCTCATCATTAAACTGTTTCTCGATATCAGGTCGCAAAATTTTTATAGCTACTTCTTTTCGTACGTTGTCAATTTTTATTTTTGCTATATGTACTTGAGCGATAGAAGCTGCCGCTATAGGCTCACTAAATTCGAGTATATTTTGATATAAATTTTCACCAATTTCTTTTTTTAAAATTTTTTTTGATTCGTATAATTCAAAAGGAGGTAATTTGTCCTGTAGTTTAACCAAATCGTCAGCTAAGGTTTCCCCTATAATATCAGGTCTAGTAGCCAAAAATTGACCAAGCTTAATAAAAGTAGTGCCCATACCTTCTAATGCATCACATAGTTTTTCTCCAGGTTTTATAGATTTATTTATTAATTTTTTTGTTGAAAAAATTGAGAAAACATCAAAAAATAATTTTATGACAAAAGGTATGTTATAAATTTCATTAACCGTGTTAACAGCCCCTGAAGACGCAAGTTTTCTTGCCATTCTGAATAATTGAAAAATACTTTTGAACATATTTAGATTTTCCAACCAGAGTGTATAGCAGAAATGCCATTAGATAAATTTCTAAATTCAACATTAGAAAATCTATTTTTTTTTAATAAAACTACAAGTTCATTTTGGTTGTAAAATTTATCTATACTACCAATTAAATACTCATAAGGCTCTTCACTGCCCACTACAATTTTTCCTATTAGTGGAATTAATTTCGAATATTTTTGGTATAATAAATTTAAGATTTCATTCTCAACTTTAGAAAATTCTAGACAAAAGAAACGGCCACCAGGTTTCAAAACACGATATGCCTCTCTTAAGCACTGGTTTATATCTGTAACATTTCTTATACCGTAGCTTATTGTGTAAAAATCAAAAGTACTTTCTTCGAAAGGTAATTTCTCTGCAGAATTTAAATACCATTTAATATTAGTAAGAGATTTTAATTTCTCTTTACCAACCTGAAGCATTCCTCTATTTGGTTCCACACAGCATAAAATATTTTTATTATCATTTTTTTTAGAAATCATTTTTACTAGATCACCAGTACCTGCAGCTACATCAATTATTTTATTTCCAAGTTGTGGATTCATCCAGGTAATAAGATTTTTTTTCCAATATCTATGAACACCAAACGACATCAAGTCGTTCATTAAATCATAGTTTTTATAAACTTTATCAAATACAGAGTTGACTAATTTAGTTTTATCCTGATTATGAATATTCATAAATAAACTATATGCCAGAATTACCTGAAGTTGAAGTTGTTAAAAAGTCACTAGAGAGCAAACTTAAAAATTTGACAATAAAAAGTGTTTTTATCAATAACAATAATCTTAGATATAAAATAGATAATAAAAAATTCGCTAAAATAAAAAATCTTAAAATTATTTCTGTCAAAAGAAGATCTAAATACTTACTTATTGATTTGGAGCAGAATTTAACAATTTTATCCCATTTAGGAATGACAGGTAAATTTTACATTTTTAATAAGGACCAAAAATATAAAACAAGTTTTTATTATTCTATGAGAAAACATGATTTAAAACATGATCATTTAACTATTTTTTTAAACAAGGGATTTAAATTAATTTATAACGATGTAAGAAAGTTTGGTTTTATAAAATTGTTTAAAAGTCAGAATGTTTATGAATGTATTCATCTTAAGTACCTAGGACCGGAACCTTTGACTAAACGATTTAATACGAATTATATTAATAATTATTCTTTAAATAAAAAAATAAAAATTAAAGATTTATTAATGAATCAAAAATTTATCGCAGGTTTAGGCAATATATATTGTAATGAAATATTATTTTTATGCAGAATAAATCCTACAAGAATTGTTGAAAAAATAAATAAGCGGGAAGTAACTAAGATAGTAAAATTCACGAAGGAAATTTTAAAAAAATCAATATCTCAGGGTGGTTCTTCCATAAAGAACTTTGTTAGCGCAGAAGGTGAAAATGGAAATTTTCAACAAACATTTAACGTCTACAATCGAGAGAAAAAAAAATGTAAAACAAAAAAATGTCCAGGTATCATAAAAAAGATCACTACTTCTGGTCGTTCGTCATTTTTTTGTGCTATATGCCAAAAATAATTGAAGTTGACCCCCATATTTTAAAGGGATATATATCATCAAAATTATGCCAAATACATCATCAGCTATTAGAAGAGTAAGAAGAGTAGTTAAACAAACTGCTGTCAACCGTATTAGAAAAAGTAAATACAGAGCTGCAGTTAAAAAAATGGAAGATTTAATTAAAAGCGGTGAAAAAAGTAAAATAAAAGGCTTTTTACCTGATTTTCAATCTATTTTAATGCAGGTGGCTAAAACCGGTACAATAAATAAAAAAACTGCGTCAAGAAAAATCTCAAAGATCTCTAAAAAAATTTCTAATTAAATCTACAATTGTAACAATCGCTGGTTGCTTCCTTATTTAAATCAAAAAATTAAATCTTTACTAGATTTAGATTGTTTTAAAAAATTATTCTAGATGTAAGATTTTTAAGTTATTAGTTGTAAAATTTTAAAAGAATTTTTTTTATTATTAAAAAAATACAACCTAGATCAAATTATTTTTAAATTTTTAAAACAAACTTCTTGTAATCTACTGACATAGAAAATAGAAAATAGTTTCTAAAATTATTACATGGAAACAAAATCTATAAAAAACCAAGAAATCTTTGCATCGGAAGAAGAAAAAATTTTAATATGGGAAAATGTTCAAAGTTCATTTGAAAAAAATTTTGGAACAGAAGTATATTCAAGCTGGCTAAAGAATATTTCTTTACTAAAAGAATATAACGATTATCTCATTTTAGGTGTACCTACTAGATTTTTTAGAGATTGGATAGTATCTAGGTACTTAGATAAAATATTGGCTCAATTAAAAACATTCAAGAACAGCATAAATAGAGTTGAGTTTAAAATATCAGAAGAACATAAAATTAATTCTGTTGATGTCTTTAAAGATGAAGATTTTAATAAAGTTACTGCAATTAAGGACTCAATCCTAAATTATAACAGACTAAATCCTAATTTAAATTTTGACAACTTTGTTTCTGGTTCGAGCAATGAAATTGCTTTGTCTTCTTCGAAAAAAGTTTGTGAACAAATATCTAGATACAATCCGCTTTACATATATGGAGGAGTTGGATTAGGTAAAACACATCTTTTAAATGCGATTGGTATTGAGTTAGAGAAAAAAACTAATGTAATGTTTATTTCGGCAGAGAGATTTATGTATCATTTTATCAAATCAATAAAAAAAAATGACATGGTTAATTTTAAAGATTTTTTTAGAAAATCATCAGTATTTATCATAGACGATATTCAATTTATTAGAGGCAAAGAAGGTTTACAGGAGGAGTTTTTTCATACATTTAACAGTCTGATTGATAAAAGCTCGCAGGTAATTATTTCAGCAGATAGAGCGCCCATAAAACTAGATAGAGTTCAAGAAAGAATTAAGTCTCGTTTAGCAGGAGGATTAGTGGTTGATATTGACGTTCCAGATTTAGACCTAAAAGTCAAAATTATAAAAAAACGCTTAGAGGATATTCAAAACCAATTTAAAGAAAGCAGTAATATAAGTGAAGAAGTCATTAATTTCATAGCAATAGAAAGCAAGACGAACGTGAGGGAGTTAATAGGTGTTTTAAATAGAGTAGTTACATTTAGCAGAATACACAAAAAAACATTAACTATCGGCGATTGCAAAAACATACTTAAAGATGTCTTTAACCAGGCTAAAATTATTACGGTAGATAGAATACAAAATACAGTGGCAAATTTCTTTAATATACCACTTGCTGAGATGTTGTCTCAAAGAAGATCTAGACCGTTAGCTAGACCAAGACAAATTGCTATGTATCTAGCAAAAAAAATGACAACCAGGTCTTTGCCGGAAATAGGAAGACGTTTTGCAAACAGAGATCACACAACAGTAATTCATGCAGTTAAAACAATAACAAGACTTTCAGAAAAAGATGATGAAATGAAAAAGAATATAGAACAACTTAGAAGTTTGTTATTAGAAGAGTAAAATGGATGCAATTTGTAATTAAAAGAGACGCATTATTAAAATCACTAACACTTGTTCAGGGTATTATAGAAAAAAAAAATACACTTCCTATTTTATCTAATGTTTTACTAGATGCAAAAGATGGAAAGCTATCCATAATTGCAACCGATCTAGACTTAGTATTTTATGACGAAATTAGTGAAATTCAAATTAACAAAGAAGGTGCGACAACTACATCTGCAACAATTTTGTATGATATTCTCAGAAAGATATCAGGTAATTCAGATATTAAATTTGATTTAAAAAGTGAAAATAAATTAAATTTAATAACTGATAACTCTGATTTTAATTTATTGTGCTTACCAATTGATAATTTTCCAAATTTTTCCGATGACTTTGAAAGTAATGAAATCTCATTCAATAAATCAAAACTTCTTTCACTTTTAAATAAAACAAAAATATCTATTTCCAACGATGACACTAGGCATTATTTAAATGGCATATATTTACATGTTACGGAATCTCAAAACAGAACATATTTAACAGGTGTTGCCACAGATAGTCATAGACTATCTTCAAGTAGCATAGAAATCGATGCTGGAAAGTCTTTTAATTCAATAATTTTACCTAAAAAAACTGTTTTTCAACTGTGTAATTTATTAGTAGACACAAATGAAAAGGTGTTAGTTCAAACTAGCGAAAGCAAAATTCAATTTAAAATTGGAAAAACAAAATTAGTTTCTAAAGTAATTGATGGAAAATTCCCAGATTACAGAAAAGTTGTACCAACAGGCAACGATAAAACTTTAACAGTTATTTCCTCTGATTTTGTTCAAGCGATTGAAAGAGTTATTACAGTTTCTTTGGATAAAAAAGAAGGTGTGAAGTTAATATTAAATAAAAGTAACATTAAATTTTCAGTTAATAGTACTAATTCTGGAGAAGGCAATGAAGTTATTAAATCAAACTTTATAGGAGAAGAAATGACAGTTAGTTTTAATTCAAAATATCTAACTGATATTGCTTCTGAGATAGAAGATAAAAATTTAAAAATTAGCTTAAAAGACGCTATGTCCCCAGTGTTAGTTGAAGATATGTCCGATAAAAATAGCTATTACGTTGTAATGCCTATGAAAATCTAATTAAGTAGTTTCATGATAATTTTTTTATATTTGACCTAAAATCGTTACTATTAAAGGAAAATTAAAGTTCAGATTTAAAGTTAATTTCATATCAAATAAAAAAAATGATATAAGTTTGCATCTTAAATCAATAATAAATGTCAAAAAATTTAGAAAAAAACCCCGCGCAGTCATATAGCGCTGATTCGATTAAAGTTTTAAAAGGCCTGGACGCCGTTAGAAAAAGGCCAGGTATGTATATTGGTGATACAGACGATGGCTCTGGTCTTCATCACATGGTTTTTGAAGTTGTAGACAACGCTATTGATGAGGCCCTAGCTGGTCATTGTAAAAATATTTCAATAATAATGAACAAAGGTGCCACTATTACCGTAGAAGATGATGGTAGAGGCATTCCTGTTGACATGCACAAAGAGGAAAAAATGTCGGCTGCAGAAGTGATTATGACACAACTACACGCTGGAGGTAAGTTTGATCATGATTCTTATAAAGTTTCTGGAGGTTTACATGGAGTTGGTGTTTCAGTTGTCAACGCTCTATCCGAAAAATTAGATCTTAATATTTTTAGAGATGGCAAGGAATATTTAATAAGTTTCAAAGATGGAAATTCAATAAAGTCTTTAAAAGAAATAGGTAAAACTAAAAAAACTGGAACTAAGATAACTTTCTTACCATCTAAAGAAATTTTTACTTCAATAAAATTTAGCTCGACAATTTTACAAAAAAGAATGCGAGAACTTGCATTTTTAAACAAAGGTATAAGCATTATTTTAACAGATAATACCAGCGCAAAGCCTAAAGAGTATATTAATAAGTATGAAGGTGGAATAATAGAATTTGTTCAATATATAAATAAAAAAAAACAACAACTGATTAACAAAAATGAAGTTATTATATTTAAGAAACCGATATTTATAACCGCAGAAAAAGAACAAGTAGTTGTAGAATGTGCTTTTGAGTGGAACGCAGGTTATTCAGAAGATGTTTTGGCATTCACTAATAATATTCATCAAAAAGATGGAGGTACCCATCTACTTGGATTTAGAAGTGCCTTAACAAGAGTAATAAATAAGTATGCAAACGATAAAAATTTAACTAAAAAAAATAAAGTTACTATTTCTGGTGATGATATTAAAGAAGGACTAGTGGCAGTTCTATCTATAAAAATGCCTGATCCAAAATTTTCTTCACAAACTAAAGATAAATTAGTTTCTTCAGAAATAAGATTAATTGTTGAAAGTATTATTAATGAAAAAGTCTCAACATGGTTTGATCAAAATCCACCTGTTACTAAAAATATTTTAGAAAAGATTGTTCAAGCAGCTGTAGCAAGAGATGTTGCTAGAAAAGCAAGGGACAGTGTTAGAAGAAAAGGGTCTTTTGAACTTTCTGGCTTACCTGGCAAACTTGCAGATTGTCAAATTTCAAAAAGGGAAGGGACAGAGCTATATATAGTTGAGGGAGATTCTGCAGGTGGATCTGCCAAACAAGGAAGGTCACGTAAATACCAAGCTGTTTTGCCCTTAAGAGGTAAAATATTAAACACATACGTAGCCAACAAAATTAAACCTAACGGAGTAGAGAACCATTACGCCATTAAGGCTTTAGCCAAAATGATGTCATCTAATGAAGTTGTGACTTTGATCAACGCACTTGGAACAGGTTCTAAAGATTTTAATATAGAAAATTTAAGATACGATAAAATTATAATTATGACGGATGCTGATGTCGACGGTTCACACATTAGAACATTGTTACTTACTTTTTTTAATAATTATCCATTTAACCAATTAATTGAAAATGGGCATTTATATTTAGCACAACCACCATTGTTTAAAGTAACCAAAGGAACAAAAAGCGTTTATATAAAAGATGAAAAAAATTTAGAGGATTATATTTTAAAAATATCTGAAAAAGTTGATAAAAAGATCAAAAAAGGTTCATCAGAATTTAATAAATTTATGGAAGAACAAAGACAAAAATTAAGCATTCAACGATTTAAAGGATTAGGTGAAATGAACCCAGAAGAACTTTGGCAGACTACTTTAAACCCAGAAAATAGAACATTATTAAAGGTCCAATACTCAAAAGGATCAAAAGAAAAATCAAAAGACGATCAAAAAATTATTGATATTTTAATGGGAGATGATGTAGCTCCAAGAAAAGAATTTATTACCAGCAACGCTTTAGAAGTTGCTAATTTAGATATTTAATTTTTTCAATGAACCTTTCTACTCTATTTAGACTAGAAGAAAATCTTCACCTAGACAAAAAAACTTTAGTAAACTTAAGATGGATTGCTATCGTAGGTCAACTAATTACAATTAATTTTGTTTATTACTATTTTAAATTAGAACTTCCATTAATTGAAGCACACATTGTTATTTTATTAGGATTAATAACCAATTTAATTTTACAATTTAAAATTAAAGCAAATCAGTTAAAAGATTTGTACTCTACGTATTTTCTTATTTATGATTTGTTACAATTAACTTTTTTGCTTTATCTTACTGGTGGATTCTCAAATCCATTCTCATTGCTAATGATTGTACCTTCAATAGTTTCTTCAACATTTTTAAGTATGGGTACTACTATTATTCTAGGAACTATAACTATAATTTCATTATTTTTTCTAACAAAGTATCATGAAATTCTGCCAGGATTAGACGTGTACTCTTTCACTTTCCCAGAATATTATTTAGAAGGACTTTTTATTTCTATTGTTATTGGTTTAATTTTCTTAAGTTATTTTGGAATAAGATTTTCAGGAGAAACAAAAAAAAGATCCGTAGCGCTTGATAAACTTCAACAAGTAATGGCAAAAGAGTATGAGCTCGATTCACTTGATGGACAGGCTGCAGCAGCTGCACATTCTTTAGGAACACCACTTGCTACTATTTCAGTAGTTGCTAAAGAATTAAAAAAAGAAATTGGAGACAAATCAAAACATTCAAAAGATTTAGACCTGCTAATTAGTCAGTCTAAAAGGTGTAGCAATATTTTGAAAAAAATTTCAAAAAAAGAAATTAGTGATGATCAATTCATCAAACTAATAAAGGTAGAGAGTCTCTTAGAAGAAATCATTATCTCTTTTGAAGAAACCTCAGATAAAAAAATTACTTTATTGGAGAATGAAGATAAAAATAAGATAAACATTAAAAGATCTCCAGAAATTGTTTTCGGACTAAGAAACTTTATTGGGAATGCGATTAAGTTTGCAGACAGAGAAGTGTGTATAAAATTAATAAGTGATGAACAAAACCTTGTATTGATTGTAAATGATGACGGACCAGGTTTTGCGGAAGATATTATTAAGCTTATTGGTGAGCCGTATTTAAAATCAAGTTCAAAACAAATATCCGGCAAAGCTGGCCTTGGACTAGGTATTTTTTTAGGTAAAACACTTCTAGAAAGAAAAAATGCTCAATTAACTTTTTTTAATAAAGAAGATTTAAAAGGAGCTACAGTTAAAATAGCTTGGTCCATATTTGATATTAAAAATTAATTTAAAGCAGGTTCTTGTTTCGTCACGTAGCGTATAGTGCCGAAACTCCATATAAATCAGAAGTATTGGGGTCCAAAAACTCTTACTATCGCTTAAATGCAAAAGTATAAGAAAGGATTTTATAGGCTAATTTTGCCACCAAGAAATTATAAGAATTAAAACCTTTAATTGGGGATAATTCATTAATATCAGCACCAACAATGTTTGAATTTTTTGCAGCAATTTTAATAATATTTAAAGTTTCGTCCCATAGTAATCCACCTGGTTCAGGCGTTCCTGTTGCCGGCATAATACTTGAGTCTAATCCATCAACATCAAATGTTAGGTAAACAGTTTTATTTTTTATCATTTTTTTAAATTTTTTTAAGTCCCACTTTAATTTATCTTTAGCCCAAAAAATATTAATTCTTGCTTTATTTTTTTTTAAAAAAGGTATTTCACTTTCAGATATATTTCTAATACCAAAAGAAATAATAGACACATTTTTATAATCTAGACATCTTTTAATAGCTGATGCATGTGAAAATTTTTCACCATTATAACTTTCTCTCAAATCTGCATGTGCATCAAAGTGTAATAAGCAAATTTTTTTATGTCTTTTTACAAATGGTTCAATACATCCAGGAGTAATTGAGTGTTCCCCACCAAAAGTAATAGGGAAAAGCTTTTTATTTAAAATTTCCTCGTTTATTCCTGACATTTTTTTTAGAGCTTTTTTAATGTCTTTATCAATCTTGAATGGCTTTAATGTTTTAATTCCAATATTTTTATATGGTTCACAATGTAACTCCTCATCGTATAATTCTACTTGATGAGAGGCTTTAATAATTTCTTTAGGTCCATTTCTGGTACCTCCTCCGTAGCTAACTGTTTTTTCAAGTCCGAAAGGAATAACAACAACTTTCTCTTTAAAATTGATTTTATTATCAATTCCTAGAAAGCCATTTTTATTTGAAAGATATTTCATTTTTAAATATTTTTATTTAAATATTTTTGAAAATTTTTTTCTATCTCTATTTTTCCAATGTTCACGATGGTATGCATCACTTGCAATTAAAGGCAATACGCTTGTTGCTTCAGCAAATACCATTTGTTCTTTTGTTACATCAACTTTACCCCAAGAACTTGCTTCTTTTAATGTGGAACTACTACAAGCTCCATCACGAGTATCAGCAACAGTGATTTGAATAGCATATTTATGCATATCTACTTTTTTTCCCAATAACTCTGCACATACAACAGTGTCTTGAACAAAATTCTTTGGCACACCGCCTCCAATCATTAATAAACCAGATTGTTTAGATTGTAATTTAATTTCAGTTAACTCTCTAAATTCACGAATAGAATCTATAGTCATATGTTCTTTAGGATTTTGCTCTTGATGCATCACCAGGCCAAAACCTGCTGAACTGTCCGTAAAAGCTGGACAAAAAATTGGAACATCGTTGTCATAAGCAGTTTCAATCAATGAACCTTTCTTTTTTCCGTTAGTTTTCAAGTACTTGCCAAGTTCCTTAATAAACTCTCTAGATGTATAAGATCGTGGTTCTAATGTATTAGCTATTTCACATATAGCTTTATCACACGCCTGAAGCTCCTCTTCATCAATGTAGGTATCGTAAATTCTATCAATATAGTTGTTTCTAAGAACAGCATCGTCTTGGAACTGGGAGCCTTGATAGTGTTTAAAGCCTAAAGCTTCAAAAAAATCCATATCAATTATAGAAGCACCAGTAGCAACAATAGCATCAATCATGTTATTTTTTACTAGGTCTGCGTATAAATCCATACAGCCGCCTGCAGACGTAGAACCGGCCAATGTTAAGAAAATTGAACAATCTTTATCAGCTAGCATTTCATTATAAATACCAGCAGCTCTGGCTGTATCTCTAGATGTGAATGACATTTTTCCCATCCCATCAATGATTTTTCTAGCATCGAATGATTTAATATCAATATGCTCTACAGGATTACTGAGAAGAGATTTTTTATTATGTCCTAATTTAGGACTATTATTTTGTTTCATTAAG
>Ga0209830_10000808_pt1 | contig 30019 bp, 27 predicted proteins | sample ArcticOcean_MG_C_12_FD_187439 | JGI IMG/M metagenome (GOLD analysis project Ga0209830, IMG submission 187439) | Marine microbial communities from western Arctic Ocean - ArcticOcean_MG_CB8_130 (SPAdes) (version 2) | ecosystem: Environmental > Aquatic > Marine > Oceanic | place: Arctic Ocean...
TTTACTGATGATTTTAATCCTCCAAGAAAAATAAATATTAATAGAAACTATAATGACCCAATAGGTACAGTTGATGGTATTGTAGAAGAAGATATTAGTGTGGTATTAAAACCACCTGGATATGAAATTTTAGATAATTTACCTTCTCCACAAGTAGATTTATTAAACATACCAGGAGAAGAGAATTATTTAGAAGACAGATTTGTGTCCTTTGCATACAGATACAGGTACTTAGATAAAGAATATAGTGCAATATCTTTGTTTACGGTTCCAGCTTTTCAACCAGGGCCTTTTAGGTTAGATCCAAATAGTTACAAAAACAATGGAATGTTAAATCTTTTTAATTCCGCAAATGTAACTTTTGACACAGGCTCAAATAGAGTATTAGAAATAGATATATTATACAAGCTAACTACATCAACTACAGTATATGTAATTGAAAGATTTGTAAAAGCAAATTTAGGATGGGGAGATTACACTAATCAAACTGTTTTATTTACAAATAGTAAGATATATACAACATTAGGATCAGACGAACTGTTAAGATTATATGACAACGTTCCTAGGTTAGCAAAAGCTCAAACAATTATGGGTAACCGTCTTGTGTATGGTAATAATGTAGACGGATATAATATATCAACTGCATCAGGACAGACTTTATCACAAAATTTTATTACAAATCCTTTACATACAAATGTTTCGGCAGAAGACGGCCCATTACCAACATTTAACACAGGTGTAGCAGGTCAAGGTAACGCTATAACTTATAGTATAAACCCTAACACTCCTACTTTTGGTTACGCTAACAGTACAGTAACATTTGACTTAAGTAATTTTGTTGCTAACCCAGCTAGTGGATTGGGAAATAAATTAGTAGCTGGAACACAATTGACTTTTAATTTTTCTATACAATCCAGGTCTTGGGTTTCTACATCAACAAATGCTGCTGGAACCGTACAAACTACATGTACTTCCGCAGGTGTTCCTATTGTAGATTGTTCATGTTATCCAATATGGACTGGAACAGATTCTCCTTTTGAATTAAGTTTTAATTTTAGGTTAAATCAAGATTATACAAGTGTATTTGATATGGTCAACAGCTCTGAATTTTTAGCTCAAGTAGGAACTGAGGTATCGGTAAATGTTGGTTTGTTAAGTACATGTGGAACTTCTACACAAGGAACGTCTATGGCTGATCGTTTTAATTGTAATGCTACAGCTATACCACAGATTTGCCCATATACAAAACATAATAGTAGTATAAATGATACTACTGGCCAACAAGGATTTAATATAACTACTGTGCCTGGTGACAATACTTTTTCATTACAATTAATAGCTATGAATTCACGTTACGTGGATGGTGCAAGTGTTACTCATGATGTATATGAATTTTTTGAATTTGTTAACGCAGATTTTAATTATGTAAGCGAACAGGATACTGCAAGCCTACATAGTAATAGAGATTACGAAACAGGAATTGTATATATGGATGGTTTTGCTCGTGCTTCTACTGTATTAGTTTCTTTGTATAATACAGTTTTTATGCCTCCAGCTACTTCTGTTGATAAAAATGAAATATCTGTATCAATTCCTACTATAGACCAAGCTCCTTATTGGGCTAACTCTTACAAGTTTGTTCTTAAACCAAGTGCTACTAATTACGAAACTATTTTTGCAAATTTCTTTTATATAGACCCTTTAACTAATGTTACTTATTTTAAACTTGAAGGAGATAATCAAAACAAAGTAGAGACAGGGCAAATTTTAATTGTAAAAAAAGATTCGCAAGGGCCTTTAACTTCGGAAGTAAAAGTTACGGTTTTAGCAGTTGAAGCAGAAGCAAGAAACTTTTTAAACGATGACCCAACTGCGGCTATATTAGTTAATGGCCCGCAGCTACCTGGTTTATACATGCAAATGAAAACAGGTAATTTTGCTGCTGCTCGGGAAGACGGTGATGTTATTGGCCCTTTTCCATCTGCTGTAGTCCCTAGTATTCCAACTTTTACATTTCCTTGTAATCCTACAGAAAATTGGGTAGGAACAATATCAGAACAAGCAAATGCTGATTTTACTTACAATAGATGGATGTATAGGTTAGCAACTTTTGATAACTTAGTAACTCCTAGTTTTGGAGCTATGACTAACTTTGATATACCTTCTGGCTCGGTAATTCAAATGAAGTTAAGAAACCGAAGAGCGAAAAAAAATAATAGTTGTTTAGGAGTTGATTATGTGTTTGACAAACAATTTGTAGCATCGCAAAATTACGTTAGTTTTTCTGCTTGGTGGTTTGGAGATAATATTCAAATAGGCTCTGGACAAACACTTGAAGGAAGTGTTACTAATACTTTTTTCCCTTCTATTATAACCTCTACTACATCACCTCCTTGTAAAGATGACATACCATCACCTGCAAATGCATATGATGCTGAATACAGATTTATAAGAGATCCGAATGGAATAGAATATTTATCTATAGCAACCGCATTAGCTGGATGTGGTGGGAATAATAGTAAAAAATCTAAATCTAGAATGGAATTAATTATTTTTAGAGCAGATAACGCTATTATATTTGAAACTGAACCTCAAGAGGCAGACCCTAATTTATTTTACGACTCTTCTGAAAAATATCCTGTAGTACATACTGCACAAAAAAGTTATCACGCTACAGGGCCTGTTAAGGCTACTGGAACGTCTACAGCTGTTTTAACGAATAATTTGGTAGATAGCACAGCTACTTTTATAGGAGCGGTTTCAATAGGAGATTTTGTATATAATCGTTCATCAACAAACCTTTCTAATGTTGCTAAAGTTACCGCAATAGTTAGTGCAACACAAATTACATTAGACGTTAATATATTTACATCAATTGGTCAAAATTATACAATAACACGCCCTTATAAAGGAAATGTTAATCAAGACAATGCAAATCCAGCAACTGTTATTCTTCCTTTTGCAAATTGTTATTCTTTTGGAAATGGTGTAGAAAGTTTTAAAATTGAAGACGCATTAGCTGGTAGAAGTTTTCAGTTAGGAGAAAGAGTTTTAGCAGTTTCTAATGCTGACTTTAAAGAAGCTGATAGATTTGCAGGTTTAACATATAGCGGAGTGTTTAGTGGACAAAATAATTTAAATAATTTAAATGAATTTAATTTAGGGTTAGCCAACTTTAAAGATTGTGAAACATCTTTTGGCCCTATACAATATTTATACGCTAGAAGAACAGATATTCTGACTTTACAAGAAGACAGAATAACATATGTAATGGCAGGAAAAAATATATTGACAGACGCAGTTGGTGGTGGACTAGTAACATCGGTTCCTGAAGTATTAGGTGAACAAGTTGCAAGACCTGAAGAATATGGTATGAGTTTTAATCCAGAAAGTTTTGCTTCATTTGGTACTAGCATGTATTTTACAGATACAAAAAGAGGAGCTGTGTTAAAGCTTACTGGAGTTTCTCCTACATCAGATACTTTAGAGATTATATCAGAATCAGGAATGCGTTCATTTTTTAGAGACCAGTTTGCAGCTCAGCTTAACACGCAAAAATTAGGAGGTTTTGATCCATACATGAATGAATTTGTTTTGAACAGTAACACAACTAGTGTTCCAGTAGCGATTCCTGACATACCATGTGGTCAAACTTTACAACTAACTACTTCTGCACCTTATACTTACACTGTAAATGCTGGAGATGTTATTGGAACTGTTAGTATAGTTTTCACTGTAACAGCTGGAAGTAGTAATGTTGCGTTATCAGCAGAGTGGAATGGAAACGTATTTCCCAATGCACCAGTAGGCCCTGGTGTATATACATTTACAGTCAATAAAACTGCTAGCACACCTACAGATGTAAATATTACTATATCACCATCTGGTACTGCAACTTGGCTGTCTCAGGTTAAATGTCCACCAGAAAATTTAATAACAGTAACTCAAGTTGTTGTAACAACATCTCAAGATGTAAATAAATATATTCATAGTGAATACTATTGGAGCAACGGAAATGTAATTAGCCCTATATCAAGTGCTATGGTTACATTTGGTTCAAGCTCTACTATAGCATCATTATATTTTCCTCAAACTGGAATAAGGTCTCTTGGTGTTTTTCCGTACAACGGAGTTAATTTAATTTTAAGAAATAATAAAATAAATTTTGATGACTTTGATTTTAATCCTTCGTCTAATAAATTTATGTTTTTAAGTACTAATACTATATATCAAAATACCGCATCAGATATTTCTGCTTTATTGGCAGCTGCTGCAACTGTAACTCCTATTGTAAACACTTCTACTGGTTTATATGAGGCAACAGTTACTGGAGCTAGTATTCCTTTAAATCAAAACCAACTGTATTTAATTCAAGATTTAAGAACTGTAACAACACAAAATTTATGTTATAGTGCTGTAAGCGCACAGCAAGCATGTTGTGATTGCACCTCTACAGGTCAAGGGTGTTTAGCAGACCCTGCTTGTTGTTTTGGTTGCACTTTAGTGTCGGTATCACAAGTAAGAACTAATTCAGTAGACGCTTGTATAGCCCCTTTTCAGACAATATATTATCATTCAGGAATTAATACTGAACCAATTATTGGAGATGTTGTATATTCGTCTTCTACTTGTGACCAAGGGGATCAAGCAAGTAATGGTTATTATAAAATGACTCAATATAATAAATGGATGAGAGTAGACGGGAGTGGAGTAATTATTAATATAGGAAATTGTTAAAAAATTAAATTATGGCAGGATGTATTGGCACATATTATTATGATGGAACAGATTTTGCTGGCTCCACATCTATATATACTGATTCAACTTTATCAACAGTAGCAGCAGATGGGTGGTATAGTTTAAATGGTATCTCTAGACGTATGTTAAATGGAATTTTAGAACAAGCTCAAGCGTGTTTAGGTTGTGCAGCTCCTTGTACAGCAACTCCAAGTGCTACTAATGCAGGCGGTGGTTCTTATAAAGCAGTAATTGATTTAGGTGTGTCAACAGGAGCTGTAATATTAACTTTTACTGTAAATAATATTCCAGACAAAATGTCTTGGACTTATGACGGGTTAACAGCTTCAGAATACTCTTCTCCTGATTTTGGTTATTTGCAAGGTTTAATAGGATCTATAGTCGCAGCTGGGTCATCAACTTATTGTAATTCTAACACAGGAGGTCAAATAGATAATGCAACAGGAAGTAATGGAGGTATTTATCCTAATACTTCTGTATTTAATTATGACGCAGCAACAAATTCTTTTGTAGCAACAGGAGCAACTGTTACATTAGGGCCATACACAAATCAAGCAGCTGGAGGGGTAAGTTTTACAAGTACTAAACCTGGTGTTGTTGTAATGGTTGTTCCAAAACCTAATGCATCACCAAACCTTTTAGAAATAGATGTAGAGGCTCCTTGTTTAGGAACTGCCTGGTCTATGACATCATCTTGTCCAGCAGTTTTAACACAAACATTAACTACAGTGGTTAAGACAACTCAATCAGACGCATGTAATGCGCCAACTAGAGCAACACCTATGTTTAACGCTCCTGTAAACGGAACAGCTGGAGTAATTGGATTATACGACTGGGTTTTTACTGACGCTAATGGAGTTACAGCAGCAGCAGCAGGGTTTTACTCTAGCGGAGCGCAAGGAACTGGCGCACCTGTATTTGAAGTTTCATCGGATGGAGTGGTAACTAGTATAACTACCTGTCCTTAAAATATAATTTATGTCTATACCTACTTGCCCTACACTATCATATTCAGGCCCTCCAGTACAAGGGTGGCCATCGTTTTATTCTTTTTGTCCAGATTGGATGCAAGGAATGAATAGTTATTTTTATACTTTTAAAAATGGTAATTTATTTAGACATAATACAAATCCAGTTAGAAATAATTATTATGGGGTACAATCATTTTCTACAATAACTGGAGCTTTTAATGTAGAGCCACAAACCATAAAACTTTTTAAGACTATGTCTTTGGAAAGTGATAGTGCGTGGGAGGTAACTTCTTTATCTACAGACTTAAGTACAGGGTCAATGTTAAACACTTACTTTGAGCAAAAAGAAGGAGAATGGTTTTCTTATATTAGATCAAATTCAGGAGCTGTAGATTGGAATTTACGTTCAGCAAATGGAATAGGAAATAATATTAATGTTTCTGGGCCTTTAAATGCTACAGTAATAACATTTTCTGTACCCAATTCTCCTGGTTTTATTATAATGGCAGGTACAGTAGCACAAGGAGGGGATGATGTTTATTACAACAATGGAGGAACTCCTGTATTAATAGGAAGATGTATTGCGGTAAACAACAGTCCTGTTGTGGGAGCATCTTCTATAACAGTTGACGCAACAGGTAATGCACAGCCACCTGTAGGATCATTTATTTTGTTTATTAAAAACTCTGTTGCTGAGTCTCATGGAGCCAGAGGTTATTACTTAGAATTTACTATTAAAAATCAAGAGACCTCTGCTGTAGAATTATTTGCTGTCGGGAGTAGTGTGATGAAAAGTTATCCATAGATTTTTACTATCTTTGCTTTAATGAATTTAAATGTCAAAGTTTTAAAGGAAGAGGATTACGATAATATATTGGTTAATTGGTGGAAAGACTGGAGGTGGACACCTCCGTCAAAAGATTTTTTACCAGACAATGGTAAAGGAGGCTATATGGTTTATGACGGTGACACCCCAATATGTGCAGGATTTATGTATCTTACAAATTCTAAAGCGGTATGGTGCGACTGGATAATATCAGACTTTAAATATAAAGACAAAGAGAAGAGAAAAGAAGCTATAAAACTATTAGTATCTACGATTAGTAATATGGCTGTACATCTAGAAAAAAAATATGTTTATGCGTTGCTTAAAAACCAGCCTTTAATAAACATTTATAAAGAGTTAGGGTATGTAGAAGGCAATTCATATACTCAAGAAATGATAAAAATATTATAATATGGCGGCAGTAACATCATCAATAGTAGGTATAGCATCAGGGGTAATGGGAGCAGGAATGTCCTTTGCTCAAAAAGCAGCAGCATCTAGTGCTGCCTCACAGGCAAAACAAGATTCTAAAAGGCTTATGGCTGAAGCAAAACAAATGGCTGAAAAGGATCTTTATTCAGAATTAAATGTTCCTATGGGAGCTTTTGAAAGACAGAGAGAAGAAAATACAGCAGCTGGTTCTATGGCTGTTCAAGCATTACAAGAAGGAGATGCAAGAGGTTTGGCAGGAGGGGTAGGTGCAGTTAACCAGGCTCAGACTGTAGCTAGTGAAGGTTTAAGAAATGATTTAGGTCAAGCTTTATATGATAATGATAAAATGAAAGCAGACTCTAAACAAGCTATAAACCAGCAACTTATAGGAGCAAATCTTGGTGAAGCAAAAGATGCGTCAGCCGAAGCAGCTTATCAAGAAAAAGTTGGTAAGCAAGCTATGATGTCTGGAGTAGAATCTGCTTTAGGAGCTGTTGGTTCTGCTGCAAACTTAGTTCCTTTATATGGTTCTAACGCTCAAGGAAGAAGAGGAGCAAAGCTTATGGAAAATGAAGGTGTTGCACAAAGTTTTAAAGATAAAGGAATAGGAAGTGCAAGAGCAACAAGTTTGCTTGGTGGTTTAAGTAAAAAACAACAAAAAGATCTTTTAGGCGGAGGTAATTTTGACTTTGACGCAATTTTTGGTAAAGGCTATACTAATAAAAAAGGAATGACTTACTATGACGGTGAGGAAGGTTTCTATAAAAAGAAATAATAATGGCTGTAGATAAAAATGCATGGTCTATAAGGGCTGAAAAAAGTGTTGTAGACAATAATATTGATTGGGGTACTGTTGCAAGTAAGGTAACAACTGAGCTTGAAACTATTCGTGATGATAGACAGGTTCGTAAAGATGCAATAGACGAAGCTACTAACTCTATGATGAATGAGTTAGCGAAAGGTGAAGATATAAACAACGCCACGCTTTCAACAGCTTTAATAGACGGAGGTCAAAGTGCTTCTGAAGCATTACAGATTCAAGTTAACTTAATGAAGAAAGGTCTTATAAAGCCAAGAGATTATAAAATATTTTTACAAAAACAACAAAACGCATATACTAATTTAAAAAATGTAGTTCAGAATTGGGATAAATGGGAAACTAAATCAAATGAAAGATTAGCACAAGATCCTAATTCAGGTTTAATTATAGCATCTGTTTTAGAAAGAGATTTTAATTCAGCTACTTCGGCATTTGGTAATATGGAAAATGTTAAATTTATTCCAACAGAAACAGGTGGGATGGAAGCGGTTCGTTTAATAGAAAGCCCTGATTGTTCGGAAGAAGACAAAGCAGCTGGAACTTGTAGTATGGTTATGCCAAACAGACAAGACAATCCAGATAATTTTATGAACCCTAATGTTGTTGGTACAAGACAAAGTTTTCAACTAAATACATTAGATATAAATGCTGCTATGAAAGGTCAGGTAGACGCTTTAGGAGCTTTTCTAGACACTAGCGGAGGTCTTATTTTTAAATCTATTAGTGACTTTAGAGAATCAGATAAATATGTAAAAGCAAAAAAATTATCTGTAGATGCTATTTTAGCTGGAGGAAGTTTGTCTTTAGCAAATGTAGCTGGGAGTATGGGCTATCGTTTTGCTCAGTCAGAAGCACAGAAAGAAAAGATAATGGAAGAAACAGGTCTTGATGCTTCTCAAATTATTATGTACACATCTACAGATGGCAAGCCTGTATTTAAAAAAGACGCTTTCAACAATGTGAAGGATGGTGTGCTTTCTGGAGAGGAGGCAATGAGAAATTATTTAGGAGACAAGTTTGATGTTCAATTATCTGATGAAACTAAATTAACAAAAGGAATAGATAAGACAAAAGCTACAAGAGAAGATGTTATATTAAACGAAAAAGAAAAAGTATTAGGTACAGATATAAGAAACTTAAACAATATCTTAACTTCAGAAAATCCTGATGATGTTCAAGGAAATTTAGAGGCTTTAATTGAATCTTACAATCAAAAAGCTAGAGATAAAGGCAAGTATGATGTGAGAGGTATTTCTGGATATGTCCTAAACGATGGAGTAATTCAGTTTAAATTTAAGAATGGAGATGTAAGTAATGAAATTGCTAGACAATCAGCTGGCCCAGACGGAATAATAGGTAATGCAGACGATATAGATGTAGCAATTAATAATCAAATTTATCAGTTAGGGCAACTTTTAAACCCAGACATGTTTACCAACCAAGTACAAGTGGATGACTGGATAACAGGTAATTCAGAGGATTTTCAAGTAGGAACGCAAAGAGGATTATCAGGAGAACAAATTGATGAATTTTTACTTGATGAAAACAATAAAAAGGATGTTATAAAAAACTGGAAAGCCCAAAAGAAAAATAAAGGAAAAAATCCTACAGAAGCTCAAATTAAAAATCATGCTGAAAATATGTTTGAAGACTCTTTAGATGTAGACTTCCAAATGAAAGATTATAATTATGATAATGTTACGCCATCGTCTATAATGACAGATGGTATAAATGTAGGAGGTAAGGATAGGTTGAAGGTTAATGATGGTCTTGGTGGAAGTAATGAAATAAAACCTACTTTACTTAAGAACAATATGATTGGGCAAATATACAAAATGATACCTGATGAATTAATAGATGATTTAAAAAAAGAAGGTGGAAATATTGAGGTGGCACAAACTGGTGGAACTGGAACTGATAAAACGAAGTGGAATGATTCGTCTGTAGATATACAAAGGGCTGATGTTGAATTTACATTTACATTTACTAAGCCAGATGGCACTAAAGAATTGTTTGTTATGGATCAGGATAAATTAGAAGAACTTACAGGTTTTGCAGATATGGGAGAGGTTTCTTTTGCAGAAATTTATACTGTTTTAGAAAAAGAATTTGTTGAAAATATAAAAGAGTGGGGTAAAGGATATAGAGGTTCTAAAAGAGGTCAGTCTGGTCAAGTAGGAAAAACAAAATTTAATGGATAATAAATATGGAGAACGAATTATTTAACGAGCTTTTTGGGTATTTGAAGTCAGAAAATCTTACAGATTTAGAGTCTGATGATTTTTTTGAAAAATATAAAGACCCTAACGGTGATCAGTTCAAAGAACTTTTTAAATATCTTAAATCAGAAGAATTAACTGACTTAAGTGCAGAAGATTTTAGTGCAAAATACTTTGGCATAGATAATGTTATCCCTGAAAAAAAAAATCCAGATGGTACTCCTATCATACCTGGAGGCCCTGGCTCTCCAGATTCAAATTCCAGTTTCATTCCAGTAGGGGAAGACACGGAATCTCCTATAGAGGAAGGAGGTCAACCACCTTCTTCGGATGGTGGAGAAACAAACATTGAAGATAATGTTATTCCTGAGGATTTAGAAGAAGAAGAAGATTTTAGTAAACCTTTAAGTATTTTTGATATAGATACTGATAAAGATGTCAAAGGAGCTACCCAAGCTAGATTAGGAGAGACTGGGACAAGAGAAATGGGTAGGTTAAATCTTGAAGGAGAGGTAGAAACTGCTATAGAAAGACAGTTTGGCTATAATGGTTTTACAAACTTTTTTGGAGACTTGTATCGTGGATATGAAACAGGTGCTGCTCAAGGAAATGCAGTAGATGAATTTATGGAGTTGGCATTGAATAAATCAAAAAATGTATCAAACTTAGAAATATCACAATTTTTAGAGGCACAAAAAAGATTAGAAGAACAGCCAGAGTCATACGAGATGCAACAATTCAGAAGAATTTCTGAGGAGAACGGTGGAGGTTTTATGGGAATGATGTCAGGATTTATGCAGAATTTTTCTATCGCACCTGTAGTATTAGTTCAGTCTATAAGAAGTATGATGAACGCCCATTCAGCAGCAGCAGCAGGAATAGGAGCCGCAGGTGGAGCCGCAGTAGGTGCTGGAACAGGAGCAGCAATAGGACTAATAGGGACACCTCTTGCGTCTTTTGTTGCTGGTCTTTTTGGAGGAGGAGCTGGAGCAGTAGGTGGGGCAATAGGTGGAGCAACCACAGCTTTGGAAGGGGCATTATCTTTTGCAGAATTTTTTAAAGAAGAATTAGAAAAGCAAGGATTACCTTTAGACCAAACTGGTGTTAGAACATTATTAGAACAACCAAAGGCAATGTCAAGAATTAGAAACCGAGCTTTAGCTAGGGGATTAACTATTGGAACTGTTGAGGCTGTAACAATGGGATTATCTAAAGGTGTTGTTACAGGTATAGCAAAGGCAGGAAATAAAGTGGCAACTACAGGTTTATTAAAATCAGCAATAAGAGGTAAAACTGCCATACAAGGAAGTAGAATTGCAGCTGGACTTACTGGTATAGGAGTTGAAGCGGTAGGTGGTTCAACAGGAGAAGCGTTAGGTAGAGTTGCTGCGGGTCAAGAAATGGATGAAATAGATATATTCCTGGAAGGTATAGCAGGTATATCTACAGCACCTATTTCTGTAACAAGAGGACTTTTAGCTGTACCAAGATATACAATTAAAGGAGAGCCAGTTTCTCAAGCTACTATTGATGACTTAATTAAAAAAGTTGAAGAGGGTGGAATGACAATGGAAGAGCTTGCTTCTCCAGAGTTAAACATAGAAATAAAAAATGATCCTGTTAGAAGCAGATTAGTTACGGACTTTAGGTCTTATGCTAAATTAGGATTAGAAATTGACCCAAACATTACTGATCTTAATGATAGAAAAACTGTATTAGATTTAGAATATTCTAAAAGAGCAATTAAGAATCCAGATTTAGAAACTTCTAAAATTACTATTAAAGAAATAGACAAAGTTTTAAAAGCTTTTTCAGATAAATACAATGGAAATTTAAATTCAGAAGCAAAAGCTCAATTAGAAAAAGAAGGTGTGGAAAGCCCCACTCAAGAACAAATAAAAATAAAAGCCGATGCCATTTTTAAGTCAATCACAGAGAAGGTGGATGTACAAAAACTTACCGAAAGTAGCAGAAAGATGGGAAAAAGATACGATAAACAAGAATCTACCCAACAAAGTGAGCAAGAAACCCAAGACACGAATGATACTACCGAGACAGAGAAGACGAAAGTAACTGAAAAACAAGCTGTAGATGCTCTTTCGGAAGAAGGAAATATTACACCTACACCAAAACAAGTAGCAACAAAATTAGCTAAGCTTCAAGAAGAAGTAAACCAAATAGAAGAAACAGAGAATCAAACCGAAGACTCAGTTACAAGAAACGAAGCAGTAGAAAAAGAAACTAAAACGAAAGATGGGGCTTCTATAAAAGTAAAAGTAGAACAAATTTTAGACAACTTACAAACCTATCAAGGGAAAAAAATTGTAGGTGAGGTTGCTAAAACAGCTTATAATAAGATAGTAAACATGTCTAAAAGAGCTGCGGTTGCTGTAAATAAAATATTACCTAAGACTAAAATTGTTTTAATAGAAGATCCTGCCACATATAAATTACTAACAGGTAAAGAAAACCCTGGTACTTATCAAGTTGGGTCTGATACTATATTTATTAATACATCAAAAGCTAATCTAGCAACAATAGGTCATGAAGTAGGACACGCTATACTTATACAGGGACTAAAAAAAGGAGAAGCAAACATAACTGGAGTAACAACTAGATTGTTTAATTCTTTGTTAAAGGGTAAAAGTTTAGATAACATATCTTTAAGTTATGTAAATGATAAAGGTAAAAAAGTATCACAAACCTTAAAAAGTTATCTAGAAGATTTTGCTGGTAACTATAGCGAAAACTTACAGAATGAAGAAAAAGTTGTAGAATTAATAGGAACATTAGCCTCTAATTTTAATCAGCTTGAGTTAAAAGAAAAAGGGTTAATAAGACGATTTTTAGATAAAATAATGAAGGGCGTTGGTTTAGGTAAATATGTAAACGAATTAACAAATACAGATAAAAAAGTTGTTTCTTTTTTAAATGCTATTGCAGGTAAAGTGGCTTCTGGTTCACAAATAACTGAAACTGATGTAAGCTTGCTAGATGAATTACAAGCCGAACAAGACTCTCAGGAATCTACAACTACAAAACCTAAAGCTAAAAAGAAAACTAAGAAAAAAACAACTAAGAAAAAATCTGACGTTAAAGTAAAAGTTAAAAAGAAACCTAAAGTTAAAGCTCCAAAGGGAGACCAAAAAGAAACTATAGCTGAAGCAGAGTTTGAAGCCGATTTAGTGGAAAGCGGAACAGCAGCTGTAGGTAATCCTACAGAAATTAAATCTTTAGATAAAAAAATACAAGATAGAGATAGTATTAGTTTTAAAGAAAGCTACGACATGTCGTTGGTTAAACCAAGTGATAAAGTAGATATAGTAAGCCTAATAAATGATATTGCTAGAAAAAAACAAAAGGTTTGGTTTTGGGTAGCTGATCAGTTAGGATACGGAATGTATGATGGTGTTCAAATGGACGCAGGGCCTAGTTATGCTTTACAACCTGAAAACAAAAAAGATAAAAAGATTTGGGCAAGTGGAAAATCTGCTCCTTCAATAAACAAAAATATTGCAGCTGCTGATTATATTATGATTATGAGTGGCTCTCCTAGAGTATCTAAATTATTTAATAAAAAAGTATATGATGCTTATGTAAATAAAATGGGAGAGTTTAATGCGTTTAAAAAAGAAGTATTAGGAATGAAAAAAGTTCCTGGAGTTATAAAAAATACTTTAAATAATCATAATAGCTGGGCATCTTTAAGAAGAAGTCCTGCTAGAAAACAGTTTTTATTAGGAATAGAAAATGCAGAGCGTACACCTACAACAGAATTACATAAATTATTAGCAGGAAAAAATGCTTTTGTAGATATAGAGGCTATTAGAGATGGATTTTACAAAGAGAATGATTTTGCTATGAACGATATTATGATGGTTTTAAAACCAACTAAAGCAGGTCAAGAGTCTTCTCATTCAACTTATAAAAATGACGTATTAGGAGAAGTTGTTGGAGTTCCAGATAAAAAAATTAATGCTTTTGATATTATGTCAGATGCATTAAAAGCTAAATATGAAAATGTACTAACAAGAACTCAACAGTCTCAAGCTGTTGCTCCTTTTGGAAGTGGAGTACGAGACATACAATCAATACAAGACAGAGATCAACAAAGTTTGGGTAGGTTTATAGATGATAATAAACTTAACGACAGAGGATTTATGCCAGCCAATATTTTTAATGTTGGATTATTAAGAAAACAAGCTAAAGATTTGGGCTTTGGTGTAAAAGAAGCTAGGTTTAGAGAGGGATATAGAGCAGGCGAAATATCTGGATATTATTTAACAAAAGGAGGAAGGTTTTTTAACCCAAGAGCTAGATATCAAATAATTAACTCTAATAACCCTGTAGATATAGTAGTAGACGCAAGAAAGAACAATCTATCTGAAGCTGCTATAAGAATAGCTTTAGATGCTTCAGGGTTAAAAAAAGTTGAAATAGAAGCTGCAATAGAAAACGCTGACTTCTATGCTGATATAAGTTCTGAAGTTCCCTCTGCATTTAAAATTATAGGAGAAAAAGCTGGAGGAAAACTATATAACAAAGTAATTGATTTTGTAAAAGAACAAAACATTGCTAACGCTAGACCTAATAAAAGAAAGTCAGCAAAACAATTAGCAGTTGATTCTATTGATAAAAGAGAATTTTTAACTAAACAAGCTAAATTAAAATCTAATGAGCAAATTGAATCGTTAGTAGAACAGGAGGAAAAAAGAATTAAAAGTTTAAAAACTAACCCTACACCAGCTGAAATAAAACAAAAGGTAGATAAAAAATTATTTGCTTTACAACAAGAAAATCAAGATAAGTTAAACAGAATAAACGATAGAGTTTTAAAATTTGAACAAGATCAAATAACAAAAAATGACAAGCTTGCTAAAAAACTTACAAGAAGTGAAATAATAAATTTTGCTGTTGAACTATTGCAAAATGACCCAACTTATATAGACGCTAAAGGTAAGAAACAAGGAAAGTCTGATTTGCAAAACTTAATGATAGATCAGCTTTTATCAAACTTAGCTACTAGAGCTACAACTAATGTAAATAAAAAAATACTTGACGCAAAATTAAGATTAAAAAAACAGTTTAAAAATCAAAAAACTTTAACTAAAAAAGAAATATTTTATACACAAACACAATTAATAAACTTAGTTAAACAAACTATTCCTTCTGCTATATTTGAAACAGCAGCTGTGCAAAATCTACTTAAACAAATAAGAGACGTTGCTAAGCCTGGTAGAGATGTTAATGATGTTATTAATATTATTAGTGGGCAAATTAATACTATAAACAGTAAATATTTGTTTTCAGAAATAGAAAATATATTAAATAAATCTTATACACAAAGAGCTGGAGGTGTAGTAAAAGCTAAAAAAGTTACAGGAACTATATCAGATAGAATAAAAGGTATATTAAAAAACACTTTAATAAACGAAAACAATAAATTAGAGATATCAGAGCTAAAAGAACAAGTAACTTTAAAAAATTCTACTCTTCAGGATTTAATAAACACTAAACAAAAGTTAGTTAAAACAACTCCAGAAAGTACAGAAGAGTTGATGAATGAAATAGCAGATTTAACTATAGCTATGCAGATAAATAACTCTTTAGTGATGGACGATACTAATAATAAAAAAGTAAATGAATTAAGTGGAATATTAGAAAATTTAGAAGATCTTGTTTTAGGTGGGGAATCAGCTTTAAAATTACTTCTTAAAAATGAGCAGCAACAACACATGGATAATGTTAATGCAGCTTACGAAGCTATTACAGGAAAAAAATTAGACCTTTCTGTTAATGAGAATGTTAAAATAGCAAACAAAACTATAGCTGATCTTAAAAAATTAAAAGAAAGAAAGTCAAAAAGAATATTTGTAATTAGTAGAGTTTATACAGCTCTAGCAGATGCTATAGGAGGCTTAAGAACAACAGCTTCTGACATGTCTTTATTGATGGCAAAGATAGATGTTTTACCTGGTCAACTTTTTGGTGGTGTTATGCAAAACTTAGTTTATGAAAAAATTAATGAATCAAGTTATGTTTTTAAACAATTTCAAATAGATAACAAAAAAATGCTTATTGATAAAGCTGTTGAGTTATTTGTAGCTAAGAAATTTTTAGGTGTTAAAAAACCTAGCTTTATTCAAAAAAGACAGGCAAGAAAAGCTTTAAGAAAAATGTCTCAAATAACTAGAACTGAAAAAGCAAACAACAGAACAAAGTTAGGGAAGTTGTTTAGTAAAATAGGTATTAGTGATATTTATAAAAAAATAGCTAATGTAGGTAGGTTAGATGCTCAAGGCAATCCTATTTACAGAAATAAAGCGGCTGTTAATAAGGCCTTAGAGGCATATGAAAACTCTAAAGGAGTACAAAAATTAAGAAATAAAGCCATTCTTAGAGATGTAATGGATCAAGAAGTTTTTGATTATAATGATGCGCAAATGTATTATTTATATAATCAATATAAAGACCCTAACAATCACATTAATTTTGCTATGAATCCAAATATTGGAAAAGATCACGCAAGAATTATGAGCCAACTAGAAGAGTCTATGACTCCAGAGCTTAAAGCTTGGGCTGATTGGCAAGTAGAAGAAATGTATCCAATGTTATATGAAAGATATAATAATGTGTATAAGAAAATATACCATGTTAATTTACCTTGGAATGAACAATACGGAGGAAGACTTTATCTAGAAGGAGTAGAAAACGATGCAGTAAGTTTAATAGGTAGTCCTAACATTTACTCTAAAGGAAAAGACACAAAAAGTGCTTCTTTATTTAGCAGGGTACAACATAATAACCCTATACAAGTGGCAGATGGTAATACTGTATTAAGCACTTATTTAACTGATATGGACTGGTTTGCTTCTTATGCTGAAAACATAAGTAGTATTAGTAAAATGTTTAGTAATCCAACAATTGAAGGAGCTATTAAAGCTAAAGAAGGAGACTTCTTTTATACTGCTATTGATAAAATTATAAATCAAATATCTGCTAGAGGTATTAATACTTCATTGTCAAATAAACTTATAAATATAGCTAATAACTTTTTTATAACAACTAGAATAGCTTTAACACCAATCATTGCTGCAAAACAGTTGTTGTCTACGTTTACTTATGTTTCTGATATAGGAATTGTAAATTGGTTTAAAATGGCAGGTTTGATGACAGCAAACACCGCCACTTTTGGTAGGTTTGGACAAGGTTTTGTAGGAGCTTCAAAAGAAGTTTTTGCTAACTCGCCTTATTTAAAAGATAGGTATAGCTCAGGGTTTCAAAGAGTTTTAGAGGCTTATGGAGGACAAAAGCAAACTTCTTTATTACCATCTACATATATGCAGTTTATGATGAATTTTAATATGTTCTTTTCTAAAGCTGGTGATGCTGGTGCAATATTTATGGGAGGTATTCCAAATTATTTATATTACAAACAACAGGCTTTAAAAGCAAATCCTAATTTAACGGATCAACAGGCAATTGATATTGCTATTAAAAAGTTTCAAAGGTCTACCAAGCAAACTCAACAGTCATCAGACTTACAAGATAAAGATGTTTATCAAATGGGAGATTCTGCCATGAGATATCTTACTATGTTTAAGACTACACCTAAACAGTATTTAAGAAAGTCTATGTACTCTCAAATACAAGTAGGTAGAAAACTTAGAGCTGGATTTAATGCAATGTTTTTAGGTAAGAATCCTATAAAAGCTATGGCTGAAACAGGTAAAGGAACATTATTACAAAATATGAGAAATTATTTATTATACTATATGGTTATGCCAGTATCGTTTCAGTATATGTCAATGGGAATGCCTTTACTTTTAAAGCCAGATTTAGATGATGAAGACATTAATGATTTAGTTAGGGCAGCTGCATTAGGTAATTTAGGTGCTGTATTTATTGTGGGAGATTTGATAAAAGGAATTAGTGATTTTTACATTGGAGATAAGTCTTATGCTGAAGACATAGGACAGGGCTTGCCTCTTTTTGAATTAGCATCTCAATTTAACAAAAAATATGCTAGATGGGAAAGATTAAAACCAGGGCCACTTAAAGACGAAGCTTTTTTGAATTTCATGGGTACAGCTATTGATTTGACTGGTATGCCAGGCTCTAAAGGTACGCAAGCATTAAACCATTTTATGAAAATAACTGGTGGTAAGACTAGGACTGACATGGAAAATTATATGCGTGCAGTGGGATATAGTGAATATATTATAAACAAATCAATTCCTGAAATAAATCGTCCACCAGCAAATTCTACAAACAAAGAAATTAGGGAATGGAATAAAAAACAACAGAAAAACAAAAAAACTAATGAGATGACGCAAGGAGAAATTAATGCTAGGAACAAAAAAAGGCTAAAAGAATTGAATAAAAGAAAATGACAACCTTTAACGAACATATGTGTATGGAGTATAGCTATCAGATTCTGACAGGTCGTAAAACTTTTGAAGAAGTATTAGATGAAGATATAGAAAACTTAGTCTTAATGTTTAATCCTGCTAAAGAAGTAATAGTAATGGTAGATGATGTATATGATATTCTTATAGAATACTATGTAGACTTAGAGGAATATGAAAAGTGCCAAGAAATATTAGAGGTAAAGCAAGTAGCTAAACTTATTCAAGAATGAAACATTCTTGGTCTTCTAACTTTAATTAAATCAAAAGATTTAATAGATCTGTTTCTTCCATACTGCTCTAATGTTTTATCAATATCGTCAGTTTTAAGAACAACAGAATCTTTCTCTCCAGAATTTAAAGTATATTTTATTAAATATTCTTTCATCTTAAAAATAATGTGTTAACCTAGCAACTTGTCCTGTTTTCTTTTCGTGAATAAAACCTTCACATGCTAAGGGTGCGCCAGTATAACCCTTTCTATAATGCCAACTATCAGCTGATGATGGTGATCTCATGTACTCTACAGTAACTCCTATAAAATCTTTACCATCCAACCATTTGTGTTTTATCTTATGATGTAAATGATGTAAATACCAGTATCTATGGGTAGTTTTAGACCAGAGTAAAGGATTCTCTTGTGCCATCAACAAGGGTAAATTATCCATCTTAGCACCATCACCATGCTCTAAACCTAATAAATTATTTCCGTACTTATAATACTTTCTATGAGCTACACTTATATCAAAAGTTACGTCTGTAGCGTTTCTAAACCAACTCTTTAATGTGTGAGCTAAATGAAATCCAGATTGGTAGTCGTGGTTGCTCATACTGTGTACAATGTCCACAGGAGCTATCTCCCTTAACATCTCAACACATCGCACATATAGCATCAAAGCTATCTCATAATGCTCCCACCACTTCCCATCAGTATCCTGGTATGTTCCTTTAGTAGTTGTAGAGTATACATTATCAATATGTAATATATCGTTTCCTATACAAAATAACACCTTCTCAATTTCAAATCCCTTCGCTTTATGTATTAACCCTTTTACTCCTTCTAGAACTCTGTTAACAGCAATCTCACAATTGTACTGCTGTTTTGTTTCTAATTCATTAGCGTACTTTCCTATATGTACATCAGCAGGGTTTATAACTAACAAATGAGTTCCCTTTGCTCTAGGTATTTCTTTGTATTCTGGAGAGTAGTTAGATATAAAGTCATTAACTTTAGCAAATATCTGATCTTCATCTAAGCCTAAATTTTCTTTTGTAACAATTGAAAACCTATAATCACCACTACCGCTTTGCCAGTGTTTAACACTAACTATATCTTTTTTATCAATACCTCTTTCTTGGATATGAATATCTAAGGCACTGTTGTCATTAATGTTGTCTAGGTTTGCGGCTCTGTTTTGTAGAATTAAATCTACTTCTTCGTGATTAAGTCTTAATCGTTTACCGTATTCTTCTCCTTGTTTTTTTATTTTAGATTTCATCGGATAAGGATATTATTAAATCTGCTAAAACTTTTATTAAGTTTTGAGCTTTCTTTTTCGCTTTCTCGTGATCTCTTTCCATAAGGTCTTCATATATGTCATTTCCGAAGTCATGAATACTATTAGCTACAAAATTTATGTGGCTAATTGCATTAACATCTTCTTTAGAAATTTTAGACATCTATGAGTTCCTTGATATTTTTAACAGTTGATTGAAGTTCTTCTAATTCCAAAGATAATAATTTATTTGACTTCACCAAATTATTGACAGTTTTTTTTAAAAGAATAGGATCTAACTCAATATACTCTTTACTTTCGCTTTTCCAAACTTGTAAAATTTTTCTATAATTATTTCTAAAAGATGCATCTACCTCTACTTCATTTTTAAAATTACACAAAGATGCCATAACAGTTGCATGGTTCATGTTAAATTGACTGCCTATAAACTGAAAAGTCATATTCATCTCATTTCTCATTATGTAATAACAGATAGCTCTTGCTTGTATATACTCTACTTTTCTAGTTTTATACGTGGGGTTTACACCAAGTACATCTTCTACAATCCCTATTAAGGAGTTAGTTTTTGATATGTTCATTTGATTTTATATATAAATTTAAATTCATTAAGTCAAGATATTCATCTATGGTTATCAAATCTATATCAGATAAGATAGGGTTTGCTCCAAGAGGCCTTACTAATTCTAAGGCAAATGTTACTGGTTCATCTTCAAAAATAACTAAACCGCCAACGACAAAAGAAACTATATTATCACTCGGTATATATTGTAAGTTTTTTTCAATAAATTCAGCTATAGTTATGCTTAAATCATAATCCATTTCTTTTAAGTTTTCCATAAAGAAATCATCTATATCGTACTTACTCTCCTTTGTATACTTCTGTCTTGACTCCATGCTTTTCTAGTTCTTTTAGTCTATAATTTTGTAGTTTTGAAAGTCTACCACTTTTAGTTTTTACTTCTGAAAACAAAACATCAGCTCCTGGTGCAATTGCTAATAAATCTGGTATTCCATTCTTATTTGTCTTAATAAGTTTAAGCACATAGTACCCTTCACTCTCTAACTCTTTGATTCTTTTACTTTGTATTTGTTGTTCTGTCATCCCTACAAATCTAATAAATCTCTTTTAAAATGACTGAGGGTATAATCTTTTTTCTTTAATACTGCTTTGTAAATCTTGTCTTCTATACCCTTCTCAGAGAACACCCAATACACTTTATTATACTTCCTATCTTTAGTTGTCATCCTATCTCTTGACTGCCAGTAAGATGTAGCACTAAAATCTATATTGTAGTAGACTAAAGCTTCAGCATTTCTTAAACTTATGCCCTCTCTACCGCTTACTATTTGTAAAGCTATAATCTTATTTGTAGAATTAAAACATTCTAGATCAACACAAACATCATCTCCAAACACGTGCTTGATGGCGTTTAACTCTTCTCTAAACTTATAAAAGATTGCTATCTTTTTATTTTTAAAATGATTTTTTATAAACTTAGCTTTTTCATAATCTAAAACCATTGAATTGCCTGACTCAAATTTAACTGTACCAGAGTATATTTGATGGAGTTTCATCATTAATTTTACAGATGAATCAGCTAAAATTACTTCGCTTTCGCCTTCTACTACTAGGTTTTTCTTTAATTTTTTCGCTATATCTTTAGTGTGCGGATCCATAGGAACTCTTAATATTTCTTCTGTAGTCTTTGTAATAAATCCTGCTTGTTTTTGAGAATAGTTAATTGTATATGGTTGCATTAAATCTATAATTTCCATTCTACCACCACTATAATCATTGACTACAAAACTGCTAAGTTTTTTTTGTGTAACATCTACATATCTTTTAGAAAAAGAATAAAAGTTTTTATGAGTACAAAATGGGTTACTAGCAATTGAATACACTTGATGATACATTTGACTATAAGACTCTGGAGTAGGCGTACCACTCATTAAAATAACACTAGCGTTACGATTTACTCTTAGTAGTTCTTTTATATCTTTAGCCCTCTTGCTGGGCTTAGGGAATTTACCTAAACCATGGGCCTCATCTAAGACAACACCATCATAAAGTTTCCACGCAGGAAGTTTATGTAATGACTCGTAGTTTATAACAGTCAAATCAAACTTTGGCTTAAACAATGCGTAATCATCTTCTATACTGCTTATAGCTTTTTTCTTAGTCACAAACAATACGTTTTTAGATCTCAACTCATTTAAAATGCCCAGGCTAGTCAAAGTTTTACCTGTCCTTACTTCCATGGCTAAATATAAAAACCCTTTTGTTTTTATTATAGATGATCCTTTATTGATTATTTCTAGTTGGTAATCTCTAAATTTCATCTCCCTTTTTTTTAATAGAAAAAGAAAACCACTTACCAATCATATCTCTCCCATTTGTAGTCGTTAAATTATTTTTATATGCAGCATAAGACATTAACCATTTGTTAAATTTAGTTCTTGATATAGCATCTTTACCATACGCAGGTATATTGTTTTCTGTTGTGTAATCATTATAGAAATCATTCATATACATTCTTTTATCAAATTCAAATTTATCTTTCTCTGTGTTGTTTAATATACCACACCACTCCATAAAATCGTAAGTCGTTTTACGACCTAACTTTCTAACTTCAAGATTAACAAACTCACTTTTTAGTAGTCCTTTATCTAAATATAATTGCAAATTGGAAATCATATAATTATCAAACTGACACCACTCATCATCATCCCACTCTCCAAACATTAGTTTCCCAAACTCTACCAATGGTGTAAAGTCTTTTGTATAGTGTTGTGTTAATTCTAATTCCCATTTCCTGCGTTCAAAACTTGTTCCCTCTCCATTAATTGCATAGTTTGTAGTAATAGCTACTTTAGGACTTTTACTAAAAGGTATTTTAATTGAGTCTTGATTTTTCTTCTCAAGGGTCAAACCTTCTGTAACTACAGAAAACAATCTTTCAAAATCAAAAGATTTTTTTACATCATCAAAACACAATATTTGAGTATCAGCAGAGACTAATTGATAAGCAAAGCTTTTGTCAAAGTTAAATGATTTACCATCTATTACTACAAGTTTTTTCATATGAGACAAACCATTCATAAATAGTCCTTTACCAGTACCACCCTCTGGGTTTTCTGAGATGACTTCATCGTTTAAGATAGTAGCAGGGCTATAAGATAGATTTTTCCATCCATGTAGTAGGTATCCTATTGTAGACCTCATAGACTCAATACGCCCATTACTACTTTTACAAATATTAGATATAAAAACTCTATAGTCACATTCTTTTGACTCACAAATATTAAAAGTTCTATCTATAACATGATCTTTCCATACATAACCACCTAAATCTAGATAGTCTATCATAATAACTTTATCTTTAGTTATTTTTACTGCACTATTCTTATAGTACAAGTACGCAGTTTCTTTATTGTCTTCTATAAAATATACATCTATTGATGCTAAAAGAGTCAAAAACTCCTCTCTAAAATATCTTGTATTCTCTGCAAAATAATTGTATACGCTATAATCATCAATACTTTCTAAATAATTAAGTATAAAATCTTTTAATTCCTTCTCTGATGTATGATCAATAAGATTATTTGTTACTTTAACAAAGACATAACTTTTACTGCCTTCGGGGTTAAATTTATAAAAACCATTTTCTTCTAAAAATTTCTTAAATAAAATTTGTACTATTTTAATCGTTCCTTTTTCATTTTTAGTCCAAAATTTGTGATTAGCTTGTTCTTCTTCAAGTCTGTTAATCACATTATCTGCTACACCGACCTCAATATTGGACTCTTCTAATTGAGATCTAATTTCTTTTTTTGATACTCCTCGTTTTAATTTCTCCTTTACTTGGTTTACTTTTTCATCATCTTGATAGTATTTAGTTCCAAAGTTATGCTTATTTGAGTATGCCGATTGTATTGTTCTCTTTACTTCTGATTCATTAAAATCTTGTGTAGCAAATCGGTTTATAACATATTCAGTAAGGTTTTGGTTAACACCAAAATCATTAAAAGCTGAAGCTAATATGTAAACATTATTGTTGCGTTCTCCATCTATCATTCCGTACTTCTTTGTCCACCACTTTAATAATATTTCAACAATTTTGTTTTCATCTGTGATAGGTATTGTAGGTAAATCTTGGTTTTTCTTAATTTCTGAATACTCCTGCTGCCCAATTTCATCCCATATACTTGATAAGGTATTAATATAAATCAAGGGGTCATATGACTCATAACAAACTCTAGATATATTTTTTGATGTCTTATCAAAGTTTGGTGAATCAAAATGTTTTTGTAAAGCTAAAAAGTACCCTTTATGATTTTCAACGTCAGTTGGGATCTTAACCAATGCCTTAAGCCCTAACCCACTTGGACTTACAAAAACAGAATATATAAATTTGTTTTTTGATAATCTTTCCTTTTCTTGTAACAACTCTTTATTAGATGTGTAGCCATCAAAATCTAAACATATTAGCCCACTATGTATGTTCAAAGAGTTATCATTTCTTTTTGTAAATTGACCACTAAAACAAATTGCAGGTAATAATTGCTTTATTAAATTTCTTTTTGACTTGTCTTTCTCTAGTCTTATTTTTTTCACTAAATCTTTTGATTTTCCTTCTTGTATCCTTATTAATATTTTGGAGACATCTACGTAGAAAGGTTGGGATGTTTTTTTAATGTTCTTGAATATGGTTATTTTCATAGAAATTTGATTGGAATGTTAATAATTTGATAAGAATGTGAAGATATGTATATTTTTTATAAAAAAAAAGAATAGAGAGCAAATATTTCCTTGCTCCCTACTCTTGTTCTAGTTAAAATGGTAAGTCTGGCTCTTGCTTTACAACTTTTTCTTCAGCTTTAGCTTCAGGCTTCCAAGTATCAATTGCAACATAGTGAGTCTTTCCATATTGGTCTGCTTCACGTTTTTTCTGAACAATTAGTTTGATATATTTTTTTCCGTTGTACTCAAACATATGTTCTTGAGGTATATCTGTCAAACAAAGGCTACACGCCACTTGGTCTCCATCAAATTTTGATACCCCACTTCCTACATAAATTTTATCTGTCATTTTTTATTTATTTTAATAGTTTGCTCCAATTGATTAATTGTTGCGATGATAATGTCTGTCTTATCATCTTTACTATTAGCAGACATTGGAACTTGTATCCACATAATAGTATTAGGAGGTGTAATAAACTCCTTTATCATTTTAAAGATCTTCATAAGATATGTATTGATTAATATCGTTAGTCTTAAATTCTCCGAAAAACTGGTCATAAATTGTTATAGCTAATTTAACCTTGTCTCTTCCTCTATCTAAAAATTCTTGAGTTGGATTAAATATCCCCAGTTGATGTGTGGTCTTATCAACCACATAAAACTTAAGATGCCTACCAAATAATTTTTGGTAAATAAAAGCTTGACTATCATAGTTATACTTTCTAGCACTATACTTAAAGTCTTTTATGTTAGATGTGGTTTTAATATCTATAAGGCATTCATCACATACGATGTCAGCCTTACCTTTAAAGTCCATACCAGCAACTGTGCCTACACTAGGTACTTCAAATTTATTGCCGATTTTATATATGTTCTCACAAAAATCTATATTGCTTTTCATAGCTTGTATACATTTCTCTATATTATCTACCTCAGACTGCAACAGCAAAATTTCTTGGTCTGATTCTGCTACAGCTTCCTTGTATAGCTTTGTATTTCTACTTGCTACTGGCAGAATCTCATAGTCAGATAATTTCTCTGGCTCAAGCATTGCGTGATGCAGATAACTACCTTCTATCATTGCTTTTGTAGTCTTTTGAGGTTGTCTAAATGTTTTAGGATCGTTTAACAACGAATACAAGTCAGAGTTTGACAACCATTGTCGACCATACTCTCCATAATACGCCTTGTCATCTTTAAGTTTCGCAGATATTTTAGCTACTACTTCTTCGTGATAGTTTACGGGTGCTTTGAATTTTTTCATAACTATACGTGTTTAGACATTTCCCTCTTTACAGAAGCTTTAATCTTGTATCTAGCCTCAAGATTCTTTATAATTGTAGGTAATCCTAATTGCTTGTTTTGAGCAATATAACCTAATATCCCATCCCACTTCTCATCTCCGATGTCTAGTACCCAATGCTCAGCTTTTTTTGGCTCAGCTTTTGGCGTTGATTGAGGAGTTGAGGTATATATTTTTGCATCTGTGTCAGCATCTGTTATAATACCTAACATAGATGATAAAGCATATCTTCTAAAATAAGTTAACCCTGCTCCTGCTGACTGATATTTATTCATACCTTTCATATCGCATTCTGGTATTGTGGTGGAAGCTATAATACTTTCACCCGAAGGGTGATGAAAGACAGTTGTCGTAAGTCCGAAATAATTTCCCTCTCCATCAAGGCACTGGGTAAATCCAAGATTATGTTTTTTTAATATAGGATTAATTTGCGTTATGATATGCTCAAGCTTAATATACTTGTATCCATATCCATCAGTACCTCTTAATAATACTGGAACTTCTTGCTGAAAATTAGCTAGGGCTTTGTAAATGTTTTTATTTTCCATTAGTTTTGATTTTAATTAATTTGTTATTGTGTTTTGAGTATTTGATTAAGATACTCTCTCTTCTATTTTTTAAATTCTGAATGTGCTTGTCGTTTTTTCTAGTGTTTACCTCAATTTTCATCTTACTTTCAATAAGGTTTAGCTTATGTAAGCAGTTGTTCATTGCAGTCTTTATACATCCGACCTTCCACCCTTCCTTTAAAATTAGTTCGTACTCATGATCACTGAAGCTAGTAAAGTAATCACCTCCTTTAGAGCAGTTTAATATCTCTATGAAATCGTTAAATTTTTGAATTTTAACCCCCATGTTTATTATGCTATCTCCGTTCTGTAATACTTGATGTATTGCAGTTTTATCTTCCAATGCTTGTATGTACACCTCTTTTATGCTATACATTTTCTTGTATCTTATCTATCATATGTTGATAGTCACTATCATTGTCTATTAAAGCCTTTGCTTTCTTGTATCCATGTATAATGGTAGTGTAAGCAACATCTAGTCCAGCTTCACTCATGAATCTCTTGATATATGCCACTCGGATAGGTCGTTCCATACATAGGTAATACAACATTTGTCTTGCATCAACCAATTCTCTTTTTCTGCTTTTAGTAAACACATCATCAAGTTGTAGATGAAATTGTTGTGCTATGGCAGTTGCGTAATTATTAAATATTTCTTTTTTCATTTAATCTCTTTTAGTCGTTCAATTTCAAATTCTAGATGGGCTATAGCTTTGTACAAGTCTTGTATTGGGGTATCGTGCTTTCTTGAACTACGGAGGCAATAAGTCACTGCCGTACCAATATTGTAAGTGCAATCAAAATCACTGACCACATACCTTGCTTGGTAATTTCTTTTTGGATTTGTACCTACATAATAATGTGGTACTTTTTCTGTATTATTTTCTTGGCTCATAGTAATTTTTTAATTTGTATCTAGACATATCGTTGTAGATTTTCTCTATTTGTTTACGTCTGTATTTTGGTGTCATATAAAGAATGTTTTCGTTAGATTCTATTTGACCACTTCTTTTAAAATAGTCATCCATATCAATAAACATTGAATCTGTTAATTCTTTTAAATATCTTTTTTGTTTTAAATCTGAAATAAGGTAATCAGTTAGTTTTTTCATATAATATAATTAATAAAAAGAAGGAGAGTGAAAGAAAATAAAAATCTAATTGATTATTTTGGCAATACGCCGACTCTCCTTCTTTTTATGTTAATAATTAAAATAACCTTTGCGAAACTATACAAAAACTTTCGTATAATCTAAACAAAAGAGTTATTTTTTCTTTTTGGATTTAAGAAAATCTTTTAAATTAAGTTGTTGTAACCACCTAATAAATTTATAGTTAGGTTTAGATCTTAACTTCTCTTTTAAGATTTTTCTCTCCAATTCGTTCTCTCTGTCATTATATCCTAACCCCATATGATTGGATTTCGTTCTTGTCTTACCTCTACGATATCATCGTTTGGACTTTGGCTATGAGACTCAATAGTTTGTAGGGACTCTCTAATGGTTTTTCCTAAAAAATCACTAAGATTGTAGGAGTAGTACCATCCAGTTTCAGATACATTGTCTCCATCATCGTGTGCAACCTCTAAAAAAGCAATCTCACAATAACTTGCCCACCTTTTACCCGACTCTTCTACCATATTAAACTTATGTCCTTTTCCTAATTCAGTTTTATCCCAAGAAAGTTTGTTTAAATCGGATTCCTTTTTTATAACTCCTAATTCATCTATGTAAAAGCATATCTCTTCACTCCATTGAGGTACATCATATTCAAATGCACGTATACAAACGCCATCTTTATATTCCACATTACCTCCCCATCCTTGCTCTTCTTCCCAACTATATTCAAAGTCTGGAATTTCTTTTGCTAATAATTCAATTATGTCATTAGATAATGGAGACCAAGCAGTTGTAAATGAGTATGTACCATCTTCCATTTCGTTGTCATAACATCCCCATTTTGTACCAAGATGAAATATTGACCAATCGTACCAATTGTCATATTGATATTTGCTTTTTAAATCATCAGACATTTCTTGAGTTAGATAGCGTGACCAATGGTCTTCAGCTTTACTCTCTTGATGTTTATCGTACTCTTCTTGAGTTACGATTCTTGCTGGAGATGTTGTGTTGTTCAATTCTTTAGGCATTGGCATTAAATATCCAGCAATACCTCTATCACCCTTAATCATTTTTTTAAGGGCTTCTACTCCTTCATCTGTTGAAGGAGTGATGTGGCAATAAACGTGGTTAGGCATAATTTTCTGTTTTTAAGTTAATAATTAGTTTGTGGTTTGCTATGTATTGGCTTCTATCGTTTTCAGTTTGAAAATACTGATACGAGGAACTACTTAAGTAATAGACATAGTACATTACTTGCTTTCCGAGTTTGGAAAAGATTATTTCTCTTCCTAATTTGATTTCATTCATATAAATTATAGTTTGGTTTATACCTAGAAAACCCCACTACGTTTTATAGTAGTGAGGTAAACTAGGACTTAACAACAATTATTTATTTTTATTTACTATTAAAGCATATGTCTGAAGGTTTTGTTGCTACTATTAGTTTTGAATATATATCTTCCATGATAGCTTTCTGTTTATCTGCTTCCATGCTTATATCATCTCTCATGTCGTATAGCAAATAAGATTCTACTGATATTGTTAATAATTCTAATTCTTTTCTATTTAATGATAGTTCCGTTGATATTTTCATATGTATAAATTTTTAGGGTTATGATTCTTATTGTCTTGATATTCTAGGATAGCGTAGACATCTCCTTTGTTTTCGTATGCAAACTTCATTGCATCTTTTTTAGTTTCAAAGTCATAGTCATTTTCTATGTAATCTCCACTATCTGTGTACTCTCGTAACTCTACTATATAATTTGGCATTTTATTTATTTTAATTAATTATAATTCTAGTTCTGACTCGTTAGCGTGTTCTATCCAATCTGTATCATCATATTCAGATAAAAAAGGTTCTTCTAAATATCGTGGAAAGCCACTATTTAAATAATACTCTTTTACTTGCTTGACATTGTAGCCATTATGTGTTTCTGATTGTTCACAAAAGGTGTGAATCAAATCTAGCAGTTCCTCTGCTGACTCTATAAACTCACTACACAAATCCTTTGGTATCTTACTTCTTTCGTGATTACCTTTAAGACCTTGTGTACCAGTCTGACTTCCTCTTGGTGCTGAAACGTGACATGGGTCTCCATTCTTACACATAGCTTTTGGATTCCAATGTGTGTCATTTGTCCATATGTCAGTTGGTTTCATTCTTGTATCTCCATACTGACAATAAGTTATAGTCTCTCTTCGGTGCTTGAATTTTGCCCAATGAGGTGCTTTACGCATTTTACCTCTTGGGTTCTCTACATACCATATAAGACTAGGGTTTTTCTCTAAATAAAATTGTATAATTTCTAAAGTTTTCTCTAGGATCTTCAA
>Ga0209830_10000821_pt1 | contig 29742 bp, 30 predicted proteins | sample ArcticOcean_MG_C_12_FD_187439 | JGI IMG/M metagenome (GOLD analysis project Ga0209830, IMG submission 187439) | Marine microbial communities from western Arctic Ocean - ArcticOcean_MG_CB8_130 (SPAdes) (version 2) | ecosystem: Environmental > Aquatic > Marine > Oceanic | place: Arctic Ocean...
GGTCTTGCAAGCAATGGAGGGCTGGTAAAAAAGTAGAGGGCTCAGAAGAATTAGAATCAGACGCTTCGCTTCTTGAAATTAATTCAGAACTTTCTAAAGCAGAAACGATCCAAGGAGATTATTGATGCCTGGTCATTTCGCCACTGGTTCTACATTATACCAAGAATTTTTGGCGGAAAGAGAAGAAATTTTAAAACACAAGTGGATTGAATCAGAAAAAGCTGGCGAAGATATAGGTTTTGAAAGAGCTTTATTAACTTGGGTAACTGGACACCGAGTTGAGTGGAAAAAACAACGAGCTGATTTAAAATAAATCCTAATGGAACAATTTTTAGGTTTAGTATATACAGTATGCTTTAGCACTTGCATTTGGCCGCAAATAATTAAAAGCGTAAAAACAAAAAAAGTAGAAGACGTCAGTATATCTCTTTTTATTCTTTCTATCATTGGATACGTATCCGCTATATCTTACACTATCCTAAGAGTAGGCTTTGATTTTTGGTGGTTGATAAATTACTGTTTAAGTTTATTATCAGCTATAGTCATGGTTGTGCTGTGGTTTAGATATAAAAAATAAAAATGAAAAAAGTTATTATTACTGGTGTTACTGGACAAGTCGGATCTTATATGGCTGACTTTTTATTGAAGTTCGCAGATCTAGAAGTTTACGGAGCGATTAGAAGGCTAAGCGTTCCTAATCATAAAAATATAGAGAAAGCAAAACTAAACCCAAAATTCAAGCTTATTGAAATGGATCTCACTGATGAACATAGCATGTTCAGCATAATTCAAGAAATCAAACCAGATTACTTTATAAATTTTGCCGCAAACTCTTTTGTGGGCAACAGTTGGCATATGCCAGCTAATCACTTTGACGTAAACGCCTTGGGGGTAATGCGCCAACTAGAAGCTATTCGTAAAATTTGCCCCAATTGTAAATATTACAATGCTGGCTCTTCTGAAGAATTTGGTGATGTTATGTATAGTCCACAAGACCTTAATCATCCACCGAGGCCTAGGAGCCCATATGGTGCGTCAAAGGTCGCTGCTAGACAAATCGTTAAAGTTTGGAGAGACTCTTACAAACTGTTTGCCATCCAAGGTTATCTTTTTAATCATGAATCAGAACGCCGCGGGGAAGAGTTTGTAACCAGAAAAATCTCCATGAATGCAGCTAGAATTAAAAAAGAGCTAGATGAAGGGAAGACCCCAGAAGCATTTGATTTAGGAAACATCGAAGCTAAGAGAGATTGGAGTCACGCATATGACTTCGTTAGAGCTGTTTGGTTGATGCTTAATGAAGATAAACCAAAGGATTATTTGCTGGCTTCTGGAGAAACTCATACAGTTAGAGAGTTTGTAGAAAAAGCGTTCGAAGCTGCAGGTATAAAAACTCACTGGCATGAAGAAGATAACCCCATTAACACGAAATTAATTCATACTGAAACTGGGTCTATCTTATTGAACATTAATAAAGACTTCTATCGTCCAGCCGAAGTCGAACTTTTGCTTGGTGACCCATCCGAAGCACAAAAAGATTTACACTGGGAAAAAAGCGTTGACTTTTCTACATTAGTGCGTAGGATGGTTGACAATGACATTGAAGAAATTAACGCCACATAAAAGACGACAAGCCGTCATTGGCAAACTGATCGATGTACCATCAGTCCAAAAAAGATTCTTTTGGGCCAGGGAAATGAAGCTTTTAAAAGACCTAGAAGCTAGGTATTCTTTGGATTTCTTAGAAATTGTTACTTTTCCTAAGAAGTACGATAGCCTTGCATATATAGTATCTAAGGCTCTTAAGGACACGATGGATAGAAAGTGGAGGAATTTCAACTTTAAAGTTGACCTATCTAAATATGACACTATTATTTTAGGAGAAAAGACTGGAAAAGATTACGTACCCAGTGATAATAAACCAAAGAATACAAAAGATTTACTTAAATGAGCGATAAAGATTCAGAAATACTAGAAAAGTTCCTTAAAGACAAAAAAGGACAACATTATAACTTCGAGGAAACGATTGACTACAAGGCATCCAGTGGGTCTCTTCAACTCGACTTGAACCTAAATGGTGGCTTCGGGCCAGGATTACACAGGTTTGTGGGCATGAACGAGGGCGGCAAAACTTCTGCAGCTTTAGAGGTCATGAAGAATATGCTTAACACCCAAAAGCAAGCCAAAGGTTTTTACATCAAAGCTGAAGGTCGTCTTTCAAACGAGATGGTAGCTCGGGCTGGCGTCAAGTTTGTGTATAATGCAAAAGATTGGGTAAATGGCACCTGCTTTGTTTTTGAAAGTAATATTTATGAGGTTGTAGTCGACGCTATCAAGACCTTAGTTGACCAAAACGAAGATAAGCAGCGCTACTGCTTCATATTAGATTCTGTTGACGGCTTAATATCTCAAGTAGATATTGATAAATCCTTTTATGATTCTAACAAAGTGGCTGGCGGAGCAGTAATTGCAGCGAACTTTATGAAGAGAATGTCCATTTCTCTTGCAAAAAGGGGTCATATGGCCATTTTCATCAGCCAAGTGAGGGCAGACATCAAGTTAGACCCCTACTCCAAAGCTCCGATACGTCAGACGTCAGCAACGGGAGGCAATGCACTTTTACACTTTGCCAACTACATTATTGAGTTTGAGCCTCGATTTAGATCTGATATGATTTTACAAGACCCAACAAAGAAGCAGCCAGACCCTAAGACCAACCCTATTATTGGTCATTGGGCCAAAGCTACGATTAAGAAGTCCCCAAATGAGAAGACCAATAATACCATTCCGTACCCTATCAGATATGGTAGAACTGGCGGCAAGTCTATTTGGGTAGAAAAAGAACTCGTCGACTTGTTGTATATGTGGGAGTTCGTCACCAAAAAAGGTGCTTGGATTACAATTGGCGAAGAGTTTAAGGAACTTGTTGCTGGCGTTACGCAAGATTTGCCAGAAAAGATACAAGGAGAAGCTAATCTATTTAAGATGATTGAAGAAAATGAGGAGCTTTCTGAGTTTTTAATTAATTATTTTAAATCCAATATTGGTGAATTAATTTGAAATTCTTAACCCTATATGGTAAAGAAAAGCCTCTTAAAAGCCCACATAAGTATAAAATTAAGTGGAACGGTAAATGCCGTAGCAAATTCCAAGCAGAGGTAAGAAAATACATATATAAGCATTGGAGATATGATGCTGTATATGAGGAATTCAGGGTTATAGGCACTCAATTATCTTTAGATTTCTACAACCACAATAGAAAAATAGCGATTGAAGTGCAAGGAGCCCAGCATTTACAGTTTGTAAAGCATTTTCATAAGACTAGGGCTAACTTTATTCGCCAAATACGTAGAGATAACAAAAAAATAGAATTTTGTGAAATGAACGACATAAGATTAATAGAAATTTACCCAGATGACGAATTATCAGAAGATTTTTTCGCAAACCTTTTAGGGTAGTGTAAAATATTGAGGATGGAATCTAAACCTAAATTTAAAAATTTTGAATTACCCCCTAAAATTCTGACGCAATTATATGAACTTACGGGTGGGGCAGAGTCCTATAAGGGCTTTATAATAGCTTACTGCAATGAAGATGGTACTCCAGTCGTCTACACAAACTGCGAGTCTCAAATTACAGAGTCTGGGCTTATTAAATCTATAGAAAATTACATAACCGAGTATACCCAAAATAGTTATGAATTGAGCCAAGAGTCAGAATAGTGCTTGACAAGCCAAGCGCTTTATGTAGTATGGGCTACATATGATATATAGTCTTGAAATTGAAAAGCAGGTTTTAGCAGCCTTTATACAAAAACCAAATACACTCATAAACTTCATGCACCTGATTGGTGAATCGGATTTTTATGATGGATCGCTATTGCACAAAACTATTTTTGCGGTTATAAAGAGGGCTTGTCAAAAAGACGAAAGTATCGATGACATAGTATTGGTCCAAAGGATCAAAGATTTAGGGATAAAGTTTGAGGAAGATATTTCTCTAGTTGATTATGTAAGATCTCTTTCGATGAGGAGGATCAACTCAGAAGAAAAGGTTGAGTCGTCCATCAAAGAGCTTAAAAAATATAGCGTTCGAAGAGAGATTACTAAAACAGCCAATAACATAGCGCAATCAATGAAAAGTGTATCTACGGACACTTCATACTTAAAGATCATTGAAAACGCCGATAAGATATATAACGATAAAATTAATTTATTTGAGGTCGGTGATGATGTTCCGTCAAATATTTATGAGGAGATGGAAGACTTTATCGAAGATCGAGGCAACAACCCAATCGATGAGTTTGGCATGATGGGCCCACACCCAAAGATCAATGAGATTTATGGGTCTCTTTTGCGACCAGGAAATATCACGGTCATTGTCGCACGTTCTGGAGTAGGTAAGACTCAGTTTTGTATGCACTACGCTACCCAAGTTTCAGCCAGGTATGATGTTCCAGTTTTGCACTTCGACAATGGAGAGATGAGTAAAGAAGAATTGATCATTCGACAATGTGCTTCTATTTCTGGAGTCGCGTCCCACTTGTTAGAAAGCGGTAAGTGGAGGCAGGCTGGACCAGAGGTCGTCTCTAAAGTGCGCTCCGTCTGGAGCAAAGTCAAGAAGCTTCAGTTTTACTACTACAACGTCGGCGGTATGGACGTTGACTCTATGATAAACACTCTAAAACGTTTTTATTATTCAAAGGTTGGTCGCGGCAACAAGATGGTATTTTCTTTTGATTATATTAAAACATCTTCAGAGAATGGTGGCAACAAAAGCGAATGGCAAACAGTTGGCGAAATGGTAGATAAGTTTAAGAAGTGCATACAGAAAGAAATATTAGAAGAAGGCAATCCAGTAATACCAATGATTACATCCGTCCAGTCGAATCGTAGCGGCATCACTACTAACCGTCAGAGCGCAAACATCGTTGATGACGAGTCTATCGTTTCTCTCTCTGACCGCATCACTCAATTCTGCTCTCATATGTTCATTCTACGCCAGAAAACAAATGACGAAGTTGCAGAAGAAGGCAATCAGTTTGGCACACATAAACTCATTAACGTAAAGTCTAGACACTTGGGTAAAGATATCGCGGGCGCAGTCGAGCCTGTTCAAGTCGACGACAACCTTCGTAAGAATTTTGTTAATCTATCTTTTATGAACTTTAACATCACAGAGTGTGGGGATTTACGAGATATCGTAAACTTCAGAGATACTGGCGGGGATTTAAATCAATCTTCTTCCAACGGAATTCCTTCATTTGATGACCTATAGAGAATCATTAGATAAGTTGGGCTACCCGCTCCAAGATTGCGGCTCTCATTGGAGAACTCGGGCTATATATAGAAATGGAAAAACAAACACTTCTGTTATTATCTATAAAGACAGCGGTGTTTGGAAAGATTTTGGCGGAGACAACCAAGCTAAACCTTTTTCTGCTTTAGTGCAGGAAACATTAAATACAAACGACCCCAAGACGCTCAAAGAATATTTGATTGACGCTCCAGATCAACAATATAAACCCAAACTTATAGAAGAGAAAATAGAAATGGAAAAAATATATCCCGAATCCCATTTAGATAAGCTTCTGCCAATGAAGACTTTCTATGAAAAAAGAGGCATCTCTTCTAAAACTCAAGATAAGTTTAAATGCGGTTATGCTGGCGGTGGTAAAATGTACCGCAGGATTGTATTCCCCATTTATGATTTAGATAACCAGATACACGGTTTCTCTGGTCGCAGTGTTACGGATGATAAAAACATTCCTAAGTGGAAACATATGGGTCGTAAAACAAATTGGGTTTATCCCCATCATCTTTCGTGCAAAAGCATAGAAGAAAAAGAGGAAGTTATACTCGTAGAAAGCATCGGCGATTGTATGTCTCTTCATGAAGCTGGCCATGATAACGTATTAATGTTAGCTGGTTTAGATATCTCAGCAAAAATGATTTCTTACCTTAACTCATTCAACTTGAAGAGAATTATTATTTCTACAAATAACGACGATAGCAAAGAGGTAAATACGGGAGCCTTAGCTTCAATAAAAATTGCAGCGAAGTTATCTTCGGTATTTGATTTATCATTAATAAAAATCAACCCACCAGTTTGTAATGATTTTGGCGAGATGCTAGAATGCGATACGGGCATGTTAGACAATTTTAAACAGTGGTATGAACGAAAAAATAAGTGGAGTTTAGGAGAAGATTCTTTTCAACGGTACATTGTTAAACAAATAAACAAATACGAGCAACTGAAAAAAAATGGACAGTGCAAAAAATTAATTAAAATTTTAAATGGAAGTTAAACTATCAGCAAGCCGCATTAAGACGGCGCAATCGTGCAGTTGGATATACTGGAGCAAGTACAAACAAAAACTGCCCGATACAAATAATGACGGAGCTCGTCGGGGTACGGTGTGCCATAATGTTTTTGAATTCCTTTCTAAACAAAAAACCAAAACCCACTATAATAAAGTAGTGAAGTCTAAAGACCCGTTTGCTTCTAAAGCCGTTCAGGATTTGATCATGTCAGACGCTACAGAGCTTGGAGTTACAGATGATGATAATATGAATCTAATAAAACAAATGATTCTTAACGGACTTAGTTGCAATTTTCACGGAGAAGATCTGGGTATACCAGACGAAGCTCATGCCGAGTTAGATTTTGACATAGAGCAAAATGGTTATCATATTCGCGGGTTTATTGACCAATTATTTCTGTATAAAGATAAAAAGATAGCCATTATTCGAGATTATAAGACTAGCAAAAAAATGTTTGAGGGTAAGGAAAAGGAAGATAATCTTCAAGATTACATGTATTCACTTGCGGTCAAAACTCTTTTTCCAGAATATGTGAATAGGACTTCTGAGTTTTTATTTTTAAAGTTTGACTTAGATAAAAAAGGGCTGATGAAAATGAACCCTATTGACGAAGATGACCTAGAAGGTTTTGAACTACAACTATCTTCGGTTCAGGATTATTTAGAAAACTTTGATGAAAAAGACGCCGTATCAAATTTTGCTATAGACAAAGGCTTTCCAGATGATGGCTCGTTTGGGGGCAGGCTCCAATGCGGTTTCGCTAAAGAAAAAGGCCAACTTAAAAAGGACGGCAGCGTTATGTGGCACTGCCCCTATAAGTTCGACTTTTGGCACGTTAGCATCTTAGACAAAGATGGGGAGTTTCATTCTTCTTGCTTTCAAGACGACTTTAAAAAGGACATGGTTCCAGAGGGCGGAAGCCATGAATTAAAATATTACGAAGGCTGCCCAAAACACTTGACAAATAGATAATAGTATGTACATTGTTACATATGACGCCTTTATTTAAAACTCATTTTTCTATAGGTCGCAGCATTCTACGCATTGAAGATGTAGAAAGAATCTGCAAAGACGAAGAAATAAACGAAATCTTCTTGGTTGAAGATTCAATGACTGGCTTCCCAGAAGCTTTTAAAACCCTTGCAGATAAGTTAAGATTCGGTTTCCGCTTTTCTGTTTACAACGAAGACCTTAGTGAAGAGTCCGAAAGTAAAATGATTGCTTTTCCAGATGGAGACGCGGGAGCCAAAGAATTATATTCGCTGTACACCGAGAGCTTTGATAAAAAAATTGTAAACCCATGGGATCATACAAAAAATATAGCGTATGCTGTCCCTTTCTACGATTCCTTTTTGCATAAAAATTTAACTTCATTCTCAAACTGCATGATCGATCTTCCGTCTGATATTCTCTTCTTCGTAGAAAGAAATAGTTTACCATTTGATTCAATTCTTGAAGAAAAAATTATAGATTACGTTACGAACACTTTTGGAAACACTGATAAATATATTGAGTTAGCAAAATCAATTTATTACGAGAGTATGGAGGACGTCAGCGCATTTCAAACATACAAATGCATTTGCAATCGTAAGCCTGGTAGACAAGCTAGTTTGTCGAATCCGCGGCTTGATCATTTTGGCAGCGATCGTTTTTGCATAGAAGCCTGGAAGGAGGAGAAATAATAATGGAAGATTTACTTAGATTTAAATTTGATCAAAAATACGTTATCTTTGATACCGAAACCGAGGGCCTAAATCTCGTTTCTTCAAAGCCTTGGCAACTTGCTTGGATCGAGGCTAAGGGTAAAAAAATCATCAAAAAGCAAAACAGATTTTTAATGTGGGAGGACTTAAATGTTTCAGAGGATGCCGCAAGAATTACTGGCTTCAGTAAAAAAGATTACGTCTCTAAAGCCGAAGATCCAGCCGTAGTTTTCAAAGAGTTTATGGATCTAATAAGCCAGGACGATGTCATTGTCGTAGGCCAGAATATTCTTGGCTACGACTTATATATGCTTGGGGTTATCGCCCGTAATTTAAATACAAAAGTAGATTACTCTTTTGCTAAGCGGTGCTTTGACACCAAAGCAATTGCCACAGCCATAGCCAAAGACAACAAAAACCCAGATAAGGAAGATTTCCTAGCTTGGCAATTAAGATATCTTAACTATAGAGAAAGAGGTCTCAAGTCTAGTCAAAAGTTTCTGTTGCAGCATTATGATATTGACTTTGACGAAGGAAAGCTACATGATGCTCTATACGATATAGAAAAGAACTTTGAAATATTTCAAAAACAATTATGGGAATTAGAAATTTAAATCCTCTCAAGCGTCCAATGCCTCCAGGCGTTCGTTTGCCAGGAATTGACGTAGAAAAGCGTTTTTACCTTGAACTGGGCATTGACCCCAAATCTTCCAACTACGACCTTCTGAGGGCGCTGTGTCTCCGTGGAGTGCAACAGAGAGGCATTGACAAGTTAAAAAACAAAGAACAATACTATGATCGTGTAAAAATGGAGCTTTCTGTCCTAAAAGACCTAGGATTCATTGATTATATACTTCTAAATTGGGATGTTTTAAACTTTTGTCACGAAAATGAAATACCAACTGGCCCAGGTCGGGGTTCTGCCGCTGGGTCTTTAGTGCTTTTCCTACTGCGCGTTACAAATGTAGACCCAATTAAATACGACCTTTTCTTCGAACGTTTTGTCTCCAAAAGCAGGGCAAAGAAAACTATCGTGGATGGTATTACCTACCTCGACGGCTCTCTACTTGCTGACGTAGATAACGACATTTCCTACGATCGTCGCCAAGAAGTCATAAAATATATTGAAGAGCAACACAAAGGAAGAACCTGTAAAATCTTAACCCTAAACACTTTGAGCAGCAAATTATGTGTAAAGGAGTGCGGTAAAATAGTTGGAGAGATGCCTGAAGATGAGGTTAATCAGATAAGTTCACTGATCCCTAAGCAGTTCGGTAAGGTGGCTAAACTAAGCCAAGCACTAGAAGAAAGCGATAAATTCAAAGAGTTTGCGGATAAAAACAAAAAAATATTTAAAATTGCAAAAAAATTAGAAGGATTAAACAAAAATACAGGAGTTCACCCATCTGGTATCGCTATTAGTTTCTACAATATTGAAGAAATTATGCCGATGCAAAAAACAAACGATGGTAACTTAATATCTGCCTATGACATGAACGACGTTGCGTCCTTGACTGTCAAGTTTGATATCCTCGGACTTAGAACCCTTTCCGTAGTAAGCGACACTTGCAAGCGGTTGGGGATCAAAATGGAAGATATAGATGTTGGACTCCCAGAAATATATGAAAACTTCAAATTCATTGAGACACCAAAAGGTTTGTTCCAGATTGAAGCGGATACAAATTTTAAAGTCTGTAAAAAGATCGCTCCTAAAAACCTGGAGGAGCTGTCTGCTGTTGTTGCGATTGCTCGCCCTGGTGCACTTGACTATCTGGATGTTTATGCTGACTATGCTACCACCTCAAGATTTCAGTCAGTTAATGAATTCTTTGACGATATTCTTTCTTACACTGGCGGCATTCCCCTATATCAAGAGCAGTTAATGAAGATGGCCGTTAAGGTCGGATTTACTCTTGATGAGTCAGAACAGCTTCGTAGAATTGTGGGCAAAAAGAAAGTGGATCAAATGCCTGCTTGGAAAGCTAAGATTGAGCAAAAGATTGAAGAGAAAAATTTAGACAAAGAAGTTGGAGAGGTTTTGTGGAAAGTTGCAGAAGATTCAGCAAACTACTCCTTTAATAAATCGCACTCAATTAGCTATGCGATTCTCGCCGCTATCACAACTTATTTAAAATTTAAGCATCCGCAAGAGTTCTTTCTTTCCTTGCTTAAAATGACCAAGCATGAGCCAGACTCTCATGCCGAGATAGCTCTTATCAGCCAAGAGCTGTGCCAGTTTAACATGAAGCTTCTACCGCCAGATTTATCAAAGTCAGACATTAACTTTGGCATCGAAGGACGCAACATTAGATACGGAGTTAATAGTGTCAAAGGGGTATCAGAAAAAACTCTAGAGAATTTAGTTGATTTTAGAAAAGCCCAAGAGACTAATCAAAACAAGTATGATATATTTACTAATGCCAAACAGTCAGGCATTAATATTGGGGTGCTTTCTGGTTTGATTCAAGGAGGTACGATGGATTCTTTTTGTGAAACAAGCTCAACTTTACCCAATCGCTGTCGCCTAGTCTTAGAGGCTCAGTCTTTTAACATACTTACCGATAGAGAAAAGAGAAATATTATTCAAATCGGAGAAGAGTACAAACATGATGTTCTCAATACTATTCAAGCAATTGTAAAAGACTCTTTAGTCGCCGATGACGGTAGGCCCATTATGAAGGCATCGCGTTTCCAAACATTCAAAAAGAAGTATGAAGGCTACAAGAGTATATATGAAAAAAACAAAAACCACCTTGAGTTTGCTAATTGGTTTTTTGAGAGAAAGTATTTGGGGTACAGCCATTCTACAGAAATTAAAAAAGTTTTTAAAAACTCTGGCGATCTTTATAACAGCTTAGAAATGAAATCCATAGCCGACCATGATAGAGTTAAGTTCGTAGGGGTAGTCACAGACTGTGTTTCTAGAACAAGTAAAAATGGCAACAAGTACATGAGGGCGGAAGTGCAAGACGACTTCGGCAAGGTTAATTTTATGCTTATGAATAATAGAAGGTCTTCTACTCTAGATAACTACTTAAACAATGGAGGTAAAAAACCAAAAGAAGGAGAGATAGTTTTTATTTACGGAAGCAAAGGTGACGATGTTATTTTTGGAGAAAAATTAACCATCCTTGATGAAAAAATTTACACAAAACTTTCAGAAGTAAAATAATGGACTTATCTAAATTTAATTTAACGCCTTCAGCCAAAAAAGCCTTAAAGGACAGTGAGTTTATAGCGGAGACATTCGGCCACTTAAAAGTAATAGACCTCCATCTTATAATTTCTATATTAGATTTTAGCCACAACAATATAGACTTTGTGTTTAGTTCTAATGGGATCATTAAAGAGGGAATTAAAAAAAGCATGGAGTATGCCGTGTCCAGCTACAAAGAGCCCAGAAGAAAAAAGAAAATATATTCTAAGGAGATACTAGACATTTTAGACAATTCTCTTAAATTGTCAGCTAGGTTAAAAGATGAATTTATCGGGATAGACCATATACTATTTATCATACTAACTACAAGAGAAGAGCTGTGTGATTTTTTACTTTCCCTTGATATTGATTTAGAGAAAATCAATAGAGACCTAAAAGATACTATAAAAAATGGGATACCAAAAGATCTAGTAGTATCGAGTCAACCAGCTAAAAATCCGAAGGGCGAGTCTTTATCTGATATTTCAGATTGGTGTGAAGATTTAAATGACAAAATAGAAGCCAGAGGAGATTTTGAAATTTTCGGCAGGGAGGAAGAAATAGATAGAATCTTTGAAGTGCTTCTCAAGAAAAATAAGAGTAATGTAATTTTGGTTGGAGAAGCTGGTGTTGGTAAAACTGCAATCGTAGAGGGCATGGCAGAAAAAATACTAAAAAGACAATGCCCAGATTTACTTTTACATAAAAAAATACTTTCATTAGACTTAACTTCGGTTCTTGCTGGCACAATATACAGAGGACAAATGGAAGAAAAACTTAAAAAAATTCTAGACCAGCTATCATCATCAGGTAATCATTACATTCTTTTTATTGATGAAATACACAATATAATTGGCGCTGGAGGTGGATCAGATGGTGGAGGTTTGGACTTTGCAAACATAATGAAGCCAGCTCTATCTAGAGGAGATATGTCCTGCGTAGGAGCTACCACCAAAGAAGAATACGAAAGATTTTTCAAAAAGGACGCTGCCTTAAATCGCAGGTTCGAAAAAATAGACATAAAAGAACCCACAAAAGAAGAAACTTTTGAATTGATTAAAGTTGCCAAAAAATCCTATGAAAAATTTCACCAAGTTGAATACAAAGAGGATGTGCTTTCTAAAATAATAGATCTTTGCGATATTTATTTAACAAATAAAAAATTTCCAGACAAAGCTTTTGATATTTTAGACGAATCTGGAGCTATAACCAAAAAAATAAACTTCGTTCGTCCGCAAAAAGCTAAAAATATGGAGGACAAGCTAATGAATTCTGAATTTCAAGACAGCCCACAACACGCCAAGTTTCAGAAGGCTTACTCCAAAATCATAGAAAAATGGGGAAAAAGTCTCGAAAATAAAGTTTTTCCTGTTGACATTGATGTAGTATATGATATATTTGCATATAAGTTAAACACCTCTAAGGAAAACGTTAGAAAAGGAAACAACATTCCGTTATCAGGTAAAATAGGATTTTAATAATTAATTATGAGAAAAACAAATCGTATCGTAAAAACAATGAAGCAAAGCGGAGGCCGATTCTTTGGTCTTCGGACAAAAGACGGAGCTAGTTATAATGCTCAGTTTGTTAATGAGACCCCCAGTTATGTGATTATTCACGACCGAAACGCTGGGGTTAAGCGAAAGTTCGCTAAAACCAGTCTAACTGGACTCAAAATGGGTACAGTCAGTATCTAATCAACTAGGGCGGTAGAAATACCGCCTTTTTTGTGTAATATAATCTATCTATGGGCACTAAAGGAAAGGAAATATATCTAGGTAATTTGTTTACAATTGATATCAAACCAGATCAAAGAGATTCTGAAATTTCAGAATTCGAAGCGGAGCTAATCAGATCGTACCTTAAAGATGTGCTGTCAGATATAGAAGAGGCCGAAAGCACAATAGAATTAATAAATTCAAATTTTTTCTATGAAAGTTATTCTTTTATAAACGAAAATAAAAAATATCTATTAAAAATTAGTTTAGATCCAGACAACGGAAAGCTTTCTACTGAAAAAAAAGCTCTAGATGCTGTAAGTGATTTAATATCGCCCGAAGTCATAAATTATACAAATGACGAAGATTCTGGAATTGAATTTCTTCTTTTTAGTTGGGAAAACGGAGATAATTTTGATTTCTTTGGTATAGACGACCTTATGCATAATATCGGCACTTTTACATGTAATTTGGACTTTATGCATGAATCTAATTCTTCGGAGCTGCTGTCTTTTGAAGATAAATTTACCCAAAACGAATCAATCTTAGAGCTTTTTGAAGCCTCAGACGAAAAAGAGAAAGTCATTTTTGAAAACTTAGTAGATCTAAACTTGGATGATGCTAAAAACATTTTCTCAACACTTAAAAGCATTTTTCAAGAAAGGTATTCCGAAGACATAACCGTCTTATGCCATTCTAACCTTAAAAAGAGCAACATCTTATACCAATCAGAATATATAAAGTTTATTAATTTTGAGCACTCCCACAGGGCGGACATTTATTATAGCCTACTTAAAGTCATTAATAACCTGTACTTATTTAAATCATCTAAAGATATCAGTTTATTTTTAGAAAGATATCACTCATTTTCTAATTTGGTTAAGGACCTTTCTCTCGAAGATTTTTTAAGCAAGTATGAAGAAAAAAAAGAGACAAATCAACTTCTCCTCTTTCAAGATATATTTCATAAGGTGCTCTTTCATTTTAATGCTTATGGAGCTTTTTATAAATCGTCGGACTTGATAAGGTATATTGAATTGTATAATAACCTTAGATCGACTGTTGAAAAATATTTTCCCGACTATATAAAAAGTTTAGATAAATTGTTTTATACATGTATCCAAACCGTTGAAACTTACGATATAGACAAGTTAAAAACAATTGCGGGTGAAGTTGATGAAGAAGAAGTTGACGAAGATTACTCAAACCCAGGAATAGAAGATTACGAAGCTGCAGATTAGGTTATATAAAATAATAGAATATTACATTTATTACATTATAATCCTGCATGAGTCACAAGCAACACGATATTTATAAGCCAAATTCTTTTAATTCTGGGTGTGCATTTTCTTTTAAAATTGTCGAGAAAGATAAGGAAGGAAATAATCAAAAACCTTCATTTTTAGTACAGTCAATTAAACAGGCTAGCTGGAATAGTCAAAAGAAAACAGGATCTTTCAGCGCAAACGCCAAAGACCCAGAGAAAAATATTTATTTTAAGTTGGGAGAAAATGAAATTGGCGGCATGCTCAATGCAATTGAAAATTATGCAGAGTTCTCAGCTTATCATAGCTATAATGAAGATAAAACTCAAATATCTTTCAAGCCCTACACGAAGAAGAACGGGCAAAAAGCCTTTTCTTTCAGTGTGGTAAAAAACTCTACTCTAAAATTTGGAATGGGAGTTGAGCTGTCAGAAGCTAGAACGCTTAAAGGCTTGTTTGATCTTTTCCTATTTAAGTATTTTGATTATTAATGAAAAAAGTTCTTTTTCACTCTAATTCAGCTAAAGCATTCACGGGTTTCGGAAAAAATGCGAAAAATATTCTTCGCTATCTTCACAAAACTGGCAAATACGAGGTTATTGAATTTGCAAATGGTATGCAGTGGGGCAACCCATCTCTTTCATTAAGGCCTTGGAAGGCTCAAGGCTCGCTTCCAAATAACCCAGCCGTTATACAACAAATAAATTCCGATCAAAACAAGTCTAGATTAGCTGCATATGGATCATTCACTATCGATCAGGCTATAAAAGAATATAAGCCAGACATATATATAGGATGTGAAGATATTTGGGCTTTCTCAAATTATTGGGAAAAACCTTGGTGGGATAAAATCAATAATATGATTTGGACTACCTTGGACAGTCAACCAATACTCAGTCAAGCACTAGAAGCGGCACCAAAAACTAAAAATTTTTACGTCTGGGCCTCTTTCGCAGAAAAAGACATGAAAGAACTTGGTCATGATCATGTGGGCACTTTACATGGAACAGTAAACACAGAAGATTTTTATAAAATTAGCGATCTCGATAAACAGAAGACGAGAAGCAAATTTAATCTTTCTGACGAATTCATTGTTGGCTTTGTATTTAGAAACCAACTGAGAAAAAGCGTGCCTAATTTACTTGAGGGTTTTAAAACATTTAAAAAAGAATGCCCCGAAGCTAAACTATTATTACATACGCATTGGAGCGAAGGCTGGGATATACCAAGGCTTTTAAAAGAAAAAGGTATAAACAATGATGACATTTTAACTACTTATTTTTGCTCTTCTTGTAAAAAATACGCAATAGCCCCTTTTTGTGGTCAAGAGAAAACTTGCCCATTTTGTGGATCTGAAAAAACTTTCAATACTACAAATACTAAAAATGGAGTTGACGAGTCACAGCTAAATGAAATTTATAATATTATGGATGTTTACTGCCATCCATTTACGAGCGGGGGAATGGAGATACCCATCTTCGAAGCAAAAATGACCGAACTTGTAACGTTGGTCACAAACTATTCTTGCGGAGAAGACTCTTCTAGTCTTGAATGCGGCAGCTTTCCGCTTGATTGGTCAGAATACAGAGAGCCAGGGACTCAATTTATCAAAGCCTCAACTTATCCATCTAGCATAGCCAAACAACTTAAAAAGGTTTGGAAAATGCACAAAAACAAACGTAATGAGATGGGTAAAAAAGGCCGAGAATGGACGATCAAAAACTATTCAACGGAAGCTGTTGGCAAAAAACTCGAAAAGATTTTAGACGCGATGCCAGACATAGACTATGATTTTTTAGAAATCAATAAGGTAGACGAAAACGCAATACAATTGCAAGATTTACTTGACGAAGGCAAAAGAATCGCTGTCGTTATGCCTGAATCTGCTGGAGATGTTTTATGGATTAATAGTTTAATGACAAATCTCAAAAAACTTTACACTGATCATGATATTTATGTTTTCACTAACCCTCAATTCTTCGATTATATAGAAGACCATCCAGCGGTCCACAAAGTTCTACCATATTCTCAACAAATCGACAACTTACATTTTCTAGAAGGTAAAAAAGGGCATGAGGGATTTTTTGATATAGCGTTCTTGCCACATTACGGGACTCAGCGCTTCCACAATTATCATCATAATGGAATAGACAAAACACAATTTGAGTTATATGAAAATTAACATTCCAATATCAGTGGGGGAACTTGTTGATAAAATTACAATTCTTGAAATTAAATCGATAATGATTAGCGACAAGGCTAAACTAGTTGAAGTTGAAAATGAAAAAATTCAACTCACGAAAGAGTTTCAAAAAATTTCTAGCGCTAAACTTTCTAAATCACAACTCTTCGCTCTAAAAGCAGATCTTTATGAAACCAATTTAAGACTTTGGCACATTGAAGATAATATCAGAAAGTGTGAACGAAATAAAAATTTTGACGCAGAATTTGTTAGATTAGCCAGGGGCGTTTATCAAGCAAACGATATGCGATTTAGTATTAAAAATAATATCAATAAATTAACCAATTCAGACATAAAAGAAGTAAAATCATATGAGTCATATAGTTGAAGTATACGCAAAAGATTTGGGTGTTAAAATTGGAGATCCTGTGGTGACAGATCATTTTTTTCCAGGATTGCCCGATAAATACATAACTATTCAAGCATCGAACAAAATGCCAGCGGCAAATTATTTGTATTGGGATTTGGTGATTGGCTTGATAAAACCTTATCTTGGCGATATAAAAATAGTGCAAGTAGGAGGCTCAGATGACAAGCTAGTAAACGGAATAGATTTAACTACCCTAGGTAATTCTTACAAACAAATGAATTACGTTATTAAAAATTCTAAAGCTCATTGTGGTTGCGACAGTCTTCCTTCACATGTTGCCAGCGTTTATGATATACCTTCAATCTCTTTGCACTTTAATCTTTATAAAGAAAACTCAAAGCCTATCTGGCACAAAAATAATCATTGCATAAGCATTGAGCCAGATTTCTCGAAAACAAAACCGTCTTTTTCTAGCAATTGCAATAGAATAAATGAGATTAAGCCAGAACAAATTGCTCAAGCAATCATTAATCAATTGAACATTAAAGAAAAAATAAAATTTAAAACCATAAGAGTTGGTTCTTCTTATAACCAAGATCTCGTAGAAATCGTTCCCAACTTTTTTTCTCCGCATCAAGATTTAATAAATAAAAATATAAACATCAAATCAGACATCCATTTTGATAAGCAGAATATTGTAAATTGGTGCAGGCATTCAAATGTAAATCTCTTTTTGAGTCGGACTATAGATGATGAGACGATTGATGCTTGCACAAACTTAAAACAAGTAGTCTTTAATTATAGCGCCGAACATAAAGACTTAGATCTTACAAATTTTATTAAAAAATTAAAAAACAACAGAATAAACTTAGTTATCCAGGCCCAAGACGAAAAAATGTTTTCTGATGTTAGTTTTGAATATTTTGACGACAATGTTATTAGAAAAAACAATGCGGAGCCAACGAATATTCCGAATATAGAATGTAAATTCTTATCTAAAAAGAGATTTATTTCAGAGGGAAATGTATTTAATTCAGAATTTTCCCATAAAACGCTTGACAATTCTAATAAATTTGTCTATGATGAAGCCTCAAAATTAGAAATAGAAAGTTTATACCTATATGTCGAAGAATAAATTATATGGCCCAGATTTGTGGAAACGCAACGAACATGGACTCTTAGAGTCTGTTGAATACGAATTTAATCAAGATGGCTCAGTCAACTGGCGAGCCATGATCAGCCCAGAGAACTTGTATCCAAATAAGGATCACTTCGAAATGCGCAAGATGCCAGTTCCAAATTCCATTGAAGGCTTGGAAGATAATCAACTACTAATCAAGCTTGGCGGAATCAAAGAGTTAGCAAAGCTCCGTGGCTTTCATAACTTAACATACGACATTTACGAGTCCTCAGATAATCGCGTAGTAACCCAGTGTATGATCAATTGGATTGGCAACTACGAAAGCAATGGCTCGCAAACATTTAGTTCAATAGCTAACGCCACTGTTCACAATACAAATGGATTTGCCGCTAAGTTTCTAGAATGTATTGCAGAGAATCGCGCATTCGTTCGCGCTGTTCGCAACTTTCTCGGTATTCATATCGTCGGAGCTGACGAGATTGACTCTTCAAAGAATAAGTCTCCCATTGTAGCCCCTCCTTCACCCGCTGGAGCGAAGGATATTAGCCCACAGGGCATTTTAAAAGAGAAAGCAGGTACAGACTTCAATTCTTTTGTAACTAAGCTACGCAAGCTTTACGTGGACGGTAAATACGAGAACGATCCAGAAGTTATCAAGACCTGGAAAGATTACAAAGATGTTCCCGCCAAGGAGTGCCGTAAGCTTTTGAAGCTTCTATGATTTTTGAAGTAAAAACAGATTCTGAATTACTAGAGCTAAGGGATGTTCTACAGAATTTTTACGAAATATTACCATATGAAAAAGATTTAAATGGTTTTAAAAAAAATTGGATTCTATCTTGGAAAGAATTAATTAGATCTAAAAAAGGTAAGATATTTGCTTTAGAGGATGAACGAAAAATTACAGGGGCTCTGGGCTTTTTAATAAGCCCAGCCCTTGAAGATGGAGTTCTTTGCTGCACTGAAGCCTTTTGGTATGTAGACGAAAAACACAGGGGCGCTGGATTAAAACTTCTTAACAAATTTGAGTCTTACGCAAAATCCATAGGATGCAAAAGAATAGGTATGGTTCATTTAGAGAATTCAATGCCAGATAAATTAAAGAAACTATATACTCGAAAAAAATACAAACATATCGAAAGCATGTATTTAAAAGAATTATAATTCTCCTATTAAATAACCAGTTCTTATATCATCAGAGTCTAGCAAGCCAGCAATATCAAATTCTGCGAACTCACTGTTCGCGGGTACAGTAATTTTATTGTCACTTACGGGGAAAGTATCGCTACTAGACTTAATGCTAATACCGCTTCCAGAAATTGTTACTTCCTCTTGCGTACTTAGTTTAAACATACCGTAGAAATTTACTGGCACTGTATTATCAATTATAATATTAGTTCCTGTAAATATCTCTACCGTCTGTCCTCTGCCGACAACTATGTCATTTCCATTTGACCTGGTTATTATAAACTCATCTGTATTTATTTTGGTGAAATTTTCAAAACCACTAAACATTGTTCCACTTGCGGAGGGGGATTGTTCCCCAAACGTTAAATAATCATTAGGTATAACTTTATAAAATATATTTTCCTCTACCCGACCATCTATTTCAGTGTCTTTGACATTTATTAGAAACGATGGTTCTCCAGAAACTAAACTAAGAGGAAATTCAGATACCCTATTTGTAAAAAGCACCCTGTCCGCTTCAAAATTTGACTCATCTCCAGTATAAACATCTACTTTTTTTATATTTTGGATAGCTAGTCCAGTCGCTCCGTTCAAATCTCCAGAAAAAAAAGCTTTTAAATTTACATTAGCTTCCAAAATCTCTATGGCATCCATAAGTTGCTCGTCTGGCTCTGTTCCAAGAGGCGCAGATAAAAGATTTTTTCCTTGGAATTCTAATCCAGTAATCGCAAATTCAGGGAACTCTACCTTTAGCCTGCCAGAACCTCTAGTAAAATCATTGGAGTCTTCAGGCCCTCTCACAAGACACTCTACTATATAACCAGACGAAGCTGGATGATTACCTATAACTGTTTCATTAAATACCATTTTATTCTTATTCCTCTGCTTATGTCGTTATGTTTCCTGTCACCCCTATTTGCAAAAAGTTAAAATTAGAGAGTTTGTTTCTATTTATTATGGATTGAGATCTTTCTACAGAGCCGACGATACTACCGCTAGCTGTATTATCGGTAGAAATGTCTTCAAAATATTTTTCATCCGACACTTCTAATAAAAATTTAGTTCTCTCCTTGTTTTTTTTATTATTTTTAAAAGTATTTGGGCTGTTGAAGTGAGTGCTTTGAGTTTCTTGTCCAGTTGTTAATCCAATATATTTCATTATATGACCGCTTGTTAAAGAATTTCCAGGCAATTCGGAATTACCTAATATTTTAAATCCTGTTTGAGCGTCGAAGGGTTCTAAAAGGAAATTTGAAAATGTTGGGGCGGAAGTACCAGGATAACTTTCTTTCTCGATATCTGAAAATACTGGAGCGCTAGTTGTGACTGATGCTGACGTTTCTCCACCAGTCCAGTTAGAAAGAGTCCATGGTAAATTTTCATTTTCCCCTCCAGACCATGCAATTCTATCGTGAGAAAGAACTGTATCAAAAGTTGGAGCGCTACTATCCGTTATTGCTCCGTTCGTTATTGTATCCCCTGCGCTCCAAGAGGCCACATTAAATGGATATTGACGACCTTGATCGGCAGAGGTCCAAGCAATTCTGTCATGGGAAAGTTTCAATGAGAACACTGGGGAAGAACTATCTGTTATCGTGAGGTCTATTATCGAAGCGCCACCTGACCAAGTAGCAACATTTCCTGGAAAGTTTACATTTGCTCCACCTGACCAAGCAATTCCATTATAAGATGGACTAGCTGGATCATCATCGGTTAAGACCCAAGTTGCTCCACTAGTTCTAATTCTTAGTCCAGAGGTTATCGTATTTACAAATAAATCTGCACCCCCAGTATATGTTCCATTGAAGTCCGCTGGATTGTCCGTCATCCCGCTTCCTACTGCACCCAGAGTAAATCCAGTAAAATAAGTATTAGTTGAATCTTCATCAGTAAGAATCCAATTCACTCCAACTTTTTTAACTTTTAATCCAGGCACTTGTGTATTCACAAACAAATTATTGTCCCCAGTATATGACCCATCGAAGTCATTTGGATTATTTACCATACCACTGCCAATTCCATTTACATTAAATCCAGTAATATAACCATTGGCTGGGTCATCGTCAGTAAATACCCAAGTATTATTAGCCCCAGTTTGTTTAAGCCTCAATCCAGATGTTGCTGTGTTTTGATACAAATCAACGCCTCCAGTATATGTTCCATCGAAGCTATTTGAGTTCTGCGACATTCCAAATCCAATGTTAGCTACAGTAAATCCACTATAAACTTCCAATCCAGTCCAAGACGATACATTAGCAGGATGATTTATATTTTCGCCTCCTGACCAAGCTATTGGAGTATTTACATAATTAGTAGCAGGATCTTCATCTACCAAAATCCAAGTATTATTAGAGCCGCTTGTTTTTATTCTCAATCCGCTATATCTAACATTTTGATAAAAGTCATCAGCTCCAGTATAGTTTTCATTAAAATTGCCTAGATTTTGTGGCATACCTTGTCCAACGCTATCTACAGTAAATCCAGTAGTTCGTTCTATTATTTGAGTATCTGTTATCGCCAATGTACCATCAACATATCCCTTTAAAGATGTGTCTCTAGTGACTTCAACATATAATGCATGTAAATTTCCATCATTTAAAGAAGCTCCCGCAGCACCAGTAATAGCTAAATATTCTACTCCATTTAAATTAACATAATTTTTTCCGTCTCCAGATTGAAACCAAGCTATTCCAGTTCCATTGTTATGAGACTCTAGTAAGTATTGCTTTCCGTCAAGACTTGAGTCAAATTTAGCCCAAGCGAACATTGTAAAATCTTTAGTTCCCACAGTTAAATCAGTTCCAGTTAATAAAATATGATTGTTCGCGCCATCGGTTTGACTAGCCCTTATTCCAGTATCAAGTCCGCTTGTAAGCATGTGTTGATAAAGTTTATTTTGATTACCTGTTTCGTGTACTGCGAAAAACTTGTCCTCTAAATTAGCATCTTCTCCAGATCTTTGGCATAAAACCAAATATTGATCGTGATTAAATCGGCTATCCGTAACCGAAGATTCAGAGTTGTTGAATTCATTTAAAATTGGAGTACCAAAAGAATAATCTTCAACGCTATCGGATGCATAATTTAATACCGATATCGGCAAATCACTCGTTGCCGCATTATTAAACGCTAATTCTTCTGCGGCTATGTAAGCATATTTGCCCGTGCCACTTGCTAATTGATTATTATCCTGAAAAGCTGCAAAATAAAATCCAGTATTAGACACTCCAGTTATACAAGTTTCGGAGGTATCTCTATCTTTAGCAGTATCCGCCTCCTGCAATTGAATAACAACGGTAGGGATCGTTCCAAACGTTCGGTTAAACTCAACAGCCTGGTATCCCGTGCCCACTGTAACCCCAGACCTACTTACAAAATCAATCTCTATTTTTTTACCGTCGACAGTAAAACTTCCAGTTTGAGAAGCCATATACGTATAATGAGTTTCATTGGGGTTTTCATCAAGCGATTTTACAAAAAATTTCGTCCCATCATTTTTAGTATATTGTCTACCCAGTGGTCTATAGATGTCGTTAAAAGACCCACTTACTTTTTGTTGGATAAATACAGCTGGAGGTTCGTTAAATTCGCCTTCAAAAAATATATCTTCCCGACTGTTGTCGCCTATTGATATTTGAAAACTGTTGACTTCGAAATTGAGCCCTGAAGGTACCCTGTATCTTTCATCACCAGTGTACCCAAACATTTCATTGACTTCTGCATTTAATATTGAAAATGAACTATCGTTCGTCAAAGTTTTAAAATTTCCCGATTTTTCATTTCCTTGAAAATCTAATATGTTTATTTCTTGTTGCAATACATTTCGCTGTACAGAAAACCCAGAATTTCCAAATATATCTTCAAATTCTAAATCCACAATTGTATTTATAGAGGGATCGTTTTGGATAAAAGAATTTTGAGCAACTCCAGTTTCAGCGGCATTGTCGAATGTAGAATTAAAATTTGTTTTAATAGAAATGTTTGAGTATTCAGTAAAAGCCTCCTGATCGCTGAATGCAAAAGTATTTATATCGGTAGTAAATTCAACAGTTTTCGATGATAATGATCTAGCGACTGCAGGTGTCGTGTTTTCTGAAAACACGGTTAAAAAGTATCTTCCTATCTGATCTATTTTAGAATCTCCACTTAATGTAATTGACGTAGAGGAAGTATTGCTTTTAAAATGCTCGCTAACAATAGTTGTTGAATCAGGCTCTTCTAAAATAACTATATATTTTTCTGGTACTTTCTCAACGATTGTTGGGTCATTTACTGTAAAATTTATATTTTTAGATCTACCTACGCCATCAGAAAATGCTCCCACCACAACGCTATCTGGTTCACTAGGTCTAATAACTGAAGTTAATAGAAGATTTGGCTGAAATGCGCCGCCATCTAAATCAAAAGATGTATTTTCTTCTACAAATTTAAACTTACCCGTATGATGTATTGTCGCTGATACATTAAATCCTAGATTTTTATCTTCTGATATATTCAAGACTCTATAATACTTTGGGTCTCTTCCGCTTGAATCAATATTATAAATCGATCCATGCTTTATATTTGCATCTTTTTCTGAGAACCACTGACGGGCCACGCTCTCGCTTCCATTTACAAGAGTATCTAGTCCGTTTACAAATACAGCGACACCGCTATCTATAATCTCATAACTAGAACCCAAACCGCCAGGTTTTATTTTTAAAGACATTACTTGAGGATTATGTATTTCTTTATACAACTCATTATTCGAAGTAGGGTTGCGATAAAAATCTTCAATTCCAGACTTGCCCACTGGATTATATATATGTATATTTCCACCAGTTACATATTCAGTTAAATCACTACCTATTGCTGGCTCAACTATTATAGCCGATGGCCCCTTTCCATTTGCTGCAGTTCCAGCAACAGCAGCACTGTATGCTTCGTCTGGATCGTAATAATCAGTTACTCCACTAGCCCCTAAAACTGTTCCGTAGTTTCGAGTGAAATTTCTCATTTCATCCTCAACCCTTATGATATCCCCTGGCTGCACTAAAAGAGCCTCCAATCCAGCATTGAAGGATATTGTTTCCGTAGTGTGTAGCGATTCAAACAAAATATATTTTGCCAATCTATGAGCTTGAGCTTTTGAGGTGACTCCGATTCCTTCTACTTGTTTAAAATTTAAACCTACGTGCTTTATAGATTCAGGATCTTCTACATATTCTGTCTGTGACGTAAAATTATTTCTTTTATCCAAAAAAGAAACTTCCACGGCAGATAGCTTTGTCGATCTATCTACATCCGCATACGAAAACATTCCATCTTTAACATTTAAATTATTAAAAATCAAATGAGGGGGAAATTTATGTTCTTTTGGCGCTGTTGAAGTCGTATGTAGGTTATTAAAGTCTTCAAAAAAATACGGTCTGTCTACCCTAACAGACACGCAAGAATTATTAAAATATGTCATCGCCCTAAATGATCTAGCTAGGTTTTGTATAGCGTCAAAAGCATCAGTTTGATCTTTCATCAATATGTTGCAACTAAATCTAGGCTCAAGACCTCCAAATCCATCATCTAATCCAATAAATCTGCCAGCACCTCCCATATTATTAGTAGTCTTGCTCCCATCATTCATTGTAACAGCGTCACAATACATACCTATTTCATACAGAGTCCATTTATCTATGATATCTACATCTTGCAGATAAGATCCTAAACCATACCTTTTGTTTGTTAAAAGATCATAATATATCCAAGCTGGATTATCCGACCATTCATATTTAAAAGTTCCATCCCAGTTGCCATTATAGATTAAATTCCCCCTTGTCGTCGTTGTGTCAGACGCTCCATTCCAAAATCTAAGATCAGTCCCGTCAGCTTGTATCGGACTATAATTACTAGGTATCTTTATTTTTTTGCCTTTGACTCTGAATGTCCTAGATGGAATTTGTGGATGATACTGAGAATCTATTTGACTAGCTACATAACAACTTCCAGGATAGTAAAAGGTATCTAGATATTTTTCTGTTACTGTTGCAACGCCCCCATTTCTGTTAACTAGATTAGAAACTGTTTCGTGTTCTACCTTGCCTATTTCTATAAAATTATATAAATCGGTGTCAGATAATTGAGGCAAAGTAATATCTTCTAAAGTTACTGTGTATGGCGCTGTAATAATTCCCCTGACCGATAGCTTTCCATTTCCATTTCCAACTGTTTTGCCCTTTCCTGGCCTAACTGTAAAAACCGCCGCCTCCTCTGTTATGGTGCCATCTTTATCTGACTTTCCGACCTTAGCCGTAAAGGTTATTGTTAATGGCATGGGCGTTCCCATTTTACTTTTGCCCGCTTCATTTTCACTTTTGGTAGAATATGATCTTGTGTCACTTAGCCCGTCTATTTGTAAGCCTATATCTACCTTATCTATATCTTTATCATAATTTGTATATGTAAATGGTTTAGCGGCGCTTTCTATTGGATGATATTTTTGCCAAGTAACGAAGTCTCTCGCTGAAGTGCCTTCAGTTCTTACATCCCTACTTCCTTTACCTGTTCTTGCGCCATTTAGAGAAACATTAACTGTATACGTCTCAGTCTTCGTTTCATATCCCCTGTACCATTTCCATGTCCTCACCGTCCTCGTCCGCGTTTCATATTGAGCAGACATATTATACGGCCCTTTAATTGGAGAAGATAACTTCTTTAACCTAGTTGGGTGTTTTGTTATAACGGAAGCTGTCTGTAAAATTTTTCCGCTTTTAAATTCAATGTCGTACTTGGAATGAGTCGAATTTCCCGCGGAGTCTCTTAGTGCCGTTTCATTAAAGTAAATTCCTTGGTCAATGGGTAATGTAGTACCTCCAATAACATTTTGTTCTTTATTGAAGGTTTTCTGAACCCTTGAACCGCCAGTTAAAATTTTTCCTTCTTGGCTAACTAGACCTGCGACCTCACCTTCACATATCAAATCTACCGCCTCGTATATCTGATAACCCTGCTTGGCAGCAGTCGCGTCTGGCGGCATCAAGTAAGAAGGCGAAGCTCCCTTACTCCTACCAGCTATAACTATCTTTTTCTTAAATATGCTTTTGTAAAAACCCATTATCCTAAATCTTCACTAGTGACATTGGTTGAAATGATATTAGATCCGACACGAAGTTCTCCATACAATAATGGTATGGGAAAACCCTGAACAGCATTATTTTCTAAATTGGTAAAAATGTAGCTAGACATATCAATCTTGCTTTCTGCCGTCTGAGGCTTTGGAGTCTCAATAGGAAATAATAAAGACATAATGCCTTGAATCAGCATTCCAACCGCCAAATTAGCCAAAAACCCACCACTAGCTAAAGCCGTGCCTAGCGCACTTAAAGCCCCAGCTACGAATCCACCTATACCCGTGACAACCGCCGCTATCGCAGTAAAAACAAACGCGCCAGTTATGGTTGGGACAATATGTATTTCTTTAGGAGCGTTCGCTGAAGATAATTCATCAATCGTCTCCCATTTTTTATCTGGGTTTTGGGGGTCTATAAAAGCATAACTCAAGCCTTCCTTGAATTTAGAAAGCAAAAAATTCCTAACTCCTGGATTATTAGCCTCTAAAGCGCTAGTAATCTCCAAAAGCTTCTTTACTTTAAATTTATGAGTCGTCCCATAAATTTCTCCAAATTCTCCGTGTATAATTACATTAGTCATCCAAAAATTCCTTTAACATTATTACACCTTTTTCCGATCTTTGGAAATTAGGCATATCAAATAAATTAAACCTCTCTGTAGATAAAGAGTATATTAAAAATGGATAGAGGCAGTTTTTTGAATTCTCTATGTCATATTCGGACGGATCTTCCCTACCATTTACGTGAGTGTGAAATATAGCCAACAAATCTCCTTTTAATTTTACCTGCAAAAAATCCGCTGGGTTAATTAAAAATATATCATCATCACTCGAATGATTTTTGGCGGGCTTGAAAATCAACCCTCCATCTTTATAACAAATAAAGCCGCAAACTTCTTTTTTTAAGTCCGTATTAGCGTATTCAATTAAATCTTTTTTAAAACTATCCTTTAGGTGGGTATGCATGAGTTCCTGGAAATCCTCCAAATCTTAGTCCATTTTTTCCAAATCTTAGTTTGCAGGCAGACAATTTTTTTGAACATTCATCTCTTTGCCAATTTTTAGATATTGGCGGGAAATTTTCATTTCCAGATATAGTGCCCTCTCCGACACACACATAAAAAGTACGCAATGGCTTTATCGAAGCATTGTTTATTGAGCTTTCTGAATCGTCGTCAGAAACGTCATGATTGGCTATTTCTGTGTATACATGCTGTCCTTTAGTATAACTCGTTGAACCGCTCCATCTGCCTTTAAATTGTGCAGAAGAGGTCGATACTACAGTTCCGCTAGAGTCTCTAAAATCATCATCGTTTGCCGCCTTTATAGGTTCTTGACTGTAAAGACATCCATGCCCCCTATATATCCATGTGCAGTATTTTGAATATACATTCCTGTTCGGAAGGTAACTATTGTCTAATTCAAAAACAGTGGATAGTTCCAGTTCCACCAGATCTTTTGTTTCTGTAGTCCTCCTGTTTATATAAAAGGTTTGATCTGGCAAGTACGAACTTGCAGAAGCTTCACTGCTCTGAGTGTTTATATCGAAATACGGGTTTTTTCCTCCTTCAAAATTAACATCATCTAAAAACCTAGCGAAAGTTCTTTTTCTTACTACCTTTGCTCCGATTAAGTTGTTATGTACTTTTAGATATTTTGATATTGTATATTGTATATTCGATACTTTTAATCTTGGTCTAGGGAGGCTATTGTCGCCCTTCACCTCAAAACCGCTAGTCTCCATTGGGTAAGATATATATTCTTGACCTTGCCATACAATTCTTTCCGCAAGAGCTCCTTTTCTAGTAGTCATCGTGGGAGACAAAGCCAATACGCTATTTTGATCTACTGGCCAGCCATAATAGATCAAATAAAATTCTAGCATTTGACTTGGCTCGAGAGACATAGCCTCAGATGCTACTTTTTGATCTATTCCTTCTGCCATATTTATCTTTACACTTCGTTTGCTTGTTTTATTATATATTATGTTGCCCAGAATTAAAGACTTGTTTTATATATATCAAAAAAATATATATTCAATTTTGTCTAATGTAAGCGTCTCAGAATATGATTTTATAGCCGAATCTTTAGACAACATAACCGAAGACGATATCTGTGACAACGAACACCTTTCTTGCTATTCCTTTGTAATTAGCATAGAAGGGGGAGAGATAAACCCCTCAAGATTTATTATTGGAACAAAAACCAATCCAGACCTATTTGAAAAAAATGCGTTGAATATGTTAAATACTTTAAATATATGCCCCATAACCCCCAATGGGTTCAAATGGTATGGTGTTGGTTGGGATATAAAAAATGATCAAATAAAAATATATTTTTTAAAAAATGACCTTTCTCAAATATACTGCAAAGAATACCGTAGGAGCTCATCTGAAAAAATAAAAGAAAAGCTTTACGATGTAGGCGAAAAATTCACAAAAATGTACAAAGACGATGAAATAATAGATCAAATTAACTCAAACAACTATGACAACAAAATTGTCAATAAAATGGTATCTTTTGGGTTTAATTTAGACACTTACAGTGAGTACAAGGATAAAGTAACATTATACTTTGATTAGAGCAAAATGAACAGAGATAAATACGAATTTTCTAATTATGAGAATTTCGATGAGGTTCATAAAATAGCCAAATTGCAATTTAAAAAAATTATTAAAAATTTCAATCAATATGACTTTAAGGATAATTTTGAAGACCTGTTTTATGGGGGCGATAGCTGTCATAAACTTTTTTTGAGAAAAAATGGCGTTATATTATGCGGGACATTAGCCTTCTTATTCGAAGACTGCGCTTTTTGTGACATATTTTTTTGGAATGAATTGCATCAAAAGACCAATACAATGGAATTTAGATACTTTTGCGAGAGATTCTTTAGAGACACTAATAAAATTGGCATTAAAAATATGATAGTGCCAATGGATAAATCTAGATTAAAACATGAATCTTTTAAAAAATACTGCCAAAAACTTTATTTTACAAAGGACGAACACTTTATTTGCGATAAAATTATAAAAAAAGAATACAAAAACCATTATCTTTTGAAAGTGAATTACGAAAACTATTTTAAGAAATTTAAAGGAGTAAAAAGAGTGTAATACATATATATGTCGGAAAATCCAAATTTATTGAGAAGTGAAATTAAAGGAACATCTGATCGCGATCTTCTCGCGGGAGGTCATTTTGAGTCTAGAATAACTGCTTTAGGTGTCATATACCCAATTGAAGAGACTCAGAATTTTCACATGTTTTCGAAAATTATACAAGAGTTAAACAGAAAACTAGATCAATACGGATTATATAGTAATATTATCCAAGATACTGATGCAGGATTTAGACCATTAAACCTTGGTTCTTTCTTCGGAGAGACCGTAAGCGTCAACTATCCTGATTTTTTACAATTACAAAATAACGAATTTTTACTTCAACAAGACGGATTTAGATTAATTTTAGAGCAAGACGTTTAGAGCAATAATAATCATGGCGAACAAAAAAATACCAGAACTTACGGAACTTGCTTCAGTTAACTCAGCAAC
>Ga0209830_10000824_pt1 | contig 29661 bp, 27 predicted proteins | sample ArcticOcean_MG_C_12_FD_187439 | JGI IMG/M metagenome (GOLD analysis project Ga0209830, IMG submission 187439) | Marine microbial communities from western Arctic Ocean - ArcticOcean_MG_CB8_130 (SPAdes) (version 2) | ecosystem: Environmental > Aquatic > Marine > Oceanic | place: Arctic Ocean...
CGCGCATTGCGCGGCTCACCGCTGGGAGCCGTGCGAGATCTGCGGGGTAGTCGAAATACTCAGGTCTGAGAACGTGAGTGACCACGAGGTGGTTGGGGAGGCGGGTGAAGGCTTCGCCCGCGTTAGCATCGCGGCGCCCGCTCTTTTTCTCACGCGCACGAGCTTTCTTAACGGCCATTGCGTTGGAAGAGGGTCGTGCGCGTCGTTGTGCCTCGAGGCTTCCGAGAAGGTGCGTTTTATGATAAAATTCCGAGGTGACTGGAGCCACATAAAACATAAGCAAATCACCCTTTCCGAGAGCACTACGAACGTAATAAACGCATCGCCGTCCGAACCCCGATTGCGACGTACAATGGCTCGTTGGAATCGGCACGATGTCATCTACGTGAACATCGAATAAAATGTCGAGGGAGGTGGCTGGGTCGACAAAAATAATCGCGCTTTGGATTTTATCGGTACGCACGTTTCCGGAGTTTCCCAAACGTTGAGCATCACCCAGCCTTGGCGTCCCCATGGAGCCGCCTGACCTCTGATTGACCTGAAAAATGGCTCGGGCGATAGAGGACGTCGCCCTCTACACAGCCAGCAAAAACATCTACCCAAACGACAGCCTCCGTGGATGCCTGCTGCCAAGGAAGCACCGAACATTTCTGAACGGGCAAAAAGTGTTTGCATCCGCGCATGCCTTGCCCCAGCGCCCAGGAGCAAAAGGACGACGCGCGGCGGGCGTTTCTGTCTGTCCGGGAATTGAACCCGGGTCTCCACGGTGACAGCGTGGGATACTAACCACTATACTAACAAACACAGTGCTTCATCGGTCGGAAACCGATGAAGAACGACTTAACGAGTGTAAACTCGCCTTAGATGATGGGTGAATCGTCCGTATTTGGACGACGCTGTTTCGTGAAGTTTGACTCGGAGGAGGCGAACTATGTTGGCAACATTGCATGTTCGTGGGACTATATAAAAAGGTCATTTTACACGTTTCCTCAAACCCCTGTATTCACCCCTACCAAACGGTGCTTCGTATTTTATTTTTTGGTTTTAGGAGGGTGCCCTGTGTTGTGCGCGCAGTGTATCTGGGGAAGACCTCGATATCCCGGGAGTTCGTACTGTTTACGTGACAGCAGACCACGTAAGGATCCCGGATACGAGGTAAAAAAATACATCATGCACTCAAGATTCCGGTTTTGTGGTGACCCTCGACGTCTTGTGGTGGACACGAAAAAGGTGCAGGGTTTGTAAACAACAGATCAGGAGTCACTTAAAAAACCTCCCCCCCTCGCCGTCACCACCTCGCCTTTTTCGCGACTTCCCTTTCAAAGGCTTCGCTAATTTCGCGTTCCTCGCCTCGCGGCTCCGATAAGCGCTCGCCTTGCTTGGCGCACGCTTTTTCGAAATCGGTGGTTTGCGAATACATCGCGGTGACCAGCGAGCCGCATAATAAAAACACCACGACCATCACGACAGTTAGTGCGTTACTTTTGTAAATCGGAGTCAACACGACTAAACACCCCGCGAACGCGCACCAGCCGCCGAGGTAAAGAAACAACTGGGGAAGCTCAACGAACCCGCCGAATTTAGAAAACCACAGGGCGTAGTTCTGTGGGGCGCACTTGCATATTTTGTTCAACAGGATGGTGGCGCCGAACCCGGCGGTTGCGCAGAAACAAAAAGCTATAAGAGGCGTATCGGGTGTATTTATTAACACAGTGGGGAAACAGTCGACAGTGAGGCGTAAAGTTGGGGTCCGGTGGTTAGTTGACAGTGACACACAGTGTTAAAACTTAAAAGGTAGTTGGAGTACTTGTGGGTAGTATCTAGTCTTACGAGGGTGTCATGGAGTTTGTCCGGTAGTATTCAGTCCGACTGTACTGTACTGTGAATGTATTACATCCATTGTACTGTACAGGCAAACAGCCTGAGCACGTACCTAACGTCCAGCACGCCGCGTACGTTTGCGGGACGTGCCCCCCCGCGTCGATGATTTCGCGAATCGGAAACGTCACCGCGTACATGGAGAAGGACGTTATGAGCGCGCTTAGAAGCACGGTGTTTTCCCACAGTCGGGAGCACGCCTCCGCGACGCCGATGAAGCCGTTCAGGGGCGACAGCGGGGTCCACCACTTCAAACCTATCGTAAAATTGCGCCTCAAGCCGTCGTTGTTCGCGAGACGCTCTGCTAACGTGGTGTACCTGGGGTTCGTCGTTTGGGGTGCCGAAGAGGCACCGGCGGAGTCTGAGGAGGTACCAATCCAGCCTGTTGGTACCTCCGAAATCGTTCCATCTGTGGCCCGCATTGGGAGGGGCGGGCGGTACGGGACCGGTACGTCCGTGGTCTGGTCGTTCTTGGCGCCGATGCGCGTGCCTCGTAGGAACGATTTGTTCTCTTTACCTTCAAAGGTATCTTTCAGGCCGACTCCTACACCCAATCGCGAATGGCGGATGGAATGTGTTCTTCGGGTGACACTCTTGACGCGGTCGCGCCGAACCCCGTGCGCCGCGACCGAACACGACACCGAGCCACACGTCGCGCGCGTCGAGAGAAACATCGTGGCCGTCACGCGTGTGCCAAGTGAGGGTAAGGTGCTGAAGGGAAACTGTTATAACAATCCAGATAAAACGAGAAGAGAGTACTGTGAAAAGTGCGTTTTTTTTTCTCACGAACGTCGTCAACTTCCGATGTACGCCGAGCTGTACCTGGAGCAGTATCTCTTGATGACCACAAATTGCGAGACACACTTTCGAACTAAAGCCAATCATACCCTGATGATGAAGTCAACTGGCTCATAAAAATGTGTTCATCTCGGTGAATATCATGATGTATCGTACGTCTGTGTGCGCAGATTTGCGTTGATAAGGCGGGTTGGCAAAAACGCACGACATAAAACGGAGCGCCGTTTTCGACCACTTCCCGTTTTCGAAGTATGTAGAAGTCGTTGTGTGGCTCGAGCGACGGTAAGAAACGCGCGACGCGATTAGCTCGCGGTAGGGTAAACAGTCACGGTAAAGTGTCAGGGGACCCGGTAGGGCGTGGTTAGTACCTGGTACTCGTGTCGACACGGTCGCCGGTTCGAAGTCAGGGTATAAATTAGAAGCTGCGCATTCTTAGAAATAGCAACAGAGCGAACGATACGTCGCCTCACGAGAAAATACACTCCCGCGTCACTAACCCCATGTCCCTCATTTTCTAATCGCAGGCGCAGCACCGCGGGGGCGGCGTGAAAACGCCGATGGCCGATGACCTCCACGGGGAAAACACCACGCGCCCGTCGTTTGTCGCCGCGGCGCCGTTGAACTTATCATCAATACCAATCGCGTGGCTGATGTCCACCAACTCGAACGTATCGTTTTGCGGGTCGAAAAACCCCGACGCCGTTCGCGTGTCGCGGACCGAAAACAACGCGTCCGTCACTCATCGTCGCGGCGGAGTTGAACTGGTGAATACTTGGCGTTCCGGTTGGACTCATCTTTGACGCAATGGGCACCGACGTGAACGTGTCGTGAACGGGATCAAACACCCGAACGCCCGTCGCGTAGTAAGGCGCGAACACCACCCGTCCGTCGCTCGCAGTCGCCGCGCCCATGTATTTAACACCCGCCGCCGGCCCTTCATACGTGTCGCTGATGTCAATCAAAACGAACGTGTCTGCGCCGTCGCGCGGATCAAACACCCCAACGCCGTTCGCGTCGCGCGGCGCGAAAACAACTGAGAATAAAAAAGAAAAGTGGTCAGTTCTTTCGTCATGTGTACGAGTAATTACTCTGGACAATCGGCAAACAGTGTTGGGATTTGGGAAATACAACACGCACCGCGTCCGTCGCCCGCCAACGCGGCGCCGTGGAACTTCTCGTTGCCCACGTTGGCGACGGTGATGTTCACCAGCGTGAACGTGTTGGAAACAGGGTCGAACACCGACGCCGGTTGAACGCGCGGGCGCGAACACCACTCGCCCGTCCACGGCGGTCGCGGCGCCGGCAAAGTGCAGGGTGCCCGTTCCCACGACGCCGGTGATATCAACCGTCTCGAAAACACCGTCGGTTATGTTAAATAAACCCACGGTAGACGCGGTGTGCGGGACGAAAAGCACCCTGCCGTCGTGCAACAAAGCGCCGCCGTTGTATTTGCCAGCGCCGGTGGCGATCGAGGCGTGCGACACGCACGAGAAACTCGGAAACTCGGAACTGGGAAACGCGTCGCTGGGGTCAAACACCCCCACGCATCCCGCGGCGGCGGGGGCGAGCACCACCCTTCCGTCGCCCACGGTCACCGCGCCCACAAATCGTCCGGACCAAAGTGTGGTGCTATTCACCAACCTAAAAGTCGGCTCGGTAGCGGAAGCGCGGGCCACGAAGGAAGCCACGAGCAGAAGCCAGTGCAGATTGCCTTTCATTTGCCCAACCGAGATCCGCCATGGTATCCCACCCGAGTTTGACCCAAAACCTTCGCCGCGGGGCGTGCAAAGGGTTCGGGGTCACGCTGTGGGCGGATTTCGATGTTTCGGCGGCCGCACGCGTACAGGCGTGCGTGTCCGCGAATGACTTGGCACAGTCGGTGTCGAAGCAAACAGGATTCGGCAGTTCGGCTCTTCGCCTTTTGCACGTTTTTCAAAAACCCCTTTATTCACCCTGCACGTGCTTCGTCGACGTCGAGGTGAAAGTTTTTGCCGCATCCACACGTCGCCCGGCAGCCGGTACCCCTCCGCCCACTTCGGCTTGCGTACCCAACCGGGCTTCGCAAACCTTTCCCCCCCAGTAACATGGCGGCCATGACCATGTCGATGGCGGCGCCCGCGACGCGCGCGGTCGTCGGCCAGTCCAAGTCGGCGACCACGCACAAGGCTTTCTTCGGTCGCGCCGCGGCGGGCTCTAAAACTTCCGTCGCCGACGTCTTCTCCGCGATGTCGCTTTCGGCGCCCAAGCAAGCTCGCGGTCTGAGCATATGCGGTGCGTACCTATTCCGTGACCTGTGAAGATGTGTGATTCCTCGGCGCGGTGGCGGTTACGATGTCGCGGCGTGACCAGAGGCGCGCGACACGTCAAGACTCGATGCGCGGAGAAAAACCCAGACCCTACGCCCTGAAACATTCATCGATCGCATCGATGGGGGTGTGATGGTGGTGTCCACGCGCGCGCGGGGAACGACGACTTGTTGGCGGTGGCTGGCAACCCGAAACACGAGAGGCGGTGATGGGTACCACCCAGCACCTTTCGTGGGTGCTCCTGCCCTCGTGCGCCGCATGGGTCCTCGCCACCCCCTCGATTCGCCTCCCGTAAAAAAAAGCGTCTTATCCTCCGCTTGGTTCACTGACGATCGATTTCCCAATTTCCCACCCCGTCTCATCAAAACACCAGCGGCTGTCGAGACTTCCGTGAACCAGATTGGCTTCAGCACCCCCCCCAGCACGGGCGCGGCGCCTTCCTGGGACGCGATCGTGGAGGTTGGCGGGTCGCAGCAGTTCGTGTCGGAAGGGCGGTACTACGAGTGCCATTCCTTGAAAGGCGTGGAGCCCGGGTCGAAGATTGCGTTTGAGCGGGTGTTGGCGACCCTGGACGGCGCGAACCCCACGTTCGGCATGCCGTACGTCGTGGGAGCCAGAGTAGAAGCCACGGTGCTTGAGAACTTCAAGGACAAGAAACTCATCGTGTTCAAGTACCGCCGGAAGAAGCACTACAAGCGCAAAAACGGACACCGGCAGCCGATGACGCGCTTTTTGGTGACCAAGGTTGTCAAGCCGTGAGCGTTTGTTTGTTTTAGTGAGGGGAGTGATCTTTCGTGGGCTGGATGTGGGGTGAGAAATTAGAGGACCTTTCGTGTAATATCACGAAGAGCGATATACGTATTTCGAGTATCAAATCAGCGCAACAGTGTCCTGCGTGTTTGGGGACGAGCGCGGCGAGACGCAAATGCAAGCCCTAACTTTCTTTGCCAAAAAGTGCACTTTTTCATTTCACGCATCAAATTTGCTTTTGATAAACCAAACATCCGACAGGACTTCCGCAATCTCGCGTGCGCCTCGGACGGAGCACGATGGCGTGCTTCAACATGGCCGGGCTGCACGCGGTGGCGCGGATGTCCACGAGTACCGCCCGCAGCCGGCGACCGTTCGAAACGACGCGCGCGACACTCGACGACGCACGCCAACCTTCCGCGCTCGCCGGATTCTTTTCACGTCGTGTCAAACCGCACGCTCTTCGGCACACCGAGCAGTCCATCTGGATGGACCAAACACGAAGGCAAGGGCGTGCTCTTGGCGACACGCGGAAGCCCAGGCGTTGGAGGATGGCACCGAGCAACGAGTATATACCTTCGGAAGGCGAAGCCGCTCGCCATGCATATATTCCCCGCAGGTGCGTGCTTCCCTTGTCCTCGCTTGTTTACGATTTAACTGCCAAAGCATGCTGACATTACTCTTTTCGCTCTTCGACGCACAATCTGGCACAGTGAGTCTCCGAAGGTCGTCAATGACGAACGATGGATAAAAAAGGTGCGCACTCCTCATTGATGCGAGGACTCAAAGACTCATTCGCCTGTATCGTTCTCGTTGCCCGTCAACGGCGTGTAAAACTCACCCTCGAACTTTCATTCCTCCGCAGGGCGTCGCGCTGGTCTGCTCTGAGTGCGAAAGCACGGAGACATGTCGGTGGTACGCCAACAGGGACGATGCGGGCAAACCGGTCTGTCAGGTTTGCTACAGGCGACAGGTATGTCACGCGCGTCGACCCCACGCGTCAATATTTCATATATTTGTGTCGTCACAACCTGACCCCAATACCCGCGGTGCTCTTTTTCGCAGCTCGCTGCCATCCGTGGCAAGTGCTCTGGTTGCGGTAAAGATGGGAGAAACACAAGCCGATTGATTGAGTCCAAGCTCAAGAAGGACGAGTGGTACTGCATGCCGTGTTCCGTGCGAGAGGTGCGCATATCAGGATTCTTCATACTTTCTCTCTCCTTGCCCTAGCGACATTCATAGGCATGATGACTTCCGTCACAAGCTGTTTCATCTCGACTTACGTCGTTCGAGTTTCATATTTTTCGCAGAAACTGGCCATCGAAACCGCCGCAGGGACGACGTGCGGGGAGTGCGGGACGGATACGACCAGTGAGTGGATCAACTGCAAAGATACGGGAACTAAATTATGCACGGCTTGCTACGACAAGAACCGGTTGGACGTCGCCGCGGCCGCGGGGACGACGTGCGTGAAGTGCGGGACGGATACGACCAATCAGTGGTATAGCTGCAAAGACGAGCCCGGAACTAAAATCTGCAAACCCTGCTACGACAAGAACCGCTCCGAAAAGAAGAAGGCGGCGAGCGCAAACGAGAAGTGAGTCTTCGCGACGACGTTTTAGAAGTTTTCGAGCACTACGAGTTTCACAACAAGTCAACGCTCATCCTATCGTGTCCCAACCTACCCGTAAACCTGTGACGCGGGAGCTTGAAGTATATCACGCGGATTTTTTTTTCGACGACAAAGTGGCACATACATATTTCGTGGTTTCCAGGCTTCACGAATCAAAGAAGACTTCGCGCGTCCGTTCCCCCCCTCGGTGGGGGTCTCGGTATAGCCGACGATGCTCGTAGCGCGAGCATCCCCCGCGGTGTTCGCGCCAAATGCGATTCCTCACGTCTCCTCGCGACGCGTCTCTAATGAGATTCGCGTCGCGTCCCGTAAATCGTGCCCTTCACGGTTTGTCACCTCGAAGTGCAAACCCTCTCGAAACGTGGTGACAAATGCGCAACCCTCATCCGGGTTCGGCGCCGGTGTCGCCACATCCATCACTGCCACCGCAAACCCAATGGACGACCACGTGCCAATCGACCGCCTTTACCACGGGGTGCGGCAACTGCGCCAGTCGCCGGATGTGTTTCTGGTGGATGATTTTTTGAGTGCAGATGAGTGCGCTTCCATAATCGCCGCCGCCGAAAAGGAAGACATGACCCAGAGCCCGGTGGTTTATGCCGGGTGGAGTAACGATGTGCGTGATATCGTGACTTCTGTGTCACGGGGACCGGCGCTGTGGGCTGGGGCGTGTGCTATGCTGATTGGCTCTTCGACGAGCGGACCGGGAGTCGGCGTGTTGCTCGCGGGCGCCGGGGCGTTCGCCGCCGTGGTTGGCGTCGCGGGCGCGGGCGCTGCGGCGTGGGTGCGGTACCAGGAACAACAGCTACGTGGCATGCGGACATCAACGAGCTGTGTCCTCCGAGGGTCCTCAGCCGGGGAAATCGCGTACATTAAAAATGCAGAGGCGTTAATGCCGGGCTCTACGTGCGAAAACTTCGAAGCCCCCACGGTGATCAGGTACGAAAAAGGACAGCGCCTCGCGCCGCACTTCGACGCGAACAAAGGCGCGGATGTGGAGGATGCGAAAAGAGGGGGGCAGACGCTGGTGACCATGCTGCTGTACCTGAATGACGTGGATGCGGACGGAGGAGGCGGCGACACTCGTTTCGGGAAGTTGGACCCGCCGTTAACCGTGAAACCGAAAAAAGGGTCGTGTTTGGTGTTCTTCCCGGCCACGAAAGACGGCGTTTTCGACGAGCGCCTGGAACACGAAGGCACGGAAACCACACAGACGAAGTGGATTTGCCGGATATGGGCACACCAGGGTGCGGTGAATCCGCCGTTCGGGTTGCCGAATGACTGGAAAGGGTGAGGGTTTGGGGTAAAGTGGGCGGGAGTGACGCCCGGAAAATCGCGCTGATGACTGCGCTTTTCGGCGTCTCCTTTCTTTCGAAGTTTCGATTCACAACATCCGTGTCAGCAATCCTGTAACCTCCGTCACTTCCCCTTGCCCCTGTGCGTCGCCGAAGCAATGTCTCGAGACCCTGCTCGCCCCCCGCTTTGTACCGCACCGCGTCCGGCAAAACGACCCTGGTTCCCCACAACTACCACGACAAATCCGTGGTGTCGAGATACACTCCTCTTTCGCTGTGAAGAAGGAAAGTGCCATTCCTGATGAAATCGCCGCGGGGCCGATTGGCACTGAGGGCCACGCCACACCGAAGGTGCCGAAGATGGCCAACATGTTAGAAGGCGGCGGGTCCACGCCGATTTGCACGCCGAAGGAGCTGGAGGACATGGGGTTCAAAGTAGTGGCGTACCCGTTGAGTTTGCTCGCGTGTACGGTCCGGGCGATGGAAAACACGTTGAGGGAAATTAGGGACGACATTTACGGCTGGTGCATGGAAAACGGGGCGATCTGTCAAAATCGGCGACAAGGCGGACTTCACGCGATCCGTGGCGGACCACCGCGAGGCGTGGCTGGGGAGGGTTGGAGGTGACACGGAAGCTTCGCGAGCAAACCGTTGACCTAGCAGAGTAGCAGACAGAAAAAACATAAAAATCTTCATCCATCGCATCAGCTTCACACACTTCATGCTCCTTTTCGTGTCACCCCACTCCACACTTCCCGCGCACGGGGGGTAACATGTCGTTCGCCGTCGCACGGACGGTCTGTGCCGCGCCTGTCGCCGTCGCAGCGCCCAATCGCGCGCGGCACGCCTCCGCCCGCGCTCGCGCCGCGGTCCCGAGGCCGAATCACCGAAACCCCGAACCCAACCAAACTCGCCACGTCGTCGCGAACGCGGAGTTCGCGCCCATCGACGCCGAGTCCAGTGACGCCCCCGGCGGTGTCGCGGAAGGCCGGTTCGGGCCGGACGCTATTCTGTTAGTGGGTTTCACCCCCGATGAAACAACGCTGTGGAGAAAGGAGCTTGACACGATCGACGCGCAGTTCGTGCGGGTCATCACGTGCGGGGACGATTTGATTGACCACCCGCTTCGCGAAGCGCTTTTGGTGGAACAAAAAGACGCCTCGGCGGTACAATCCGTGGGCGGCATCCCAGACCGGGTGATGTTCTTCAGCGGGATGGTTGGCGGAGAGATCATGCAGCTGGTGGATCTTTTCAACACCTTGAACATCCCGCCGAGCATATTCGCGTGTTTAGTGCCGAACAACGCGGAAACGCCGGTGCGTTCGTTGGTGAACGAAATCGCGGACGACCACCGGATGATGATGGAACGCGAAGCGAACGGAGAAAACGTCTTCCCCGACAACGCAAACGCGGAGTAAGGGTGTCCGGACTCTAAAATAACAAACTAATACCTTTGTATCCTCGTTCGGTTCCTCGCCCTCTGCCTCTGCCGCCTCCTCGACCGCCGTCCCCGCCGCGTCCTCGACCGCCGCGTCCTCTGCCGCCGTCGCCACCGCCACCGCCGCTGCCGCCGCCGCCTTTATTTTTCCCACCAGACCTTCGTCCGCCGCCGCCTCTACCGCCGCCCAATGACCCTTGCGCCCAGTCCCCTCGTTGCCCCCGACCGCCGCCGCCGCCGCCGCCGCCGCCTTTCCAGGTCACCACGGGAGGTCTGTCCAGGTAATACCCCAGGCCTTTTTGGCCTTTTTTGAACACGAAACCCGGCTTGGCGCCGGCGAACTTTTTGGACGCCAGAAAATCAACCAGCTGCGTTTTCGGAGCTTGTTTTTCTTCGCGAGGAATGCTGAAGACGCTGTTTTTTTTGTCAACAGGCGCTTGCGCCCTCGCAACACCCTTCACGCCCTTCTTTTTCGGCGCGTTCGTGTCAAGGTAGTACCCCAACCCCTTGGCGCCTTTTTTGAAGAAGTACCCGTGTTTAGCGCCCGCGAACTTTTTCGCCGCGACGAACGGCTCGGGAGCGGTTTCAGAATCCTTCGTTTTTGAATCTTTCGAAACATCCTTGGTATCCCTGGCTTTCTTCGCGGGCGGCGCTTCTTTTTCCTTTCTCTCTGGGACGCGCTTCTTGTCCTTCTTCACAGGCATCGGAGGTTCGTCACTTTCCGAATCGTCATCCTCCTCGCTCTCTTCGTCGTCGTCGTCGCTTTCCATGGCTTCGAACGACACCGGGCCGCCCGCCTTCCCATCCCTAAGCGTTTTGATCCACCGCAACATCTCCTCCTCCGTCGGGTCGCGGCCGTTTTCGGAACGAAACACATCCACGAGCTCGTCCAAAACGCTCGTCGTGGCGTCGTCGTCCTCGTCGTCCTCGTCGTCCTCCTCCAAAGGTTCGTCATCGCCATCCGTCTCAGAGTTCCCGTCTTCCTCCGTATCGAAATCCTCCTCTGACACCTCAACTTCGTCATCCTTGTCGTCGTCGCCGGATTCCTCGTCATCGCCAGATTCCTCGTCGTCGTCGCCGGATTCCTCTTCGCCGCCCGATTCCTCGTCATCGCCAGATTCCTCCCCCTCTTCGCCTCCGACTGCCTCCTCCTCCTCCACATCCGCATCCCCCATGTCCACCTCCTTCCCCGCGATGAGCGCCTCGCCCACTTTCGCGAGCACCTCCAAGTTCGGATCCACGAAGTGCCCGCCGCGTTTCAAAAGTTTGACCAAGTCGGGCGCCAGGGGCGCCATGTTCCGCGTGAAGAACGAAAGCGCCGCGCCTTTCCGTCCCGACCGCCCGCACCGCCCCACGCGGTGCGTGTACTGCTCCACGGACCCGGGCATGTCCCAGTTCACGACGTGCTCCAGGCCGGTTATGTCAAGACCTCTTCCGGCGACATCCGTGGCGACCAGGCACGGGGTTTTCCCGGATTTGAAATCCCGAAGCGCCGCTTCGCGCTTCTCTTGCTTCAGCTCGCCGTGCAGCATCCCGACCTTCTCGCCGTGGCGCCGCAGCGCCTCGCCCACGAAGTTCACGGTTTTAATTCGGTTGCAAAACACCAACACCCGCGACCGCGACCGGCCGTCGTTTTTGCGCAAATCAGTCAAGTGCTTCAGCAACTTCTTGGTTTTCTTGTGCTCCGCGCAGACGTGCACGGTTTGCTCCACGCCGGCGACGTCGGCGCCGTCACCTTTGCCGCCGGCGGCCACGGCGACGTTGGCGGCGTTTGACTTCTTGCCCTCGGCGCTCGATTTGTCCGTGGTGTCGATTTTGGCAATCGCAGGCTTTGGCGCGAGCCATATCTTCGCCACGGCTTTGACGGTTTTGGGAAACGTCGCGCTGAACAGCAACGTCTGGCGTCCCTTACGGATCCCCATACCTCCCGGCGCGGCTAAGTTTCCCTCGTCGACGTCTTTCCCGTCAACCTCGTCATCCCTTTCGTTTCGGGGCAACGCCTTTCTCAACGTCTCGAGTTGTTCCGCGAACCCTAGTGCGAGCATGCGGTCGGCTTCGTCGATGATCAACATTCGGGCGCGTGTCAAGGACAACGCCTTGGTTTCCAAAACCGCGGTTAACCGCCCGGGCGTCCCGACCACCAGAAGCGCCAAACCGCTCGCCTGCGTAAGCTCCTCTTCCTGCGTTTCCTGTGGTGCGCCGCCGTAAATAGCGACGATCCGTACAGGGGCGTGCTTCTTGAGCTTCAGACACACGCCGTAGATCTGCAAAACGAGTTCCCTGGTCGGCGCGACCACCAAAACGCTCGGGCGTCCGGCGGGTTCGCCTTTTGTTTTCCCGAGCGGGTTGTCCCGCGCGTCCCGCAAAGCAAACTCCACCGCGGGTAACAAATACGCCAGTGTTTTGCCGCTGCCCGGGGGTGCCACGCCGAGCAAATCCCTGCCCGCGCACACGTAAGGCCAGCACTCTTTCTGAATCGAAGTCACGCCTTTGTGCCCGAGCGCGGTGAGGGCGTCGCCGAAGTACTCGGGGACGCTTTGCGGGTCTTCTTTTTCGTCCCCCGATTCGCCCCCCGACTCGTCGTCACTCGAGTCACTCACGATGTCGTCATCCCCCCGGCCCCGGTTCGGGCCTTTCATCGCCGAAAGCGGTTTCGCCGCGCCCGGAACACGTTTCGCCGCCATCTTCTCCCGCAATGCCCGCGCCGCGGCTTTTCTTTTCTCCTCCTTTTTTCGCGCGTTCCGCTCCGAGACGGCGGCGATGTCATCCGCCTCTCTGAGTCTCGGAGGCAACGGCGGGTCACTCGAGCACATCCCTCGCCGGTTCCGCGGAACCGTTTTACCCCCGCGAATCCGTTTGCCGTCCTCGGTCTTCTGGGCCATGCGTTTGTTGTTCTTCTTCGCGCTTTTGCGCGCGTTGAAGTCCACGGTCATGGCGGCCGATTTGACGCAGTGCGCTCCACGAAAGTCGGCGGCGGCAAAGGCGGCGGTGGATTTCGCGACGGCGCCGGAGGGCGACAAGAACGCGGTTCCACGGAGACGCACGCGCGAGTGCACTTACACAAAGCGCGTGGGACAGCCGCCGAACAGAGGGGTGTCTCTTTCGTGCTGGTCACGTGCGCGGGTCGCTGTGCCGAGCGGAGAGACAGGAGTGGGGCGAGGAGCAATCAGCACAGCAGTGGGAGTGATGATGGCAAATTTCGACGAAAGTCGTTTCCGCTTCTATTAGCCTGTCTTATCAGTTCGTAACGTCCGAGAGGTTTTTGTTGGCGTGTGGAAGTGTGTGAGTATCAATAAGCGATCGACTAGCTCTCCCTTCCTATATGGCTCACACGAAGAAACACCGAAAGATTAAAGGCCACGAACGACGGGAACTAATAAATATTCCACTCGATCGCGTCGGGTCCGGAAACTTATTCGCCCCCGAACATTGGGACAAGGTGTTTACGCCGTCGCCGCCGCGGCGATGCCGTAGCAAATACCGGGGATGATCAAGAACACGGTCGCGGTGTACACGAGGGGGAACGCCTGTCCGTACTTGGGGTGCGCGGTCATTCGTCCCAGGAAGCGGCACGCGTTGAGGGGGATGTTCCTCATGTACGGCACGGGGTACCACAGCAAGATGCCGAACAGGTTGAAGAACAAGTGGCACAGGGCGACTTGCATGGCTTCGCCCGGGTTGGACGTCGCGACGGTGGCGCCCATGATTCCGGTAAGCGTGGTGCCAATGTTCGCGCCGAGGGTAAGGGGGAACATCTCTTCCAGGGAGATCAACCCGACCGCGGCGATGGGGGTCAGGGTTGAGGTGGTGATCGAGGAGGACTGGACCATGATGGTGATGCCCATGCCCACCAACATGTTCAGGTACGGGTTGAACCCGATGACCTTTTTCAAAACGCGCGCGGCGCCGCCTTTGATGATGATCTGCAGGGAGTACACGATGCAGAACAGGCAGGCGCACAGGCCGCCCAAGGACCAGATCGTGAGGAACGTCCCGGCGCCGACGTCGGTCATTTCCCAATCGGTAAGGGCGATGCCGCCCTTGAGAAGGCGCTTTTCGCACAAGCCGTTTTTCATCTTGCTGGAGGGGCACACCGCATAATAGGTGGACGCCGCCAGGTTGCCCGCGGTGATCTCCACGTCGCCTGAGGTTTTGTTGTACACAGAGCCGAGACCGGTGCAGCTCGCGATGGGGCAGGAATAGTGCGAAGTCACCAACCCGTTCGCGTCCGTGGAGACGTATGCGGGGACGCGTTTCTTGGCGATCTTCCCGCCGGACATCCAGGTACCGGAGTACCCGCCGTGCACGTTGGAGCAGTCGTTCGCGGCCGCCGCGGTTTGCGTGCACACGATTTTGGAAACCGCCGCGAGCGCGTCGCTGTCAAAGGACTGATCGCACAAACCCATGCAGTAGTTCTGCGAGACGTATTTCGACACGTCCTTGTTGTAGTTCGCGATGCCTTTGCTGTAGGGGGTGACGTAGGGCTTGAGGAACTCCGTCGCTTTGCACTTGTCGCCCGCGGCCGCGTCGCACGCCTTGATGCCTTTGGTCATCTGGTAGGTCATCTTCTCGAGGAACGGGTAGATCCAGTTCAGGGGCAGGAACACGGCGACAGATAGGAGGTTGAAGCAGTCGTGCACGGTGGCGGCGGCGAAGCCTCTGCGGAGGTCATCGGGGTTGTTGAAGTGGCCCATGGCGACGATGGTGTTTGTGACCGAGGTGCCGATGTTAGCGCCCATTACCATGAAAACGGCGCTGTTGACGCTGAGCTCGTTAGCGCCCACGAGGGAGATGATAATGCTCGTGGTGGTGGATGACGATTGCACCAAAACAGTGGCGAGGATGCCAATCATGACGCCGGAAATCGGGTTATCCACGACGTCGAACATCTTCGCGCTGTCCTTCCCGCCGAGAAGCGAAAACCCAGTGCCCATAATGGACAGCACCAGGAGGAACACCCAGATGCAGTAGATGACCCACCAGAACAGGGCGATTTTCGTCCAGCTCACGCCTGAGAGCCAGTAAAGCGCGTCGCGCACGGGGCCTTTGTCCATGGTGTCCAGCGCGCCGAAGGAAGCGGTGCGGATGAACTTGGACCTGAACTCGGGGGTCACCACATCGGCGTCGGGTTCGGTCCACTTGGCTTGCTTCAGCTTGTCGCGAATCTCGATGTCGGTCAGCGCGTGGTCGGCGTGCTCCGCCGCGCCCTCAGCCTTGTTCGCGGCGAGCTTAGCCTTGAAGTTCTCCACGTCCGCGAGCTCGTTGGCCTTGTCCGCGTCGTGGTCGGTTTTCTTCTTGACGAATTTCTCTGTGGGGGCCCGAAAACCAGGAAGGAAGGGTTGGTCAGACGAGACGAGGAGAGGTGTGTTAGCAAACGCGTGAAAACGCGTCGGAAAAATTTATATTCTTTTTTTGTTTGTTCCCGTGTTGGTGCCGACGGGCGCGGCGCGCGTTTTCGCGCGCGGCGTGCCTCGAGCCGTCTCACCCATCGCGTCACCGCACGAAGCGGCGGAGGCGTGCGTGTGGGACAGAAGTTCGAGATGGGGTGGGGCGTGGGGGGGGGACGTGGGGGCAAAACGCGTGCGCGTGCGGTGGCGGGACACCGGTACGCACCGTAGACGATGAGTCCAAGCGCGACGGCATACACGATGACCATCATGGTCATCCCGGCCTCGCCCTCACCCTCGGGGCCTTTGGCACCGGGGTCGTGGACAAGAGCCTCATCAGAACCTCCGAGAAGGGAGCGCATGTTTGCTTACGCAGGTACGCGCGTGCAGACGTGCGTTGAGGAAGTGATGTGCGTGCGTCGGCGATAAAGCTTTTATTTACTCCTCGGATGAGACAAAAGTTTATTCCGAAATTCGAACAAAATTCGAACTTCGAACCAATGAGAACACGACTTTTTAAGAACCCGAACTTCGTAAAAGCATAAACCACGTTCGTGAAAACGCGTTAACGCGTTTTCTCGCGTAGATACGAACACACATGTGCCTTCAGCAAAATGAAATCCTCTCTATTTGCTCATACGCAGAATTTCCCTCTCACATCAAGCCCACCTACATGTTCCACCGTAAGCCATTTGCCCTCCGCCGGGTCGAGCGGGTGCGGAGCCTCGACACGACCTCCTTCCACACGTCCTGCGTGAAATTCCTACTCGGCGAACCCGGGGTGCCCGGCGCACCACTGCGGATATACGTTGCGGGTCCACCCTCCAGGCTTACTGCTGGGACCGGGAGCGCGGGGACGCCTGCCCTGCGTCTGCGCGCTCGCTAGTTCTCGCGCATGTTTTTCGCGCATGTTTGTCGTTTCAGTTCGTAACGTCCGAGAGATCCACCGCCACAACTTGGCGCGCATGATCCCATAGGGATGGTTTCCAAACCCGAGCGTAGCCCCGATACTCCCGCGAGTGGTCGTATCGCGACTGCCACGGATCATGTCGACGCGCACGCAACCGTCTCGAACTCCGCCTTCGCGCGAGCTCCATCCTATTCACCCGAAGAAATCGCGAGTTTCCGAGATTTCGCTAACGTGATGCGCGACGCGATCGGGGAGAAGGGTTCGTTCAACGAGCTTAAGCCTAAACAAGCCGCGGAACGCGGATGCTTAGGTACGCTGAAGAGTTTGCATCGGCGCGGTCGTGTGACTTTTGACAAAGACTTGTGTATGGCCGCGGCGTACGGCGGGCAGCTCAAGGTGCTGAAGTGGTTGCTCGAAAACAGCTGCCCGTGGGACGAGGCGACGGATGACGGCGAGACGCCGCTGCACATGGCCGCTCAAAAGGGCCACGCGGCAGTAGTGCGGGTGCTGGCCAAAGCGGGCGCGGATATTAACAAGGCGAGGGACGACGGCGCGACGGCGCTGTTCCTGGCCGCTCAAAACGGCCACGAGGCGGTAGTGCGGGCGCTGATCAAGGCGGACGCGGACGTCAACAAGGCGGCGGACGACAGCGTGACGCCGCTGATCTTCGCCGCTCAAAAGGGTCATGAGGTGACAGTTCGGGCGCTGATCAAGGCGGGCGCAGATGTCAACAAGGCAATTGATGACGGCACGACGCCGCTTTACATCGCCGCTAGAGAGGGCCACGAGGCGTCAGTGCGGACGATGATCGAAGCGGACGCGGACGTCAACAAAGCGATGGATAACGGCGCGACGCCGCCGTTCATTTCCGCTCAAAACGTCCACGAGGCGATAGTTCGGGCGCTGATCGAAGCGGGCGCGGATGTCAACAAGGCGAAGGATAACGGCAGGACGCCGCTGTACATCGCCGCTGAAAATGGCCACGAGACGGTGGTGCGGTCGCTGATCGAGTTGGGTGCGGACGTCAGCATGGCGACGGTCAACTGCGGGACGCCGCTGTGGATCGCCGCTCAAAAGGGCCACGAGACGATAGTTCGGGCGCTGATCGAAGTGGGCGCGGGTGCCAACAAGGCGATGGATAACGGCATGACGCCGCTGTACATCGCCGCTAGAGAGGGCCACGAGACGGTGGTGCGGTCGCTGATCGAGTTGGGTGCGGACGTCAGCATGGCGACGGTCAACGGCGGGACGCCGCTGTGGATCGCCGCTCAAAAGGGCCACGAGACGATAGTTCGGGCGCTGATCGAAGCGGGCGCGGATGTCAACAAGGCGATGGATAACGGCATGACGCCGCTGTACATCGCCGCTGAAAATGGCCACGAGACGGTGGTGCGGTCGCTGATCGAGTTGGGTGCGGACGTCAGCATGGCGACGGTCAACGGCGGGACGCCGCTGTGGATCGCCGCTCAAAAGGGCCACGAGACGATAGTTCGGGCGCTGATCGAAGCGGGCGCGGATGTCAACAAGGCGATGGATAACGGCATGACGCCGCTGTACATCGCCGCTGAAAATGGCCACGAGACGGTGGTGCGGTCGCTGATCGAGTTGGGTGCGGACGTCAGCATGGCGACGGTCAACGGCAGGACGCCGCTGATCTTCGCCGCTCAAAAGGGTCATGAGACGGTGCTGCGAGCGCTGATCGAAGCGGGCGCAGATGTCAACAAGGCAATTGATGACGGCACGACGCCGCTTTACATCGCCGCTAGAGAGGGCCACGAGGCGTCAGTGCGGACGATGATCGAAGCGGACGCGGACGTCAACAAAGCGGTTGATGAAGACGTGACGCCACTGTTTATTGCCACTGAAAAGGAATACGCGGCGATTGTTCAGATTATCAGAGATGCAGGCGCGGTGTGACGACTGAAACCCTGGCGTGTATGCTCCCCACTCTGAGAAACCTACATTGTGGATAAATTCATAAAAGTCGATTCGTTGCGTCACTTGTTTTGCGTTAAAACACAAAAACGCTCTATGTATTACAACCCAAAGGACCCTACGCCCACCTCGTTTCTCCCGTCGCGACGTCGTGTTCATACGCCATTCCTTCCGAGTAGTGCGTTTGCCACTCTCCCTGTTGCGCAGGCGCAGCCGCGGGCGCCCTGATCGTGGCAAGTGCTTTCAACCGAGTTGGCGAAAAAAATCACTCCTCCTTGTCTTCCTGGTCTCCTTTCGGGATCTCGACGCTGGCTTGACCGCTCCACGCGAAGCCGGTGTACCCGCTTCGCTGCGCGTTGATGCTTCCCACCGTTTCGTCGTTGATGTTGAAGCTCCACGTGCGCGGCTGCCACGAGGACCACGACGAGAACTCCGTAGGGTCGGCGGGCAGAAACCCGGTAACAGGCCTGAGGGGAGAAAAGAGCAGCGCGCGTCTTGGGCCGCGGCGAGGCGTGTCGTTGATGAATTGCGTGGTGGTCGTGTGATGATCCGCCAGCAGACGACGCGCGGGCGGGATGCCCGTGTCGGGTTCTAAACTCAGCAAGCGGAGGCCGACGCCAATCAAGCACGCGACCTGGAAGAAAAGTGTCAGTCTTGTATGGGAAAACAGTGTCAGGAGGGAAATACGTACCACTATGACCAGAGTCAAGATAAAGCACGGGTGACGCACACACGTTGAACAGCCCATGGCGACGTTGGTGGTGTTGGTGCTTGCGGAGCGGTGGGGAGCGAGACGGGACAAGTGAGGTGATGCGTGCGTCGAGTAGGCGCGCGGGCGTGTGTGAGCGCGGAGGAGCGTCACAACGCGTCGACTACGGTTCCCGAGGTGAGATGAAAAGATCTCGAGGGTTGGCGTTTCTTTTTTCTCGGAAACGCCAACAGAATCCGGAACGCGACAATATTTCAAACATCAAAAGCAACGACCCGCCAGGTCGCGATGGCGCAAGCTCACGGCGCGTGGGGCGGTAAGCCCACCCCCGCGGTGGTTGCGACCGTGGAAAAGGGTGACCCCCAGCCATTTGCGTCGACTTCTTCGCGCGTTGCGGAGACTCCCGCCCCCCCCGCGCAGCCCACGTGTTCTCACTGCTACAAGCGATTCAAGACGGTGGAGCAGCTCGAGACGCACGTGGTGCAGGCCAAACACTCCACGCACGACCCGAAGTGCGGGGCCTGCGGCAAGCACTTCGCCAACCTGGACACCCTACGGCAGCACATCATGGGCCAGCTTCCCAACAAAGCGTGCGCCGCGCGTTTCAGGGAGTCGGGGTGCGCGAAGTGCTTAGCCATCGGCGAGGCGAAGGAAGCACCGCATGAGAAAAACGGAGGCTGCCCGTTTGAAATCGAACGCAACGCGGGCTCCGGTAACGACCGAAGCAAACACCGGCGCGCGGTGGCGCTTGATTGCGAGATGCTGGGCGACGAACTCGATGGCGGGGGGGCGATGTGCGCCAGGGTGTGCGTGGTGGACGAATTTGCAAATGTCCTTTTGTCAACTTTCGTCAAGCTGGAGCGACCGGTGACGGATTACCGAACCCACGTCACGGGCATCGATTGCGAAAACGCGCCTCTTCTCTTCGCGAGCGCTAAGAGTTTGGCGGAGACGAAAAGAATGGTGCTGAGCGTGCTGCATTTATCAGAAACCGAAGGAGACTCGTGCAAAGCAACAACATCAGGTCCTTTATTAATAGGCCACGACCTTTCCCACGATTTGCAGTGTCTGGGCATTGAGCATTTAGTCCCGGAGTCGCAAAAGCGTGACACCGCGCGGTACCCGGTTTTTCAAAGGCACACGCATCACCCGTACAAGTTGCGGGTGTTAGCCATGGAGTTGCTTGGTGTGCGTATTCAGTCACACGAACACGCACACGACCCGAAAGAAGACGCGGTGGCGTCGATGAGGCTGTACCTAGGTGGGAGGGCGCTGTGCGGGGTGTATCACGGGAAGCAGGCGGAGGGCGATGGCGTTGAAAAAGTAAAAAAAACAGAAAGTCGATTTATTTGTTGGTGTTTGGACTGCGAACCCGGGACGGAGACGACGAGTCATCACACGGCGAGCTCGGTTTTGTCACCCAAACGCGGAGTGTCCCCCCACCGAAAGCAAACGACACGAAGCCCGCACAAACGGTCAGGGGCGTTCGCGCTGCGGGACTCCACGAACGTGGAATAGCGATTTTGTTGTTCCACGAACGAACGATGTAAAAAGGAAACAATTTTCAAGTCATTTCAACGAAACGCTCACACTACTTCGCTGATCAGCGGTGTTTTCTCAGGCTCGTGTCTTCGCGCGACGCGTTGGGTCATCGCCACCACCGCCACCGCCGCGGACACCACGACCGCGAGTGCCCACCCCAGGGTGGCGTGCGATGCGACCTTCGTTTGCGTAACCTCCCGGTCCCGTCCGAGTCTCGGGACACCGTTTTCGTGTTCGTCGTCGGCGGATAACAGCGAATCCATCGCGGCTTGGAATTTCTCGCCGTCCGAATCGTTTGACTCCGCCGCGGTCGCCGCGGCGGATTCCACAGCCTGCGCCATCGCCGCTTTCGTGTCCCGCTTGGTTTCTTGTGATGAGGACTCGGGCTCAACAGCTTCGACGGCCGAGGACTCGGGCTCGACACCCTCGACCTCCTCGACCTCTTCTTTTCTGTTAATCACCTCGTCGATTTGCTGCGCCACGAACGGTCGGTCCCGCACCTTACCATGCAGCAGCAACGTCTCCGCCGCCTCCATCGCGGCGCCAAGCGCGGCTTGTTCCGGTCGGAACGTCTGGTACGGGAACTGTTCGTCGTACCCCGCGAAGCACTGGCATATTTTTTTCGTATCCGGAAACGGGTCAAACCCGAAGGTCCTTTTCGAGCACTCCAGCTCCCCGTACGACTTCAAGTACGTCCACTTCATCACCTCCGGGTGTTCCTTGAACCACTCGCCGCCGTGTTTGTACATGTCGTCCGTACCAGTCGCCCCGTACCGCACCAGGCCGTCGCACGAACACCGCGTCCCGTCCTCGCCGCACCAACTCCAATCCGTGTGTTTAACCTCCACAGCTTCCTCTATGAGCTCGGCGGCGCCCAACGCCCGTGGTCGTTCTGTCAAGCACTGGCAAATCTTTGGTTGCCCCGGGAACGGGTCCGTGGAGGCGTCGAAGCCAGCTTGAGAACACGATACTTTGCCAGGCGCGTCGCCGCGAATAACCCACTTCGTGATCTCGGGGTGTTGCTTGAAAAAGTCGGGGTCGGAGTACGCAGACGCATCGCCCGTGCTCCCGAACCGCGCCGCGCTCGCGCACTCGCACTCGCCGCCTTCGTTCGCGCACCACTGCCACGCCAAAACCTTCTCCTCTGGGTCCCTCACGGGCATCATGCACTGGCAAATTTTATCCGCCTCAGGAAACGGGTCCTTCCCGTCGAACGAATTGGAACCGCATTTGCTCATGCCGTGCGCTTGTTGCGAAAGGTCCTTCGCCACCCACTTCGTGACAAGCGGGTTGCGGGTAAAATACCCCGAGTCGTACTGCTCCTGACTCCCGGTGCTTCCGAAGCGCATTTGGGTGTCGCACGCGCAGTTGCCGCCGTCGTTCGCGCACCACTGCCACGTCATATCAGGTGCATCAGCGGCGACCAAGCAGTCGCAGCGCGCGCCGGGGTAATCTGAAGGACAGCGAAACTCGGCATCCACGGATGTGACGCCGTAGTAGGCTCCGGATTCATCCGTCGCTCGAACCATGGCGTGCGTGTGGCTCGCGAGTTTAGGCTCCCAAAGGTGCGTATTGCCCTTGCCTCCCCGTTCAGCCTGCTTCTCGCCGAGGCTGGATGGCGCGCAGTCGCACACCTCGCCAGGTCCGGCGCACGGCTTCCACACCACTTCTTCGGGAACGTGGCACTCGCAAAACTTGGAGTTGCCGAGTTCGGGGAACGGGTCGACGTCGCCGAACTGCGATAGGCCGCACGGCTCTTCGCGGCCGGCGGCGTTGCGGGACTGCCAGCGCGGGACTTCAGGGTGCTCTTTGAAGTACGCGCCGTCGTTCGCCAGGTGCTCGGCTTCGCCGGGATGCCCGAAGCGCATCTCACCGAAACAGCTGCAGTGGCCTCCTTGAGGGGCGCAAAACTTCCAGGACTGTAGTGCCCTTGCCGGTGAAACGAAGGCCAGCAGCACGAGCGCCAAAACCGGCGCACGCGTGCGGAGCGACATCTCGAACGGGTGTTGCGAACACGCGAGACACTCGAAGAGGGAAACGCGCGTGTTGCGAACAGGGAACGAGCCCGGCGCCGATCGATCTGGGTGTTTTTGATGAATCGAGGGGTGTTGCAATCGAGGCCCACTTGCGATGTTACAAAGTCTTTTTCACAAATCAATCTATCCCGACTCCAATCGTTCGGACCCTAAAACACCTCCCCCCCGCACGCCTGCGCCAGCACGTCCCACATCATCTGCTTCGTGGTGTCATCAGAAATCGTGCCGTGGTCCGCTTTGGGATTCTTAAACACCCCCCCCGTCGCGATCGCGACCGGTAAGCCGTACGACGTGAACGTTCGCGGCTCGTAAAAGTCTCCACTTTTCACGCCGGGACCAAAGCACGCCTGCGTGATGGGCAACGACCCGTCACGCACCCCTTGCCCTGCCAAGAAAAATACCAAGTTCGCCTCCCACGCTTTCATGCTTTGAAACGTGGAATTCGTGGTGGCCTGGAGCTCGGAGGCGGCGAGACCGGGTGAGGCCGTGACGAATTTAACGTTGGCGATTTCGGCTTTTTGCGATGCCTTTTCGCGATACATCTCGGTCGTCATCGAATTCGCCAGCTTGGTCTGCCCGTACCGTGTCCAAGCTGGGCCTAAACCGAACATGCCTCCTCCTTTTTGGTCGCCTGCCAGACCGGAAAAGGGTACTTGTGCTGTTTTTTGAAAAAACTCACGCACCAACCCTTTTTTGCCGGGGATCATACGAGCGCCCGAAGATTGTTGCACCACTCGAGCGTCGCCTGTTCTGTTGCCCGCCATTTTCAGCAACGGAAAAACTTCCTTCAGCAAAAGGTGTTGCGCCAAAACGTTCACCAATATTTAATTTGCGTGTTCGCCGGGCCCGACTACCTGCTGTTGACGAGCATCTGCGCCACGGAGACGGTGGCGTACATGCGCGCCAAGTACAAAGAGAAATATGCGGCGTACGAAAAAGCGGTGCCGGCGCTGTTCGTGCCGGGGCTGTGGTGAGTGTAACGCAGTCGTTGCAGTCAGACGTCGAGCAGTAAGGCAGTCTAGCAGTCTAGACATCGAGCAGTAAGGCAGTCTAGACATCGAGCAGTAAGGCAGTCTAGTAGTCTAGACTTCGAGCAGTAAGGTGCGCTGAGGTGGTACGACGCGACGGGATTTACGGCGCTGACGGTATTTTGTGCATCTTTACCTTCGGTAACGTCTTCTCGGTGAATCGGTGACTTCGGACTCGAGTCGTTATTCAACCGACTAGTCTAATTAATACGAGCACTCGCTTCACAAAGTACTCAAGGAACTACCACTCCCCGCGCCGTCTCCGTTTCCGCCGCCGCCGTTTCCGTTTCCCCGTCCCCGAGCTCCCCGCACTCCGCGATCGCGACTTGCGCCCGCGGTTTCCCCTCCGGCGTCCCAAAGGCTTCCATTTTTCTAACCACGTCGAATCCGGACAGCACTTTTCCAAACACGACGTGCTTGTTGTCCAACCTCGGCGCCGGCGCGGTTGTTATTAAAAACTGCGACCCGTTTGTGTCCGGCCCGGCGTTGGCCATCGAGAGCAAAAACGGTTCGTCGTGGCTAATCCCAAACGCCTCGTCCGCGAAGGTATCGCCGTAAATGCTGACCCCCCCTTTCCCGTTCGCTTTGGTGAAGTCCCCGCCCGTAAGCGCGACGCCCGGGACGATCCGGTGGAAACAGGAATCTTTGAAACGCAACGGGGCGTCGTGTTTTGTGTTCGCCAAAAAATCGCCGCAACAAAGCGCCCGGAAGTTTTCCGTGGTTTTAGGCACATGCTTCCCAAACAAACCGAAGGTAATTCGTCCCGCGCTTTCTCCGTTAATGTCGATGTCGAAGAAAACGGTTTTCGTAACGGTCGTGTCTCCGGGTGGGGGTAGGTCTGTTTCCAGCAGAAACTCCCACGCCGGCGCCAAACGTTGTTTTTCCAAAACCACGAAAAGAGTGCCATCTTCTTTTTCCCAATAACTCCCATCCAGGTTCACCGGGCTCGGTAAGTCCCCGTCCAGCACGTCGACGCCGTTTAAAGTGACGGTGAGCTTGTCTGGTTGAATCTTAACCGTAATGTCGCCTCGGTCGGTGTTGCTAGGCAGGGGTATCGCGATGCGGACATCCTTAGAACCAAGCGTGGCTTCCCAACGCACGTCCCCCGGAAGCTCGGGGCTCGATCGAAGCAAAGAAGCGTGAACGACGTGGCTGCCGTGGCGACATACACGGGTTCGCCTCGCCGCCAAACCCGGCCGCCGCGGGTGCAGGGATACCACGAACACGCCTCGAAGCGCCGAGGCGGTCGTCATCACAGAACAGGGCCAAGGAGCGAGGACGCGCGCGCAGGTATGCCTTCGGAATGTTTCGTTTAGAATGTTTCGTTTAGTGTCCAAGGCGCAGTGGAAAATAAAATACGCCAGACGGTGCTCAGGGGGCCGAGGACGAAGCGAAACTTGCGTGTTTGTTTTTATAGTGACATGATGCGTGTATGGTCTCACTAGTATTTATCAGGAGGCCAGCCGTTTGCTTTCGCCCAGTTTTTCATCTCGAGATAAGCTTTAGCTCTCGTATCTCCGAAAGTATTGATATCCCACGGGCACCCGTTCGCGCGTGCCCATTGCAGAATCTCGAGGTGCCCGCCGCTCACCGCCGCATAACACGGGACCCCTACCCCAACCCCCACCCTAAAATCCCGGCCCCTATTTCGGTGGTGGCGGTACCCAAAGAGAGTGGTCCCCAAGAAAGAAAAAAAACACCAGTCCATGGCTGTTACAGTACGCGTTCCGGTATTCATGAAGGCCAACCGTTTGCTATCGCCCAATTTACCAACTCGAGGTGGCCGTGAATTCTCGCATTTCCGAGCGTTTGGTGATCCCACGGGCACCCGTTCGCCCGCAACCACTGCAGCATATCGAGATGCCCGCCGTTCGCCGCGTACTGACACGTGTCTACGTCCCACGGGCAGCCGTTCGCGCGAGCCCACTGCAGCACCTCGAGGTACCCACTCCCAGCCGCCGCCGAGCACGTGTCTGCGTTCCAAGGACAGCCGTTTGCGCGCAACCACTGCAGCACCTCGAGATGCCCGCCCCTCGCCGCGTACGCGCACGTCCACTCGCTCCACGGTGCGCCGTTCGCGTGCGCCCACTGCAAAACCTCGAGACGCCCGCCCTTCGCCGCAGACGAGCACGTGTCTGCGCCCCACGGGCAGCCGTTCGCGTGTGCCCACTGCAGCACCTCGAGATGTCCGCCCTTCGCCGCGTACACGCACGTCCACTCGTTCCACGGGCAGCCGTTCGCCGGCAACCACTGCAGCATCTCGAGGTGCCCGCCCAACGACGCCCACGCGCACGTCAGCTCGACCCACGGAAAGCCGCCTTTTGCGTGCGCCCACTGAAGCACCTTGAGGTGCCCGCCCTCCGCCGCCTTCCGACACGTCTTCTTGTCCCACGGGCAGCCGTTCGCGCGCAACCACTGCAGTACCTCGAGGTGTCCGAACTGCGCCGCCATTTCGCACATCCCCTCGTCCCAAGGGCATCCTTTCTCGTGCGCCCACTGCAGCACCTCGAGGTGCCCACCCCCCACCGCGTATGCGCACGTATCCGCGTCCCAAGGGCATCCGTTCGCGCGTGCCCACTGCAGCACCTCGAGATGCCCGCCCTTCGCCGCGTACGCGCACGTCCGCTCGTTCCACGGGCAGCCGTTCGCGCGTGCCCACTGCAGCACCTCGAGGTGCCCGTCCCCCGCCGCCCCTGCGCACGCCCACTTGTCCCACGGGCAGCCGTTCGCGCGCGCCCACTGCAGCACCTCGAGGTGCCCAACCTTCGCCGCCGCCGCGCACGTGTACTCGTTCCATGGCCATCCGTCTGCGCGCAACGCCTTCAACTCTTCGAGCTGTCCGCTCCTCGCCGCTGCCTGACAAAGGTATTCTTCACACGTCAGGTGACCTCTCCGTTGCAGGCGCTTCAACACGCTTAAACGTCCGAGCTGCGCGGCACGATGTTGAGGAAGCTCAAGTTCTCGAAGCCGAAGCCCCGTCGCCGCTACCACGTCGCGCATCGCGCGGCTCACCGCTGCGAGCCGTGCGAGATCGGCGGGGTCGTCGAAAAACTCAGATCTGAGAATGTGAGTGACGACGAGGTGGTTGGGAAGGCGGGGGATGGCTTGTTGCGCGTCCGCAAGGCTCGCGGGAGCAGCGACGCTGGCCATCTGGTCATTCGCGCCCCCGCGCGAAGTCTCCATCGCCCGTAGCTTGGCTTTCGCAGTGGCGAGCTCTTGGGATAAACGATTCACGCGCTCGATAAGCATCGCCATGTCTTCAGTTGAATGCGTTGAGTCATGTACACCCCCGTGTGAGGTGTGCGCGACGGTCGCGATATCACCTCTCACGCCAGTCATGGCGGTATGCGCTGCGTCGGAGGACATGTGGACCGGGTGTCGTGTGCGCGTCGTTGTGCTTCGAGACAGTGTGCATCGTTGTGCGTCGTTGTGCGTCGAGGCTTCCGAGGGGCGTTTTTCAGATGAAATGGCTGAAAAAAACAACAAAAGTAATTAGATGTCGTCAACTCCGAGACTATTCCGTCGCGACTCACGCCCCTGTGGCTGCAGCACCACGATGTCTCGCCACTGACAACGCATTGCCAACAGAAGAAAGGAACTCAAGAGCTCCCAATGCTTAGCACAGAGCTTGTGCTCAGCAGCACCCTTTCTTCTGCCCGCGCCCCATGTTGCACTTGTACGGAAACCACTTGATCACGGGCGGGGCGACGGGGAACACCGCGGCGAAGTCCTCGTTCCAGCTCTTCAGGGCGCCACGGCTTGACGGAGATCATCACGAGCGCCATCGCGCCGGTCTCGGGAAGGGCCATGTTGTTTGTGGATGTGCGGGGGGGAGGCGGAAGCTTTTGTCGGCTCTAGGGGCGCGCGCGAATGGATAAGATGATGTCGGTTAAAAACTCGAATCGTCGGATTTTGTCGGACGTCTCGTTGACGATTCAAAAATCGAGTAACCTTTTCAAGTTCTCGTGCGCCCACTGCAGCATTACGAGGTGCCCGCCCTTTGTCGCGTACGTACACGTATCCTCGTCCCACGGGCAGCCGATCTCTCGCAACCACTGCAGCACCTCGAAGTGCCCGCCCTCCACCGCTCCACGACAAGTCCCCTCGTACAAACGGCAGCCGTTTTCGTGTAACCACTGCAGCATCTCGAGGTGCCCACCCTTCGCTGCGTTCCGGCACGTGAATCCGTGCCACGGGAAGCCGTTCGCGTGCGCCCACTGCAGCATCTCGAGAATCCCGTTCGTCGCCGCCCACTCGCACGTGAGTGTGTTCCACGGGCAGCCGTTCCAAAAGAAGTGACAACGCTCGCTCTTTTTTCAATCGTCCCCAAAAACATACAAAACTATTAGTGCGGTAGAGGTGGTATGGCGTAGGAGCCTAGCAAACTAGAGGTGTGTGGTGTAGTACGTAGTTTTTTTCGGATTAGTAATAGTCTATGCGTCTATCTGTTTCAGCAACACCTGTTGCTCCGCCAGTGCCTCGCGGTGTTCCTATTTCTTGCCCGCGATCCTGCGGCCTCTCGATGTGCCAGTTCAGCGAATCAAAACGTTAACGTTCGCGCGGGATCGTGTAGCTACCTTTAGGAGCTACCGGTATCGTGAAGCCTTTCTTGGGTGCACCCTTCTTGGTTTCCACCTTCTTGGCGAAGAAAGAGGGCTTGCTGGCGGGAGTGGCTTCCTTCTTGGCGAAGAAAGAGAAGCCGGCGGGAGTGGCTTCTTTTTTGGCGAAGAAAGAGAAGCCGGCGGGAGTGGCTTCTTTTTTGGCGAAGAGACCCTTGGGCTTGGCGGGTTCGGCTTCCTTCTTGGCGAAGGGAGAGAAGCCCTTCTTCGCAGCGGGCGCAGGGATGGGAGCCGCTTTCTTGCCTAACGAGAATCCGCCGAACTTGGCGGTGCCAGATTTGGCCTTGTTCGCCGCTATCGTGGCGTTCTTCTCGTCCATCTTTTTTTTGTACTCAGCAACTGGAATGTTCGGGCCGCCACCGCCGAAGGCGTTGACCTTGGTGGAGACGATCGTCTTGGTGGCCTTGGCCGCGACGACGGGGCGCGCCGCGACCGCGGAGGTGAAGGAAAGGGAGGCCATGGTGCGGAAGGTGTGCGGGTTGGAGTGACGCGCTTCAAATGCAATCGAACCACTAAAGCACGACAGGCGTTTACGTGAAAGCGCGACGTGTCTCGATTGGATGGCGGGGAGCTTCGCCGCAACCGAAACGGCGTTTTGGCTTTTTTGGGCTGAGCAAAAAGTTAATACCCCAAAAAGACTCTTGATCCCATCGGGCTCGTTGCGCATCCACGCGAGCGCCTCCTCGGCGCGCTCCGGCTTGACGGAGATCATCAGGAGCGCCATCGCGTCGGTCTCGGGAGGGGGGCATGTTGTTTGTGGATGTGAGTGTGCGGGGGAGGCGGAAGCTTTTGTCGGCTCTAGGGGCGCGCGCGAATGGAAAGATGATGTGAGATGGTTAAAAAATCGAATCGTCGTCTCTTGACTTCAAAAATCGTAGTCACCTTTTCAAAAAAGACTTTACTTGAAGGTCTTCCCCCCGCTTGGTTCTTCCACACTCGCTTGCTTCGCCACGCGTAGCCGAGACACGCCGCGCAATGCCAGTGACTCCGCTTTCGTTCGTCACGCGCGCCATCTTCGCGATGGCGCTATCCCTCGCCGCCGCGCACCGCGTGCACCACGACCACGCGTACGACTACGAGCCCGTGGGCGCGGAGGAAACGCGCGCGGAGGAAAGCGTGGGCTCCGCCGTGGCCGAGTCGCGTTCGTTCCCGTTCGGTGAGGACGGGTTCGGTGTATCGGAGACCGATTACGTTGACGCCGAGTCACCTTCATCAAACGACCCGGTTTACGCACCCACCCTCGGGCCAACACGGGCACCGCCTTTACCAGCAACCCCCCCCACGCCAACAGAAACAGAAACAACAAGCAACGACACGGAAACAAAAAGCAACGACACCCTCGCGCCAACACTGGCACCGCCTTTACCTCCACCCCCCCCCACGCCGGAAGAAGAGGA
>Ga0209830_10000828_pt1 | contig 29587 bp, 31 predicted proteins | sample ArcticOcean_MG_C_12_FD_187439 | JGI IMG/M metagenome (GOLD analysis project Ga0209830, IMG submission 187439) | Marine microbial communities from western Arctic Ocean - ArcticOcean_MG_CB8_130 (SPAdes) (version 2) | ecosystem: Environmental > Aquatic > Marine > Oceanic | place: Arctic Ocean...
CTGCTAAGGCATGCCTCCTCAAGCACGCACCCGATCTAGAAGATCAAGTGCAGTGCTTTGATGGATTAGATCAGGTGATTAACCATGAGCGTGTGGATGCCATCTATATTCCCCTAGCCAACGAGGAGCATGTACCCACCGCCCTCAAAGCCATTCGAGCAAAGAAACATGTTCTCATTGAAAAGCCGATGGCACTGAAATCTCAGGAAGTGCAAATGCTGTTTGATGAGGCCAAAAAATATCAAGTCAACATCATGGAAGGATTTATGTACGCCTTTCATCCTCAGTTCGACCGTATCCAGAGCATTATTCACTCCAACATTATTGGAGAAGCGAATTATGCCCATTCCATGTTCTCATTCCCTATTCAGCCGGCACGGTTTTACCGTATCAACCGACCGATGAAAAATGGTGGTGGCGCCCTCTGGGATATCGGTCCCTACGCCATCCATACCATCAGGCAGTGCTTTAAAGAGAACCCACTAAAGGTATACGCACAAGCGGAATTGAATGAGCATGGCGCGGATATCTCAGCTACAGGAATCATTGATTTTGGCAATCATAAGCGTGCGACCTTTGACATTAGCTTTAACTGCACCCGGCGCTCAGAATTTGAGGTATTTGGTCCTAATGGCCGAGTGAAATGTCCGACCGTTTGGCAGCCCGAGGATCAGACCGCAAAAATTATCTATACGACAGAAAAGTCAGGGCTCACCGAAGAGATTGTACCGAAAGCTAATCACTTTGACCGGGAAATCCAACACTTTAATGAGGTAATTTTAAGGCGCATAACGCCGAAGTTAGACGAAAAAGATGCCATATGGAATGCCAAAACACTTGAAGGGATACAGAAGAGTATTGAGGCCAATGCATGGGTTGATCTGTAAATGAGCAAGGCTTGGATCTTTGACTTTGACGGGACGCTCGTCCATTCGGAGGCCGCCATCACCCAATGTTTCGAAAGCATCACCAAAAAATTAGCCCCCCACCGGCTGGATGTCGCTAAAAATGTCCTAATCGGCCCTCCTCTGCGTCAAACCGTAGAGGAAATCTTAGGCGATCCAGAGCATCCGCTGATCGATGAGTTCGTCAGTGCCTTTATTCAGATGCATGACGACGACGTGCTCAATCACACCACGCCCTATCCATCGGCGCACGAAACGCTCACAAATCTTCACAACCAAGGCCAGAAGATGGCGATAGCCACCAACAAGCGATTGGCCCCCACCATTAAAATTCTCAAACACCTCCACTGGGATCCTTTTTTTCTCTTTGTTGAATGCTCGGACAGTGAGGAAGTGATGCGAGACAAACCTCAGATGATTCAAGCCATACAAGAAAAGAATATCGGCTTTAAGGATGCATTTTTTGTGGGGGACACCGTGGGTGACGGACTGAGCGCCAACAACAGCGATATGCCCTTCATCAAGGCCTCTTATGGTTACGGACAGGCGCAGGACTGGTCAGGTGTCACTGTCTTTCAGACCGTCAACTCACTTGATGAGCTCGTAAAACTGTAAGCCTCGCCTCACGGCAATAACAACGCTTTAAAATCAGAAGCTCCGAGATGCGAACAAGGGAATTATATCGGTGAAAAAAGTTATGAATTTTGCAAGCAGTATGAAGTTAGTTTTTTTTATATAAAATATCAGTAATTTCACTCTGAGGCTTAAAGCCAGGCACAAGCTCAATTAATAGCTTACGAATTTTTTCATTATCAGAATTTTTAACCTCTTCTTTTAGACTATCCAAGATTGGTTTTATCTCATCCCATGACACCATATCTTCTTTAGCTCGCATGATGAGTGGATTGTCCGTTTCACTTGTATTAGCTCCTATAAGAAGCTCCTCATAGAGTTTCTCACCAGGCCTTAGTCCAGTATATTTAATCTCAATATCACCATCAAGATGAGACTCATCTTTTACCTGTAACCCACTCAGTCTAATCATTTTCTTTGCCATAACATCAATGCTTACAGGCTTACCCATATCAAGAACAAATACATCACCGCCTTTGCCCATGGCGCCTGCTTGAATTACTAATTCCACTGCCTCAGATATCGTCATAAAATAACGCGTAATTCTTTTATCAGTAACCGTTACTGGCCCTCCCTCTTTAATCTGTTTTTTAAATAAAGGGATGACGGATCCACTAGAATTGAGCACATTCCCAAACCGCACCATCGTAAATTTTGTGTCATTCTGTTTTTCTGAAAGTGCCTGCAATACCAGCTCAGCACATCGCTTTGTCGCACCCATTGTGTTAGTTGGACGAACTGCTTTATCAGTAGAGATCAATACAAAGGTTTCAACACCACCATCAATAGCTGCTTGTGCGCAGTTCAGCGTACCAAAGAGGTTATTTTCAACGCCTTCAGCATTATTAAACTCAACCAACGGAACGTGCTTATAAGCCGCTGCATGATATACGGTGTCCACCTCAAAATACTTAAAGATATTCTTCAGTCGGCTTTTACTATTAACGCTCCCCAAAACTGGGTATATGTCTGTATGAAGTGCACCATTGTCAGAAAATTCTTTTTCAATGTTGTAGAGTGCTAATTCGCTCATTTCATACAAGATTAATACTTTTGGTTTCAAAGATAAAGCTTGTCTACAAATCTCTGACCCAATTGATCCTCCGGCACCAGTAACCATTACTATTTTTCCTGCAATGTTCCTGCTTAGTAATTTTTGGTTTGGCAGCACGGCATCACGCCCAAGCAAGTCTTCAATGTTGACTTCTTGCAAGTCATCGGAGGTAACTTTACCTCCAGCTAGATCTGCTACACGAGGAAGCATGCGAACCTTAACTGAATGAGCTTCCAATGCAGAAACGATATCAAATCGTTTGGCGCGAGAAGCAGACGGTATAGCAAGCAATACCTCCTTAATCTTCAGTTTATTAATTACAGCGCTAATAGAATTTGCAGGATAAACATCTAAGCCTAAAATTTGAGTGTGTAGAAACCCTTTTCCTTCATCAACAAACCCAACAAGTCTGTATTCAGAAGAATGCGCTAAAGCTCCAGCGAGCTGCATACCAGCATCACTAGTGCCATAGATTAGAGTTCTCTTTCTATTGCTATCAGAACTTCTTACAGTTAGTAACCAGCGCGCGAACATACGTAAACTGACTATTACCAATACCGATAATAACCAATTTAATAGTACAACTGAACGAGGAATATTATGCCCTGCTAAAAATATAGTTCCCCACACTAGCGCATATAAAGACACCGCTTGTGCAATGGTCCATAAGGCATTAAAACTAGTATAACGAGTAACTGATCGGTATAAGCCAAAGCGTAGAAAAATAATTCCGCCAATAACTGGCGCAGCAAAGAACAGCCAAAAAATAAAATCATTATCTGGAATATACCATAACCCAAGTCTGATTGAGAAAGATAGCCACAATGATAATACAAGAGTTACAGCATCAACAAACAACATAATGAGTTGTTTATGAAAGCGAGTTAAATTAATGAGGTTATTTAACAATAGATATTAGATTAGTTTAGCCAAACTAAATTATAAGCTTTTTAGAGTCGAAAGGCGCGTTTATCGAATGATAAGTTCATTTCTTAAAAAGGCATTATTTACGTATATAAATACAAACCCAGGAACATAATCAAAGCAAGTAAATATGCCAACAACCTGCCAACAAATATAGCATAAATATTTTCCAACCATTTAGAATCTTGCAATTCAATATCTAAAGATCTACTAATCATGGGGTCAATGTACAAAGCCAAAGTTAGGGCTCCAATCCCGTGAAATGCAGAAGCGGACTGACTCACTGTCATTCTATATTCTGGAATTAAAATTGCCAATCCAAAGGCTATGAGAAACCCTGTTGAAAGAAAAAAATATGCCCCAGTAGAGGTAAGAATCTTTTTCAATGACAAGCTTCGTATTCGAGGTATAGCCTCAAGGTGAACTAGATTTAATTTATTTTTCTTGCCAAAGAATACCTTTGTGATCGCTATTGGTATTGAGTTAAATTCGTACTGTTGAAAAAGACGTTGAAACAGCAACTGAAAGTAATTAAAATTAATGAGCACTAGCAAAGAAGTGAGTAAAGCTGCAATTATTAAAGTCATTGAAGTTAGTATAAATGATTGAATGTCTAGACTAGACTCAATCAAAAAAGATAAGGAAAGGAGTAAGGGGGGGAGAAATAAACGGCTTGTTACGTAAATAGAATTCTGTAAGGTTGTTCCTAGTGAAAGCCTGTTGACCAACTTCCCGGCTACTCTTGATCCAAAAGACACGGTCTCAATAAACTGCATGAAGGTATAACAAAAAACAGCTATTATAAAAAAAGTCATTTACTTGTTGATTCCTGATAACGAAAGCAATTGTTTGGTCAATGTGAAATTCCATATCTTTTAATCACATTCAAAAATGTCATCCATAAGATTTTCATATCAAACCAAAAGGATTGACGGTTCATATACTCAACATCAAGTTCAACTTTTTCAGAAATTGATAGCTCATCCCGCCCATTAACTTGCGCCCATCCTGTGATGCCAGGCAATAATTTATTTACTCCATTATCTGTACGTAACTTAATCAAATCATCCTGATTAAACAGTGCCGGCCTAGGGCCGACGAAGCTCATGTCACCCCTTAAAATACTCCACAACTGGGGTAACTCATCCAGGCTACTCTTACGCAAAAATGACCCTATCGGCGTTAAATAGCGTTCTGGGTCCTTGAGCAGGTGGGTTGCCACGGCAGGGGTGCCGACACGCATGCTACGAAATTTAGGCATCCTAAAAATTATATTGTCCCTACCGACCCTATCAGACCAATAAATTGAAGACCCCTCAGATGTGAGGCGAATGGCTAAGCATATAAATAAAAAGGGGACAGACAGTATGATAATGGCAACAACAACAAAGATAAGATCAAGAAAGCGCTTCATTGATGAGCCATAAAATAAACGATTCAAGCACTTTAGCATAGTCTTTATGGATTTGATAAACGGCATTAGCGTGCATCTATCATTTTACAAAACGGACTGGTTCTCATTTGCACTTGCGTCTCATTTAGATTTGTAGCGCAAATAGTGTGTCCTTGACTAATTAACTCAGTATGGAGAGCTTTTCCGACAAAACCAGTTGCACCCGTCAGCAATATTCTCTGAGCAGACTCGCCCTTAATTTTACATCTAGATACTAAATTTTGAGGTGAATAATTACAGGAATCCATACTTTTATCCATAATTTTCTGTACCTAGGGTATGCAGCAAAGGGGTTGCAACAAAAACTATCAATGGGTAGTACAGATACTCTAACAATGCCCAAATAGAACCAGTAAATTTACGAATCAGAATATGCCTGACGCCAAAATTATTTTGCTAATTTAAGTTTTGTTAACAATTGTATAAATCGAATGATTGCTTTATTCAGAAGAAATTTACTAATAGAGAATCTGCGGTAATTACATTTTAAAGCCCTGATAATTTCTCTGTTCTGTTTATAAATGTTTGCTAAACTCTTATTACTTTTACCACCTAAACGCATTTTCACAAGCACCTTAGGTAAGTATCTAGTTCTAATTTTATGCTGTTCAATAAATCTGAATAAGAGCTCAAAATCTGCAGCAATTTTATAGTTCAAATCAAAACTACCCAGACGCTCATAAACACTTTTCCTAACAAAGAATGTCGGGTGTGGTGGCATCCACCCTGCCTTAAATAATCCAAGTTTGTAATCTCTCGATTTCCAAAACCTAACCACTTGGTCAACATTATTTTGTTTCACATAGACCAAATCACCATAACAAGCATCAATATTTTGATCTAAAAACACCTTTGCCACATCAGATAATACATGATCATCAATATAAAAATCATCCGAATTCAGAATCCCAATAACATCACCCGTTGCAGACTGGATACCTTTGTTCATAGCATCATAGATTCCAATATCTGACTCAGAGATAACGATATCGATACGTTTTCCATATTCCCGGATAATATCTAATGTGCCGTCATTTGATAATCCATCAACAATGATATATTCAATGTTAGAGTAGTTCTGCGCAAGTACTGACTCAATCGTGTCACGTATAGTCGTTCTACTGTTATAACAAACTGTAATGATTGATATCTTCATGCTTGATTTAAAAATAAAATATACCTAATAAATTTATAATCGGACTAAACTACGCACTATACTTTTAACCCATTTGGGGCTAAAGCGCTGAATAAATCGTCGTAAAGTTAGTGTTGAAGCTAGTTTATAGCCATCTGAAAATTCTATTTCAACACCTCGAACATCGCTAAGAACATTAACAAGCGTATTCTCATAAATATCATATATATCCAATGGTTCTGTGCATTCTGAAGTATAAAATGTAGAAAGCCGATCAAACTTGCCATTCGTTAATAATTGAAATTGATGGAAATGGTAAAATATAAGAGGTTCCCCTTCTACTATAAGTGAACCGTTAGCATTTGTACTAAATGTATATTGGGCATAATTCCAAGGTGCAATACCAGCACCTGCGTGTTTTATAATATGGCATGAAGGATAAAGTTCTGGCCATTTATCGAGATACTTTTGGTCTCCCATACGACCTTCTTCCAGCCTGTAATAACACCATTCAAGACACTGCTCTCTCCAATAAGATAAACATTTCATACCTTCATCATCACGTCTAAAACTAACCCATTCCACGCAAAATATACCGTTTACTTCACGATCTTTCAGTCTAGGTGTAAAACGATGTTCAATAATCGCTATCGAACTATCTCCTATCTCTTCAAAAATAGGTTCAACAGAGGAATAGAATAAAAGGTCTGCATCTAGATATGTAATAAAATCAATTGAAGGATATTGGTCTAATACATACCAAGGTAGCCAAGGGGAAAGCGTCCAGCAATATTCAGCAACGCCGCGATCTTTCTTGACAGATAACAACTCTTCATCCTCAACGTCCGATAAAAGAATACATGTTATAAAAGTTAACTCTAATTGATTAAGAATCGCCTGAGTCTTAGTATCCATACAAAGAACATAAACATGAGCTGTGGGACAATGTTCATCCATACTTTGTAGCATCGCCAGACCTTTTAAGAGGTAACCACTATCAAACAATGTACAAAAATAACGAGGTATCATCTTCTCGCTCCGCGTAATTTTGGAAACGTTATAAAAATGGCTAATCGTAAAGGAAAGGTAAGTCTTTGCATCCAGGAACTTGCTTCCCACCAAAAAACAATAACAGCAGGTAAATAGGATGGGGAACGAACAGAGAATAGTTTTTTAAACAATGATGAAGCCTGTTTAGTATTCCCGAACTCATCTTTAGAGTAAACAACAGATTTTGTATCCACGAGCAAGTTACATCCAGCCTTTTTCACTCTTAATGACAATTCGTAATCAGCCAAATAATGAGGTAGAAATCCAGACCTCATTCCTTTCACTTTTTTTAATACTGAAACCGGATATAATACGCCGCGTCCACTAAGTGCATCAACTTCAAGCACATCAATAGTTTTATTAACTTCAGGAGTAGTAACTTCTGAGACCACTGTATTGCTAACTAACATCCACCAAGAATCTATCTTTGTGCTAATCGATATTATATTATGAGGGGCATCTTCATGACGCATAACACTACCAACTGCAGATGGCATATTGTGGCGAGCAGTATCAAGCAAAGTCTGTATAAAATTTGATTTATATTGAGTATCGTTATTCGCGAGCAAAACCCAATCATCGTTTTTTGCCTTACTAAAAACATATCGAAAGGCTAAATCGATAGAACCACCCCACCATAAATTACCATCTCCTTGTAAAACTGTAACATCAGGCTGGCTATTTAGATACTCTTCGGTTCCATCAGATGAAGCATCATTCACAACAACAAGGTTTATAGGCTCATCAACATCCTGTGTATTCAGACATTCAATAAAAGTTTTGGTCAATTCGAGACGATTAAAAACAGGCATTACTACATGAACTGTCATTTATCATCCATTGGTCGAAGTTCGACAACTAAACTATCGCCAAGCCCAAGGCTATCGACAACCCGATTAACTACAGAAATCCCAAACATAACAGTCATAACTAAAGATCTGCGAAACAATATTTTCATATTAGATTTAGTAGTGGGAACATCATCTTTCACACTCCATATTGGATTTGGTTGACCGCAAACAGTAGTTTGTGTCATAGCGCGTAGTTGCAGTATTGTCCAAACATTGGGGGTAATTGTACGGGAATGTACTATTTGATAACCGCACCGTTCAGCCATCTTAGTAAATTTATTTTTGTTGAAGTGATTTAAATGATATGGGATATGCCAGTTTATCCAACGTGAGGCACTAATTCTGCACCACAAGGAGTTAACATTTGGAAACACCATAATAACCCGGCCATTGTGAGCAAGTCGTGTTTTTATCTTTTCTAACGTTTTATCTGGTTCGGGTATATGCTCTATTACTTGATTTAATACTATTAAGTCAAAAGCAACATCTTTGAAGGGCTCATCGTTCAAGCTTCCTTGATGTATTCTAAGATTTAAAGACTCTGAAATACGTTTAACATTTGGGTCAGCTTCAATTCCCCATGCCTCAACACCTAACTCTTGTGCTTCAAGTAATGACAAACCACTACCGCATCCAAGATCCAACATTTTTTCACCAGAGCACGCACTATATTGACCTTGATTATCAACCCCCATCCACCATCGTCGAAACTTACTAAAATTCAGCCCAACTTTTTTTGACTCGTTAACAATACTATCAATAGACAATTTTTTTCGCGGATAATATATCCCATAAAGATGAGGTAAGTCTTCTTCTTTTAACATGGGAGAGGTCATCAAATGACCGCAGCGAGTACAGCTAACTAGTTCAAATAAATCTGGGTGTCCATATCGATCATCAAACACTTCTCGGCTGTTTGAAAATTCATGTCCAACACAAACAGGACATACTAATGAATTATGATACTCCATTATTTAACCTGAAATGAATTAACAATTTCTATTACCTTTTCAATTTCAACATCTTTCATTTGAGGATGGCATGGTAAAGAAAGACATGTAGCTGCATGTTGCTCACTATTAGCTAATCCGTGAGGGCTTCGAGAAATATGTAAACACGGCTCTTGTTCATGAATAGGTATAGGATAGTGAATGAGTGATTGAATTTGATTATCATTTAAATGTACTTGTAATTCAGCTCGGTGTTCGCAAGTAATCACATATAGGTGGAATACATGAGCGGAGGGTTCTTCAGGTAAAGCGAGATGCTGAATAAGAGAGCTATTAATCCCCTTTTGGTATGCCTCAGCAATTTGTTGTCTCCGGTCAGTAAATTCAGGCAACCATTTCATTCGCTCTGATAACATAGCAGCATGTATTTCATCTAAGCGGCTATTCATACCCAGCTCAGAATGATGATAACGGACACTTTGACCATAATTACGTAAACGTCCAGCACGTTCAGCCAATTCTTTATCTTGAGTTACGAGAATTCCAGCATCACCAGCTGTACCTAAATTTTTAGTCGGATAAAAACTGTACGTACCAGCATGACCAAAACTACCAGCAACACTACCCTGCCAAGTTGCTAAATGTGATTGAGCACAATCTTCAATCAGTTCAATTCCATTCTGCTCACAAAATGCCTGCCAAGTGGCCATCAGCCGAACTTGACCATAAAGATGAACTAAAACTACTGCTTTTGTTTTTGGAGAGATACATTGTTTCGTACTTTCAATAGAAAGTAATGCTGTATTCAGATCAATATCAGCAAGAACAGGAGTTGCTCCAGCACGTATTATTGCTAGGACAGTAGGGAATGCTGTCATTGGAGTGGTAATGACTTCATCACCTTCTCCGATATTTAATGCTCGCAGAGCAATCTCCATTGCGTCCATGCCATTTCCTACACCGACACTATGTGCAACACCACATACCTCTGCCCATTGTTGTTCGAAAGCAGTAACTTCATTACCCAATACATACCAGCCGGATTCAAGCACGCGGTTAACTGCAGCAAGCATGGCTTCACGTATTTCAGTAGGCTCAGCTTTAAAGTCATTCATCAAAATCATTTTTCTTCATCCCAATAATAATGGTAGTGTTCCTTATAGTGTTCCAATGATCGTTGGAGGCCTTCCCTCAATAAGCAGACGTACCCAAATGCCAAGAAAAGTTTGTCTTGCATCTTTTACGCGCATACCTGGACCGTATGTATTGGTTAATCGTAGTGCACAAGCTCTAATTCCATACACATTGTTATAGAGTAAATGATACCACTCCCCTGCCAATTTATTAATGCCGTTGACATCAACCGGTCGAATAGGATGTTTCTCATCAACAGGAAGATAATCGGGTTTGCCATAAAGCTGGCGCGTGCTGGCAAATACAATTTTAATACTAGGATTTTCTTTGCGGCATACTTCTAAGATAGAAAGTTGAGCGTTGGCATTTATGTCAAGATCTGTCTGAGGGTCTGACATTGAATCCATATGACTCGTTTGGCCCGCTAAATTAAATAGATAATCTTTACCTTTAATAAGGTAAGCCATAGCAAAAGGGTCACGAACATCACACACATTTACCGTCACTTTGTCACGGATATCATCAATATTAAATGTATTACCACCGTACTGAGGAATCAAGCTATCTACTAGTGTGACATTTGCACCTTGATTGACTAAAGCACGAGCAAGATTAGACCCAATAAATCCAAGCCCACCTGTGATTAATATGTTTTTGTTGTTGTATGAATTCAGCTTATTTTCTCTACTATAACAATATGGTCAAGATAAAGGTCTGGATTTTTTGGTAAAATTTTACTAAGCATTAAACTTAAAACATTAATAGGAGCCATTATCGATAACATGACTAACGCTCTAAATGGTTTAGATAATCCTGATGTAATTTTATATATATAGGCATTTATAAGTTGGAATATAACCGATACGTCGGCTCCACCCTTATTGTGTTTAACAATTTTAAACCCATTATTTTCAAATAGAGAAATCAAACCAAAGCTAGAATAACGAGCATAATCATAAGGTTGCTCGTGTTCATCCCAAACAAATGGAACAGTAAGTAATAATTTTCCATTAGGTTTTAATACTCGTCTTAATTCACCAAGAAATTCATCTGGGTTGAAGACATGTTCAAGAACTTGGTTACACAGAAGAGAATCAAACTCATTATCTTCAAAGGGGAAAATATTCCCATCATAAAAATAATCAGCAACTCCTCTCACTCGAGAAGCCTCACTATCTAGGTCAAGTCCTATATATGCATCTACAGAAAATAGTTCCTCGTATGGTTTAGTGCCGCAACCAACATCAAGCAACTTTCCATGAAGTTGTAATGAGAGCTCACTAATATTTTTTAATAATCCTTTTCGTGCAATATAAAATGGATTTATAAAGAGGCCTAAAATACTTGGAAAAAAAGCTTGTCTACGATAAATAACTTTAAGTGTATTAATCAATTTTTCAACCCCAATATCATCCCTTGAAATGTAAACTCAATACCAGCCGTTGATTTAATATTCCCTTCAGGGCTGACACATTCTGCAATTAACTCCCAATCACACTTTAACTCCTCTAAAAATTTCTGCCGTGAAAAAACTCTCATTGGATAACTAGCAGAATAAATAGAACTAGGGACTTTCTGAATTAATATTTTATCCAAGTCAAGTGATGAAAATGGCGTACGATCTATTATCAATAAAGTGGCTTTCGTAGCTGTTAATTTAGTAACAATATCTATTGGATCACGGAGATACTGCAACACACTTGATAGCAAGATAACGTTAGGTTGGTGTTCATCTGTACATTCATCTATCGTCTTATAAAACTTAAGATTCTCAAATTGAATATGTTTTTGTCCTGCTTCAACATAATGCGATTGTTCCACCACACTCCAATTAACTTGAGGAATTGATTGTAAAAAAATTCGATTTTGAAAATAACTACTGCCTAGTGACCCGCCGAAATCAATTACATTTAAACGTCCACTCTGACGTGCCGCAGCCCACATTAATGCGGTCAACACCGGCCATGAGTATTCAATATGATTGAAAATAACTGAATCACGTTCATAAACAGCATCACCATTTTTCACTTTTATGGTAGAGGCAAGAACTTTTTCGAGAATTTTCTCAGCACTATAACCGCTGCATTTTTCTTCAGCCTCTTCCCAAGTGGCGTAGTCACCATAAAAACGGTTGCCAGCATTCTTAAGCTTAATTAACCAACGAACAAATATAGGCGGTAACCAATTACGTAGTGTGTTTTTGAATGCAGATTTCATTTGATTATTGAGTTGAATATTTTTTTAAACAACCGCGATATAAATCTTTGTTTCAAGTTTCCAAAAAACTCTTCAAAAGCTAGCTTTCCATTATTCGATGGTTCGATGTCAATATTTCTGAAATTGATTTGCGTTTCAGTCAAATGCGCATCAAAATCAGCTGATTCTCCGCAATGTGTTCCACTGTCGTCACTACCAATATTATATACCAAGCTACGTCCTGGATAGAGCGTTAACTTACCAGCCAGAAAGGCGGAAGCATACCAGCGCACGGCCCAAGAATCATTGGTTCCTTTAATTTGAGATTTCAACATTTTTGAGTACTGATATGAATCATTAAAATCAAATTCTCGAATTAATTTACGACGTTCTAATTCATCTAATAAATATTGTCCATCACTATTGAAAAGTTCCCATCCTCTCTTCCATGTTGCCCACCCCCAACAATCGGCACCTAGAAGAAAAAATGCTTCAGGTAGTTTTTCTTTAACAGGATAAACATAACCATGAACGCTAATGATTTCCTCATTATTAGCATACAGATTAAGAGCGTCATTCATATACCGAAGAAAATAAGGTGATGTAACAATATCATCTTCCAAAACAATAATTTTTCCATATTGATTCACAATGGCCGTCACACCATCAATGATAGAGTTTGCCAAGCCCCAGTTTTCTACCCGCTCAATAATCGTTATTTTTTTAAAGCCGCCAATTGAATGAACATAATCTCGAGCTTCTTGGACCTTTTCTTGATCCTTCTCTGCTTTAGGCGCATCACTGTAAATAAACAGTTCACTTTCGCTTGATAATTCATTTTTTTGTAAGGCTTCGATGGTTTGTTGAGAATGCCAAGGACGGTTATAGACAAATAGCACTATTGGGGCAAGTTTCATGCTCCCTCCATTAACATGGACAATGTATTACTGTGTACCTTCGAATCTGAAATTATATAGTCTGGCTCAATATTAGGTGCGTTGAATAATAACTTGAGAATTACCTCATTAAAACTCTCTAAGCTATCCACATAAAACAATCCATTCTTATTTATCAATTCCTTATAACCCCTTAGCGCATTAAGATGAGTAAAAATGGTGGGGATATTAAAGCTTTGCGCCACAAAAGCAACTGTGGAATATCCATCTTTGGTCGGATTGAATATAGCCTAAAACTATAGCCGCTAATCTGTTTCAATTTCGTCTATTATCGGTTGCATTTAATTAAAACCCCTCATTCCCCCAATTCTGTACAAGGGGCAAAATATCAGGCTCACAAGTATTTATTTTATATCCATTTATTACTGACAAAGATATTAAAGCGGAATCAGCCAGTGAATGGTTTCGAGTATTTAATTCATTCGATGAAGTTTCAAAGACCCGGTCATAAAAATGCATCTGCGAATGTTTTTCCCCAGTAAATAAGTGCGTGAATCCTGCAATTGATACACTGCGCGCCCCAAGAAATAGTGAAAGAGCGACGGCAAAACCGCCTGTTGAACACAATGACAGGCTTATTTTCCGTTCAATCATGTTCGTCCCAGTAATAATGTCAATTATTTTTCGCCTTGTAAATCGATTAATAGGTAGATAACCGCAGTATTCTGCATTGAGCAATTCTGGTTTACCTCCCATTGCGTTGTTAGATTGCGTTGCTACCAAATATCCAAGGCTAAGGTTGCTTAAAAGTTTGCCGTTTATTATTTTGCTACGTACATCTTTCGATAATGCTTCATTAGCATCAATTAACTCAAAATCAACAACAGTCATCACAGGGTCTGACAATCCAAGTTGCTTCACGTTAGCGGCAGATCCGTTGCAGCAAACTAGCACCCTATTTTTATAGTCATGTGGCAAGGCAGGGTTAGGTGCGGAACCCAGAATTAAAACATCAGTGCCTTTTAGAAAATCTAGAGATTTTCTAATCCTATTGGCTTCCGATTTTACACTGATAGATAACCTAAACGTATTTAAGCGATTAAGTATCTTATTAAACATTCGAGAGAACACTCTCATATTCTTAATCTTAGTCATTTAATACTGATCCTTAGAATTTTAAGTGGTTAGGCAGTTAGCATTCACCTTAGAAAGGTCAAGTTTTGATGAGAGTGAACTTTGACACGCTGCCTACTGGGATTAGTTGAATGAAAGAAACATTATGATACCTTAAATCCCTGGCTCAATAGAGTGTCATTTCAGTGATCTTAAAGACTCAAATGTATTTATATTTTCTTTTACGACAAAGTCTGAGAAGTTTTCAACTTCGGTCCAATTGCTAACGAACGCAAAATCAATTCCATCAGCCTTTGCAACTTTATAGTCATATTTACTATCACCAATAAACAAAGCTGGAACCATGATATTTCTTTTAGCCATTTCTCGCTCTAAAATTTCAGTTTTATTATCTGGGCTACCAAAAATCCCACCATCAAAATAAGTCTCTATCCCTCTAATTACAAACACCTCTAGTAGCTCTGTTTGATCTCCGCCAGAAACTATCAGCCATTTAGCCAATTTAGTATGTATTCTTAATTGATCTAAGCCTTCTGCGGCTTCACATCTCATTAGATGCTCTTTGACGATCTGAGCAAAATGCAGAAGAATATCGTCGAATACTTTCGCTTCAATTTTTTGCTTTAAAATCTCGTTAAAAAAATACTCGAATTTAGCATATCGCGAAATACCCCCCATTTAGCTTATGGTAATCAACAAGCGTCTGCGTTGCATCATGTCCAAAATGCTTAGTTGCCTCATAGAATGCTTGGGTTTTGATTTTTTTGGAGTTAAGCACTACACCATCACAATCAAAAACAAGGGTTTTATATTGATTTAGCGCTATATCAAGCATATTGTGCTAGCTTTAAGGCTTTCTCTACGTTAATTACATCGACTGGGACATCAACCGCTAAACTGCCAGGGCGAGTTTTTACTAGGCGTATTATTTGCCCCCATTCTAGAAAGCGAATAATTTCGATATCTTCGGACTCTTCTAAAATACTTTTTCTACCATAACTCCCATACTCTAATAACTCCTGGCGACTAAAAGCATAAATGCAGACTTGTTTATAATACTCAGTTGGCGCATTTTTTTTATCTTTAAAGCCCGGCAATGCTTTGCGAGACATATAAACCAAACGTTTGTCTTCCGTAAATATCACTTTTGGTATATTTACACTGTCTGGATCTTCATCTTTTTCAATAACTGCATAGCCATTTATTACTTCATTCGGATAGGATTTTTTTGCTTCTATTATTTTTAATATATCTTCCGGATCGACCAACGGCTCGTCACCTTGCACATTAATATAAATATCAGCGTCTACTTTTTTTGCTACTTCGGCTAAGCGATCTGTACCCGTTAAACAACTCTCAGAAGTCATTACCACCATATAGCCTAATGCAATGACTGTTCGAGCAATACGATCATCATCCGTAGCAATATAAACATTTTCAATACCAACAGCTTTAGCGCTTAGTTCGGAAACCCACTGGATCAAAGGCTTACCTAAAATATCAACTAGTGGCTTACCTGGAAAACGAGAAGATTTATACCGTGCAGGTATTACAATTATAACTTTCATAATGAACTTAGCATTGCATAAATAGATTGAGTAGTAATTTTGTATCGTGTTGGAGTAATTGAAATGATAGGGCGTGCAGTTAATGTGTGTAAATAATCTTTAAATAAGACATCCATTTCTTTGTGCCTTGCATCATCCTCACCGTAACCATCAAAGCCAGCTAACAAAATGCGATTAGCTCTTCCACAAGATGCTATCGCTAATGCATATCCCACCACTAAAGAGGTCGGTAAAGTACAAAAGTGTTCATGAAAATCAAAAATCCCCTCTTTAATTTCAATACCATAATCTAACAATTCTTTACCTGCTAGCATCTTTTTGACATTAACTGGCAACATACTCGCTGGTGTAATTAGCGGTTGCACAAGCTCTAAATATTGGTGACAATCAGCCAGCAGCCGTACTGGATGACAAGCTACGCGCACATTAATCAACTCTTTTGCAATGATGCTTTGAGTGTTAAGTGCCATCACAAAAGGTTTATTGTGCTTCATATAAGCTTCAATAGCCTTTTGATGTGTCGCAACACCTTCTCCAGCACCTAAGATTAATACATCCCGACCTTTAATTAAGTCTATTGGATTCCAGCTACCTCTTGGTTCACCAACATAAAAATGACGCGCTGCATCTAGTCTATTTAGATTAAACTTATTACTGCCTTCAATTTTTAATTGATCAATCACGGCAATGATATCTTCGTCAATAAAGCGATTATCTGCCATCATTTCTTGTACAAATGTTGGATGTATGCTGAATTTTCCTGCAAGGTAATAGTAAGGATTTGTGCCCCAACCATATTGGGTTTGTAATGGCTTAAAGTGTTTACGAATCAGTTCAAATAATTGAGTTGGATTCGATTTTGGTTTATGCTCAGCCAGCGCCAGAATGAGATACTCGGTTTGAGCATTGCCTGGGCCTCTGCCCATACCTGTAACGGTGCTATCTACCCAAGTTACACCCTCTTTAACAGCTTGTAACGTATTAGTTATTGCTTGCCCCATATTATCGTGAGCGTGGATACCTAACTCCCCACTCCATCCCTGTTTAAAAGCCCGGATAACTTGCTTGGTTTGTTCCGCATCAAGACTACCCATACTGTCGGCAAAATAGAGTACATCAATTGAATATTGGTTAGCTTGTTCTGCCAGTTGTTTAATTTCTGCTTCCGTACAATTAGAAATCTGCATTAAATTAAACCCAACAAGATACCCTTTATCTTTTAACCATGTTGCAACTGATAGGCACTCTGCAAACTCATGCACATGACAGGCAATACGTACCAAAGTTACTGGTGAATCTACTTTATCCTTGAATAATTTATTGAGGACCTTTAGCTGAAAACCGAGTGTTTCTTGTGATATGTCCTTTGGCAAAAAATCAGCACCATTGACCATTACACCTATTTTATCTCGCAGTGCAACTGGGATTCCTATTGATTGAATGAAATCGTCAGTACTAAAAGCATATCCACCTTTAAACCCTTCATTTTCAACAAGCCGAAATCCAATTTCAACAAAATCAACATCTACTGCTACCATGGCTTGCAGGTATTTTGATACTAGTTCCTGTCTAAAATCCCAATCGTTATAGTACCCACCGTCGCGGAGGGTGCAGTCGATTAATTTTACAGTCATACTCAGATCATCCTTGATTAATCTAAAATAATTTAAATAGATTATCTATTGTTTTAAAAAATTTTCAATTGCATTAATTTTAGAGAAAAAAGTTGTTGGAATTTTATTATCGTATTTATTTGGTTTAAAAAAAATATTATAAATTAATTTTGAAGCTTTAAAAATACTATGATTTTTACTTAAAAGTTTTTTAATAAAAACAAATAAATCAATCTTATTCCTTAAATCTTTTGTACCTGGTGAGGTAAAACTTTTCAGTTTATTAATAAGGGTAAGATTAAAATAAGCTTCATTTAACTTATACTTGGACTCATAAAAATTAATTTTATCTTCTTTTGATATTTTTGATGCTACCAAATCTAAAAATTTATTAAAATCTTTTTTCCATCCAGGAGAATTAATCCATTCTAATGGTGAAGAATAAAGGTCTTTTAGTGCAGCCATATTAGAGTGGCATTGATGAAGCATAAATAAACCCTTCTCTCTTTTAATTTTACCTTTTGTAGCAAGTGAGTAATTTATTGTAGTCTCATAAAGAGCAAAATCATATATGTTGCTTTTAACTAAATCTTCATACGCTTCTTTTAAATGCTCTGTTTTAACAATATCATGCCACATTGAATTTGATTTTTTAGTAAAATCAATAACTCTTTCCATGGCGTTGTTACCCATTACAGTAGGATGATGATAAAGCTTTGAAATACCAAAAATATTACCATATATTGGACTTTTATCCTTAAAAAATGAATTTGGAAAAACACTAAAATCCCATATTTCTCCCCGCGCAGAGACATAATCAGAGTTTTTTTTCAAAAAATCTAAGGACTTCACTATTGCATCAAGAAAATAAAAGTCATCGTTTGACGCAAGAAGAACGTAAGGTGTTTCAACTTTTAAAAGAGATTTTAAAATCTTTGAATAATATATTTTATAAGTTTTATCAAATGGATATTTAATATACTTATAATTTACATACATATAATATTCTTTTTCACTTAACTTGTTTTCAAGATCGGAGTTATCTCCTCCATCAGCTACAATTATTTTGTAAGGAAAATTAATCTTCTTTGCATATTCAAACCATCTAAAAGTAAAATCATCCCTTCCTTTTAGGACTAAAATAATTGTTAGGTCAGTATTATTTGCCCTAATCACTGGTTTGCCTGTCTTATTAGATCAACTGTTTCTCTAATACCCCTTCGTAAGTCACCCTTAAATTTGAATCCTGTTGACTTAAAGCGCTCAGAAGAGACGTCATAAGAAAGCTGATTCATAATTCTATTTTCAACAAAGTTTACTGTAAGGTTTGGTATAAACTCTTTTATGGTACCTACAATTTCAGATACTCTAGTGTTATAAGTAAGGATGTTATAAATATTTCCATCATATAAATCATTGCGAACGACAAAAGCAATTGCATTTGCAGCGTCGATGAGATCTAGATATGGTCTTTTTTGATCATATGCAGAGCTCCAAACTGTAAGCGGCTGACCCATTACAGCTTGCCAACAAAATTTATTTACGGCAGTATGAAAGCGCATTCCAGGAGATGTGCCAAAAATTGTTCCAAAACGAAATATGATTGCTTTTAGATTATTTTCGTCGCTAAGCTTCTGAATTAATCTCTCTTCTTTGAGCTTAATCCTTGCGTAAGGACTTTGAGGATTAAGATCCTCAGCTAAACACTGTTCATCGACTATTTTGTTACTTACCCCATATACACTGGTAGAAGAAATGATTATTAATGGTGTATCTGTTTGTATGCATGCTTCAGATACCTTAAATGTCGAAAGGTAGTTATTCTCTTCTAATATCTGTGGGTTATCAATATTACCTGATGCATCAGTAATAGCAGCTAGATGAATTAATACGGACGCGCCTTGTAATATTTTTACCAAATCAACTTGATTAACATCTCCTTCTTCAAAAGAAAAAATTCCATTTGTGGGTAAGTTAAATAATGATGAGTAACGTTGAGTCATCATATTATCTATCATCACGATCTCGCTTCCTGGAAATTGTAAAGATAAATCACGAATAATATATGATCCAATATGCCCCAGTGCACCAGTAATAATTATTTTCATATATTTCTACTTAATTAAATGGCTTACTGGCTGTAAGCCCAAGCATATAGTCTCTATTACCCTTCCATTGAAAGTGATCAATAGTTACAACATCAAGACCAATTTTTTTACATACGGCTCTTAACTTTGCATCACTGTAACAATTTGTATGAAACTGACCTAAACCATTTTGGCTTCCATAAAAAGTAGCAGTCAAATAGCCCCAGCGATTTTTTGGTTCATAAGTGTATGTTCCAAACCAATGTTGCTTCAAAATTGCCTCATCATCATCACGATAAAAATCTTTCCAGTCATCGTCAGCCTCAAGCCACTGTTTAGCTGCCATTTCAAAATCAACAGTTGATAGATATAAAATTCCGCCTGGTTTTAGAACTCGGACGACTTCATAGAAAAATCTAGGTTCGTCTTTAAAAGAGAGATGTTCAATTAATCCTTCTGACCTTACTTCATCTATTGAGCCATCTTCATAAGGTAAATTAAAAATATCATATTGGACAACAATTAAATCATCACTAAATGTTTGATTGGGATATCTCGTACGGATTTGCTCTAACGTATCCATATCAATGTTTATAAAATTAGGAAGTGGACGACCACCACAACCTATATTTAAACGTACAGGTATTTCTTTTTTCATCTTTTCCTCACTCGTTAAAAGCAGTTAAATGATATAGTAAAAAATTAATATTTAAAATTTCCTTAATCGTTATTAGAAGATGGAAAGCAAATATTGCGAATTAGAAATATCGTATAACAATTAATAAAGATTTAACTTAACAAATTACTTTTTTTTGACTCTTATTTAATAAAGATTGGAATAATTTGTCTAAGCCTAAATTTAAATCAATATTTGGTGACCAGCCTGTTGCATTCTTAAAAGCCTTGATATCTGCATAAAAATTTCTCAAATCACTGGAATCTATTTCTTTTGGTGGGTTAATATATTTAATTTCAGAAATATTCGTAGTAAATTTAGTTGCTTTATCAGCTATTTTTAAAAAAAGATCTCTAATAAAAATTCCTTTACCACTAGCAATATTGTAGCATTCTCCTGAGAGATTATTAGAAACTCCAGCAATTATAAAAGCATCAATAACGTCGGAAATATAAATATAATCTCTTGTAAATTTACCATTTCCATATATTGAAATTGGTAAACCTAAAAGAGAATTTTGAGCTATTTTATTTAAGATACCTCTATCCGGAGCTGCAACTTCTGATTTACTAGGCCCATAAACATTAGAAAGTCGAAGAACTATCGGTTCTAAAATTCCTTTTTTACCGGCCACTTTTAATTGTAATTCAGCAAAATATTTATGGAGATCATAAAAATTATTTGTTTCGATAATAGCTTTTTCATTTACTGGTAATTTTGGTTTGATTCCATAAATACTTACTGAAGATGCAAATACTACTCGAGGATTTTTATTAAGATCTTTTGCTGCTTTTACTAAATGTGTAATAGGATCTAAGGTTGACTTAATGCTTGCGACTGGATCATTGTTAGCAGAATAAATGCTAGTGTTCCCAGCTAAGTGAATTATTATATCTGATCTTTGTACTAGATAACGCCAACACTGTGGTAATGATGTATCAGAAACAAAATTCTCACTACCTTCAATAGAAACAAGAGGTTTTCTACTGACCCTAATTACTTTGGCTCCTATTTGTAATAGTGAATAAACAAGGCTGGATCCAATGTAGCCATTCGCTCCAGTAACAGCAACGGTTTTTCTTTTATATAAAGTTTTTAAATCGATAGGCAACTTACTCTCCTGGAACAACAATATAAAAAATATGTATTAAATAAACCTTTGTGAAAAGTATGAGCAAACTTTTCAAGTATTATTTAACACTCAATATAATATCCTTTATTATAATTGATTAAGAATTTATATTGATGCTTGAGATGAAACAAATTTTTTAAATTCATTAAAATCACGAATATAGTCATTTTCCTCAAAATTTCTATCGCACAAAACCATCAATACTGCCTGATCTGTTAGATAGTCTTGCTTTGCCCAAATTCCAGACGGCACAAACAATCCATTTTCACCGCTTTTTAGAAGTTGAGTTGTAATATTCGATCCATTATCACAAGTTACTTTTATTTGACCAGAAAGGCATACCATTAATTGATCACATTTTTTATGTGCATGATTACCTCGGCTATCACCTTTCATTGAAGATACAGTGAAGACCCTACAAATTTTAAAGGGTACTTGTTTGTCACTTTCATAGACACAAAGGGATCCATTATCGCTAATGAAGTGCGGGAAACTTATAATTGACGTTATTTTCATGTACTTGCTACCTTGGTTAAATACTTATAAATTTAATATATTAATTTATTAATTTATTAAAAAAAATCGTAAAAAATTTATTTAATTTATGCCTTCAGCCTTTAATCTATCTTTTTTTTCATGGCTCTCTATGATGTTAACACTAAGCGAGTACCTGCCATTAGATGAATAATTTGAGCTTTTTATTGAATCAACTCCGTGAGGAATCCCTTGGTGGAATAAAACCATGTCGCCACATTTGACCTCATTATCAACAGATATTTTATTGTTACTTTTATCTAAAACATAAAACCCACCGCTATCGTAGTCTTCACCAAACTCGGTAAAATAGATATTTCCAGCTACTTGGGTAATGTTAACTGGATCACGATGTAATGAAATTTCTCCGCTAGGAATGGGATAATTTATTAAATGAAACCTCTGAATTAATATATCTTTCGGAGTATTCCTTATTATTTGTGAAGGTTTTTTGTTATTCAATAAAATGACATTATTATAAATCGGTTGAAGAAGCTTAATAATTCCTGTTTCATCTCTATTCCAGGTAAAGAAATACCAAGATTTATCTATAGCAGTGTATTCACTAGATTTATTTTTTTTGTAATTAGAAGTAAAAAAAATATTTTCAGTTCCCTCAAGAATTTTAACGGATGCAGCTTCAATTAAAGGGCGATTTACAATTGTACTAAGAATATTTTTGGCGAGTTTTTTTTTAATTACCTTTTGAACAATATATATATCTCCGGAAATAATATTTCTTCGAATTAAATCTTTCTCAGCCTTATTTCTGCAAGATGACATAAACTCCGAGTAAGTTATTTTTTTTAAATTTCTAAATTTTACAGCCATTTTAAAGTTCCAAATTAACAAATTAACTTAATTTTAAGGTTACCTTCAATCAAACATAGTTCAATTTAAACAAGGTATTAAAAATTAAGAGTTTAAATAATTCAATTTAAATATCCTTTAAAGTTTTGTTGTTTTTATCCTTTATAGATATTATTGGGTTATTTGTAGGCCACTGAATATTTACATCAACATCATTCCATTTTAATCCATCTTCGTCTTTAGAATCATAATACTGACTTACTTTATAATGTAAATCTGCCCATTCAGAAAGTACGCAAAAACCATGTGCAAAACCATGAGGCATATAAATCTGTCTAACACCCTCACAACTTAATACAATCCCAAACCACTGCCCAAAAGTTGATGAATTTTTTCTTATATCAACGACTACATCAAATATTTTACCTCTAATGACAGTAACAATCTGAGATTGCGGTTTATTTACTGTGAAGTGTAAGCCGCGCAAAGTATTTTTGTTGGATCGAGAATGATTATCTTGAACAAAATTATCTGCTATTCCAAAGTCTTGGAAGATTTTTTTCTTATATGTTTCTAAAAAAAAACCTCTGCTGTCTGAATGAATATCAGGTTCGATAGTTAGAATTCCGTCTAATTTACATTTACTAAATTTCATCAAAAAATATCATTCCATACGATTCATCGCCCAATATATAGCGATTACTACGAAACACTTTCAGGACTGCAGCCTCAATTTCATCTTTATAACTATGGAATTGGGCGGCTGGATTAGCGCATAAAATCATTACAGCACCTTCACTTCTGGCACATGAACTATCCATTTTCCACCATTAGCCACATAATCTTTTTCATTAGCCATAATTTCTTCAGCATGGTTCCAAGCTAACAACACAGCATAATCTGGTGGGTTATTTTTGAAAGTTTCATAAGGCACAACGGGGATGTGAACACCAGGTGACAACTTACCCTGTTTGATAGGCGTAGTGTCACTAATATAAGTAATTAAATCTGGGCCAATACTGCAATAGTTAAGAACTGTTGTGCTTTTTGAAGTTGCGGCATAACCAGCTACCTTTTTACCCTGTAATTTTAGGTCCTTGAGTAATGAAACTAAATCTGATCTAGACTTTTCTACATTCGCTTTAAATTTTTCAAAAGTAGCCAAGCGATCAAGGCCTTGTGCTTTTTCTTTAGCGATAATTTGAGTTACTGCATCCTTAACAGGGTGAGCACCTTTATGTGCAAGCACATAACGCATTGAGCCCCCATGAGTTTTTTGTGGCAGTAAATCAATCAGCTCCATACCTTGCAAACCAAATAAATATTGGATTGAAAGTGCAGAGAACAAGAACACATGTTCATCGTAAATTTGATCATAAGATGTTTTGGCAACCACATCACCTAAATAAGGGTCTTCAAACATTACGACGCCACTGGGTTTGAGCAGTTTTTTAATTCCTTTTACCACGCCTAGAATGTCAGGGATATGGCACATAACATTAGCGGCTAGGAAAGCATCTGCTTGACCTTCTTCACGATCAATAATCTCAGCAAGCGCTTCAGAGAAAAATTCAGAACGGGTACGCACGCCATGCTTATTAGCTTCTTTAGCCACATTTAATGACGGTTCTATTCCCAAATGGCGAATATTTTGCTCAGCGAAGTTTTTGAGCATAATCCCGTCGTTACAGCCAAGCTCAACTACAAAAGGATCATCCTTAGAAAGATAGCCTGATTGAATAACTTGATGTGCAAACTGTTTAAAATGCTGACCCATAAAACTAGAGGTGCTTGAGTAAAAAGCATAATGGTCATGAAACATTTTTTCAGGTGCTGGCTGCTCTATTAATTGGAACATCATACTTACTTCCGAGTAGCCAATTTCCATCGGGAAAAAATATTCCTCTTTAATATCTTTAGCTTCAAGGAAGCCATTACCTAATGGTTGCATACCAAAATCAAGAACTTTAGTTAACGGCACACCGCTGACTCTACACAGGTTTTTTGTCATAGTATTTTATTTCCTTGGTTTGTAAATTTAATTTAAAAGTGACAACGCACTATCTGAAATAGTTTTACCAATGGCTAAAGAGGCTGTTGCGGCTGGAGATGGCGCATTACATACATGTATAATATTACCATTTATGCGGATATCAAAATCATCCAATAAATTACCATCACGATCACAAGCTTGCGCTCTTACCCCTGCTCCACCAGGCTCAAGATGCTCTGCACGAATTTCTGGAATCAAATTTTGTAGTGCTTTGACAAAAGCTTTCTTGCTGAGCGAACGATGATACTCACCCAAGCCAGTACGCCAGTATTTTTTTGCTGCTACTCTAAAGCCTGGCCAAACAAGCGATTCTGCAAGGTCTCTCAGATTGAAATCTGTTTTTTTATAAGCTTCTCGGCCTAAAGCAAAAACTGCATTAGGCCCGCACTCCACGCCACCATCTATCATACGTGTAAAATGAACACCAAGAAAAGGAAAGGTAGGGTCGGGTACTGGATAAATCAAATGGTTAACTAACTTAGGTGCAGATGAAGTGAATTTGTAATATTCACCACGAAACGGTAGGATGCGTAATGGTAGGTTTGGCTCTGACTTGCGCGCCAAACGATCAGATTGCAGTCCAGCACAGACCACTGCCACTTGTCCTGCCCATGTGCGTGAGTTACCTATCACTTCAAGCTGATTACCTTTCTGATTTATATCTACAATAGTCTCACCAAGTATAATGTCCGCACCAAGTTTTGTCAGTAATTCAGCGAACTTTCTCGCCACCATTCCATAATCTACAATTGCAGTTTGCGGGACGAATAATCCACGAATACCATTGCAATAAGGCTCAATTTCACGAATTTCGGCAGGCTGTAAAAAACGAAGCCCTGTCAACCCATTAGCTAAACCTCGACGTTGAAGCTCTTCCAAGCCAGGTAATTCTGAGGTAGACGTAGCAACTACAATCTTCCCACAGATGTCATGTGGTATAGAGTGGTCTCGGCAAAAATCAAGCATTTGTTGATAACCAGCACGGCAATTAACGGCCTTGAGTGAGCCTGGCTTGTAATAGAGACCAGAATGAATAACTCCACTGTTATGGCCTGTCTGGTGCTGTGCAACATTGACCTCTTTATCAATTAACGTTAACCGCGTCACTGGTCGCGCCTGCATTATACGAAGAGCTGCGGCTAAACCGACTATGCCACCACCTACGATAATAACTTCACTGCTTCTTGGCATGCTTAATCTCTTTTGGCTGGGCTTGATTCACTACGTCTTGATAACTACCAACACGCATAATGCTTCCTTTTCCCAATTCCACAATCTGTGTGCAGTTTTTTAAGGTACTTAAGCGATGAGCGATAATTAACACAGTTATATCTTTCCCTATCTCTTCTATAGCCTGCATCACAGCTTTCTCGGTTTCATTATCTAGCGCGCTAGTAGCTTCGTCAAAGATAATTACATCAGCTTTCTTGTATAGGGCACGGGCAATGCCTATACGTTGACGTTGACCACCAGAGAGTCGAATACCTCGCTCACCGACAAAAGTTTGATATTGGCTGGGCCAGCTTTCAATACTTTCGGCAAGTTGTGCTTGCTGTGCTGCAGACCTGACGTATTGGCGGTCAATTTGGTCTTTGGGCACGCCAAAAGCGATATTTTCTTCAATAGTGCTGTCAGCTAGAAAAATAGCTTGCGGGACGTGAGCTATATGAGCTTGCCAGTGACGGGTATTGCTAGGCGTAATGGCTTGACCATCAATCTCTAACGTGCCATTGGTTGGCTGTAATAGTCCCATCACGATATCAAGCAATGTGCTTTTTCCACTACCTGTAGTACCAATAAAGCCTACACGACTGCCTTTGCTTATCGTAAGGTTGAGCTGCTTGATTACATAAGGTGCTTGCACGCTGTAGCGAAAACTGAGCTGCTTAAGCGTTATGTTGTGTTTGAATGGCAACGGCGACGCCATAGGATGACCGGCATACTCTGGCAAGGGCTGATCTAACAGCTCGAGCGTGTCACTTAATGAAGCCCGTCCACCATTTATTTGGGTCCATGAGCTATAAGCTTGTTGCAACACCGGCAATAATCGCTGCGCACCAAGTGCTAAAGCCCCTAATATGGGAATGACCTTACCGATGCCATCGGCCTGCTGAGCTAACGAATACGCTAGCGTGGCCATTAGGACTATGCCCAGCGCCTCCATGCCACAACGCGGGCTAGAACTTATAAATAAATTATTCCCTTGCGCACGACGCACCGGGAGGTCGGCATTACGATAGATTTGGCAGTATGCGGTTTGACTGCCGTCAATTAGCACATCACGGATGCCCCCCAACCCTTCTTGCAAAGACTTTATAACTTGATCAGATTCACGAGCTATACACTTGCTATTCGCCAACAATTGCTTACGTGTCAAGCGAATAATAACCACATAGATAAGGCCGAAACCGCCAAATGCCACCAATGCGATCACAGGCTGCACCGCCAGCAGAGCAACGAGAATGACTATGAGCATAATGCTAGAGTTAATGAGCGTTAAAGTTGGCTGAATGATGCTATGAATAACGCCATTAGCTTTTCCTGAGATACCATTAATCACTTCACTACTGTTGCGGGCACAATGTACAGCGTATGCCTGATAAAGTGTGCGGCGATAGATACTTATACTAAGGTCAGCACCCGCTGCAAAAGACAACCTAGTGCTCGCCCAAAGCAGGAGCAAACGCATAGCACCGGCGACTACGGCGGCCGTACTAAAGATAATAGTAAGCGGCAACAAGAGTTGCTTAGGCTCGCTTAGTTGTAGCACCTGAATCAATGGTTGCGCAACGGGCATCTCAAATATACGTTCAGGGGCGGTCAACACACCAAGAAACGGCAACACTGCGCCAATACTAAGAATTTCAGAAAAAGAAGCGATTAGCATTAAAATCAGCAAAAGCCCAAACTGCCCACGACGTCGCCGACTGATGTGATGCCAAAGGCGTTTAAATAGTTTTGTTATCGATTGCTGCATATTATGATTTTTCTCGAAATTTCAAATTTTTAGCCATTTTAATTAATCTATTAACCTTACCTACGCACCGATTAAGCCAGCATTAGATTTCTGACTACTTTGATATGCCTTAGTGGTTTTTGAGTTGGTTTATTTTTGCTAGCGCTGGGTAAATTTCTTATCAATCAATCGTTGCCAAATAAATCACGCGTGAAGACTTTCGCCTCTACATCGCTGATATCCTTTGCTAATCGGTTGGCCACAATGACGTCAGATAGCTGCTTAAATTCATTTAGATCGCTTATCACTTTGGAATGAAAAAATTCTTTACCTTCTAATACGGGCTCGTAAATAATCACTTCTATGCCTTTTGCTTTAATGCGCTTCATAATACCCTGTATCGCAGAAGAGCGAAAATTGTTTGAACCGCTTTTCATTACTAGGCGGTAAATGCCAACTGTTTTTGGGTTACGTTTAACAATGGCGTCTGCAATAAAGTCTTTGCGTGTGGTGTTGGCATCAACAATTGCACCTATGATGTTGTTTGGCACGTCTTGATAATTAGCTTTAAGTTGTTTGGTGTCTTTAGGCAGGCAATAACCACCATAACCAAACGAAGGGTTATTGTAGTGGTCACCAATGCGTGGATCTAAACTTACGCCTTGGATAATCTGTTTGGTATCTAGGTCGTGCGTAGCTGCGTAGGTATCAAGCTCGTTAAAAAAAGCTACGCGCATGGCTAGGTAAGTATTGGCGAATAACTTTACCGCTTCGGCCTCTGTGCTATCGGTAAACAGCACCTCAATATTTTGCTTAACGGCGCCCTGCTGTAGTAAATTTGCAAATATTTCAGCTCGCGCTGAGCGCTCACCAATCACAATGCGGGATGGGTGCAGATTATCGTAAAGCGCTTTGCCTTCACGCAAAAATTCTGGTGAAAATATAATGTTATTGCAGTTAAATTGCGCGCGTATTTTATTGGTGTAACCCACCGGCACGGTTGATTTAATCACCATTACTGCTTGTGGATTAATGGCGATTACATCTTGAATAACAGATTCAATTGAGCGCGTATTAAAGCAGTTGGTTTCAGCATCATAGTCAGTTGGGGTGGCAATAATCACGTAATCCGCACATTCATAAGCTTCTTGCTTATTAAGCGTGGCGCGAAGATTAAGTGCTTTATGGCTTAGATAATCCTCAATTTCAGCATCTTCAATTGGCGATTGTTTACGATTGAGCATTTCCACTTTTTCAGCAATAATATCTAAAGCGACCACTTCGTTATGCTGAGCTAGTAGCACTGCATTTGAGAGCCCTACATAACCCGTACCGGCGATTGCTATTTTCATACTAAGCTTTGTTTCAAACTAATCATTGAAATTCTTAAAATCTTGGTAAGCGCTAGTTAGCCCATCTTTTAGCTGCGTTTTTACATTCCAGCCCAGTTGATTCAAACGAGCAGAATCCATCAACTTACGCATGGTGCCGTCTGGCTTGGTGCTGTCTAATACAATTTCACCTTCAAAACCCACCACTTCTTTGATTAGATTAGCGAGCTCTGCAATGGTTAAATCATTGCCGCTACCTAGGTTAAGTAAAGGCGGTAAGCCATCATTGCGATCTGCGGCTAATAGCGGTTTGAATTGTTTATCGTTTAAGTTCATCACAAATACACAAGCTTCAGCCATGTCGTCGCTGTATAAAAACTCACGTTTAGGTGTGCCTGTGCCCCAGATGGTGGCGGTATCTTGATTGCTTACTTTAGCCTCATGAAACTTGCGAATCATGGCCGGAATCACATGGCTGTTTTCTGGGTGATAGTTATCCCCTGGACCATATA
>Ga0209830_10000834_pt1 | contig 29385 bp, 26 predicted proteins | sample ArcticOcean_MG_C_12_FD_187439 | JGI IMG/M metagenome (GOLD analysis project Ga0209830, IMG submission 187439) | Marine microbial communities from western Arctic Ocean - ArcticOcean_MG_CB8_130 (SPAdes) (version 2) | ecosystem: Environmental > Aquatic > Marine > Oceanic | place: Arctic Ocean...
GGCGCGATGTGGCAGGCGTTAAGGATACCAATCTGTCTTCAATATTGGCTGGGGCGACCCCTTTGATCCACTGGCCCTCTGATGTTTCAATTTCTACTTTTTGAACTCCCACCTCTGCGCTCGTGAGCCACTGGTTGACCTCTTTTACGCTGACAGCCTCCCAATATTGCTGAACCTAACTTGGCAATCCAAATCCCATGCGGTCCAATGCGGCATAGCATAGCCAGTCGATTTGATCTTGATCTGAAACATCTAAATTCCTCAGAGGTCGGGGGAAAACGCGTCTGGAAAGATCATAGTATTTGTTAAAATTAATTCTGTGTGAAGTCGCCAATTCGCCAGTGTACCACATATAATCCAGTGCTAGCTTGTGTGGTGGGCGCGACCACATTTTCTTTGGCCCTGTTATCTTTGTATCAAAAGCATGCGTAGACAGTGGGCCGTCCCGGCCAATCCGATTTTTTATAAGCTCACGTTCATGCTGGTCGGGTAGGCCCTTAAACCATTTTGCATGATCTAATTGTTCTTTTTTTCTACGGAACTGTCGTTTCCAGAAAGGAAAAAATTCCATCGGAATAACCGATGCATCATGGGTGAAATGTTCAAAAACGGATCGATCATTTGCTAGCAAAATATCAAGCATTGGTTCACGATAATTCTGATTGCGGCTCCATAGAATATGGTGATGAGCACGGGATACAACTTGAATAGAGTCTAGTTGTACAAACCCAAGCTTTTTTATCATTCCTAATAAATCAAGCGTACCTTTAGGGGAAACAGAGAGCCCTTGAGACTCAAGCCATAGTTGGCGAGCTATTTTGTTCTCTATTCGTAAGGGTTTCATCAGATCGTCCTAACTTGCCGCTGCAATGATTTATTTGAACAGCAGTCAATACATTCAGTTGGGCCTACACTGCTACAGTCACCACTTTACTGCTTTTGCTATCAAGCATTCTACCTGGCAAAACACAGCAGAATTGCACCAATTAATGTGAACATTGTTGAAAGAACTTTCATTAGGTCAAGGCGTTCCTTGAGAAAGAAAACGCCAATTAATAAAGCAAAAATTATGCTTGTTTCTCTCAAGGCAGTCACGAGGGCAATTGGTGCTTGCGTGAAAGCCCATATAACAATTGCATAAGCAACAAACGAAGCTCCACCACCAAATAGAAAAACAAGCCGTCCCTTCGTCGCAATACCAATCAATGTGTTCGGTGATCTCAGCATTAGGTAAGCCGCCATGATGATGCCGTTTCCAATGGCAAGCCAACTTAAAAAGCCTAGTGAGTTTCCAGAAAGGCGAGCACCTAGACCGTCCACCAAGGAATAGGATGCAATGAAAACACCAGTCGTAAATGCCAATATCGCCGCATTGCCATTTCGCTTTCCATCTGCTCGGCGAACTAAGGCAAGACTTATTATTCCGCAACCAATGATTAAAATTGCAATGATTTCTATCAAGTCCAGTCTAAGACCAAGAATAGCAACCGAAAACAAGGCGACAAGCAATGGTGCCGATCCGCGCGCAATCGGATAAACCTGTGTGAGATCACCAGTTTGATACGATTTTAAAAGAAACACCTGATAGCCAACGTGAAGCAAAATCCCTCCGACCAAATAGGGAAGACTTTCAAAAGCCGGCATTGGAACAAATAACACAGCAATTAATGCAGGTGGCAGGTGTCCTAGGACGATGGCTCCCATAACCATGGTTTTATCTACTCCACTCTTGACCAAAGCGTTCCATGCCGCGTGCAATACGGCCGCTCCAATAACTGCAAAAAAGACTAACGTACTCATGTAGGTAACCTCAAAATTGATTGTTTAGATTTTAGGCATCTTTAGCTCTACCAAAATTCTTATTAGACCACTGCACATGACTGTTTTCTACTTATGTTATCAGGTATCGCAAATTTTTTATGAAAACTCTCCATTTTTCGGCATTAATTACGAAACACAATTTAAATTCTTTAGCCTTACTGCTCTACAGCCCGCTCATAGTCCGCAGCTGTCAAACCAACGCGAACACCCATCAGATTACGGGCACTACCTAAATCTATGCGCTCAATAATTGACGCCACTCGGAGAGAGCAGCGGCACGGGTTGGCTGGAAATTGGTGCGTGAATAGAGATGCACAGCCGAACAAAATTACACCAAAATGAATTTACAAGGCTAATACTAAAGGGCCGGGTTTCATGTAGCGAAATGGAGAGTGTTTTTTATTATATCATGCGTTAACGTCGCTCGTGCGATGTTAAGTAGCTTTGCCTGACAGTACCGCACAAAGCGTCATCGCAACTTTTCACCAAATAGCCATTACCGTTAGAATAGGCACGTAAACGCCCGCCAGCAGGTTTTCCCGGTGCCGTTTGACCTAGTATCCCCTTTCAGGGTTGACGATATTAGAGAGCGTTTTGCCGTCCCGATACCGCTTCAGGTTTTCCGAAAACATCTTGACTGCTTTTAAATCCCAACCGTCATAAACCGACGAACAATGCGGCGTGACGATCACGTTGTCGTACCCCCAAATAGGATGCTCAACGGGCAACGGTTCAGTCGGAAACACATCCAGCGCCGCGCCGCCAAGACGACCTGCGTCTAGGGCTGCAAGCAAATGCTGGGTATCGATAACCCCACCACGCGAAACGTCAATAATCACTGTGGTTTCCTTCATCGCCGCAAACGCCGCTGCCCCGACCAGTCCGCGCGTTGTATCAAGCAACGGCACACAGACAACAATGAAATCGGCGCGCGCCCAGAGGTCAGGCAACGCCTGCATGCCATATACTTCATCGACATTGGGTGTGGCTTTGGGGCGAGCGCGCACTCCGATGGTGGTCATGTCCAGCGCCTTGGCCCGCGCCGCCACTGCTTCGCCGGTCTTGCCCAAACCAAGGATCAATACGGTTTTCCCATCGATCGGTTCCACCTTACCCGATACCCACTCACGGCGTTGCTGGGCCGCATGGAACTGCGGAAACCCAAGCGAGAAATGCAGCATAGCCCCCAAGGCATATTGCGACATCATATCAGCCGCGACACCCGCCGCATTAGTCACAGTCAATTGTGCCGGGTCCCAAGGCGTCATATGATCTGTACCCGACCCACCAATCGACACCCATTTCACCGATGGGGCATTGATCAGCGCCTCCCTTGGAAAGCCGGATGATCCAGCAAACCGTACGGAATAGACAACCTCTGCCTGCGTCTCAAAAATCAGGTTCGGCAACGCATCATAACTGTCACATCCGTGAAATTCCAAATAGCCATGATCGTGCGATAGAACCTCTAGCGCGGCGTCGGGGTTATCGGCATGCAGGATCACAGTCGCAGATTTCATGGGATGGACCTTTCTGTACGCACTGTAACCCGTTCAATTTTACCTGTCACAGGGTGCCCGTTGATATTGAACGATAGTCGATCTGTAACCGATGTTAGAGCTAACTACCACGTTCAGTACGAAAACAAAAAGGCCTAAGGAACCAAAAAATTGTGTCAGGCTATAGGCTTTGGTACATACAGTGGGCTTGAGTTGCCTCCAAATTGACGACTCAAGCAACCCCTGTCATGTTCTGCAACCAGATTGGACGCCCAAATGATGAACCTTCCACATCTCACGTTTCTGCGCTCGTTCGAAGCTGCTGCGCGATATTTAAGCTTTACAAACGCGGCAGAGGAATTGAATTGCACGCAATCTGCCGTCAGCAATCACGTGCGTTCGCTCGAAGGTTTCATCGGGCGACCGTTGTTTGTGCGATACCCACGGTCCTTGTCGTTAACCGAAGTCGGGTCCGCATATTTGCCATCAGTGCGCCACGCACTTCGGGAAATTGATCTCGCGACCCAATCCTTGTTGTCTCAAACCCACAAACGCGAAGTTGTGGTGTCGTGCCCTTTCAGTTTGGCTGAAAATTGGCTGCCCGAGATTATTGGATCCTTCAAAGTCATGCATTCTGACATTGACCTGACGGTGCACGGTACTGTTTGGACCGATGTGGAGCAAAATGTGTCTGATATTTCCATCACCATTAATCATGTCGATGATGTGACCGCTGATATGGCGCGGCTGTGGGAAGACAAGCTTACGGTTGTCTGCGCCCCAGATTACACAATCGACGGTCAGGTGATTACCAGACTTGAACAACTATTTGACGCCGAGCTGATCCACGTCCTTGGGCGTCAAGAATTCTGGGAACTTATCGCGAAACAACTTGACCTACCAGACCTCAACCTAAAGGGCGGTTTGCGCACAAATGCGTCTAATCTTGCGTTGGAACTCGCGGCCAAAAAGCTTGGCTGTGTGGCGGTGCCTCGTTCGCTAGTGTTGCCCGATATCGAGCGCGGCATACTCGTCGAACCATTTGACCTGGATGTAGTTTCGCCTTGGTCCTATTTCATCAAAGACCTCAAAAAGAACACCGCGTCAGCCGTAAGTCTCTTTCATGATTGGCTGATGAAATCCGCTACGGATCAGGTGATTTAATATTATAAAGGCGCCGCAAACAGCTCCGTTATAGCTTTGGGCATTTTAGCAGCGCAAACGTAACCCTGCGGGGTCAAATGGTGGCTCAGACAGAATAACCGCTTTGTGCGGTTTCCCAAGGATGAAAACTTCAACACTATCTCCGGGTTGCGCCACGCGCGGATTGGATAACCCGAGCGCAAGCGATTTGCCGACAGAATAGCCATAGGCCCCTGATGTCACACGGCCAACAGGCTGTCCGTCCGGTGTGAAAATTGGCTCCCCTCCGGTCGCATCAGCATCTTCACTGATATCGATCTCAAACATTGAGAGCACTTCACGACAGGCGTTGTCTTTGACGGACAGATAGGCTTCTTTGTTCAGGAAATCCTTGTCCAGCTTGATCAACCCGTCCAAGCCAACCTCCTGTGGCCAATATTCCTGACTGTATTCGCGCCCCCATGAGCCATAGCCCTTTTCGATGCGAAGCGAACCAAGTGCACGCCCTCCAACCGGACCCCCACCGCATTCTTTTGCAGCCCTGATTAACACAGAATACAGCGCCTTCTGATCAGTTTCAGCACAGTGCAATTCCCACCCAAGATCACCGGTAAAGGACACGCGGATCGCCAAACATTCGATTCCGGCCACGTCGATAGTACGCGACCGCGTAAAGCGGAAGGTTTCATTTGACAGATCGGTATTGGTCAAACGTTTTAGAGCCTTGCGGGATTTAGGGCCTGCGATATTGAAACCGGCAATGCGGTCAGTGGCCACTTCGAACGTGGTGTCTTCTGGAAGGTCAACCATATTGAAAAACCGTTGATGATAGCGCTCGGCCATGCCAGACCCGATCATCATATAGGCATCTTCACCTGTTTTGGTGATAGTGAAATCCCCAGCCACTCCGCCGCGCACCGAAATCAATGGCGTCAGGCAAGATCGGTCAATCACGGTAGGAACCTTGTTGGCAACCAGCTTGTCGAGCCACGCATGGGCGTGCGGCCCTTTGATCACATAGTTCGCAAAGTTCGAGATATCAATCACGCCAACAGTTTCCCGCAGCATCATGGCCTCGCGACCCACAGGCTCCCACCAGTTTTGACGCGTAAAGCCCGCTGTCTCCTCAACGCCCTTTTCATCAGCAAACCACAACGGGTGCTCCCACCCGCAATTCAGGCCAAATACACCACCCATTTCTTTTTGCATTTCATATGCCTGGCGCATCCGAGCCGGCCGCCCCGCCGGGCGTTCTTCATTCGGGAAATGAATTTTAAAACGATGCACATAGGCATCCCTTACACGGGCTTTGGTGAATTTTTTATCGGCCCAATCACCAAAGCGTGCCAGATCCCATGCGAACATATCATATTCGGGTTCGCCATCAATCATCCACTGCGCTGCGAGCAAACCAATCCCACCAGATTGTGAAAATCCGGGAATTAATCCGCCGCAAAGGAAATAATTTTTAAGCTCTGGCACAGGCCCCCAAAGCGCTGAACTATCGGGTGACCAGATCATCGGGCCGTTGATCACGCGCTTAACACCAGCCGTCGCGGCCAATGAAACGCGCTCAGTTGCGCGGATCACATTCTCCATGATCCGGTCTAAATCGTCGGCGAACAATTCATGGGCAAAATCCAGCGGAGTGCCTTCTTCAGCCCAAAACTTCATATCTTTCTCATAGGCCCCGATCAAAAGACCGTTGCCTTCCTGACGGAAGTAATATTCGCCGTCACGGTCGGCAATTGACGGCAAGCGGCGCCCAAGGTTCGCGATTTCATCAATTGAATCCGTGACGAAATATTGGTGCTCCGTTGGTAGAAGTGGCAACATAATTCCTGCCAGCGCAGCCACCTCACGCCCCCAAAGGCCAGCAGCATTCACAACCCATTGAGTATGAATATCACCCTTTTCCGTGCGGACAATCCAACCGCCATCTGCCTGTTGTTCTGTCCCTATGACAGGGCAAAATCGTTCAATCTTGGCGCCCATCGCACGCGCGCCAGCCGCATACGCATGTGGAACGCCAGAAGGGTCCACATTGCCGCCATCGGGCTCAAACATGACACATCGCACATCGTCAAAATGCGCTAACGGGTGTAGCTCTTTGGCCTTTTCGCGGCTGACCTCGTAAAAGTTCAACCCATAAAACCGCGCCTTGGCTTCTTGGAGGCGCAACTGATGTTCGCGCTCTGCGGTTTGGGCCAGATACAGCGACCCCGGCTGAAATATGCCACAGCTTTGGCCGGTTTCTGTCTCTAGCTCTTTGTAAAGGTTCATCGTATAATGTTGAATGCGGGTGATATTGTTGTTGTCATGCAGCCCGTGAATATTGGCGGCCGCATGCCATGTTGACCCTGAAGTCAATTCGGCGCGCTCCAACAAGACCGAGTCTCTCCAACCGAGTTTCGCCAGATGGTAGAGAATCGAACAACCAGCGAGCCCTCCGCCAATCACAACGGCCTGTGCATGCGTTTTCATCTATTTTGTCTTTCTTTCAGCACGCCTCAGGCGGTAATCCTTTTAATCGCACCAAGAAATTGGCAAACTTCCTGAACGCTATTGTAGTTCCAAACAGTATAGTGGAAAGACCCTCACGACATGCGAAATAAAATGGGGCTTAGTGGCAGAATATTCTTTGCCAGTGCCTACACTTGTGTTCTAGACAGCGCGTGGGTTGCCTGCATCCTCGAATTTCAAAATGATCCAAAAGCGACTCAAATCACCGTTTCAAAGTCGGGTATCAGCTACCCGTAGTTTGACTTCTTTGTAACTATAATTCTTATCGTGTAGGGCTAAAACGCCGTAACACGATCTGCGCCATAGCTTCGGTAGGGTGCTGTCAGACAAATTTAAGCACCAAGCACAACATATACACTTAAACAACAGCCCTTAAACGCAAATCAGAACCTGAAAGAAAAATCATGGCACATCCCTACCCCGACAAACTCGACCCGATGGCCTTTACGGCCCTTCCACGTGATTTTGTGGGATATGGGCGCCATACGCCCGATCCCAAATGGCCGACAGGTAATCCCGTCGTCATCAACCTTGTCGTCAATTACGAAGAAGGAGCGGAATATTCGCTTCTCGACGGAGACAGCACTAACGATGCTTACGGGGAGTACAGCTATGAGGTTGGCCCAACGGTGCGTGATCTAAGTACAGAAACCCATATGGAATTCGGAAGCCGGGTCGGTGGCTGGCGGCTGGCGCGGCTATTGGATGACTATGGTATTCCCGCGACGATTGATGTCTGCGCACATGCGCTTGAGCGCAACCCCGAATATGCCGCTTGGATCCGGGAGCGGAACTACGATGTGATGGGGCATGGATGGCGCTGGACCGAAGATTCCAGACTAAGCCGCGACGAAGAACAAAAGCTGATGCGCCGTGGAATCGCGTCAATTGAGAAGATGACCGGTGAACGCATCAAGGGCTGGATCGTCCGATCCTTTCCCAGTGTGAACACAAGGTCACTTTTGGTGGAAGAAGGCGGGTTCCTTTACGATTCCGACGCCAGCAACGATGAATTACCCTATTTCGTCGAGCAAAGTGGCGAACCGTTCCTCGTGATCCCATATTCCAAAGTGTACAACGACGTGAAGTATCTGATCGCACCCACGTTTGCGACGCCGAATGACTTTTTCACAACATTAAAGCTTGCCGTTGACTATCTTGTCGACGAAGCCGAGCGCGGCCATGGCGGTCGGATGATGACTGTTGGCCTGCATGCGCGCTGGTCAGGTCAAGCAGCCAGAGCCTCTGCGGTTCGCGACTTTATCGAATACGTGCTGGCCAAGGATGGCGCCGATTTTATGCGGCGTGTGGATATTGCAGAGCACTGGATCAAGAATTTCCACCCCTCCAATAAATAGGTGGGGTATGCGGTATAATGCGACCCAACTTGAAAATCGGTTTGGTGGGCGCCGGATGGGCCGCCCGCCAGCATTGCAAATCCCTCAAGGTAATCGGTGGTGCCGATGTTGTCGCGGTTTTTGACGTAGATCCAGTAAGCAGGGATAGTCTGGCCGCAGAATTGCAAGCCGTTCCTGTGTGGACCCTAGACGATTTGTTGGTGGCGGATGTTGATGCGGTCATCGTATCCACGCCGTCAGGGACACATCACGAATCTGTTGTTCCGGCCCTTCAACGCAATAAGGCAGTATTTGTCGAAAAGCCAGTTTCGCGTGGAATTCTAGACGCATGGGAAATCGTCAAAGCGGCCGAAAGCTCCGAAACCATCTGTGCGGTTGGATATCAATGGCGCGCCTTGGACGATCTACTTTCCATCAACGAGAACCTGCAAGGTTCAGTGCCTGCTTCGATAGTAAGCCAAGGCGTCGGCATCACGCAGGCACGGTCGTGGTTTAATGATGACAAGCTGAGCGGCGGTCTGATTTTTGAGCGCGTCAGCCATCACATTGATCTGCAACGCATGATCGCGGGTGAAGTAGTATCCGTTTCGGCGGTCCGCGGCGGCGTCGCCCTTTCGGGCCGCGTCAATCCGGCCGACACTGAAAACGACATTTTGTCACTTATTCTCCGGTTCCAGTGCGGATCAATCGGCGTTATAGTTGTGGGCTGGGCACCCGAAGAATACCCACCCATGCAATTTCTAAATCTGCACACAACGCGAAGTTCTTTCGATCTTTTGTTAGATCCCGACTTCATATTGACCGACCGATCCGGAAAACTCGGCTCGCAGAAGGCGTCTGAACATCCATTCCAGCGGCAGATGCGAAGCTTCTTAGAGGCGACCCATACCCGCGATCAGTCGCCCGTTCATTGTTCGGCAAGGGATGCGGCTGGAACAGTGGCTGTTGCGTTGGCGGCTGCGGCGTCTTTGGATAATTCAGGTGAATACCAAACGGTTCCCCGCCATCCCGCTTAGTGCTGCATCTAAAATGCAAATCGCTTTAAACGGCAGTAGTGCCACCATCGACCAGGATATCAGTGCCAGTCATAAAGGCCGCGTCTGGCGACAGCAGAAATGCGACAGCTCCGGAGATTTCATTGGGAGTCGCAATTCTGTTCAAAAGATAGTTGGGGGCAAGCGCCGTTTCAGCGGCCTCCAGATCAGGCCATCTTTTTAGCAGGCGGTTGGTTTTGACCGCCCCTGGAGAAACACTGTTCGCGCGAACGCTGGCAGGCGCGTGGTCAGCTGCGATGGCCTTGGCCAAATGGATAAGCCCCGCTTTCGTGGCGCAATATGCTACTGATTGTGTCGTTGCCACATGCCCATAAGTAGACGCAATCAAAACGATCGAGCCGCCGCCTGTTTCTTCCATAAGGGGAATTGCGTGCTTGCAGACCAGAAATGCGCCCGTCAAACCGACATCTATCTCAAGACGCCACTGACCTTCAGGAAGGCTGACAACGGTGCCGTCTTCGGTCGCGATGGCCGCATTGTGTACGAATCCATCAAGCCTGCCGAAGGTTTTCTTGACGGTTTTCAGGGCCCGTTCAATTGAGCCTACGTTTGTTACGTCGCAATACAGGCCGATGGAATTTTTGCCCAAAGTGTTGGCAAGTGCCTTCACTGCGTTCTCGTTGATGTCAGTGCAAATAACGGTGGCACCTTCTGATTTGCATCGCTTGGCCACCGCTACTCCGATATCGCTTGCCGCACCGGTGACGAAAATCACATGGTGCGACAGGCGTTTCATATTTAAACCTTGCTCAAGATCAACTCTCAACCGCCATTTGATCAAAGAAGATATACTTGGTCGGATGCATCTCAAAGCCTTTAACACGCTTGTTGTACGCAGTGGCTACCTGCATGAAGAATGGCTGTGTTATGGGGCCAGACTCTCGCATGATCGCCATCAGCTTACCAGTAATCTCAGTGCGCTTCACTGGATCAATAGTACCGTTGACCTCTGTCAGAAGATCATCAAATTCGGCGTTCGAGAATGAGGATTCATTCCATGGCGCGCCGGTTCTATAGGCAAGGGCCAACACCATAGGCGCAAGTGGGCGATGCCCCCAACCTGTCAGGCTGAACGGGAAGTCGGTCCATTGATCCCAGAATACCGAGGATGGCATGGTCTGAATCTTCGCGCGGATGCCAGCTTTTGCCCAGTCCTCAACCATGACCTGTGCCACATTCAATTCCCATGCGGGTTGGGTCTTGACTGAAAACTCAAGATCGATGCCGTCGGGATAACCTGCTTCGGCTAGAATTGCGCGCGCCCCTTCGATATCCTGTGGATATGGACCGAGATCCTTCCACTCCGGATGGATCGAAGAAACATGGGTATGGTCAGCGACCGTGGCCCTACCACGCAGGGCAGTTTCGACAACATTTGTGCCGTTGGTTGCTGCACGAATGGCTTTCATTACCAAAGGATTGTCATATGGTGGTTGGTCCATCTTGCCACGTGCAACAGCCGTCAAGGCCGTGGTCTTACGATAGATCACGACATCCTTTGCGGCTTCAAACATTGGCGCCTGATTTTCAGAAAGCTCATAAATGCCGTCGATTTGGTCTGTTAAGAGCGCGCCGGATGCGGCATTGGAATCCTCACCAAAGTCGATCAGTTCAATTCGATCCAAATGGGCGCCCGGCATGAAGTAATCATTGTTGACGCGTTCAAGGATAGCGCGTTCGCCGATGGCATGTTCAACCAATCTATAACCGCCAGTACCGTTGGAGCCGACACCAAACTTGCCATCCTCTTCAGGGTCGAGCATGTAGAACGGGAAGTGGAACAGATGTTCAGGGATCGCGACTTGCGGCACCTGAATGTTAAGCTTAAACGTCAGCGTGTCGACCATTTCTACAGCATTTGCGTCCCACAGTTCTGATCGAAGGACCGGATTGCCTTCCGAGTCATTCTCGCCAGTTGGCACTTTTTTCAGCATGTAATCGCCCATCAACCCAACAATCGACGAACCCGTTTCCGGTGCAAGCGCATGTTTGATGTTCCAAATTGCGTCTTCTGCCGTAAAGGCCCGACCGTTGTGCCATTTGACACCACCACGGACTTTAAACGTCCAGATTCTCAGGTCGTCGGTCACTTCCCAGCCCTCCAGCAGCCAAGGCCGTGTGATGTTGTCCTGTCCAGTGCGAACCAAGTAGTCGCAAACTGGACGGACGGCGGTGCCGCCTTCATCGAAGCTAATCGCGTGCGGGTTCGAGATGTCCAAGACACGCATCCCCATTCGCAATGTTCCACCCGCGGGCAAACTTTGGGCATACACAGGGGTGGGTGCAGTCAATCCAGCGATTGAGAACGCTGTGGTAGTGGACAATCCAAGCAGGGTCGAATCCCGCAAAAATTCGCGTCGTGAAAGCTTACCTTCGCTATACCAATCGGCCAGTTTCTGGATATTCTTATTCTTATTCTTCTCCATTCGATCGTCTCCCTGTTTTTACTGAGTATGCCTGATTTTGGCAGATTTTCGTCTAAATTCTACATTCTCCAAGCAACAGTCACCGGCCATCTGGCCTCACCTATGCTTACCGACGCCTTGGCGCAGATCGAGTTATGGCCTTTTAGCCCGCCCCAATAACCTTCACAGTTACAAAGAAGCTGAACTACGGGTAGCCGATATCCGACTCTGAAATGATGAATTGAGTCGCTTTGAGTTCATTTACAGGCTCGAGGACTCGCGCAGCCCATCGGCCAGAAAGTTAAGCCCGAGCACCAGAGAAGATATCGCAAGACAGGGGGAAACGATCATATACGGAGCAAAAAGTGCCATTGAACGCGTTTCGTTAATCATCCCGCCCCAATCCGGTTGGGGTGGCGGCAGGCCCAGTCCTAGAAAACCCAAAACTCCGATTGTGATTGTGGTATATCCCAGCCTCAGACACGCATCGACCACTAGAAGTGAATTGGTATTGGGAAGGATTTCCACGAACATAATGAACATTGCGCTCTCCCCCCTCGTTTGGGCTGAGGTAACATATTCCCGATTTCTAAGGTCGAACACTACGGCTCGAACGATCCGCATGATTCCCGGCGCACTGGCAAAGGTCACGGCTAGAACGATGTTTATCCCCGAAGATCCGAACGTTGAAATTATTACAACGTAAAGGACAAGGATAGGAAAAGACAGGATCACATTGGCGATACTGGACAGCACGTCATCAACCCAGCCGCGGAAATAACCAGCGACCAACCCTGCCGAAACGCCGACAATATAGGCCGAGCTGGTCGCGATCGTCGCATAAAAAAGCACACGACGCCCACCCCAGATAATACGCGAGAGCACGTCCCGACCAAGATGGTCTGTGCCGAGTAGGAAAAACATTCCATTCGCAGTTGTCGTTCCAGGTGGTTGGAATGCTGCAATCTGAGCGGTTGGGGAATATGGAGCAATCAGCGGTGCAAAGATCGAAGTTATGATCCAAAACAGACAAATGGACGCACCGATAACCCCTACTGGACTGTAAAGGAGTGCGGGCATTCTGATGCGCCGTGGCGCTGCTTGGCTATCCACTTCAACATTTGCAGGCGCGACTGGTTCTTGAGGTATGCTGCTCATGTGACTCGAACCCTTGGGTTGAGGAAACCATAGCCGACGTCGGCTATGGTCTGGGTCATTACGGCCACGACAACTGACACCATCGTGCACGCCTGTAAAAGATAGATATCCTGCGTTAACGATGCTTCAAGAAGCAGCGCGCCAAAACCCTTATAGGCAAAGAAGTATTCCACCACGATAACGCCAGATAGCAGCCAGTTGATCTGCAAAATGATGACCGTGAAAGGCGCTATCAGGGCATTTCTGATCGCATGTTTGAAAACTACGCGGTGAAACGGCATCCCCTTAAGGGTGGCGGTACGCACATAATTGCTGTCCATAACGTCGGCCATTGAAGCTCGCATCATTCTAGCGACATACCCAAACCCGAACATTATGAGAACGAGGGCCGGCAGCGCCAACTGCATCGGGTCGAACCCGGATTGCATCGCGCTAGTGGCAGAAAACCAACCAAGTTTGAAGACAAATATATAGGTTATCAGAACTGCGCTGGCAAATTCTGGGATCGAAGTTGTAAAAACGGCCACCAGCGAAATCGCACGGTCAACACCGCCACCTTCACGCATTCCGGCAATTACACCAGCAATTATTGACAACGGGAGCATAACGCAAAAAACCAGTGCCGCTAGAATTGCGGTACTCGCCAGCCGTGGTAAAAGCACGTCAATGACTGGCGCGCGGTATCTGATCGATTCACCAAAATCACCAGTCAACATGTTTCCAAGCCAACTGAAATACCGAACGAACGGATGTAGATTGTAACCGTTTACGTCCAGCCAGATGTTGCGTTGTTCGATTGTCGAATACGGACCAAGAACTTTTACGACAACCGAGTCACCATTGATCTCTAACAACAGGAACGTAAGGGCTGACACAACCAGCATTATGCTCATCATCAGGAGCAGTCGTCGAACCACAAATCGAACCATTTGGCCTGCCTTCCAGCATTCTGGGGGCGCATCTAGCCCAATTAATTACCTGTTTACAATCAAGCTATTCTAAAAGCGTACCCACATAACAATTGCTTGCGCATTAGTGTCAAAACCTACGATCAAAGTTGAAACAAGGATATTGGCCAGCCACCTTCTTGGGCTAGCCTAAATCCGACTCAAAACCAGCGTTATCTGTCGCAATTGAGAGCGTGCAGAAGATACAACACCATAACATTTCCTGATTTACATCACAAAAATAACGGAGACTTCCACTTGATATATGATCTAGTTATCACGGATGGTCTGATTATAAATGGTGAGACCGAATTTCAAGGGGATATAGCGATTTCTGGCGAAAAAATCGTCGCCATAGGTACTGACTTGACGGGAAAAACTAGTATCGATGCAACAGGCAAGTTTGTTTTGCCCGGCGCGATCGATAGCCATGTTCACATGCAAACCGAACGCAAGGACTTTTGCTACGACGATGATTTTCGGACCGGCTCCGTGGCTGCGGCCTTTGGTGGGGTAACGACGATCATCGATCAAGTGCAAGCAGAACACGGTTTAACGTTAGACGCGGAGTTGTCAACACGAATGGCCCTCGCCGCGGGCAACAGTTGCGTGGATTTTGCCTTTCACATGAACATCCGAGAGCCGTTAGAAGAACGATTGAAAGAGATCCCAAAGATTGTCGATCGCGGGATCACTAGCTTCAAATGGTTCATGTCCATTCCAGGTTGGCGGGTGCCCGATGAATTCCTGCTGCGCGGCATGTTTGAAGTGTCGGCACTTGGTGGCATCACGGTCATTCATGCGGAAAACCAAGGTGTCATCCTCGAAATGAGGCGTCGGGCAGCAGCCAGAAATGCCCGAGACATAGTTAATTTCAACCGAAACTATCCGGCCGCCGCTGAAGCTTCTGCGATCTCTCTGGCATTGTCGATGGCTGAAATAACCGACGGCCGAGCCCTGATTTTCCATAACACTTGTTCAGAGGGCGTTGCAGCAATTCGCGCCGCGAAAGAACGTGGCGTGCAAGCCCATGGCGAGGCTTGTCTGGCGTGGCTCACGCATACCGACGATATATATAAGGGAGATCAAGTAAAGGCACTGCCGTTTCTTCTGACGCCACCGATACGCGACGCCGAACACCAATCGGCGCTTTGGCGTGCTTTAGAATTGGGCGATCTCGATATAATCTCGACCGACCATGCCGCAATGCGGATGGTTCCTGAGGAAAAAGCGCGTGAAGTTGCAGCCTATTTTGGCCATGACGTCATCGCCCCCCCTGTCGACGATACCACCCCCTTTGACGCCGATGGAAACCGTCTGATGCCAGTTTTGCCACCAGGAAATGTAGAAACAAGATTTCCACTGATTTATTCCGAAGGTGTTCTGAAGGGCCGTCTAAGTCGAGCGCGATGGGTCGAAACATGCTGTGCCGCGCCCGCCAAACTATTTGACCTGAAAACCAAAGGGCAACTTGCGCCCGGTTTTGATGCCGACATAGTAATCTTCGATCCGAAGGCAAGACACAGCTATAGCGTTAACAACCTCCATTCGAACACTGATTATTCGGTGTGGGAAGATTGGAAGGTTCAGGGCAAGGTCGATAAAACCTTCAGCAGAGGAAAACTGATTGTGGACGGCGACGCCTTCCTTGGAAGCGCCGAGCACGGGCAATATCTGAAACGAACGGTTTAGAAAAGTGTCTGAGCAGCCAGTCCTCGAAATCAGTGACCTATCGATTAGCTTTATGACGCGGGCGGCCGAAATTCCGGCCGTGACGGGGTTTAACTGCAAAGTAATGCCGGGGGAAGTAGTCGGGCTCGTTGGCGAATCGGGATGTGGTAAATCAACAATCGCGCTGGCGATTATGCGGTATCTAGGGCCGAGCGGCAAAATAGTCAGCGGCAAAATACGCTTCATGGGCGAAGACTTGGTGAAAATGTCACCAAAGCAGCTTCAGCACATTCGCGGCTCACAAATATCCATGGTCTATCAGGAACCAAGCTCATCGCTTAATCCATCCATGATGATCGGCGAGCAACTTTGTGAGGTTCCGATGATCCACCGGAACATGAACCGTAAGGAAGCGGCGGCGCTCTCTATCGAAATGCTTGAGGCGGTTCGGCTTCCAGACCCCGAACGATTAATGCGTGCCTATCCGCATCAGCTTTCAGGTGGTCAGGTTCAGCGTATCGTTATTGCAATAGCGCTTTTGTCCAAACCAAAACTATTGCTGATGGATGAACCGACGACATCGCTCGATGTCACCGTCGAGGCCGGCATTATGGCGCTTGTCAAAGATCTCTGCACACGCTTTGGCGTAGCGATACTCTTCATTAGTCACAATTTAGGTCTGGTTCGCACAACTTGCGACCGAACCACTGTGATGTATTCGGGCGAAGCCGTTCAAAGCGCCAAAACATCCATACTATTTCATAAACCGCATCATCCCTACACGCAGGCTTTGCTTCGGTCCCTGCCGGTTCCGGATGCCAATAAAACAGTTGGTAGGCTTTGTGCGATTCAGGGTCAGCCACCGCTGCCCTTTCAGCGGCCAAAGGGATGTAATTTTGGCCCGCGTTGCGACCATTTCAAAACAGGCGTCTGCGATGCCAGCTCCGTTTCCATGTTAAATGTTGATAGTCAAGACGATCACCAGTCACGCTGTGTACGGTTGACCGAGATCGACTGGGAAGCCAAACCTGAGAGCCAGCCCGCCGCAGCACGGTTAGATCCAGGCAAGACGTTAATCGCTGTTAATGATCTGAAGAAATACTATTCCCGCTCAAGCGGCGTATTTGCCAAAATTGGAAAGACGGTAAAGGCAAACAAGTCGATCAGTTTTCAGGCAAAAGTAGGCGAAACGGTTGCCATTGTAGGTGAATCCGGTTGTGGAAAATCGACTCTGGCGAAGGTATTAGTCGGGTTAGAAACCGCGAATGGCGGGTCTGTGGTTTTCAAAGGTGAAGAGATCAGCCAGCAGGACGTTAAGGATCGTAACCCCGATTCAGTCCGCAATATGCAAATGATATTTCAGAACCCGTTTGATACCTTGAACCCTAAACGCACGGTTGGACGTCAGGTGCATCGGGTCTTCAAAAAGTTTGGGATAGGCCGGAACCGTAAGGAACGACTCGAAAAAATGCGTGAGGTTTTTGACGCAGTGAAGTTGTCGCATGATTATGCCGACCGACTGCCACGTCAGCTTTCGGGTGGTCAAAAGCAAAGAGTCGCAATTGCCCGCGCTTTTGCCGGTGAACCCGAGATTGTCATCGCAGATGAACCAGTTTCAGCACTCGACGCATCCGTTCAGGCCGCGGTAGTTGACCTGCTGATGAACATTCAAACTAAAAACCAGACGACCATGATATTTATCAGCCATGACCTCGGTCTTGTTCGGTTTCTGGCCGACTGGATCGTAGTTATGTATCTGGGCCACGTCGTTGAACAGGGACGTACCGAAGATGTATTCTCTCCGCCTTACCACCCCTATACCGAAGCCCTGCTTTCGGCCGTTCCTATTGCTGATACCCGCGTGCAACAAAAGCATATCGTTCTAGAGGGTGAAATCCCATCAGCCGAAGCGCCACCACCAGGCTGTCCATTCCAGACTAGATGCCATCGGAAAGTTGCGGCGCATGAGGCCGCAGGCCGCAACATTTGTGAAACGGGAATGCCACCGCTGGTCATGCTGAACGGCGGTCACACTGTTATGTGTCATCTACCGCAGTCAATTCTTGATGCAATGGAACCCGTTATCGATCTGGGATGACCCCCGCGTTCAAGAAACTTTGCGAATGGACAAAGTGCTGTTAGGGTACATTCCAAATGCGACTTAAGTTGTCGCATTAAGGTTAATAGCGGAAATCAACATGCAACTTCAAAACGACACACTTGCCCCTACCAAGATCTGCTTTGGAATATTCCTGACCGATAAGTACCCATTACTTCCCCTTTCAATAATGACCGATACCCTCAGGATCGCCAACACCCTTGAGGAGAAAAGAAATTTCTCTTACGTATTGATCTCGGCTGATGGACAGTCGACATCCTCGAGCTGTGAATTTCCCGCGCCTATCGAAGCGGGGATCAATAATTGCCCAGTACTTGATGTGGTACTGGTCTGCACTGGCCAGGGTGGCACCAAAACTACCAATCAGGGCGTCCTAAATTGGCTTCGCAAGTTAAGCCGATCAGGCGTAACCATCGGTGGCGTCAGCAGTGGTGCTTTTATATTGGCAGAATCAGGTTTATTGGATGGCCGCGAGTGCGCCGTGCATTGGGCAAGCTTCCAATCTCTTAGCGAACGATTCCGCAAAGTTGATGTTACAGGTAATATTTTTTGTATTGATGGCAATATGATAACCTGTGCTGGTGGCGTTTCAACGCTGGATTTAATGTTGCATCTGATCGGCCAATTTAGATCAGTTTTATTTGCTAGACAAGTTGCCGACACTCTGTGTTACCCCACAATTAGGGGGTCACATGCGCCCGCGCGGGTAAACTTGCAGGCGCGTACAGGTGTTGCGAACCAGTTGATTTTACGCTCAATTGAACTAATGGAAAGCAATCTGGAAGATCCTGTTCAAATCGGCGATATTAGCGTCCACCTCGGAACCAGCACCCGCCATCTAGAGCGTCTTTTTATGCGATATTTCCAAATGTCACCGTCGCAATATTACATGCGCCTAAGGCTGGATGAGGCAAAGGGTTTACTCACACAAACTGATGTTTCCATAATCGAGGTCGCTTTGCGATCAGGCTTCAAGAACGCCTCTCACTTCACGCGGCGTTACCGGAAAATGTATCAGATGCTTCCCAGCGAACAACGCAAGTTGTAAGGCCAAGCACTCAATGTCGGATTGGGGCGTACTTTACGCGGATAGCGGACATCTAGGGCCTCTAGCTGCGCCTATTGTAAGAGCATTATAAATTTTAGATCAAACTTGGGATGGTTGTCGATGAACAGACTTGAGGGAAAAGTTGCAATAGTGACCGGAGCGGCCTCTGGAATTGGACGCGCCATTTCGATCCTATTTGCCAACGAAGGCGCAAAAGTTGTCGTGGCCGACATAATCGACGATCCCAAAGAGGGTGGCCTCCCAACCGAGCGCGTCATAACCGAGGCAGGCGGCAAGGCCATCAAGATACACTGTGACATCTCGAAATGGGAAAATGTCGACGCCATGATTTCGCAGACAGTAGAAAAATGGGGTTCGCTCGACGTCATAGTCAACAACGCAGCCCACTGGACAACAACACGCCTGACCGAAACGACGCCTGAACAATGGCGCGAGGTGCAGGCCGTAAATTCTGACGGCTATTTCTATTGCTGCAAACGGGCCGTACAACAGATGCTGAAACAGCCTGTCCGCGCCGATGCACGGGGGCGGATCGTCAACATCACATCACAACACGGAATGATTGGGGCGCCTAACGACATTGCCTATGGGGTTGGCAAGGCTGCCAGTGTCTACATAACGCGCCAGATAGCCACAGATTACGGGCGTGATCATATCATTTGCAATGCAGTCGCACCGGGTAGAATCTTGACCGGCAAGCCCGGAGTTTCCAAAGACAAAAAAGGTCTAGAAGACGCCCGTCAACGGACCCCTTATCCACGGCTAGGTCGAAGCGAGGATGTCGCCAACGCAGCCCTTTTCCTTGCCAGCGACGAATGTAGTTTCATTTCCGGTGTCAACTTGATGGTCGATGGCGGTTGGTCCGCCAGCTAAAGATCCATTCATGACAATTCAGCAAGGAAAAATACTATGACATTATTGATAACCGGCGGCGGTGGTTTCGTGATGAGCAATCTGGCCCGAAAATGGCTGGACTCGCAACCCGATGGAAGTGTGGTTGTTTTGGACTCCGGGCCAATGGACGATGCGTTAGAACGGTTTTTTGAACCCGTACTTGACCGTTTAAAATATGTGCAAGGCAGCGTCCTTGACACTGAACTTCTGGATAAGATCGCGCAGGACCACAAGATCACGCGCATTGTCCACGGCGCAACAGTCACCCTTTTCGCCCCTGAATCGAGCGCCGGTATACCTATCAAAAACCCCGAGACGGAATCACCAGATAGAGTTCTTGAGGTTAATTTCATGGGCACCGTACGGATGCTTGAATTGGCACGGAAAATCGACAGCCTGAAGTGTTTCATTAACTTGAGTTCGGGCGGCGTTTACAACGACGATGGCCCCGAACCAGCGGGACCAATGCCCGAAAACGGCTGGGTTGATCCGCCAGAATTTTATGGAATATCAAAATATGCTGGCGAAATGGTGGCGAAACGATACCGCAAGCTTTTTGGGATTAATGCCGCATCCTGTCGATTGTCAGGCGTATATGGCCCGATGGATCGGTGGCGGCCAAGCCGCGCCTATCATTGTCCACCCTACGTCGTCGTGCATCGTGCACTTGAGGGGAGAACAATCGGGATCAATGCCCTTGAGGCCGTTGGTGATCATATCCACGCCGGCGACGTAGCCACTGGAATCATCGCTTTGATGCTAACGGGTAAACCCTTCAAGCATAACGCCTACAACATCGCCTTAGGCAGGGCTGTGACACTTGAAGAGCTGGTCAAAACGGTGGAGGAAATTATCCCCGGCACACAATGGGAAATTAAACCCGAAACAGAGTGCGATGTGGTGATGAACCCAGATCACAAGCACGGTCGGTGGGGCGCATATGACATAAGCCGTATCCAGCAGGAAACTGGCTGGCAGCCAATGACGCTGGTTGATGCGTTGTCCGATTATGCAGATTTCGTAAAAGAGTTTGGCGTAACACCTTAGCAGATGGGACGGTTTTATGAAAAAATGATCTAACAGGCATTTTTCAAGCTCGCAAACATGCAGATGAGCACCCCAAGCGGTGCTCACCGGTTTGGTGGCTGCGCCATTGTGCGCAAAGCATCAATTCCGGGCAATGGAATACGAGAATGTAATACTCGAGGATATCTTCCAACATTATCGGCACGGCAACGCGCTGACCAACAATTTTAATCCCAAATGGGGCTATTGAACCGGAGAGTGCTATGAGCGAAAAACGGCGTGGCGGCGGACGCAAATCAAAGATGGCCAGAGGTGGTGGTGGAATTCCACAGTTGCCTTGGCGCTCGGTAGAAAACCCTTATCCAAGCATCAACCTTGCGAATGAGGAGGAAATTGAGGCGATACACCGCACGTCAATGCGCATCCTCTCAGAGCTCGGAATCCGTGTTATGGGCAACCGCGTTATGGAGCTGTTCGAAGCCACAGGTGCGATTGTCGATCGTGCCCAAAAAACCATCCGCCTCGACGAAAGCATTGTGGATGCAGCCCTAAAAACTGCGCCGTCAAATTTTACGCTGACGTCGCGCAACGTCGAAAAGCGGCTTACAATCGGTGGCCGGAATGTGGCCTTCAGCCTTACCGCCGGTTCGCCCAACGTCCATGACTGCATCAATGGTCGGCGTGCGGGCAACATGAAGGACTACGAGAACTTCATTCGCCTGGCACACCACTTCAATGCGATCCACCTCATTGGAAATCAGGTCACAGCACCCCAAGAGCTGCCCGCAAACAACCGTCATCTTGATACCTACCGCGCTAACCTGATGCTATCAGACCTCACGTTCCATTGCACCGCTATCGGGCGTGGTCGGGCTATGGATGGCATCAACATGATGGCGATCGCCCGCGGGATCAGTCCCGTAGAGATGGCGAAGGACCCCGGTGTCATCACCATTATTTCGGTCAACTCGCCCCGCCTTTTCGACGACGCTATGGGCGAAGGACTAATCGCGATGGCCGAGCATGGGCAGCCAGTTGTGATCACACCTTTCACGCTGATGGGCGCGATGACACCCGTGACGCTAGCGGCCGCTTTAGCCCAACAAAATGCCGAGGCACTGTTCGGCATAGTCCTCACACAGCTCATCAACCCCGGGACACCCGTGATGTATGGTGCTTTCACCTCAAACGTTGACATGCGCTCGGGCGCGCCTGCCTTCGGAACACCAGAAAACACTAAGGCAAACCTCGTCTCGGGGCAGCTCGCACGGCGCTATTGCCTGCCCTACAGGACCTCGAACACTAATGCCTCGAACGCGGTTGATCTACAGGCAACCTACGAGACAACAATGGCCACTTGGGGCGCGGTCATGGGGGGCGGTAACATGGTTTATCATGCTGCCGGCTGGCTAGAAGGTGGACTGACGGCGTCTTACGAAAAACTGATCCTCGATGTTGAGATACTTCAGAACATGATGGAGGTTCTGCGACCAATCGACTTCTCCGAAGACGAGCTGGGCTTCGATGCGATAGCTTCAGTCCCGACAGGCGGCCATTTCTTTGGGGCCGAGCACACGATGGCTCGCTATGAAAATGCTTTTTATCGCCCAATGCTATCAGACTGGACCAATTATGGAGGCTGGGAGGCCGCCGGATCCAAAGATGCCCTCACACGCGCCACCGACATCTGGCAACGGGCCCTGCACCACTATGAGGAACCGACGATGGATCCTGCAATCCAGGAAGAACTGGACACCTACGTCGCCCACCGCAAAGAGGACATCGGAACCGACGAGCCATAAAACGACTCGAGAGCAAGTTACACTGTAAATAATCTTTTGAAAGGTGGTGTCAAAATAATAAAACACGCTTTAGATTGCTGGCGCAGCCTAAATCTATGCGCTCAATAGTTGGCGCTACTCGGCGAGAGCAGCGGCTGAGGTGAACCGTTCTATTGAAAACGTAGGTGCTCGTCGCCTTTATACTGTGATTGAACGGGTGTTTGACGAGTTGTCCTTTGTTACACCCGATCAACCGGGGATCGAAATCATGATTGACAAGGCCTATTTAAACAAGCACCTCGACGCGTTGCTGCAATTCAGCGATCTGTCGCGCTACGTGTTTTAGCCCCTTGCCAGCAATGACGTTTCGTCTGACAATAGTTGCATGTTCAGATTTATAATCCGAAACAGCCGCTGGCTGGCTGCTGGCGCGTTGCTCACCCTAATGTCAAGCTTTGGTCAGACATATTTTATATCTATATTTGCGGATGAAATCAGGGCTACTTTCAACCTATCCCATGGGGATTGGGGGGCCATTTATGGCTTTGGGACCTTCGCATCTGCCATCGCCATGGTTTGGGCTGGTGGGTTGACTGACATTATGCGTGTGAGGCGACTTGGGCCGGTTGTATTAGCAGCACTCGCCTCTTCTTGCCTTTTTATGGCATTCAACCCCTGGGTGGCTCTCCTGCCTGTTGTTATCTTTTGTTTGCGACTTACGGGACAAGGCATGTCCACTCATATTGCCGCTGTAGGCATGTCACGTTGGTTTGCGGAAAACCGCGGAAAGGCGCTCTCTGTAGCAAACCTTGGATTTTCAGTTGGGGAGGCTACCTACCCAGTTTTAATTGTAGCCCTAATGTTTTTTTTCACCTGGCAGGGCATTTGGGTTTTGGCTGCTTTTGTAGCTACTTTATCAATTCCTGCCCTTCTGTGGCTCTTAAGAGAGGAGCGTAGCCCCCAGTCCATGTCCAAAGAAGGGCAGTCTGTCGGAATGGGCGGCCGGCATTGGACGCGAAACCAGACTTTAGTTCACCCGCTATTTTGGTTTATGATGCCAGCATTAATGGGGCAGTCCGCCTTTAGTACTGTCTTCTTTTTTTTTCAGGTACACTTTGCAGAAATTAAGGGTTGGGATCATTTTCAGTTGGTGGCCATGTTTCCAGTTTATACCGGTGTGGCCTTTGGATCTATGATTTTATCAGGTATTTTAATCGATAAAATTGGAACTGCCCGTTTGATTCCTTATTTTCAGCTACCAACGATCTGTGCCTTTATGCTATTTGCGTATAGTCAATCACTCCTCACAGCGTTGGTTGCGTTCGCCTTTTTGGGCCTTTCGTCTGGAGCGAACGCCACCTTACCCAACGCTTTTTGGGCTGAGCATTTTGGCACCAAACATCTTGGCTCAATAAAGGCAGCTGTGGCCGCAGCTATGGTGCTCGGCTCTGCAATTGGGCCCCCAATCACAGGAATATTGCTCGACTTTAATCTCTCGCTTGAGATTCAGTACATTGCTATCGCTGGTTTTTTGGGATTTTCATCTACAATGATGTGGGTGGGCGTATTGCGCGCGCAAAGGTCACGGCAAGCCTAACGCTTACGACGCAAATAAAGGTGCACCGCGACACACCCATTTCAGCATTGGCAACCTAACATCTAATAGATACGCCTATTCGGACTGGACTTCTGTTTTACCGTAAGCCTGTGTGTTGATGTGCCCGAAGCTGTTCGGGCTTTGCTCACTGAGCCAAGCCATACGGAGAAAGAGCTGAAACAGCGGACCGGGTGTTGTCAAACAAATGAAAACTCGCATCCGATTGCTATCACAGCTAAATCTATGCGCTCAATAATTGACGCCACTCAGCGAAAGCAGCGGTACGGTTTAGCTTGATACGGCTGATTTTTACAATTTTATAATTTTTTCGGTTGCTATAAACGGAACACATATAGGCTAGGGGTGGGGGGCCACCCCCCTCGGTCCCTACCCCCCCCATGGGTTAGAAACCACCTTAAGACTAAACCTCAGTAACCACATTTATCTTTGATGGGCAGGTAGATGGGTACAAAAATGTATTAGCCTTAACCCATTGATTTTAAAAGGTTAATGGCGGAGGAGCAAGGATTCGAACCCTGGGAGGACTTTCACCCCTGTCGGTTTTCAAGACCGAACCCTGGCGCTCCATAGGTAGTCATAGCCCTTAAAATCAATGGTATTCTCTCATTTCAAGCGTCATATCCGCCATGTTTAGGCACCAATTATATTTAAAAGGTTGTCACAGGGGTTGTCACGAACGTCACGAAGCGAAGCTTCAAAGTGCTATTTCCATGTAATGGAAACGGGAATAATTTGTGTCGGTATCATTTTCTTGCACCCGCAAGCGCTGTAACGAGCGTTTTGTCTGACAGTACCTTCAATCATCCTTACCAGACAATGCCCACTCCCAGTATAACTCACGCGCTTTTTTTGTGACAGGCCCAACCTGATATTGGCAATCGTCGAAAGCAGTGACTGCTGTTACTTTATTCATGTTACCAGACATAAAGACCTCATCCGCAGATTCAAAGTCAGTATATGTAAGCACTGCTTCATGGACTTTTATACCTGCACCGCTCAAATTCAAAATGTGTCTTGATCGGGTAATGCCGGCGAGAAACGTCCCATTTGCGATTGGCGTAAATACTTCTCCATTTTTTACCATGAAGATATTTGCAGTAGCTGTTTCTGCTACATTGCCCATGGCATCGGTCACCAGTGCGTTATTGAACCCTTTTGATCGCGCTTCTACAAGCATTCGGGCATTATTTGGATACAGGCAGCCGGCCTTAGCATTCACAACCGCGTCTTCCAACACGGGGCGCCTGAACTTGGTCTTGGTCAAGCGCGCTGAAGCATTCGTCGGTGCTAACGGGATTTGTTCAAGGCATATTGAGAAACCAATAGTTTCTCGATTTGGCACTATTGCGGTTAGATCTCCATCTATCGCCCAATACATTGGGCGAATGTAAACTGCTGCGTCAGCTTCATAGTAGTCCAATCCATCCCAAATGATTTCTACCATTTTCTTTGGTTCGATGCTGGGGATCATCATCAAAGCTTCCGCCGATCTGTTAACCCTCTGACAATGTGCTAACAGATCGGGCGCGACCCCATTAAAGTATCTTGCACCATCAAAAACATTTGAACCAAGCCAAGCCCCGTGATCGGCAGCATTAATAATTGCTACATTTCCCTTGTGCCATGTTCCATTAAAGTAAGTTAGAATATTGTCACCGGTCGCCATAACGCGTACCCTCCCTAACATTTTGTTTTAAATTCGCAGGCATAGCCTAACTGATCATGAGTACGCATCAAGGAAATCTTATAAGTATTGTTCCAGATCTAGGGTTTGACTACTCTTCTAGCTTCAGCCAAAAATTGCAATGCGTAGCACCTTTCATAATTGTCTGATTACGTTTAAATTTAATCGCTGCGTTATATCCTTTGCAGAAATCTGCGTCACGCCTGCAACTAAGCAAATGCCCAATATTTCTCAGACCCATTTCTTCATACATTTCCGCATATCAGCAACGCTTAACATCAAAGTCCATCTTAGAAAGATTTTGCTCTAATACCTCTATTTCCAACGCTTCTTCTTTTGTCCAGTTTGGCAATATCTTCGCAAAATCATTTAAATCAACTGGACGCCCTAAAGTATCCCTCATTGAGGTCCCGTGATCTATGGCCGAATTAGAGCATGCTTTTCCAATAATTTCCTCCACAGTTTTTCTTCAAATTTATCAGTGATTTCATCAAAGACATTTTTCAAAATTGCTGCTTCGATATACCGTCGCGCAATGATTGAAGCATCGGAAAGGTCTGGGATTGTTGTCTTTTCAGTCGACATATCCACGCTCCAGGTCAAAATTAGGGATCTAATGTTGTGAAACATCTAGTTAATTTCGATGGACAAAGAAGAATTGATTATACCTGAATAATTACTGCTCCAAGTTTCTCCAACTTTTAGAGGCTTTGCATCAGTGAGAGTTCCAGTTGTAACGATATCACCGGCTTTTAATGGCACCTCAAATGGCTCTTCAGATATCCCATCGAGCAAATGTTTGATGGCAGAAATTGGCCCATCCAACACATTGCTACCACATCCTTCTTCTACCACTTTGTTGTCGCACAAAAGCGTAACCTTTTGATCAACTAATTTTTGGGTAATATCCTCAATCTTGGACACTTTTTGGCCAATAATTAGTTGACCATGTAATCCACCTGCTGCGATTGCATCTGGAATAGCAAACTTCCATCCGGGATAAACTGAATCAACAATCTCGAAAACCGGCGCCACCCAATCAATGCAACTCGCAATCTGCTCGTTAGTAGCTTTTATCGGAGGTGCTGAAGCAAAAGATACCGCAATTTCTGGTTCAATTCTGGGTTCACAATAATCAGACAGTCTAATCGACGATTTGCCATCTTTAGCATAACTGATGGAGTCTGCGCTCATCGAGCCCCAGATCGGTTGTCCAACACCGTAAATTGGCCAAATCGAACGATTAGTAAAACCAATCTTGCGACCAACTACTTTCCATTGTCTGAGCTCACATAACTTTTGAGAAACTTTGTAGGCATCCGAGTTGGACAACTGAATATCCTGCTGAGTGAACGGCTTTAACTGCTCCCGTTTAATGACGGCTTTATGTAGTGCATCAGCAATTTGGTAGATATTCATCACGAACCCCATTTGTTACAACATAAATTCTAACGGTTCACGCAGTATGATCAATAAATACTTCAAAATGCGACTCCTATCATCAAGAACAATAACGGAAAATACAGCCAAGTTTATGCACCCGTTATCTTCAAACGGTCTTTAAATGTGACATCACTAACGTCTCAAAGTGAAGCCTCCCAAGGGTGCTTGTCATGTTTGGACGGCTCCTTTTATGCAAGGATTAAATTGGTGCTTGAATAGAAATGTACAGCCGAACAAAATTTCGCCCGAATTAATTTACGAGGCTAATACTGAACCACCACCAGCTAAAGCTGGTGGGATCAACAGGAACAGTTGAAACTCTTCTTTTTTGAATGAGCGCCTCCGGCGCACTTTTGATTTTCCTTGTCCGTCTGGAAGACGGAGGGTTTAAACCAATTGGTGGAAACTAAAGGGCCGTGATCCGAGACGCGGGACCTTATGATAGGGGGGGCCGGTCCTGCGTCCTGCTGCTCAACTGTATGGATTGGGCCAAGTAACCCCTGCCGTTGGGCCACGGACCGAGTAAAACCATCCAACGCCAACTGAGCTCAGGCAACACAATAGTCAAGACTTGGGTGGGTGCGTGCTTTATGAGCGATAGTGCCCTGGGTCTTGGTTCCCGGTCCACGGGCCTAACCAAGACTGTCCAGCAACCCTGGACCAGGTTTAAAGTAGCAAAATGGAAAACGTTTTATCATCAGATGAGGCTATAAAGTCCCTCGTCCGATCTCAAGTAGTTTTGTCTGACACTGCCGCTTCTGGTGCTTGTCCTTAGCATTTGCGCTTGGTGGTGCTAAGTGCTGTAATGGCCTTAAAATGTATCTCTTTGCTCCGTGTCCCTTAGGAGGGAGCTGGTAAAAAAATTCAGAAGTCCCCAAGCTAATAAACGAAATAAGCTGAACTCAGTTTTGAAAGTTAGGAATAGCAATATGATCGAAACACCCCCTTTGGTAAGAATACATGAAAAAATGCGGCGGCCGGGGCAAAAGCAAATAGATGCGTTTAGCGGCATACCGACAGGATTTGTCGTTGATGCTATGTTCGGAGGCGGCGCGCTGTCTTCAAAAATCAGACCAATAGGTGAAGGAAGAGACATTAGGTGCGTTTCCCATGGTCCAGCGATGACAGCTCATTGTGGTGCAGCAGACGTTCTCGCAACCTTTGCTGCACTACGATTTTTGCAACCAGGGGATATTGTTATCGCAGCTTTTGACAATCATCAAGGATGTGCCGCTGCGGGAGATCGGCTTATTGGAATGATGAAGAACAATGGAGCGGCCGGTTTTGTAACGGACGGCCCAGTAAGGGATTATGTTGGAATCACTGATGTCGGATTACCAGTTTGGTGTACTGGCCTGACTCCAGCATCACCATTTATGTCTGGACCAGGAACTGTTGGCTTTCCGGTGCAAATCGGCGAACAGCAAATCTCTACGGGAGATATGATTGTGGCGGATATAGATGGCGTTGTGGTTGTGCCGTTTCATCGAATTGATGAGGTGATAAATAAGCTCGAGGAGATAAAAGTTCTTGAAAGGGAGTTGGATGTTAAAGTGGCCAAAGGGTTAAAAATTCCTGAATGGGTTGAAACTATTTTGGATAGTAGCCAGACACAATCCTCAAAGCATTAACACCTTAATTGATGTTATCAAACAAAAGAGAATATGCATCAAATTTCTTGCACAGCCTAAATCTACGCGCTCAATAATTGACGCAACACGGCGAGAGCAGCGGCACGGTTTAGTATGAAATTGGTGCGTGGATGGAAATGGCGTTCCTGCAGCCCCTCACAGACAAAACATCCCAGAACCCAGCTCCTTCAGCGGACCAGAATGGCCGAGAGAGGTGAAGGGTGTGGCTGTAGCTAAATGGGGAGTGTTTTGTCATCCAAAGTCGCTGCAAAGTCGCCCTGCCTGCTTCAAGCAAGTTTAATCTGACAGAGCCTTCGATATGGTAAAATTGGCTGTCCGTTTTCATAAAGATTTAGCATCATATGCGTATGAGCGGTTGGCCAAAAAGCGCTTGGATGAAGAGCGTGACTGTCAACGCTGAATAGATAAAGCCGGCAACCCATATTGTGGTGATGCCTTGATCTGTTCTGTCTGCCCATAGTCCGATCAGGGGCAAAACCTGCAATGCATGAAGCGACAGAAAATGTGCAGGTCGCAAGT
>Ga0209830_10000835_pt1 | contig 29378 bp, 20 predicted proteins | sample ArcticOcean_MG_C_12_FD_187439 | JGI IMG/M metagenome (GOLD analysis project Ga0209830, IMG submission 187439) | Marine microbial communities from western Arctic Ocean - ArcticOcean_MG_CB8_130 (SPAdes) (version 2) | ecosystem: Environmental > Aquatic > Marine > Oceanic | place: Arctic Ocean...
AATATATATCTCTCTCTGTGTGTGTGTGTGTGTGTGTATTAGCGATGATGGAAACGATTAATACGGACAGAGGGCGTAAACTGATGAGAAAAACGGAAGATTTTGCTCGCGAAACGAAAACTTTTTTGAAAAAATTCAAAAATTCAAAAATGAACGCAGCGCATCGAAAAAAAGTCAAAACAAAAAAAAAAGAGAGATCAAACAGTTTTGCTTGGAACGATGCGCGCGATGGCGATGATCTTAAAAACAGAGAACTAGGCAGAAGAGGAAGAGGAAGAGAGAGGAGGAAGAGAGAGAAGATTCTTTTCATGACGCTTTTCTTTTAAAACCGCGCTCGCTCGTTCTTTTTGTTTCGCGCTTGTTTTCTGAAAAACGAAATAATAAGCGTTTTATAACTTTTCTTCGTTTTTCAGCAGAAGACAAAAACAAGGGGAAAAACTGCAGAACATCATCATCGGGACAATAAATTAAATGTCGCAAATTTTGCAAACGAAGAACTTTAGAACGACGCGATGGACGAGATCGAGATGCCATCACGACCACGCTTCACATGCCGCGCAGACTACAAGTGAACGCGCTAACCACGTCAACGCCGGTAAGAATACGTGCGCACAAGTGCACTCCTATCAGCACAGGTCGCCAAAAAGTACCCTGCTCGAACGCCTAATCCTGGAAAAGTATTGGACCTACGTGGTGAACAAGTTCTGTCCTAAATGGGTAGCCCCGAACACGATAACGACGATTGGGTTGTTCTTCGTGTTACTCGCGTTCGTTTCAGTGCTGAGGAAGTCGCCAGATTTAAGTGGCGAAGCGACGAACGAGGTGTTCTTTTTCTGTGCGGTATGTTTTTGGATATACCAGACCATGGACGGTATGGACGGGAAACAGGCGAGGAGGACTGGGAGTGGGAGTCCGTTGGGCGAGGTTGTCGATCATGGCTGCGATGCGTTTTCGGCGTGCGTGTATGGGACGATTTTATGCGAAGCGTTTTCGTTCGACGCGAGAACGAATAGGTTGTTAGTCGCCTTAGTGACGAGTTGCGGGAGATGGAACTTTGCGCTCGATACGGTGACGAGTACGTATGATGGGTTATTGCCAGTGAATGATGTCGATGCGCAGGAGATTCAGGTCATGGCGCAGGTTTTGTTTCTGATTACGAGTTATATAGGGTGCGAGGGATGGCGGAAATTGTTCATGCCGGCGCCGATTGCGCTCGTTTCCACTGGGCGAGTTCCGTTTGGGTTGTTTTTTATGGGTAGCGCGTGCGTTTTGTCCTACATATCAAGGTTAGCCACGGTCGTGCGGACGATTCGGAAACGAAGAGAAATAAAGGCGTCTTTAGCGTTAATCAATAGTAAAAACGACGCACGAACATTCGCTGGGTCGTCAATCGCTTCAAACGGTAGAAGAAAATCGTTGAGAATATCTTCGCAACAATCTGTCCTAGAGACGAAAAGTAATATTGATAATAACAATAACGGGTTTCCTCCGCATTGGCCGAGCAATCGCTCGTTATTCATGGTATATCTCACCGTCTGCGTGGTTGAAATATGCTTCTTCTTCACCGTGTTATACGCCGATAATTTTCTAGCCGCGCATTGCTGCGTTTCCGTTATGTTCACCGAACTCATGATTCGCGTGATGCACATTCGCGTGAGCGACCCGAATTTTAGAGTATTCAATTGGACGCACGGTATTTTAGCATACATCGCTTCGCAAGTCGTTAAAACTACGGATGTTGTAGGTGCTGGTGCAGTGATCGCAATAGCCTCGGCGAGCTTTATTCACCGCTTCGCGCATTTAGTCGCGCAAGTAACCGGTTGTTTAGGTTTGCACCCAAACATTTTCGTCATTCATAAAAAGAAAGTCTAATAGTAATTATAGTGTAATATATAAGGCGACGCGTGCTGATTTATATTGATTGTTACTATGGATATATAAATAAAATTTGTCACCATGTATGGTTTAAATTCGTTCGCACTCTAAAATTCTCGAAAAATAAAACGAAGTCGCGGTCATTTGCCTTCTCTTCACAGCAAACCCAGCTTTCTTCAAATACTCCTCGACGTCGCCTTCGTCGTGTAAATATGCTCTCGTCGCTTTACTCGGACCCGGGAACAACTCGCCGATTCTTTTCAAAATTGAATACGCCAATGTCTTTGGCGCGAAGGAAATAATCAACTTTTTCGTAGATAAGCCTGCCAAATGCGCAACCATTGCCGCGACGCGGTCATCCGGATAATGAATCATCACATCAATGCACGTGACGACGTCGTACTTGCCAGAGCACTCTTCCAAACCGAGCGCTTCAAATTTTGGCGCAACCGTCGGCGCCTTCTTACCGCTCGCGACGCTTTGCTTATACCTCGTCTCCGCTTCGCCAATCATTGACGCGGAAATATCACTCGCCGAGACCCCGGCGCCTCTGTGGCACAATGGAATCGCCAACGACCCAGTCCCAGCCCCGGCGTCGCATACGGTCATCCCGCTCATATCCTTCGGCAAGAAATCCAAAATCTTATCGACGGTCTGTTGATGCCCTTTGCGAATATCAAGCTGCACTTTGTTCACTTCATCGGTTTCGCCATAAATCTTTTGCCATCTTTCAAATCCAACCTTATCGAAGTACTCTCTCACGCTCGCTGCTTCGTCGCCACCGGTCGTCTCCATCATAGCCTCTCTCCTCTTGGAAGGATCTGTGAGCATTAAAGCGGCACCGGCGGCTCCGATGGCGCATAAACCGACGACGGCGGTGACAACTGATCCACCGTCGGCGATTTGTGCGATCTCTGTTTCGTTCATCGTCGCGAATGCTGGTAAAGTCGCCGAGATCATGAACGCAGTCGCAGCAGTCGCAGTCGCAGTCGCAGGAAGATTCTTCGTCTTTTGTGATTTAACGCTAATCGATTTTTTGTTCCGTTTTTGTTCATTCAGTCGCGTGCGATTACATCGACTCACGCGAGATAGTTGCTGAGATGCTAAAGAGAACATTGTCGCCGTCGTTTCTGACGATATTTTCTTTTGCGCCTGGGTTGGATAATCCTGCGCGAATAAAGAAACGTGCGTAAAGAACTTTCTTTATCCAAAATAAGGAAGATTTTTAAGATCTCTCCTAAAAAGCAACAGAAACGATTACGATGGTCATCGATTGGTCAAACTTTTTTACAGATCACAAATATAATTGCGCCGAAGGTGTTCATGAGAGAGTCTTTATAATAATAATAATAATAATAATAATAATAATAATAATAATAATAATAATGAACAACGACAAGGGCGAGAACAAGAAACAGAAGAAGCAGGAGCGATCGGATGGAACGATTCAGAGTGGACCAACGACGCCGGTGAAAGAGAACGATAGAGAGCAGAAAAGAGCAAAAGGTTCTAGATATTAATTTCGTGTTTTTCTTTTGAAAGTTTGCGAGCGTGTGTGCGTGCGTGTGTGTGTGTGTTGTAGATGTGTATCGCATTTGGAACAAGAAGAAAAGTGCGAGAGAAGGGGGATGATTATTAAACTGTCGTTTGTGTTTACTACTGCGTGAACCGTACTGATACATATTTATTTCTTACGCTAGGAAAGGTAAATAAAGAAGAAGAAGAGGAAGAAGAAGAAGAACGTATTCCTTCAAGGCACGTGGCTGACTATGGCATACTCCTCGAAAGTTTCAAACTCTTCGATCACGATTTCGCGAGATACGGTCCATGCGCGGGATTAACGCGAATCGAACGCTTAAATCTCGCGATTAAAAACGACGTCGAGCTTTGCCCGCACGCGCTAGCGGTCAAAGACGCAATCGATAATAACTTAGTCGATTTCACGAAACCAGAGTATCGCGACTCAGTTTGGAGGAATGACAAAGGAACACGAGGTAATTTTGGATGGTAATTCAGTATAGTCCGATTTAAATACGTTCATGAGAGTAGACCAACTCATCAGAACACGAGCACCATACTTATCACACATCACCTAAATGTTTCTCTTCTCCCGCCTTCTTCACAAAAAAATCCCCTTCTTCTTCGCTCGTTTTCTTAATCGATCGGCACAAAACGATAAAGTATTAAATAAACAGAATGTCCACTATCGAAGAAGTTAAAGAAGAAGAAGATGAGAGAGACACGGTGCGCACTAAATACGACATTCAAAACACGGCGAAGTGGATAATCGAGAACGACTTCAAGCGCATTGCGATACAAATACCTGACGAAATACTTCCCGATGCGGCTGAAATAGCACGCGCGATTATTGAAGAAACTACGGCTACGAAACCTTCTATTAACAGTAGTGACAGTAGTAATACTCGAGTTAATAGAAGGAACGTGTTTGTGTTAGCGGATACGACGTTCGGAGCCTGTTGTATCGATGAAGTAGCCGCGATGCATCACGAAGCAGATTGTGTCGTTCATTTAGGGTATTCTTGTCTATCGAGGACGAGCGAGTTACCGGCGAGGGTTGTTTTCGAGCAAGAAGGGTTAGATGTGGATAAGTGTGTTGATATGATTAAGAGGTTTGATTTTGGCAGCGAGTGCGAGGTAGTTTGTGTGTTAGTTGAACAGAATAGGAGTCGATTTAGCGACCAGATTCGAGAGAAGTTATCGTTCGAGAAAGGAGGTGAGCGGATGTATTTGGTTTCATCGCAGCCTGTGGAAACGATCGAACCTATTAAAAATGATATTGATATTGATAATGATGCAGAAGTAGTAGAAAAAGAAGAAGAAGATGTAGTAAATGATGATGATAACGATAAGAATAGTAATTATAATAAAAGAAAAATAAAGGTCGAATTAGGCGCGATGCGCATAGAATACGATTTAGAGTTTGATGAAACTTTTAGAAATCCGAGTAAAAAGGCGTTTATTTGGATCGGCGATGATAATTCGCCTGCGTTAACGCACGCGTTAGTAACGATTTCATCGGCTTCGAGCGAATCGTCCGCGTTCAGAACGAATTATGATATTGCCAGATATTGTCCAAAGGCGAACGAAATTGAACCGAAAGCGATTGGAACAGAAGCGTGTCGAAGAAACGTGAAGAAGCGAAACCATGCAATTGAGCGCGCAAAGGATTCGAAAATAGTCGGCATCGTAGTTGGAACTTTAGGCGTTTCTGGATATCTATCAATCGTATCAAAGTTACGAGAGATGATTGAAACGAGCGGGCGAACGTGCTATACAGTCGCGTGCGGGAAACCTAACCCGAATAAGCTCGCAAACTTTCCAGAAATTGAAACGTTCGTGCTCGTGGCGTGCGAAATGTGCGCTTTAGTCGATGCAAAGGAATATCTACAAGCAGTCATCACACCCCATGAAGCGGCTTTGGCTTTTGGGAACAAACCTTGGGTTGGCGAAGTCAAGCTCGATTTCAAGTCTTTCAAAGACGAGACGAAAGATTTCACGCAAACAGCTTCTAAAGAACCTTCGATGTCACTTTTAACTGGATCACTTCGAAAAGATAGCAGTGCTGGTGACGGCGTTGATGATGACGATGCTGATTATGATTCAGAGAGCGCAAATGTTTCCAGAATCCTCATCGCAGACGACGATAACAACGATACCGACGACAACGATAAAAATTTACTCGAAGCAAACGCGTTCCAACTCGCCAAGCGCGCCTCGCACGCGCTCGCGTTCAGAGAAAACATGCACCTCAGCACGAACATATCCACGCACGAACCAAGATCAGGCGCTGAATATTTGCTCACCAAACGTACTTTCGTCGGCCTAGACCCGAACAAGAAAAAGGACAAAGTGGACGAAGAAACCGGTAAAGAAGTCTCGACGGAACATCCGCTTCTCGCGACTCAAGGCTCTCGAGGTCGAGCGGCCGCTTACGATTCCGATATCGCCACCGTTGAAATTCCATCCATACAAGATTTATAGATTTATAGATCAATACGTAGTAGAGTCTATCTATTGTTCAGTACACGGTACTACGCGTACCTTCACATCTGATGAATGCCATGAAAATGTTTACCATTCGTTACTCAGTCTCTCGTCGTCCGTTTTGTTCTCTCTCATCTCTCTCTGTCTATTGACTGACGCAGTTCTTGCTCGTTCATTTCGTTGCTCAGTCTCTCGTCGTCCGTTTTGTTCTCTCCCATCTCTCTCTGTCCATCATTGACTGCTTAAAGGTTCATTTCATGTCTTCAGAGTTTTGTACGTTTTTGGGATAATAAATAAAACGAACACTAAAGATGACGGTCTCGAAAACATCGCACGAGGACGCAAAGAAACGCGCGCGCGAAGGCGATAGCGAAGAAGAAAGCGCAGAATTAGTACCGGCAGAGGAAGAGGAGGCAGAAGAAGGCGCGGACGACGCGCGAGAACAAAAGAGGACGAAATTCGACGCCGCCGAAAACGAGGCGAACACTACTAGTAATAAAGTTGAGACGGCGAAGGGAGAGCAACGATCATGGAAACCGCAAACACTCGGACCGAAGACGTTCAATAGTCCAGAAGAGGCAATTAAGTACTTTTCTTGGTTATTAAACACGATAACGCCGAACCAAGATATGAACGATTACGAGCGCTTAGTCGTCCAAGCGTGTTTGGAAAAGGGACACGGAGATTTCGAGAAGAAGGTTGGATGCGGTATTAAAGCGTTTCAAGTGAAAATGCATCCAGAGCATGATTCGAAGTGTTATTACGTGATGAGGACGAATGGGTCGATGACTGATTTCTCGTATAGGAAGTGCGTGGAAGGAGTTTTTCCTGGTTGGGATAAATCAAATGCGACGAAGGCTGAGTCGAAGCCGAAGAATACTGGAAGAGGAGGAGGTGGTCGAGGCGGTGGTCGAGGAAGAAGACATTAAGGAGGCTATATATACTACGTACTGTGCTAAGCTAGAATTTTTATATTAATAACTACTACTATCAACTATCTACTACTATTATCTACTAATGCGGCATATCGAATTGTCTTATATCCGTTGGCAAGCGATGACCGGGAAATCTGTTCCGATTTTGTTCACGTTCCGCTTCTCTTCTGAATTTAGCGTCGTCTAATAATGGGATTTTGTCCATTCTTTTCTTCTCTTCTCTAAAAAAATCGTGGCATTCTTCTCGCAAGTCCCTCGCACCTTCGCGCGATAAACCAGATTCGTCGAATTTGCACGAAGGACCCATGCGAAGAAAATCGTCTCTTAAATCTTTTTTGACTTGTCTTAAACGCATGACCTCGGCGTTATCTATGTGTACTAATTTTTCATCTGACATTGTGCCAGCTCGCATTCTATGTTCGCGGACGTGTTTCCTCACGTCGTTGAAATCGGATGAACTATGATGTTGGCCGTTTGCGATTCTGTTTGCTAAGATGTCCATCAGCCGCGAAGTTTCTTTCTCATATTCTGGCGAATCGACGCGTTCGCGTGACGGGTAAATTCCACCTAACCCACCACCAGAAAACCTCGTCCTCATCATTCCACTCGTATGTAAAATTTGTCCTCGTTTAGCAGCTTCCACTTCTTTCCTCGCTTCCTTTATCGACCTGCTCTCGACTTTTCGCGCTCCGTTTTGCACAAAATCGTCCGCCGCCGTTCGTCTACTCCAGTACAAGTTCGCGGCATAAAACAGCACCCAGAACCACACAGCGCACGCAAATACCCTCATCAACATAATTCGTTTCTTTCTCTTCATCTTTCTCTTCGATTCCACGTAATACGTCTTCATCGAATCACTACTTTTTCTTTCGCTCACATTTTTTCTTCTTCTTCCGGCAGTTGCGTGCCTCTGTATAATAAACTCTCTCGCTTTCATGCGTATTTGATATAACATAAATCCAAGAGTTTCCAAGCACCAAGTTATATCTATTTCAATCTTCTTTTCTTCTTCTTCTTCTTCTTCTTCCTCTGAAGCGTCGTCGTCGTCGTCGTCGTCGTCCTCCTCCTCCATTCCAATCTTTGGCGCACTCATCAACTTCTTTTCAAGATCGTCGATATCGTTTTTGGATTGCGAAGTGCGACGGAACTCGAATTCGAATTTCGGGACGTTGCGGAACATTTTTCTAAGGTTTACTACGCATGCGTATTCTTTATATCTATGTTCTTAAAAGCGCTTTGCAGCGAGCGAGAGAGCGAGAGAGAGTAGGGAGAGCGTTGGTTGTGCCGGTACCGATGAGTGAATTTTATGTCGCGTCTCTTCTTTCTATTTAGTTGGTTATGACAACGACGACAAGTCAAGTCGACGACGACGAAGAAGAAGGTAAGTTTTTAGGAACCTTAACGTCCGACGAGTGACGACTAGTCGCTCGCGACCGTTTAGTATTTGCGCGATTTAACAGCGCAATCGGCGGGAGCAGCGTCGCGAGAAGCGTACGCTTGCCAACCTGTAATAATAATAAGATACGTTGTTACCATAAAGTGAGCGTCGTACCGGGGCAGCCGAATTTGATCGCGTACTCTAAACAATCGTATTGTTTGTTGAGTTTAGCGTAGTATAACACTTCCCATGTCCAAGGTATCTTATTTTTGTTCTTTTCGTGGAGGTACTTTAATGCCTCGAGGCGTCCGTTGCCGCTCGCGCAAGCGATGGTCCAAGACGCTTGAAATCCAGGACACTCGTTTTCGACGCAGTATTTTAGCAATTCGAGATTGCCCGTTCCCGCCGCCGCAGCGATAGTATACTTGTCCCATTTTAAAGGCGGCTGCTGAATCTCTTTCGCCCATTTTAGAAACGGCAACGACCCGGTGAGTGCGATTTGGTGAACGAACTCCTCCTCTTCCATCCATACCGGTCTTTGTTCGAACGAATATTCGAATAAATCGGCTGTTGAAAAAGGAATATTAAAATTAACGAAAAACAGCGAAGAACAAAATAAACACTGACCCGCGCAATCAAATTCACGAATACCCTCGAATTGCTGCAAAGACAGAATCATAGCTTTCTTGCGATTCTTACGTCTATTGTCTTCTGGGAAAAAGAACAGTTCGTCCGTAGTTACAGGTTCAGTGTTCTTTTGTTGATCATACATGTAGATCTTCCATAACGCGTACGGTTCAATGCCAACGTTTACTGCCTTATCGTTAGACTTTTGGATACTTTTGCGATTCAAGCACGTCAACACCATCCTACGCGTGCGAACTGATCGTATAGTTGTATGTTCACGCACTCACTCGCGCGCGCGTTTGTATTATTATTCCGCGGAAACCTATTTTTATTTAAACTACTTACTGTTGTGTGTATCGCAAATTTTGTATCGCAAAAAATCAAAACGGCCTCTTAAAATTTCCCCTACTACCCTCAAAACTGCGATATTAGCTTAACAAGCATCAGAGTCAGCAATTTGTCCATTCGAAAGCGAAGATTCACTTAAAAGTTATATCGCTCGCGCTGGCACGAAAAAAAAGGCGCACCACGCTTTTGAAGGGATAGAAAAGTTATCTCGTTCGTTCGTTCTCTTTCGATATTCCTCGCGCACAATTTGTACCGCTCTTACTCTCTAAAGAAAAAGTTTATATCTGCTCGAATGAGAATCTGAGTTTGGAAAGATTGGTTCTTATTAACGCGCGCGCGTCTGTCTTAATCGCGTTTGAGAATTTATTGATTAGTAAACGCACGCGATGAGACAGACGAGGGCGTTGCATCAAGTAGTCGCTAGTTCGATTGACTATAGCGCGCAAGCACTCGCGAATCCGTTGATTAAACACGCTGGCGAACAGTTACTGTATTCGAGACCGAAAACGATCGCTTTATCGGGACCTGCCGGTTTTCTTGGATCGAACGTCGTCGAATCGATTTTGGACGCGCACGAGTTTAGGAGATTGAATGGGTGCGATCCGGGCGAGCTGTTGTTACTATCGTCGTCGCCTGGGACTTTAATGGCTCGGTTGACGCAAGAATTTGGGAGTCATAGATTGAAGACCGTAAGGGCGACGAGGGTGGATTATTATCATCAACACGACACGGATTCTTGGCACGATCAATTGGGATCGTTAGGATTGGGCGGCTGTAACGCCGTGTTTGCGAATTTAGCGGGATTAGCAGGGCCAGTACCGGGAAGGCCCGATTCGATGATGGCTGTTAATTATCGCGCACCAGTGGCAGCCGCGCGAGCGTGCGAAGCACTCGGATTCGGACATTTCGTGCAAAGTTCAACGCAAGCGACAAAGGCAGAACGAGCCGGTCAAGTCCCGTATTCGAGATGGAAATCGATGACTGATTATTCGTTAGCGAGGTTGACGAAACTTCCAGTATCGATTACGTCGTTGGGTTTGTTATATTCCTCGAAATCTGGTGCTGTTGGACAACGAGGGGATCTGTTAAACATGACTGATTTGACTTTATTACCGTTAACACCTATTATGGGAAATGGTACAGCTCCTTTACAACCGCTCGAAGTAACCGATGCGGCGAATAGGATTGCGTTTTTATGTATGACCGAGTTCTCGTCGAGGCCGACGCAAAGGCATGATTTGATTCGTCCAAATGCGACGACTATTCGAGTCGGAAACGTTAATCCAGAGTTAATGAATAGAAGTGTAAACGTTAGCGGTTTAGCAGAATCATTAGGCGATACGGGCGAGGACGATTCCATGGGGAAAATGTGGGGTAGAGAGTCGTGGAAAAGGCTCGTCGCAAATAACCAAAGACATTATACCTTACGCATGTATGACGCCGTCGGCCCAGAAACGATGTCCATGCTTGAACTCAACGAAAAGTTTGCTAAAATCAATGGCAGAACGTTAACTCCAGTATTCGTCGATTATAGAAACTTTGAGCGCGTGCTTAACGTCGCGTCACTCGGTAACTTAAATCGTCAATTCGTTAGTCTTTTACGTTCAGAACAAGCGACGGAGAAACCAATCGTTGGAAATCCAGCTGAATTTGAACAACTTTTAGGTTCAGATGTTAAATTAACGCGTGTGAGTGAAGTTGAGAGAAATTTTAGGAGAAGGTTTCCGTATTGGAGCACGTTGAAATGGGCGTTAAAGAACTATGGAGTCATCGAACCAGGGATTTCCTTAGGATTAGAGATCACTGTTACGTATTTATTCGGTAAACAAGCGGGCAATCCAGATAATTGGATACGGACGAGAGGCGCTATTGGGTTAGCTACTCTATGCGCACTCGCCGGAGGATCTGCGTTTCTAGGAGCCGAGTTTGCGAATATATTAACGCCTCTTTTAAAGCCTCCTTCGATTCCTCCCTCTTCCCCTTAAATGTAATCATAATTTGTATACTAAATTGTTGTATATTAATTTCTGCAGCGCGCTAATGATCATATTTAATAATCATTAAAGAACTCGAAAGCTACCTATAACATCGTCCAATTCTTTCGCTTCGTCGCCTGTACCTCTTTCTAAATCAGTCTCCACGGTTAACGTATTCAATACTGCTTCTTTCGAAACACATAAACGCGTTCGAACTATGCGATCGACAAAACTAATTTTCTTCGTATAATAAACATCGTAATACGTTATTCCATCTATTGTTACACTCTTCGCCTCTACTAAAACAGCGTTTGCGCTTGTACTTCTCTGATTCTCGCCGTCGACTAATTTCCGAGCGACGGCGTCGACGTCTCCTAAATCCTCAGTCTTCGCGAACAAAGGTACGCCCGCATTCATCGGCGACGCTCGCTTACTCAACTGTATAGTGTTCCCAGCTAATCCAAACCTACTATCGCGAATTAAAATCTCTAAACCACTCGCGCCCTTCAACCGTCCTTTATCGTAATCCACGTCAACTTCTTTGAAATAATTCGGGCAAGTTAAAGTAAACGACTTGAAAGCGAACACTTGTTTACGATCACCGCGCGCGTCGTCGTCATTAGGAACCTCCGTCGCGGCTCTCGCCGAATTCGTTCCTGAAAATTGCTTCGTTAAAACGTACGCTGCAATCACCAGCACTCGCCTTCTCGCGACTGCTTCTTCTTTCTCCAATCCCGTCGAAGTCGTTGTTGATGTTGTTACTCGACGAGCTACTCTTCGCGCTCGTTTCTGGAAACGTTTCATCATCGTCATCGTCATCGTCGTCGTCGTCGTCATTTGTTTTAGTATCTCTTGGTCGTTGTTCCTACGACCTTATTCGTATTCGTATTCGAACGCGCTTTTCTGTCCACAAATGAAATGGAGAAGGAAGAAGAGATTTTATGATTTTTCAAAAAATCCAGCCTCTTAAAATCTCTTCTTCTTCTCACTAGAATTCTTCCCTTTTACTACTAATAAGTACAGCACTTTACTTTTCCGCGTTGACCAAAAACGTGAACCGATCCGCTCATGCCTGTTTCATCGAATACGCCGCGACGATCGCTGAGAACTCGCGAGAGCGATGAAGAGGATTTTGGATGGATTTTTTGAAAAATCTCTTCTTCCTCCTTCTTTGTGTTTACTAATAAGTACCAGCGCTTACTTTTCCGCGTTGACCAAAAACGTGAACTGATCTGCACATGCGCAAATCATTGAATACGCCGCGACGATCGCTGAAAACTCGCGAGAGCGATGAAGAAAAAGCGATAATCGCGAAGACCGCTCACGCTACCGCTTTTGATATCGATTGGGAACGAAAACTGGCGAAGCGAGCGATGAAGCGAGCGGAACACGAACGCCTGAGACGAGAAACGTGCGAAGAGAAGTTGATCGAGCAGAGCGAGAGTAACGCGCGGTTACGATGGGAAATCGCGCGCGTGCGAGTCGCTTTGAGGAAGCAAGGATTGATGACGAGGAGTGATCGTTGCGATGATGATGATGATGGTGATGAGATGGTTTCGGAAGCGATTTATGATGATGATGATGATGAAGAAGAAGAAGAAGATATCGGAGAAGAAAACCTATCAGTATTATTAATACGAGCAGATGATGAAAAGGACAATACGAGCGAGGAGAAAGAAGAGGAAAATGTGGAACAAATAGAGATTGGCGCAGATGGAAGTCGAGAAGGGCGCGACCGTCGAGTCGTTTTAGCTTTCGATGGAGCGTTTGAAAGCACTAGGAATAACTCTGGCGAGGAGGACGGTTTTTTCTTTTCGCCCCCGGAGACGGCGGCGATCGCGGAGCAGCAAGGCGAGATAAAAAAAGAAGTAAAATCGGGAAACATAACAGAAGCCGTCGACGAATGTGAAGAAAATGTAATCAGTATATCGTATGAAGATATAGATGATGATGCGAGAGCTTTATTTGGTGGAGAAGATGCGCTTGAAATTGAACCGATGCGCTCAAGCGATTGTACAAGGCACGTCTTATTGTTAATGTGCGAACTCGTTCGTTTCTTACGCATAGACTCGTCGATGATGCCAACAAATGACTGCGAGATTATAAACGAATATACAGAACACACTTTAGGAGATTCGAGGACTTCTTCTTCATCATCTGTAGTTGGTTCTTCCTTCACATCTCCTTCTACTGATGGAACGCCGAGCGAGCCGTGGTCTCGACACACTTCAGTTGTAAATGCGGGTTCACATAATATGCGGAGCTCGAGACTTAACTCAACAGCGCACCTTCAACAGCAACATCAACAAAAGCGCTCATCGGTTTATCATATGTTTGGTAATAATAACATCAATAATTCAAATAATTCAAATAATAATAGTAATAACAGACGCGTTTCAACAATTTACGATAGCAAAGCAAGTATCGGTGCTCGGAACGGTAACAAATCTACGTTTTTCCGAAATCAAGCAGAACAGAGCGCTACGCTCCTATCACCATCAGTTCAAATCGACTTGCTAAGGTTCGTTAGATCATGGTTCATAACATCACACGGTTCGCACGAACTCGCAACGTGGCACTTGAGAGCTTTCGCCGTGACTTTGCGAAGGCTTAGGAGAAATAACAATAATAACTTAAAAGGAACAACTACATTTGGTTACACAGCGTTGGCAAGAGTTTTTTCGAGACTCATTGGATGTTGTCAGCCGTTAGCTCGCGATGAAAGAAGATTTGTGATGATTGCGTTTTGCGCGATGTTACCTCCGGATAAAAGTGCAAAAAATGTACCGCTATGCAAAAAGAACCAAACTCCGTTAGTCTTTCTCGATGAAGCGGAGAGAGGGATAAAATATGCGTTTCGGAGGAATAAAATACCACTTCATTTACAAAAAGCGTTACAAAACCACCGCGTTTCGAGCGACTGTTATACTTTTCAACAAGATTTGCAGCAGCAGCAGCAGCACTGTTCTTCTTCTACTTCTGAGGATCGATACGCGATCGATATTGGCATCGCTTTAGATCTCGCTTTGACCGAACTCGTACAGTTGAAGAAATCGTCACGATTAAAATTTTCAGAAGCATTCGATGCAACAATACAGTATCGTTCAAAACCTCTCATGCATAGACCGATCGTTCGAACTTTACTTAAAGAAGCTGGAGCGAGTGGAGAAGAAGCCGACGCTCTCGCCGCGGAAGTTTTCGAGTCATGCCACGAAGAAACGAAGCGAATGATGCTGCGTCAGCGCGGAATAGGATTATCGACGACTGCAATAAAAGGCAACGCAGTATCATCATCGTCATCATCGCTGCTTCCTGAAGACATTATTGAACAACATTATCGAGAACATGTTTTTGAAATGGGAATACTATCAAAAGTTGTTTTTGCGAAATGCGCTAGTGAAATAATGCCCGGTATATGCCTTCTTGACATTGTCGAAGATGACGAGATAGAAATGGAACTCAATAATCGTTCTTCTTTCCTTCAAGCACCGTCGCATTCGATGATTATTGAAGACACTTTTCTCCCACAGAATAATAGCGCACAGACGCAATCGAGTGGTAGCAACGGGCAGTCAAGGTCTGCAAATATCGAGGTCTGCTTGAGTTTAGACACGCTCGCGTATGCTTGGAACAAAACCGAAGCGTTCATTGATAAGACGCTCACTGCGAGAGCGGAGCAAACTTTCATTGCGAAGAAACCTTTCGCCATCTTCAAAGCGCAACCATCGGACCCTAAAAAACGCCAAGACGTCGACGAACTCTTCGAACGCGCCGAAAAACTTCGCCGAACTATGACTTACGCGCTCCGCGCCGCACAAGCGCTCTCCAAGCGATCATCACAATCAAATCAACATCATCAATCATCATCATCATCATGCGACGAAAACGTTAAAACTGCTTGGGACACGTATTGCGGAGCCACTTGCGCTTTCGAAAGGGCCGTGCAAGCGCAACGCTCGGCGCTCGGCGTCGAGCAGCTCGGTAGCTTCTGGTTCTAATTTCATTCGATACGTACGTACGTATACACATTCATGCGTGCGTGCGTGCCTGTGTGTGTGTGTGTGTGTGTGTGCGTGTTTATGCATATATGAACAGTTCTCCTTTACGCGTACTTAAACATCTCTGCCGCGTCTCTTTACCGCTCTCGCTCTTGCTTATTCATTAGTATCTTTTGGAAATCACAAAATTGAAAACAGGCTCTGCAGAAAAAATCTCAATTAGTAAATAAATAAATAAATAAATCGTTCTTTTAAACGAAACGCATCGATTAATAGAGACTGATTCGACGGCGAAAAGAAAAACGCAAAGACGAATTTGCTCTCTCTGTTTCAGTCTGCGATTGAGATCGATTTCTGATCAGTCTTTGTATAGAATCAGTATACTTTATTTTTAGTGCGATTGACAGCGAAAGGGCAACGTTTTCTTTCATTCATCAGCCGCCAAAAAGGAAATCGACATGGCGAAGACGAAACAGAACACGAAATTCGCGAAGGCGTTAGTGTCCTCGGACAAACATAAGCGCGAAAAAACGTTCGAACGTCTGCGTAAGTGGTTACAAGCGCAACAGAGGATGGATTTGTTAGCAATGAAGAAGGTGTGGAGGGCTATATTTTATGCAATGTGGCACTCGGATGGGAGAGAGGTGCAAAGAGAGCTCGCGGAGGAGATCGGAGACGTCGTGCATTCGTTGAAACCGCAGATGGCCGTGTTGTATTGTTCGGTGTTTTTTTGGACCATGAGGAACGAATGGGCCGGGATCGATAAGCATAGATTGGATAAGTATTGCGTATTGGCGAGAAAAATGCAATCGGCGAGTTTTAAGTATTTGAAAGATAGGAATTGGGACGAGAACGTTTCAAGGAGTTTTAGCGATAGGGTGTATAGAGATGCGTTGTTTGGGGAAGACGATGGGATTACTGCGATTGATATTGGGATTAAGTTACACGTTGCCGAGGCGTTTGCGGAGGAAATTCGCAGATTTGATTTGCGTAAAGGCACTGCTAAAAATAACGTTTCAAAAAAGAAAAAAAAGTCATTGAAAAAGGATGATTCTGATTCCGATGATGATAAAGAGAACGTAGATGTCGACGACGATGATGATGACATTTCTGATGATGAGAACGAAGAAGATTCCGCTGAAGCGCCTCCACAAGAGATTATTAAAATGCTCCTCGTATCGTTCATGCACGGCATGCGCAACGAAACGTCTTTCAGTTTCTTGAAACGATGCGCGAGCGATGTTTTCGATGTCTTTTGTCCTACAGATGTCGATAAAAGAAACGCGTCTAGGAATAAGAATGGATGGGTTTTGAACGCTTCGTATATTAAAGATTTAGCTCGCGTGGCCATTGAGCTCGGCGCTGGCAACGGATGTCCAGAGACGAGCAGAGAAGCTTTGTATGAATTACATACTGATTTAAAAAAATCAGCGGTTGTTGCAGAGAAAGCGCCTTCGATAGAGTTAAAACGAGATCAGAAGCTTGTAAACAAAGTTGCAAACAGAATCATGAGTGAAGAAAATTCCTCGTCATCTTCTTCTTCGGGTGATGAGGAGGAGGAGGAGGAGGAAGATTCAGAAGAAAAAGTAGTTCTTCCCAGCGCGTCAGAAGTAGCGGGCTTCAGTAACGAAAAGAAAAATAAACGCGCAGAAATTCGCGTCATTGAAGAAGAAGATGTTCCAGAGAAGAAGAAACATAAGAAAAATAAGAAGAAGAAGGAGAAATCAGCGCCTGCGTTTGAAGAAAACCCTTTCGAGAGAGCGCAACAAGAAAAACACAAAGCGTCGATCGTCGCACAACAAGTTTCAGAAAAATCAACAACGCCAATAACAACAACAACTACAGCAACTGCGACGGCTGTAGTAGAAAAGGAAGTTTCTTTGCCGGATATGAACGGACACGCCGTCGCAGCGAGACGAGCGCTGAATTTCAAACCGAAAAAGTATCAAACCGAAGAGAGTAGTCCGGTATTATCTTCGCCTTCATCGTCATCGCCATCTAAGCGATTATCTTGGAACTTGAAAGGTATCACGCGCTCGTTCCCTTCAGGCGCGATTGATACATCCAAAGGCGTACATAACATCAAAACCTCGACTCCAACGAAAGGTTTATTACGCCCGATCCATGCCATCGGTAAAGGATCTCCGGCCACGTTCATGAAATCGAAATACTTCCCAGGTCCTTCTTCTGCACCGTTACAATCACGAACGCGTTCGATGTTCTCCCCTCGCGATTACTACGGCTCCTTAGAAGACGACGACTATACCAACAACGACGACAACCATAACGATAACATGATTCTCGGCATTAAAAGAAACTTAAACTCGTCGGAGAAGAAAAAGAATAAAAAGAAGAACAAAGATAAGAAGAGGCATAAAAAGAACAAAAGGTTAACCATGTAATGTATTCATGTTCAAAGAGACGCGTTATTTTGCGATTACGTCAACGGATTCGTCGGAAACTGTGCCGGTTGCGAAGTATGCGGAACACGTGCGCAACGCAACCATACGAGTACGCGCAACCATACTTCGCGACCAGCGCAGTTTCCGACGACTCCGTTGACGTAATCGCCAATTTACGCGACTCACGAGGACGAATGTGAATCACATTTGTTCAGCGATTATCGTTTAGCCGCCGTTCAATTTTGTAACGCATGAAAAACAAGAACGTCAACCAAAAGCCAGGACTCGAATCCTCAAAAGTGCTCCCGCATAAAACACCGCACAGTCTTTTAGTATACGAATTAATTAAAATGCTACGCGAACAAAACCACGCGCTCGTACGCTCAAGAAAAAATAAACCTCATCAACAAACGTTACACACGACGACTGTTTCTGTTCATTCATGTCCAACACAAATCGCAGGTCCTCCTCTTCCTTCTCGCGCTTCTTTAGAGCGTAAGGGGAAATCCAAGAATTCAAAATCGAAAGAAGAAGAAGAAGAAGAAGAAGAAGAAGAAGAAGCGAAGACGAGAATTAAGAAAGCGATAAAATTCATCGCGAAGAACATAATAGGCGTAAGTGATCCTACCACTCATTCCGAAGGTTGTGATGATTATGATCGACATCGATTGATGACGCAGTTTACGTGGCATAAGAATAAGAAGGACTCGTTCGCGATTTCGAGATTTGAGGGAGATGGGAGTACGTCGGTTTCGGTGTTTGATCGAGCGACGAATGGGATTTTGAGTGGCGATTTAGGAGATGATGATGCAATAAAAATGAAAAAGATGACTAAGAAGAAGAATATGATGAACATGATGATGATGATGAACGCTGCTGGGTGTGAGACACCGAGGATAGTAAACGAAAGAGTGAGCGCGATTGCGTTTAGACCGAATCATGCGAGTTGTTTAGCAATTGCAACGAAGGAGAGTTCGTTAGTTAAGGTATACTCTAGGACGCACGTAAATGACGAGAGTGCGACTTGGAAAATTGAGAGTTTGCAGAGTGATGAGACGCGGCCGTTGTTAGACGCGGCGTTGTCAGACGTGAAAGGTGTAAACGGAGGCGTTGATATACTCGAATTTTCTCCAAACGGGGAGTTTCTAGCGACGGCGAGTTCGTACGGTTCGACTATTCGTATTTGGGACGTCGATGCGAAGATGAGCATGTCAATGTCCTCGGGAAACGGATACTATTCATCCGCTCCAATTAGGCGAAAAAAAACGTTTCGCATTCCTAAAACAAAGAAAGAGTTGCAAAACTCATTTTCATCGTTTCGAAAGTTTTGGGAGACTTTAGTACCTATTGAATTTGCGACGAAGCAAAATGGTATCATCGCGTTATCATTTAGCCGCTCTGGACGACACCTTGCGGCGGTATCGAAAAACGGCGCTTTGACTATTTGGACAAAGATATCAGGAAATTGGAAAGAGCACGACTTCACGGCATCGTCTGGAAAAGTAACCGCGTTTGCATGGGGGCCATCCCCGACAGACAACGTCTCGAGAAATAACAGAAATCGTGGTAGTGGCTATGTGAGAGGAGACGAAACAGAAACTGGTCTTTGCTTGATTGAGACGCATGGCGGAGAAAGTAAGACACAACACCGGCTCATTACTCTTTCAGCTTTAGAGTTTACTCCAGTCGGGACTTATGCAGCAGCTCTTCCAATAGCGATCCCAATGATGGGCAATGACAAATTTCCATCATCGGAAGCTGCAGCTGTTACTTCGTTCGTATGGGATGATACAGCCTCTCGTCTCGTCATTGCACACGCGGACGGGAACGTCCGTATTTATTCAACTATTATTAATCCCGCTATAAGCCTGCGCGCTGTTGGGACGTTTCGTCGCGAGGAAGAGGAAGATGAAGACGCTCTCGCAGATGAGGAGGGCGATGAAGAAGGATTGAATAAGAAAGTAGAACCGAAAAATGTAGCTGTATCTTTGCAATTTTCTAGTGGGGATTCGAGAGGAATGCACGGAAATGTCGATAGAACTTTGAGTGTGACGTGGGGCGACGGCGCGATTTCTTTCGTTCCTTGCAATTTTGCTTCTTCAGCAGTAGTTTAAAATTACAATTAATAGATTATTTATCTACTACTTATTAGCGCCGATGGCCATGACCGAATTCAGCACCGCCTTCTCCATGTTACCATGGAAGAGGATGTTATATTCAGATTACACCAGATCGTTCGCGTACGCCAACGAGGTCTCCGCGTCTCGAATTGGGCCAAACTCGAATGCGAACAATCCCGCGTCTTAGTCGAGTTAAAAGAGCTTTTGACATTTCTCGCCAAACATGAACTCCATATACACTTGTTGGACCTTTTATTGCAACAAGCAGGGCCGTACATAAATCACCAGCTTCATAATTTGTATTACCTGAAAAATCTTCTTCGCAAACAATTTCGCAACATCTTGTAATCTCTCGCGTGAATCTCGTGCGTGGGCGAGATTCAAAAGCAGCTCGAATACATCGTTTGCACGCCCAAACTATTGCCCTTTCGCTCCCGTCATCTATTGCCAGTAGAACATCTGTTTGTAACGTGGGATAGCAAACTTGCGCAGGAGCCATTCGTGGTAAGGAGTTGGGAATATCAATTGAACCGCTCACGTAAAGCGAAGATGTTGCCAACGCAAACAATTGTTCGGCGGTTTTCATAGATTTCATAGATTCGAAACGCATGTCGATTTTTTTAACAAACGCAAAATCTCTCACGCGAATCGTCTCGAGACGCGCGCGAATCTCTTCTTGAATCTCAAAAACTGGAACAACGTTTTCAAAGATTAAAACTAAATCACAATCTGATTCAAAATCTACCGCGGCAGCGCGCGCGATTGACCCTCGAACACAAATCGATACGAGCGAAGAAAACGAAGTAGCGGTATCTCTTTCAATACTTCTCGCGAGTGTCGAGACACACTGTTTCCACTTCTCTTGCACATCCGTTTCGAAGCTTTTCGTTTCACATAGTTTCGGACATTTTCCATCTTGGTCTAATTCAATGACAGAGAGTTCATACGTTCGTGCGAGAAACGATTCGTCTATGATTCCGAGCGTGAATAAGCGTTTGAAAGCCTTATTTCCCTTATCTCGGTTTTTTAACCATTTACTAATAACATCGATTTTTTTATCTTCTTTAAGAACGTATCGCCGAGTGACTGATACCGACATGTTACTACTATTTGAAGAACTCTTACTTTCGACATGATGTAACCATCTTGGAGGGAAAATAATCATATCTCCTTCGGAGAGAGTTGCTTCGTATAAAAGTAATCTTTCGCGAATTCTCGAGTCTTCTATGGATAACTTCGATCGTCGCCTCAACGGATGCCAGTTTGGATATAACTCGCATTTGTTCAGGCTGAAAGGTGAAAATAATAAAAAGGTTTTTTCCCCTCGCATTTGCGTTAACGTCGATACAGACGCATCGAAGTGTAAAGGCGAGACGCTCTTAGGTTTAGATAACCACAACCGAAGCTTTTGCGATTCGACGTACTTTTCTTCATCAAACGCGTTCCAAATATTGAATAACTCGTTTTCAATTTCAGATTTCAATTTCTCTGGTAACTCTGATTGAATATACGCAGCTGCGGCGCCTACTTCGTTACCGTTACTACCACTGAATAAAACATTCGATAACGCTCGCGCGAATGGCATTCGTTCCGTTACGCTCGGGGGCTTAAAGTCCCCGTTCTTCACGAACTCGTGCGATTCTTCCGCGTACACGAAATCCACGGCCGAAGAAGAAGAAGCGTTACTGGAACCTTTCTGACTCGTCCGCACTCTCACGGTCGTCAAGAACTCCCGATTAGTCCTATTCTCTTCCTCTTCGTACGCAGCCATCAAATACTCTAAATCCCACGCAGTCGCGCGCGTTTTCTCAAACGCCCTGCGAACGACGACGGGCTCATGATTCCCTCTCACGATTGTCCTATACGCATCGCAATCAATCGATCGTCCATCGACTTCGCAACATTTCCCGTACACGCGTCGTACTCCAGCAGAACTACTGGTCCCACCATCCTCATCGCAATCGTAATAACAACCATTTTCTCGCACAGAACTAGTAGTATCACTTCTACTATTCTTCATCGATTCAATCGACCAAGTTCTTCTCCTTCTCCCGCTTTTGCTCCGGCCTCTTCTTCCCCCGGCTCGTCCTTCCATCGTCAGAACACTGTTAACAAAACCATCCCTACTACACCTAAATCTCGATTGGATCTTTGTCTGTTCTTTTGTTAGCGCGGCCGATGATGATGATTGCAACGAAAACATCGAAAATATAATAAAAACAAGGAGGAAAAGAGAGAGAGAGAGATCACTTCACTTCACTTCACTTCACTTCTTTTTAAACGCGTTTGTTAAATAATTGGTATCTACTACTAAGCAACCGTAAACATTTTTATTATTTATTTAAAACACGTTTCTTATTTTTTACCTTCTTTGTAGAATTTCTGAAACCCTAAATTTGAAACCCTACGTTTGAAACCCTAAACTCATTTTTTCAGGTTTTGTGCAGAAATAAAAAAGAATAAAAAGGACCCTTCCATGGTACAAAACAACGCGAAATCGATTCGATCGATTTGATTCGATTTGATTCAATTTCCTGGACCTGATACGACCATGAATAATGCGATGAACGCTAGCACAAGGAAACATCACGCGCGGTCGTTATTTTGTGCACGAAGAAGAACAGGAACGAGTTTGCAGAAGAGAACTTTGACGAAGGTGATCACGACGAGGAGTAAAAAAAGTAGTAACAGTAGTGATAGTAGCGTGTTCGAAAAGATTAAATCAGAGGCGACGAAGATGTTGGATGTCATGGAAGGGGGACCGAAGTTACGGAAATGGTACGGCGAAGACTCGTCGGTCGGGAAAGATGGAGAGGTCAAACGCGAGCGCGAGGATTTAGTCAGGAAAGCGAGAGAGGAAGAGAAAGGCGCTGGAAACGAGGACGACGCTGGAAACGGCGAGTACGACGCGAACGGTTCGGATGAACCGAAACGGGCGATATACGTGCTCGACTCGGATTCGAAATTAGGCGACGCGTGCGTGATGCAGCTCGTTCTGGCAAAGCTCGACGTGAGAGTTGCTTGCGCGGACTCGGAAGTCGAACAGGCTAGGTATGGGCCGTACGTTTCGGTGACCGAGCTCGGAGACGAAAAGGCGTTGAGAAAATCGTTAAATGGCGTGAGGTCGGTCATTGTACCAGCTAGGAAGTTTGATAAATCGTTCTTGAACGCGTGCGAGGTGAGTGGAGTTAAACATATCGTGTTGATCTCTTGCGCGAAATCGAGCAAAGGCTTGAGCGTGTTGAGTTTATTCGACGAAGCCGCGAGAGCGCGAAAAGACGAGAGCAGAGAGAAATTAGCAATGAGTACTAGTATTCCAGTAACTATTATTAAGCCTGTAACGATTGTTGACACGCGGACGAGCGGTAAACAAATGAAATTCGATAAAAATAGCGGCGCTTTGAGCGGTAATATTCCAATCGAAGATGTCGCGGTATGCGCAGTTAGAGCTTTATCGCAACCACCAAAGAAGGGTTCTGATGCACTCGTATTCGAGCTAGGTTTAAGCTCTATAGCTACTGGGAAAATGGATTGGAAAGAAGCGTTTGCTTCGCTAAAATAATATCTTTGTGTAATAACTGCATACTGTAACTGTATACGTGTCAACTATAACCTAACTATAAAACTCTTAGGGGGGGTTTCTTGCAAGCGGCAGCGCGAGGAACCGCTTGTCAACTATAACCTATGGGTTAGCTAAACATATTAATTCTTGCGGCTTGCAAGGCGCTCTACACATTGGGCATTCCGGTTTTTGTTGACAGCATTCAACCGCACACGTCCAACACAGACAATGCCCACACTTTAAAGCCGTGGGAAATTTCGTGGGATTTAAACACAGAGGACAAGGGATATCGAACCAAGTGAACCGTTTAACGACTTCGTCGTCCACGTCGTCATCGCCGTTTGGAGAAAATCGAGGTAACATCGCAACCGCATCGTCCATGACCGAAACTGGATTTTTCGATTTATTTATCATGGTATCACTACTTTCTATTCCATCTAAATCGAGCTTTAGTTTCGTTACGCCGTCGGCTTCAAAAAATCCAAACTCTTCGGCAATTTTCGGTTGCTCTCGCGCAAATTTCACACTCAAATATGTTTTATATCTCCTCAAAGCTTCATTATATGCAGCAAATCCTAATTGAACTGCAATTAGCTTCGATAATAACGAATACTGCGCTCTCTCTTCGCCTGGATTCGGGTTCACGAACACCCTACCAACGCCAGTCGCCCAATTCGTCCACGACACGTATCTCCCAAAAGCGTAAAACAACATCAACTGCGTCATTGGCCCAAACCCACCGCGATCGTTCACTAACTTTAAAGCTCTATTCCCCACTGTCGCACTATGCGGTGCGTTCCCAAAAACCCACGCGTACGCTTTCAAAAACTGTCTCTTATAAAACTCTTTTCCTACGTTCGCCTTCGTCCTCTTCTTCGTCTTCTCGTCGCCAATCGTCGTTCCTACTACTCCTACACCTCCGTTATCTCCCGAAACCGCATTCCTGGACGCGTTCCTCAACCGTTTCCCGACCGGTTTCGCTAGTGCCTCCAAAACGACGAGCGCCCATCTCCTCGTTTTCGATGGAACTTCCCCGTCTTTCGTCGCGATGAACAAGTCCGTATATTCCTCACCTAGCGTCTGCATGTTGTTCCCAGTCGTACAAGAGAAGTATAAAAAATCCCCAAAAGCTTCGATTTCGTCCGCATTCGCGTTCCAAAACCGGTTCCCGAATACTCTCTTCACCGTCTCGGCTACCGAATCCGCGACGACCTTTGTTGTTCAACGAAATTTCAGCCCATCGTCAGTCGCAGTAAAAAATGATAAACATATATACATACAAATAAACAAACAAACAAATAAACACACACACACACAGAGAGAGAGAAATGTCACACGAGGTCATTCTAACGCACTTTTCTGTAATAATCATCCTTCTGATGCGCACGAACCAGGTCTGGTTGTGCCGCTTCGGGTAGTTTCGGAACCACTGTTTCCAATCGTTCCATCTCTCTCTCTGACAAAGATGTTCACGTCTTTCCTCTCTCTCCAATAGGTATTCGATTCTTCTCCTATCTCTGTTCTCTCTCATGCACTCGCGCTCTTCGGTTACTTAATCCATCGAACGCGTTCTCTGCGTGCTCGAGTCTGTTCTGTTAATCCTCTGCGCGTTAGTGTTTACTCTCAAACGAAGAAGTTCTCTTCTTTGTGCCGCTCAAACTCTGACTTTCAAAACTATCTGTTGTCATCGCGAGATTCGCTAAAATATACTCCTACTGATGCGATAGAGCTCGTTCTTGGCTACGCAGCAGGAGTTGTTTTGTGATTAATTCTTCTTCTCACTCAATCTCAATCTCTCTTCTTAAGCAGTCTTTGTCTGTCGCTCTCTGTCTTTATTACGAAGCGATTAACTTCCAATTTCTTCAAGAAGTAGCGCCTACGAGTAGTACTGTTTTCGTAATTCGAAGTTTACAGTTTATTCGCAAAAATCGAATCGAATCGAATCGAATCGAGATTAAGAGAGAGATTAAGAGAGAGAGATTTAGAAGAATTAATTACAAACAAAGCTAGAAGTATCTTTTAGCGAATCTAACCCCTATAGTATTCAGAATTGCTAATCGGGGCACTACTTTCAGAGAGAGAGATTAAGAGATTAAGAGATGGAAAGCGATTGTCGAGGCCTGGAACTGAGCAGTAACGACCGCAAATCGATCGAGTTAATCTTCTCGTCGACACTATCGTCAGAGGAACAGGACAGGTTCGATGGATCCGCGCGCTCGAAAGTAGAGCTCGGTCTTTTGTGCAATGGACAGACAGCGTACGCACACTATAAGGTCTATGAAATGATCGCGAAGAAGGATTTAGGTCAGGAAAACAACGCGCGAGTGTTGAAATATTGTACTCGCGATGATGGAAAGGACGGGTTCGGAGAAGCGCTGGCGGTGTATGTAGGTAGACCGAATAGGAATCACGTTGCTTGTTATGCCGTGGACGAGTGCGTGAGACGAATGCGAGTAGGCGAGCGGGCGGAGTTCTTAGTCGGTTCTGGATTAGGGTACGGCGAAGAAGGAAGCGCGTCGTTTCCGTCGATTGCGAAGAACGCGGATTTAGTTGTTTATATTGAGTTACTTCACGTCGAAGGGACGGAACAAGAACCGGACGAAGAGAGAGGGGATTTGACGTTCGAGGCGAGGATGAGGAGGGCGGAGCTATTGAAACAGAAAGGAAACGAAGATTTTTTGGGGAACAGGAAGCGAGCCGCGTTGTGTAAGTACGAAGCCGGGTTGTCCTATATAACCGAGGATTTAATGCAACAGTTGATGAAACAAGAACATATTTTATTGGCGGAGACGTTAAGGGCGACGACGAGGTTGAATTGCGCGAATTGTTATTTGGGTTTAGGTATGTTCATGGAATGCGTGAGAGTGTCGGATTTAGCGAGATCGACTGGCGAAGGGTTGACGAAGTTGCAAGAGTGTAAAGCGCTCTATAGAAAGGCGCAGGCGTTGGAAAGTCTTGGGAGAGATGAAGATGCTTTAAGGGCTTTTACTGAGTGTTTGGCTTTGGTGGAACGAGAAATAACGTCGCGCGCCGACGCGCAAGGACAACGAGGGAGAAATAAAGAAGAAGAAGAAGAAGAAGAGCATAATAAACTTACAAGCGAACATAAGCTTTGCCAAAGTCAAATGAATAGGCTGAAGAGACAAATATCACAACGCGAGAAAAATGCTTATGCGAGTTTTCGTGGCGCTTTTGAGAAGAAGGAGGAATAGAAGATTTGTTTTCTCAACTCCTCTTTTCGTTTCGAGGCAAAAAAGTAACTGACCGATTGTGCGCACGAAACAAAAAGAAACGAAATATAATTCTCGCTCTGCGTTATAAAATACGCGCATAATGAACAAGGATAAAGATAAAGTATCGGGCGCGACGGCCGTTCTTCAAGTCGCCGAACTTCATGGAGTTGATGCGTGTTTTGCAAATCCTGGAACGACAGAAATGCACTTTGTTGGAGCGTTTGATAACGTGCCGAGTGTAAAACCATATTTAACGCTACACGAAACAGTCGCTTCCGGAGCCGCTGATGGCTACGCGCGTATGAAAAAAGATTTAAACAAGACGATTCCGGGTGTAACGCTGCTTCATCTCGGACCTGGTTTAATGAACGCTTCGGCAAATCTTCACAACGCCAAACGCGCGTCGAGCTCGATTGTAAATCTCATCGGCGACATGTCCACGTTTCATTCTGGAAGCGATTGCATTCTCGAGTCGAACATTGCAGACATTGCAAAGATAAACTCGATTGCAGTTGTCACGACGACTGTGCCGGGTGAGATTGCGAGCGATGCTAACGAGGCGTTCGTTACGGCTAAAAAGAACGTCAAATCACCTGGTTTAAGTAGAGTCGTTACGTTCGTTATTCCGCACGATCGCAGTTGGGAGCTCGTTTCAAAGACGTCTGCGAAAGATGCCGTTTCAAATCGAATTAATTCTATCGGTGTCCCGATTCAAAATAAACAACACGCTCAAGCGCCAGCGCAAGTATCTTCGTCGAACAAGATTAAAATTAACGTACCAGAAGTCCTTCATCGAACGCTTAAAGATATGGTCAACGATGACATACCGCCATTCACGAAATCTTCCACGTTGCGATCTCTTGGTTTAACCTCTCAATCGTCCATTACATACTCAGCGATGTTACGAGAAGAACTTGGTCTCGAGTGTATTCGCCCTACGCTGATGTACGATTATCCAAATTTGAGTGATCTCATTGAATACATCGAGGATCGCCTGGAAGCGACGGGCGTATTGACGAATAAAAACGATCAACAAGAAGTCGTCGACGCCGCTGTTCCAATAACAACTTCTTCTTCTTCTTCCTCTGCTTTGTCAGAACAAGTTCAAAAAGCGATTAATTCGTTTGGAAAATCGTTCGTAAAGAGCATTTTGAAACAAGATCCCGCAAAAGTTGGCGTTTACGTTGGCGGTTGCGACGCACTCATTCGCGAAAATTTGAAGCGCATTTGTCTTATTTTCCGCAAGCTTGGCGTTTCTGAGGATCAAATTTTCTGCGAAAATGCATTCTCGCGCGTTGACCGTGGATGTATCGAAGGCGATAAAATCAAAAGATTGCCATATTTTCCTCGCGACGCAATGGCGACGTTGGGTTCTTTTGAAACGCTTGTCATTGTTGATGCCAAGAAGCCAGTAGCGATGTTCGGTTACAAAGACCAAGGGTTCTCAAGTCTCATTCGTCAAGATGAGGAAAACGTTTGGGAAATTGAAGCGCCACCGGATGGATGTTTACTTGACGCATTTGATGCGATTGAAAGCGCTCTGGAGAAAAAGTCGAGTAGTTTTAAAACTGAAATTGCAGACGCTAAAAACGCTAAACATCGCGCGCGTTTGCTTCGTTCGGCAACTGAGAACACGTTGAACGAGAAAACTGGTAAGTTGACTGCGGCGTCAATGTGCGGCGTTGTTGCGAAATATCAGCCAGTAAACTGTGTCGTCGTCGATGAGTCTCTAACCAGTGGCGGAACTTACTGGGACGCGAGCGATGCGTTCTCACCGAAGTTTTCGCACTTGACGCTTACTGGAGGAGCGATTGGTTTTGGTCTTTCCGCCGCCGTCGGTGCGGCCGTGGCAAAACCAGAGAGTAAAGTCATCGCACTTCAAGCCGATGGGAGCGGTTTGTACGATTGTCAAGCGCTATGGACAATGGCAAGATACGAGTTGAACATTTGTGTCGTGATTTGCAACAACTCGAATTATCAAATTCTTAACATCGAAACTGCAATGCAAGCGGTTGAAAACCAAAATTCGGAGTTGTCAAAGTCACTTACGAGTTTGAAAAATCCATCGATTGATTGGGTTTTAATGGCTAAATCGTTTGGCGTAAAAAATGCCATTAAATGCGCGACGATTGAGGAATTCCGAATGGTATTTCAAGAAGCGATGGAAAAGACCGGTCCGATGCTCATTGAAGCGTCGCTTTAATGATATAAATAAATATAAATAAATATATACTGGTACTGAGTATCTCTCTCTCTCTCTATCCTTATTTACTTATTACAATCAATCAAATCAATTTGTAGCGTGCGTCTGTATCTATTTGTTTCTAGTATATCACTTATTAAAAGATTCCTAGTTCTTCGTCAAATAAGTTGCTGTTGTTTCCTCCTCCTCCTTTTCTGCGAGTATTAAAGTCGATACCGTTATCTCTGTTACCGCCGCCGCCTCGTTGCGTTTTTCTCGTCTTCCTTTCAAACTTTTCGTGAAATTTAACGAAATATTTTTCATCCGTAACCATGGATTGTTCAAACTGCTTAATTAAGCGAGTCATTTCATCGACATCTTTCATCGTCTTTTCTAATTTTCTTTGCAAAGCTTCGGCATCTTCGACTTTCTCGTGGAACGTTACCATGCCTTGTGGCGAGATCTTCGCTAAAACACCGTCGTTTAACAACGATCGAGTGACCATGTCGTTGATTAACTTCTCGGCATCTTTTGCCCCGCCTTGTAAATTCATTTCCGAGGCAATCATTTCTAAACTGAGCGAAGAGTACGTTTCGGCGATTTTGCGAACTTGCGCAAGTTTAACGGATTCGTACGCCAATTGTACTAAATCGAAATTCCCATCTTGTTCGAAAACGTATTTGTACTTATTCATTGCTTCAGTGAAACGCTGAAGAGGTGTTTTGATGTTGTTTTGT
>Ga0209830_10000845_pt1 | contig 29262 bp, 20 predicted proteins | sample ArcticOcean_MG_C_12_FD_187439 | JGI IMG/M metagenome (GOLD analysis project Ga0209830, IMG submission 187439) | Marine microbial communities from western Arctic Ocean - ArcticOcean_MG_CB8_130 (SPAdes) (version 2) | ecosystem: Environmental > Aquatic > Marine > Oceanic | place: Arctic Ocean...
CTCACATTGCTTTGTGTAACCTCAGAAATGAGAACGCCATGAGAAGTGCTATTCAAGACATTGGCAGCGTGCTTTTGTTTTCAGAAAGCGGCTATTTGTACGAAGAGGAAATGTACGATCTGTTGCGCGATGTTATTCGTCAGTGCAAATGTTCGCCACTTTTTCAACAGCACGCAAAATCGTTAATCAATGTATTGAAATTAGTCGAAGACGATGTCAAATCGCAAAGGGAAGAGATTGTGCGTTCTCAACAGAAAGTCACTGCAAAACGCCAGAGCAACAACGTGAATTCTTCAAACTATTCACAAGCAAAGTGTATTAGCGAAGCAGAGCCGTACTTTGCTTTTTGCACAAAGTTGCGTGGATACGAATTGTCTGAGAGATTTGATGCGTGGTACGAAAACGATTCCAACCAATTCCGAGTAGCTAATCGTAAAGGAATTTTAGGCTATGGAATTCTTATCTATTTCGTGGCGTTCTTAGTGCACTTTTTTCGTTTCTGTGTTATCTTCAACATCAGCAGGTTTTGGGCAATTTTTTGCAACTTGACGACATTTTATTTCATTCATCGATGGATATTCGGGTCGGGCTTGGGATCTATTGCGACACCATTAAAAATGACTTTAGGATTGTTTTGGACATTCTTTTGGTATGGCAGAGTTATGTATCTTTACATCGATGGAGGAGAGCATTCGGATCGTTCTGAAACTATCATGCTCGGGTGTTATTTTGGCGCTTCTATTTTAGGTTTTGCAGCTTTGAAGACACGTGATGCCATCGTTGGACCACTTTTATTACGAACGATTTTAAGTTACGATAAAATTTACGCGCGCGTGTATGGAATGGTAATGAATGAAGGAGAATTCTCGTTTCATGCGCGAAAGTTGTTCTCAGATCACCTCGCGATCGTATTCGCCTCTACATTTGGGGCGTTATATATGCAGTCCGCAGCAAAGTCGCTGGCCTATAAGCGATGCGAATCGATCGTACGGGAATCGAGAAAAATGAATAATGCCAAGAAGAAGGCTATTTGATCCTTTTTTCCTCGCGAGCGCTCTAAATACTATCGGCGTCGCGCGTCTTCTCAAGCTCAAAACAACGTTTAAAACAAACCTACGTATTTAAAAAATAAATATACAAGTACGGTACTTTGAAGAAAAAAATTGAAGTTCTAGAGAAACAAAAGACGCGGTTAAGTTCGTGTTCGTCATCGTCATCGTCTGAAGAAAAAGAAGATCGCTATTATTATTATTATGATGATATTGCTATTATTTCGAGAAGAAGATCTTCTACGAAAGATCAACAAATCTTCGTCATTGAGCGGTATAGAACGTTCTTGCAATCGAAGAATTTTAGGTTGCCTAGTTGGTTATCAACATTGCGTTCTTCGTAACAAATATCTACCAGTACTAATAATACTAATAATACTAATAATAATTACTATGTATGATAATTGTGCGTCACTCACGAAAATCTGGGTTCTTCGTTTTATTTGGATCTTCTAAACCGAACTCTGTAATAGATTTTGCGTTTGATCTCCAGCCTGGTTTCGCTTTAACTTTTATCTCGAGGAACACGCCTCGTTCTAAGAAAAGTTCTATATCTTTACGTGCCTCTGTCGATAGCTTCTTCATTGCATTTCCTTCTTCACCGACGATTATGCCAACCTGCGATTGACGTTCGACGTAAACAGTCGCTCTAATCAAATCCTTCGCCGGCGGTTTTCGCTCAATCATATCCTCCACCCATACGGACGAACAATATGGGACTTCCTGCGAATAAAGCTCGAATATCTTCTCTCTAATAATCTCTGCAACGAAAAACCTCTCAGGATGTTCGGACAAGTCATCTTTCGAGAAATACGCAGGGCCAATCGGTAACTTCGATTTCGCCCATTTCACGACTTCGTTCACGCCTAAATCATTCAACGCCGAAATCGGGATAACTTCCTCAATGCCATCGATGTTCTTAAAAAATCTCATCGCTTCCTTAATCTTATCCTTATCGTTAATTCTATCGCACTTATTCACGCACACGCACACTGGTATCTTACCCAAAACTTCTTTGTCCACTAAATTCTCGAAGTCTCGCTCTACGCCATCTTTCGCGTCTCCATCGATCATAACAATCAAACAATCAGCAGTATTCACCGACGTCCTCACCGCTCTCAACATCTGTTCATCTAACTTATTAAAGGCCTCTATCATCACCCCAGGCGTATCTAACAAAACTATTTGATGCTCTTCGTCCGATAGAACGCCTAAAATCCTATGCCTAGTCGTCTGTGGTTTCTTCGTCACTATTGATAATTTCACGCCTAAAATTTTGTTCAGCAAAGTCGATTTCCCCGCATTCGGTCGACCGATTATCGCGCAATAACCCGATTTGTGCGTTTTCGATACTTTTGGGAGCAATGCGCCGCCAATGTATGGTAAAACTATCGGTGGCTCTGCATCATCATCATCATCATCATCATCAACATCATCATCATCTTCATCAACTAAACAATCTTCATTGCTTGTCGCTTTTTTAATAATTCGATAAGAGATTCGATGTTTACTACTACTACTTATAATACGATTTCTTTTCTTTTGTGCAGGAGTATTGTGATTATGATTAGCTAAAGAGGATGTTGTTCGCATCATTTTTTTTTAACGTTGATTTTTTGTAAAATCTGATGCCATGCTGCCGCTGCTGATGATGATCGATGAAAGTTTGTTTTAACAACAACACACCTAATTCTAAATATTTATATTTTATTTTATGCTCGAATATACTCTGCGTAACAGGGACATGCTTGAATCTCGTGCTTGATCATCGCATCCATCGTCTTGACTGCGTTGTTTTTGTTCTCGTTTTCTTTGTTGTTGATTTAAGCAGGAGAGAGAGAGGAAGGAGATCGCGTCGCAAAGAGTTGGTGTACTTTGACCATCTCTTGCACGTCCATCAGCAGCAGTCCTCGCGTGCATGGAATTCGATGCGGTAGCAGTCGTAGCAGTCGTAGTCGTAGTCGTAGTCGAGTAGTCGCGGTCGTATTCAGTCGACGGTCTTTTTCGTTTGAGCGTTATTGTTTTATCAAAAAGTTGATGAGAGGTTTGACCCATCTCGGTAAAGAAATTTTAATCGCGCTTTGATGTTTTCGCGTCGTATTTTACACAATTAAATACAGCAGTCAATTAAAATCTCTTTATTTCAGCGAACTGATGTCATCACGTGCACGAACACTTTCATATTTTATGTATATCCATGAAACGATGGACGACTGTACTGACAAGAAAGAAGAAGATATCGAAGAAGATGTAGAAGAACAACCTCAATCGATCGATGAACTAAGAGAGCTTCTTAAATCGTACGAAGAACAACTAATCGAGTTAACAACAAAGTGTAAAAACGGTGCGGATACAAAAGATGACGCTGTCGATGACGACGACGAAGAAGTTAAAAAGGAACTCGTAGAGGTCATTCAGCTCACGAAAGATGTCATTCAAACGCGCTTAGAAGACGAGGAAGAGGAAAACAAAGAAGATAAAGAAAATAGTAAAGTAGTAGAAGGAGAAGAAGAAGAAGAAGAGCGCAGGATTAGAAGAGAACAACTGGAAGAAGATTTAGAGAATTTAAGAGAAGAAGATGAGAAGTTTGAGAGAGAGCAAAAAATTGGTGGTTCGAACGATGATAACGATGATAACACGAAACAACAAGAACAGCAACAACAACCGAAGAACTTGTTATACGAAGGCGCGGATGACAAGCCTACGTATGACGAAGAAGGAAATTTGATCGTCCCGAAACGGTTATTGATTAAAGACGACGACGATAAAGTCACAAGAGATAGGAAATTGAAGCAATTGAAGGCGTTTAAGCAAAGGCAGAAGCAGAAAGCGGTTGTCAGTGAACATGCGAAGAGAGCGAGTAGTTGGAACGATTTCAAGACTAAAAGCTCAAAGAAGAAGAAACGATTGGATTCAATGTCCAGCGGCGTGTTCAAGAAGAAGTCGATGTTTTCGAAAGATTAGAGTTTAGAGTTATGGTAAAATGATAGGAGTACAGTACTGTATCTTTTCGTATCTAGATTATTATATTACACACTTTAAATACCTTTTTCCATCTCTCTCTATATATAACAAACACACATCCTCTTCTTATTCTTCAAATTCGTTTTTCAATTATTCTATTCTCTCTCTTTTTGTCTCTCTCGTTGTTATTAGTTTTCCTCTATAAGTATTTCTCATCGCGCTTTTTGGAACATCAAAAGTCAAACGACCAATCTCTCTCTCTCTCTCTCTCTCTCTGTCTTTCCTCTCTCGTTGTTCATCGAATGCTTTCTCTTCTTCTTCATCTTCTTCTTATTTTTAATGTTATTTATTTTTATTATTATTATTATTATTATTATTATTATTGCTATCTATTACACTCCCCTGTATGTATGTATGTATGTATGTATATATATCCCCTCTCTCTCTCTCTCTCTAGATCCGTTTTTGTTGTTTTCATTAAATAAAAAAACAAAAACGTTCGTTACAAAGTCGCGTACTTTCTTGTCCACTCTCGAGCTAAATCTTCGTACCTCGCTCGATCCGTCTTATAAATGTGCGCAATTTCTGGAACCAAAGGGTCATCTGGATTTGGGTCGCACAACAATGAACAAATCGATAACAAAACCTTTGAAATCGTCAATGCTGGCGACCATTGCTCTTTCAAAATGTCCAAACAAATCGACCCGTGACTGTTCACGTTCGGGTGATACACTTTTGTCTTGAAATTAACCTTTGGTGGTTTGAACGGGTAATCCGGCGGGAAGTGGATCGCTACGAAGAACAAGCCGCCTTGATAAGGAGAATCAGCCGGGCCGATGATTGTCGCGTCCCAGTGGAATATGTCATCCTCTGATCGAGGCCCGGCAGAACAAGACGTCGGCGGGTCTTTTTGTAAATCTATATAATTAATTAATTAGTAAGTATGTATTAAAAGAAGAAGAAAAAGAAGAAGAAACTATTTTTTTCCTCGACAAAGTCAAGAAGTAGGAAGAAGAAGAGTTGACACGCCTCTCTCTCCCTCTTTTCTTTCGGTCAAGACGCGAGACGAGAATCTGAGCGCGACTATTTACGACGAAACAGTAAATACGCGAAGATCTACGCTAAAAACGAGCTTAAAAAACGAACGCGAATACTATTTTGTCATTCAAATCACGTACCGACGAGTTCTTTCGTGATTCTCTTCGAAGCCATTTTTTTAATAATAGATTGTCGTGATTTGTCTTTTCTCTGTTAGTTATGTATGAAGCGTTAGAAAGTTCTTTCGCGATTTCTTCTTCTTTCTTTTGTATGTGTACGTGTGATTCAAACGCGAATTATTTCAGCAAATGAATGAGCTAATATAGTATTCTAATAGTATATTTACACTTAATTGTTTATTGTATTAGCGCGTTTATTAATTTTTTTATTAATAGTTTTTAGGCGTGTGAATGTTTCGTGGGCGTCGTTCTTACAGCGTGTGAAAAGGCTTCTGTATGCACTGCACGCAGCTCTGCCATCTGCTCCTCTGCATCAGCTGGCTATTTTTTGGCTTTATATTTACTATACATTCTTCAACTTTCGCGTTCTTCATCGCAGTGCTTTAAGACGTTCCTTAACTTGAACGAACATGTCGCACGAACGAGCTCGCCGACGCGCTTGATTCCTCCACGACACTTTGCCAGAATTTTCGATAACTCGTTCGAGAACGCCTTCAAAGCGAGCGAGCGTATGAACTGTCTATCTCGTCTCGAAAGTTTTCCTCCAACCAACTCTATTGCTATCGCTGGAGTGATAACCAGTATATACCTATATTTCTTCTTCTTCAACTTTTACCGCAGTACTTAAGATGTTCCTTAACTTGAACGAAACAGTCGCACGAACGAGCTCACCGACGCGCTTGATTCCTCCACGACGCTTTGCTAGAATTTTCGATAACTCGTTCGAGAACGCCTTTAAAGCGAGCGAGCGTATGAACTGTTTATCTCGTCTCGAAAGTTTTCCTCCAACTCTATTGCTACCGCTGGAGTTATTTTCGCGTTCGCGTTCGTTTATGTACTTCTCGCGGAGTTTTTCACACCTGAGAAGCGATTTTGCAATTTGTGAATTCGTTTGTGTCGTGTTTTGGTGGTCGTCTTGGATTGTTTTTGATTTCAAGTCCTCAAATAGTTTACAGAGCTCTAGCCATTCGCGAGTTTCTTCTTCGATCGAAGAGAGCGAGTCTCCACGCATTGTTGCTGAAATCTCTTCTTCGTCGTCATCGTCTTCGGCAATTATTGAAAAACCTCCGTTGCGATTTGTAGTAGTATCGAGCGTAGTGGAAGATCGAGCGTAGGGTATCTCAAACTGAAAGAGATATCGCCGATTCTTTGCAACTTTGAGGAATACCCATTCGGAGACACGAATATCGGAATCTTCAATTTCAACCGAGCCTCCAATATCGTCTGAATCATCGATTCTCGCAACCATAGGAAGTTTTTGTTTTTGTTGAAGTTGTTCAGTAGTATTTTTTACTATCTTCTTTTTCTTATTCAATCTCGAAAGCATCACGTTTGTATTATCTTTCTGCTTCTGTCCTGTTTCGATATCTGAAAAAGAAGAAGAAGCCAAAGAAGATGATCTATTGCTTGCCCCAGTGATTATAGCAACGCACTCTTTCCACGCGGCGAGGATGTTTGCTTCGGTCAAAGCACCATCGCTAGCGATTCGAAACGCGGCATAAAAATCTTCGCGAGATAAGCCAAAGGGAGATGGCATCGAATTCGCATCTTCGCAATGCATTGCTCGAAAGAGTAAAAGCAGCGCGCGAGTGTTGCGTTTAGAGCGTTTCTCGTGTTCAATCATCAAAATTGAAACGACATCGTCGGCATCTACGGTAGTTCCGGTTCGAATTTTGTTCTTATTCACGTGCGTCGCCGCGAGCGTAGATGAAGACGACGATGCTAGTTCTGGTTTCACACCGCGTTGGAATAAGAACGCTCGCGCTAGTGCATCCATTTTCTCCTTTTCTGTCAATGTACTGCCAGCTGCAGTAAAAGTTTGATTGATGTTTCTCGAAACTATTTTTGCGAGAGATTTTTCATTGGCTAAAACATCTGGAAGAAGCGTTTTGACCGCCTCGCATGCGTGCGAGAAAGTCACTTTGCCGCTATCGTCGAAATTCATCATATTCGTTTTTTGGTTACTCGGACCTGCTGTTTGTCCGTTTGCGTTTTTATTGTTGTTGTTGACTTTAATTGATTTACCATTTGCGGATTCGTTTTCTGGGAAGAGAGCGTTAATATTATGACCGGGTGCTAAGGAATCGAGAACCTTTAGATAAAAGTCGAACGTTTCTCTGCCACCATCAAAGTGATCGTTGCAATTATTGTTATTTTTGAACATAATGTCGTTACCGCTACTATTATTACTGTTGTTGTTGTTATTATTATTATTCGCCTCACCACTTGTTGTGATACCACAACTCTCGTCACAGGTGGTATTTCCGAGTAGTCCACAAAACGCAGCAAACTGCCTGATTTTTAACGACGACGTCGAGTGTGCTTTGCACGATGCAATTAAGTCTAAGCAGTTGGTTTCAGCAAGTTGACGTAAGCCGTATCGATGTACGTGCCATTCGTACGCAAAACATGCGAGATCAGAATTCCCATTATTAGTATTATTATTAGTGGCAGAAGCTGACGAGGAAGAAGTTTGTTGATCTTTCTCGGCGGCAATTTTATCCGAATAGATCTGCGCAACTGTCCTAAGACACCAAGATTTTGGTTTTTCGCGACCGATTATCTTTGATGTTTGTACGAGTCTTGCGAATCCACCGAGTGAAGAAATTTTCGTCGAAGCTTTGTTTTTTTTATCGATACTACCGTTTGCGTCTCTCTCTCTTCTTTTTTTATCTTTCGAAAGTTTGTGAATACCATTCGCATCGCTGCTTTCATTATCATTATCCACTAAAGTGTAATCTAACTCTCCTCTTCCAGTTGTTTGCGTATCGATGTCGACTGTTTCGAAATACATTCCAAAATACGCGTTATTACTATTTTCTCCTCCTCCGGTTAACATCAAACGACGGCACGTTTGCGTATCAACTTCCACTGGTTTACCGCGAGGAGATTTTGAGAGCACTATTCGTAATTTATCTTCGGCGTACTGCAGAGATTCTTTCGAATCGTCCCGCGCATCTAACGCGAGCGCGAGCTTCTTCTCTAAAACCATCGTCTGCGCTCGAATTTCTCGAAACATTGTCTCCTTCAAATGCTTCAACTCTGCTCGCGATTTTATCAATGCGTCGCGTTCGACGTCTCGCCTATTTTTTCGTTCATTTGATATTTCTTGCCATCGCATTTTTGCACTCGTAAACTCGCTCGATATCTTCTCGTTTAATTTATTCACTCGAGTCTTTTCCCTTCGAGTATTTGCCAAGTTTTTTGCAAGCGCAATTTTCTCCTCCGAGTCTCGTTCCGATTGCGTTGCTGCAAAATCACGCATCACTTCCAATCTTCTATTTTCCAATATCGCTTCTTCCAATTTTTGATCTTTCAGTTCGATGATATCTCTGTATCTATCTAGAACGGCATCGACGAGTTCTCCTCGGTCTCGACATTGCGCGTGGATTTGACGACTCGTTTCTCTTGCAATCGTCTCTAAAGTTTTCATTTTTCTTCTATTACTATGAGAATCATCATCATCATCAGTTTTCTTTCTTTGTTGTTGTTGCTCGAGAAGAATCGGTCTCGTCTTAAATGTTATCAATGATGATGATCGTTCATCTCCTTTTCGCTCGTGCTCGTCATCAGCCTCGGGCCATTTTTCCTCCAACGTCTCCAACAACCGTCTCGCCATCGCTCGCGACGCAGGTTCAGGTCCTCTGCGATCGATCCACGTCAAAACCTTGTTGTTGTTGTTGTTATTAATTTCCCTATTTTGTTCTTTATTTATTAACACTATTCTTTTCTTTTTCTTATCGATATCGAGTTTAAATTTTTGCGAGATCTCGCGTTCTTTTCGTTTTTCGTTCAAAAGCTTCTCTACTCTATCGATCTCTCGTTTGATCGTTTCGATGTTCTCATGATCACAATCATAATCACGATCATTCGTTCTATTCTTTCGTCGATTGCTTATTTTTTCTTCATCATCCTCTCTTTTCATCGTCGTCCTCTGCGTTCTCTGTTTTCCTTCGCGCGCACTGCGCATGTTTTTTACATCTTTTAATGGGCCATTATCTTCCCCATCCTCGTCGTCGTCAGTCAAAGCGATGATGCGTTCTGTGCACTTACGCGCGTGCGACCATCTGAACGGCTGCTCGTCGTAAGAAGCAAACGAAGTCGTAGGTTCATGTCTCCTGCGTGACATTATGTACTATATATGTTTATAGAATATATACATATAGTTCTCTCGTACGTACGCGTTAACTTATTTACTGCGCGCATTATTAACAGACATCGTAATAAATTTAATTATCGTTCATCAGTTTATTTTTAGAAGAAACCCTAAACGCCCCAAATCAGCCGATGCTTCTTTTTTTCCTTTCGTACACTTTTTGTATCATCAGATATCACAAAAAGGACGTCTGAAAAGATATGAACGAATAATAGTAATAGTAATAGTAATAACAAACCCTCTTCCGATCTCTTTCCGACTTTCTCTGTCTAATAATACGATATGGACAAAATTATTTGTCGAGAGTGTTTTTTCATGAAGACGACTTTGAAGACGACGACGACGACGACGATGAGAAGAAGGAGAAGGAGAAGAAGCGAGAAGAGATGTTTAAGAGCGAAGGAAGAATTTGAGGAAGAAGAAAAGAGAGAAGAAATACAGTTCTCGTTCATTGAACAAAGTATCTCGAAGCAGCAGCAAAACAAGATCTTACCAGGTTTATATTTAGTCGCGACGCCGATTGGGAACGTTCTCGATATTTCACAAAGAGCTTTGAAGGTTTTAGAAAGCGCGGATGTGATTTTATGCGAAGACACGAGGAGGACGAGACAACTACTCGATATGTTATCAATCGATCGCAAGAAGCAAATGATACAATATCACGAACATAACTTTTATGATATGAGAGTAGTAATGGGTCAGAGGATTTTGCAAGCGAAGGAGATGAACGAAGTATACGCGTTAGTGTCTGACGCTGGGAATCCGGCGATTAGTGATCCTGGGCAAGATTTAGTCGACGTCGTTTTAGAGTTAGGGGTTACAGTGGTTCCAATACCTGGTGCGTCAGCCGTGAACGTGGCTATATTAGGCAGTGGGTTCAAGTGTTCAGATTGGCGCTTTCTCGGATTTCTTCCAGCTAAGAAATCCGAACGCGTAAAAAAGTTAAAAATGTTATCTTTAGAGACGACTTTAATGGTGTTCTTTGTCTCGCCGCATAAGTTAGTAAAATCTTTAGAGGATATTCAAGAAGTGTTTGGGGTTAAAAGACGCGTCTGCGTTTGCAGAGAATTAACGAAAAAACACGAGGAATTTTACAGAGCGACAGTAAGCGAGTGCATTGAAGAATTTTCCAGAGAAAATCGAGCTCGAGGCGAAATAACGCTCGTAATTGAAGGAATCTCTCATGAATTGCGAGCGAAATCGCGCATTGACGAATTCATCTTAGCTCACGCTTCTGTTTCTGTTTCTTTCTCTTCTTCTGCGTCTCTCACGCAACAACAACAATCTTCTGCAAAACAATATTCTCTCGACTCCTCCTCCTCCTCTGAAGAAGAAGAAGAAGAAGAAGAACAAATCCTTGAACGAACGTTGAAACACTTAATGTTCGACGAAAAACAATCCGTCTCCGAAGCCGCTCGAAATTCCTCGCGTCTTTTACCATCCGTAAAACGTCGCCACGCGTACTCAATCGCGCAAAAACTCTTCGCTGCTTCCGATATAGCTTCATAAAAAAAGCTCTCAGTGCTGTTGGGAACGCAGCTAACAGCTAATCCAAAACAATAACTTCACAACTTTCCTACGCGCGCTTCGACTCTAATCCCTTCTCTCCTCTCTCTGCTTCAAAAGAATGGGCTGTTGTACATCGAAACAAGAGGAGTTGAAGAGTACTAAAACCGTAAACTACGACGATCAAAATTCTCCATCTTCATTAATCATCGTAAACAAATCATCATCATCATCATCATCATCATCGCCAAGAGGTCAAACAGAAACAGAAGTGCTCAAAATAACAACGAGTGATGATACGAAGAAGAAGAAGAAGAAGAAATTAACGAACGAACAAGAAACGAATAATATTACTGCGAGTACTAGTGATCATCGTAGTGATTGTGATTATGATTTGAGAGCGATCGAGGAAGATTTAAAACGCAGTATCGGTCTCGATTTAAAATTGAATAAATTTTTATTCCAAAAAGATTGTGAGTACAGAGAAAAAATGTCAGCAAAAGATGATGATGAGAATGATTTCGCGACGATGATGGCATCAGGAGTTCCGTGGCCGAAACAAACCGAAGTAGATGAGAACTATTTAAACGAATTCGAAAAGTATTTGAAGAGCGAGAAGTTTAAGTTTTTAGCGTTCAATGAGCAAACTGAGAAGGATGAACAGAAATGGTATCGAGATAAAAAGACTGGAATGAAATTACAACAAGACCCGTGGGAAGATCACGAGTGGAGTTGTAAGACGGAGTTCGAGTTGTATTTGTTTGTTTTGCAGTATTTACGAGTCGGTGATCACGAAATAGAGAGTAGTAGTAATATTACTACTAAGAGAGTATCGATTGATCATTCGCTTTTAGATAAACAACAAACTGAAGAAGAACGAGAGCTATGCGCGAAATTGAAAAACGTGCATTTTCCAGATACGAGAAAGATGGAAGATGAAGACCGTTTGATGTATTTGTTCAAAGCGCTTGGGATTCAGTACATAAACCATCCTTTGTTTTATTTCGCCGTGAACTTATTTGAAGGCGTAGTTTCAGATACCGGTATAGAGGATAGAGATGAGAAAGATTATTGCGAAAGATGCGAGAAATTTCTCTATAGAATGCTAGACGGATGTCAAGGTGCGGTGTTTACAAAGTTTAAAGATAAAAGCGTTAGTTATGGCATGACGCACGTCATGGATTCGCAGCATTTAGGCGCCGCGGCGTACATGAAGGCGTACATTAACACTCGTTTTTTGAAACGGTTCCCGATACAAACGAATTTTATAAATCCGAAATTAGACAATAGAGATGAAAGGATTCGGCTATCGAGAGATTTTGCTCATAAAATGCGCGCGTTTACGTTTGTGGAAGCGAGCAAAGCACACCCGGCGGCTTTGATGCTTTCGTTCCCAGATAACGACGCGTTCAAGGATTTGTTATCCGTAGAGACGCCAGATTGTTGGCACGCTTTGAACCACTTTTATGAGTGGACCGTGGCGCAACCGAACCGAACGAAACCAAAAGATAAAAGGTTACAAACGCCTCCAATTTTGATAGCAGATATTAAAAACTTGTCTTTGTTTAGCTGTAACAAGAAAAACATCGCTCGATTGGCAAACACGTTTAGAGTGGCAATGTTTCATCCAGAGCCGTTTGGTAAATTTGTCATCGCAAACGCTCCAATGTCAGTCATGGCATTGTTCTCGTTCGGTAAGTTATTCATGTCCGAATCAGCGAGGTTGAAATTTGTGATGACAGGATCAAGTCTTTCAAAAGCGTTGAAACAGGCGTGGAAATTAGAGACGAAGGATATACCGCAATGTTGTGGCGGGGAAGAATTCCCATCAAAAGCGCTATCCGTGGAAGAGATTTTAACGAGCGACAAACATTGGCTACATCAGAAAGAGGCAATTGAGCGAACGAGGAAGCGGTATCCGGAATTTTTCGCGAAATTTGCAGAGACATATGGTGGAGAAAATGATGCGCAATTAACGAAAAAACGCGAGTCGCTTCTCTCGCGCAAATCCTCTTCGTTAGCGAATCGCCAACCGCCATCATCGTCTAAAGTCGACAGCCGTTCTGAATCTAATGCTGAACAGATTGCGTTACATTCTACTACGACGTCAAAGTTATCACCATCAATAACGACAACTGAAGAGGAGGAAATTTCTCGTACGAAGTTTAGTGTGTCTTTGTTTCTGTGTATATTCCTCGCTTCGTTCATGTCGTTGTTGTTCAAAACGTACATGTATATTGTTTTCCACCACGATAGACGTAATTAAGTAGTAGATAGAGCCTCTTTGTATTACTAGTAGTAAATTTAATAAATATATTTTTTATTTAATGAAAGAGAAAACTAATGATGTGAATGTGCGTGTCCGTGATGCTGACGTCCAAACGCGCTTCTCTTTGCCGCCTCAACTCTCTCTTGAATAGCCTCACGATCGTAACCTTGGTCATAAAGCTGTTTTTGCATTTCGTTTTCTAAAATTTCCATCGCTTCCCCGAGAAGTTTGAAGTTTGTCTCGGCTTGCGCCTTTTCTTCGTCAGTCGCGTCGTTGGAAATTCTATCCGGATGAAATTGCATCGCCTTCTTCTTGTACGCTTGCTTGACTTCTATCGCACTAGCGAGAGATGTAATTCCTAAGAGCTCGTAATAGTCGACGCGTTCTATTTTTCTCGCTTCAAAAGTAGCTTTTTCAATCCTAGATTTCGTCTCGGCATCATCAGGAAGTAGTTTTTGCAAACACTCGAGGACTTCGATTGCTTTCCTTGGTGCCTTGAGTTTCAAGTGAGCGTTTGCTAACGTAAAATACGCTGGTTTATAATCATCAATTGCAGCGATCGCGTTTTCTGCGTCCTCGCGGCACTTTTCAGGTTTATTCAAGCGTAAATAAGAGTTTGCTCTCTCAACCAAAATCCTAGCGTATAAAGGGCAACGTTTCGGAATGAAGTCGTTCTCATCTAATGATGCGGTAAAAAAGTCAACTGCTTCAGAAAACTCCCTATTCTCATGCGCTAATCTCCCGCTTTCTAATTGCAATTTGATTTTTTTTGCGTCTTTGAAGTGTCGCATCGTTTGAGTATCATCCGGCGCTTGTGATAGACAATGTTTGAAAAATTTAATCCCGTTTTCGAAATCGCCGTCGGCGGATAAGCATAACGCTCTTCCTCTTAAGGCGTGCGCATCGACTCTCGAATCGTCTCTTCTAATAATATCCAACGTCAATTTCAACGTTTGCGTTAAATTTAAACCAATAGAAAGCATACATCTCGCTCGATCGATGTCCGCACTTTCACAGCCGCTATCCATCATCATTTGATACTTCTCAATCGCTTTTTCATAACGTTTTTGTTCTTCGTCTTTTTTCGCTTCTTTCGCTAAATCTGCGAGGTTCTTAGCTTGTTGGAACATGAAAGAAGGGACGTCATTAGCGACGTCTGGCCTTAATTGCACTGCGCTAACAGCGGCGTCGTATTGGCCGGCTCTAATTAGAACACGCATCAATTCAATAGTCGCCCAAAATTTAGCCCGTTCTTCTCTCACTTGTCCACCAGATACTCTCACTCTCACTATTTCTGTAACCGAATTAGCTACGTCATAAGCTTCTCTAATATCCTTAATGCTCTCGTTGAACGCGTGCATGTTTTCCCAACACTGCGCGCGTCCAAGTAACGCCTCGCAAGTCTTCTCTAAGCTCAACGATTTACTATAAACCTGTAACGCTTCGCGATAGTTCTTACTGTCATAGTAATTACCGGCTTGTTCTAATAGTCCTTTCTTGTCTCCAGATGAGTCTTGTTGTTGCGATGTAGATGAAGTATTCTTTTGCTGCGTCGTCTCAGTCTCGGTCTTATGATGCGCATCGACAGAAGTCAAGTGCTTCGCGACTTCGCTCACGCTGCCTATCCACGCACATTTATTATTATTATCGTCATCTAAAGGACATCGAACGCGAATGTTCTCATAAATTCTCGCCGCAATCTTCGAATGCTTATCTAGATCGACACCTTGGCAATTCGCGCAAGATTGGTTACAGGTCGGACACGTCTGTTTCCCACCATGCTGAAACCACTGCTCTAAACAGAACGCGCAGAACACGTGTTCGTTCTTGCACTGCGCGACTACTGGGTGTTCCGATAAATCGGAGCATATTTTGCATATGAACTCTGAGACGTTGTCCGATATAACTTTTTGGGCAACGAAACCCATTTTTTTGTTTCCTATATACTACGCTGCTCGCTGATTTTAGTACGCGTTCGATATCACGACGACGACGTCGTACGCCGCGTGTTTATGATTTCTCAATCTCTCTTAATCTCGTTCTTTGTTATTATTACTATTTATTTCTTCGCTTTATTGAACAACCAACCGAAAATTAAGGCCTCGGTTAATAGCAGAACTGCCTCTGTTAGCATTCAATAGTTAGAGAAGAAGAAGAAGAATAAATTGTCAAGTTCGAATGGAGAAGATTATTGTCGATTTGTTCTTGTTTTTGTTGTTGTCGTTGTTGTGCGCGGATTCGTGCGAGGAAAATCCAAAAGAAGAAAAGTGATAAAAAAAAGAAGAAAAGTTAAAAAGAAGAAAAGCTAAAAAGAGAAAAAGATATTAAAAAACGCGGCTGAAAAAAACATCAGAACCGGCTTCGTCACAAAAACAAGGAAGGAAGTTGGACATGCGAGGTAAATAATTTTCTATTCGTAATACTAATCTCTCTCTCTCTTGACGAAATATGTATGCATGTATGTATATATAAGTAAATTCTAAAGACAGAGTTATTGATAGTTTTTATGATCGTTTAGCTTTCGCGCTTTAGTTCTCTAGAGCGTATTCCGCGTTCGCTCTGGAATCGTACGAATTCACGACAGGGCTCTCTCATATAAGACACACACAAGGCGAAAACATTCTCGGTTTTCTAATCTCCGCGTTTTTTCATGACATGCGCGAATAAGAAACAGCGTATTAGTGAACATAAATTGATCGTAGGGATTATTTGTGATGTCTTTATGCAATCTGTTTAATTAAATCGTCATCGATCGAGAGAGAGAGAGAGTTTGCTCGTTTATTATTTCTTCATCTTCTTTTTAGGAAAGACCTTGTTTTCATCATCTGTATACTGACCATAATCTGTCTTCCCTCAACAGCCAAGTGGAAGAAGAAACGCACGAGAAGATTAAAACGCAAGCGCCGCAAGATGCGCATGAGATCTAAGTAATCTTCGAACACTCTATTTGAGAATCAACATAATATAAGCAATCGAATTAGATAGAGTATTTTATATAGAAGACAAATAAGAAGAGTGCGTGTGTGCGTGTGTTTATCATCATCACCATCATCGAATATAGCAAAGATTACGAAATAATAGAATCGAGAAAATATATCATCAATAAATAGTTTGATTGATTAGTAGTAATAGTAGTAGTGTGTTTAAGTGAGAAAAACAACAAGAACAACTTCAATTAATTAATAATAAAAATGAGGAAACTAAAACATCACGAGCGCAAGCTCTTGAAGAAGACAAACTTTTTAGCGTGGAAAAACGAAAACAATCACCGCGAGGTTGAAGTCATTCGTAGATACCACGTGCAAGATCGCGAGGAGTACAAGGAATTGAACAAGATTTGCGGCATGGTTACAAAATTAACGAACATGCTTAAACAAATCGATCCTAGAGATCAAGCAAGAGTTGAAATGACAAAGCAGTTATTAGAAAAACTGTATAGCATGGGAGCTATTCCGTCCACAAAGTCTTTGACTTTGTGCGATAAGCTCTCGACGTCGTCCTTTTTGAGAAGGCGTTTATCGGTTGTCATGGTTCGCTTAAAAATGAGCGAAACTTTACGAGAAGCGGTGACGTTTATTGAACAAGGACATGTCAGGGTCGGCCCAAACGTCATCTCCGATCCATCGTTTCACGTTACGAGGAACATGGAAGATTTTGTCACTTGGGTTGATACGTCGAAGATTCGACGTAAAGTCATGGCTTATAACGATAAAGTTGACGATTTTGATCTCTTAGGAGCTTAAGATTGTTCTTCTTCTTCGTCTTCTTCTTCTTCTTATATTAGTTTGTTGTTGTTGTTGAAAGCTTTCCATTCATTTTGATGAGAGGGCTTTTACAGACAACACATTATTAATAATACATCAACCAACAAACATCTCATTCCGTTGGACGATATATTTTTAAACATAAAAAAAACATAAAAAACAAGTTGTTGTTTAGTACTTCAGCAGTTGTGTGATATACAAACATTTACTCTTCTTTACAACGAATCATTTACATAACTACTCTTCTCTTTATTCGTGCGCGCGCTGCATACTTATTCTACTTGTTTCTCTACTCTATATTGTAATCATTATAAATACCATTTATCCAAGATTAGAGGCAAATCACTAACGCTCACAATTTCTTCATCGACGAATAAGGCTTTGTTCTTTTCAGCATATTCAAGCGCTTCCGGTCTCTCTGCCCAAGGCGCACCGCCTCCGGAAACATACTTAACAATTTTAGAATCTCTCACTAAAACCGTTCGGCACTTCATATGTTCTTTCGCGGCTTTACAATCATTGAGAACGTCGTCGCCGACATGTACCCACGATAAACTTAAATCTAAATCATCATAATTTTCTTCGGAGAGAACATCGTTGGCCATTTTCAAAGCTCTTTGAAATGGCCAAATCGACGGTTTCCGAACGGTTTCGCCACACAATCCCTCCAAGTCGATTAATTCGTCGCAAGAGATTTCGAAATCGAAAAACTCTGCTAATCCGCTCGCAGACGCAGACCCTAACCCGTTCGTTATCGAACCAATAACACACTCTGGATACTGCTTTTTAATCTGTTTCAATGAATCTTTCACTCCATCGAACATCAACTCCTCTCCGGCTCTGTTTCTCGCCGGTATCCACGATAAATGATACCCTCTGCTCGCGATACCGACCGCGTCGTGTTCGCACAAATCGCACTCTTCAATCATCGCCTTCGTCGCTGCCGCTATTCGAATACTCGCATAACTCAAACTTTTCAGTGCAGGACTAGCAGTTTCTCTATTACGCTTAAAATTTTGTCTAAAATAATGTTCTATTCTCTCCTCCTTCACTCTTTTCATCATTTTATTCATTTTTTGATGATCATCGATTGGGAAGTTCTGCACTCTCGTCAGTAACCAGTCTATGTAGGCTTGATTTGCTCTAGTGACTACTGCAGTAGTGGGCCATATCGTATCATCTAAGTCGAACGTGATTACTTTCAAGCGATTATTTCGATTTTGATCATTTATTTTTGTCGTCGTCGTCGTCGAAGAAGAAGAAGAAGAAGAAGATGATGATGAAGATGAGTTTAGTAGTTTTAGAGTATCACGTCGACGACGACCGTGACGAAGGTGAATTTTTGTTTCGAACGACGACGACGATGAAAAAGATAAAGAAGCAGAAGAAGGAATGTTTTTGCGTATTACGCTTTGTCTTATTAGCATGAGCGTGATATATATCTATATACGTATATATATAATATATACGTATATATGTATAAATGTGTGAAGTGATGTTGTTCTCTACTATGATGGCATCATCATCAGATGAACTTTGTGCGTCAGAATAACGAGCATCAGGACGATATGTTGAGCGCGTCGTCTCCTTCTCCTTCCTCTTCTTCTTCTTCGTTCTCTCGATATCTCCGCAGATATGAACGAAGACAGAGTATCACGAAAAAGACGAGGACTTTCCCTACGACTGCGATAGCATTATCTCGCTTACCAATATCTTTTACTGCTCATCAGGCTCGTCGCAGTGACCAAGTGCGTCCGATGAGAAGAAGAAGAAGAAGAAGAAGAAGACTGATGGTGAAGAAGACGAGTGAATGCGATGATGATGATAATAGTAATAATGAACGAATCAGAAAAACTTTCGTTTCTTCTTCTTCCTCTTCCTCTTCTTTATCGACGACGACGATGGTGATAGAAATGGATAAATTCGATGCACCGTTACCGAAATTAAGTACTAAACAGGGCGTGTTTTTGATATCAAAATCTTTACTTGTAACCGTTTTAGCGAGTTTTGTGATTTCGATTATATCGAACGACGAACGACAGAAACAGAAAAATTTACAGCAGCTCGTGCAAGTTATAGTGATCTTTACTTGTTCGCTCGTAGCGCAGATTTTGATCTTAAACGAGAGCAGAGAATCAGAGAGATTAGTAGATAACGCGAGAGACGAGAATTCGAGGTTTTCATCGATCGATGGCGTGAACGTGCACCATAAATTCTTTGCAAAGTCTGCGTCGGTGACGAAGGGCGATGGAGAAGAACTGTTGTTTTCGTGCGCGCACGGGTTCGGCGCGAATGTCTCGACTTTTGAGAATTTAGGTTTCGTGGATGCTTTATTGAACAAGTGTACGAACAAGAATGTTTCGATTGTGTGTCACGATTCAGTCGGGTTTGGGTTAACCGAAAGACCTTTGAAAGATTTACAGAAATATACAAAGACGTTCAACGCGAAGTGTTTGAAAGTATTAGCGAAAGAGTACGCAGGTAGTAGTAAAACTAAAGTGGTTTATGTCGGCCATTCTTTAGGTAGTGTTGCGGCAGCTTTGGCTGCAAATGATTCGAATGATAATGAAAATAACAGTGTAGCGGCGGTCGTTTTAATTGCACCCGCGTTTATAGTGAACAAGAAGAAAAAAAAGGTAGATGAAGAAGGAACGACGACGACAGAAACAGAAACAAAAAAGCCACCGCCGCTAAAGAAGAAGATTGTAAAAGAAGACGACGAATTTTACGACGAAGAGCTTTTTAATAGAGTATGCTTATCATCTTTAAAAGCAATTTCGGGATGGTTTAAATCTTTCGCGTTTAATTTAATCGCAAAGCCAATACTTTTCATTGTTTTAAGATCAATCGTTCGTTCGAAGCAGTTTTGGAGAAATGGATTACAAAACGTCGTAGCGAAATCGAAAAAGAATTTAGTGAACGACTCCTGGATCGATTGCTATCGTCGTCCGAGAGCGGTTAGGAACTGGGACAAAGGAATGATAAACTTTGTCGCCGCGTCGTTGAACGACGGTTTCGGCATGGATTTGAAACAAATTTATAAACGAAATATGAGAATCTATGCAGACAAAGCTAAAGAATTCGATATCTCGATGAACCCGATGGACGCTATCGAAGCGAGTTGCTTGAAAAATAACGTCCCGGTGTTAATCGTACACGGAAGAGAGGATAAAGTTGTACCCTTATCGAACTCTGAGAACATTTTCGCTCGATTGATAATGCGGCAAGAAGAAAAAAGTGATACCAATACAAACGTGAAATTAGTAATCATGGAAAATTGCGGGCATTGCCCTCACGAAGAAGATCCCGACGCGTTTGTGCAAATTGTGTCTGACTTTTTAAAAACTTAAATAGCGGATCAGATATAAAAATTGTTTTATGGGTTATGTCATGCGAGTCGTATTGCGGTTATAAGAGCGCGTAGTCAATTGCCAGATGCGTTTGGTGATAAATGATCGTCCTGACTTTGAGGTTACGATTGATCAAACTCGTTTGTCTCAAATACTTACGCTCTCGAAGAACAGTCTGATAATGGTATATCTAGCACACGTCTTTTCTCCCATCATCCTTCAAAAAAACGCATTTAATCTAGTTTGACTCTGCAACAGATTTTATATCATAATAATGTCCGACCACGCCGCTCAACAGAACAACAACAACCCTTCACAATGGGGAATAGGGGAACCGAACACGCCGTACGATTTGAACGAAGATAACTCCGCGAAAGATCCAATCGCTTTCCGTGACGCCTTAATGCTCGATGACGATAAGAGACCAGAGATCGAAAAGGAGAAAGATTTAGCGATGGCTTTGCTAGGCGAAGATGTTGGGAAATTCCAGGAGTGTTTGAAGGATTTAATTGGCAAGGTTAGTGTTTATTTTTCTCTCGTTTGTTCCATACTATTCACTTTGTTTTATATATCGTACTCGTATCGTAACGATCGATGATTATTATTCTCTCTCTGTCTAAAATGCGAGATCGTGTCACACAAACACACACATTATTCATTGGGAAAACAAATTAATGGACGCGCGTGCGAAATATTATGAATACATACATCTTATCACATATTCACACAAATACGTTACAAACACAAACAAACAGATCAAACGCCAACAAGATAACGACCAATCGTTCGACATGCAATCATCGGATTTAATGCGTGCTCGTTGTACAGTACCTCGCGACCCGGTCGTTCTCTACGAAGGCATGCGAAAAGCCGGTCTCCAATACGGCCCTTCGTTCCGCTTACTCTCGCAAGTTTGGATCCCGGAGTCGACGCACATGGAACAGTGCAGAGCTGTTGATGAAGAAAACGCTGATCCAGTTTCGACGTCGTCGAACATCGAAATGGCTAATTAAAATATAGTTTCGCAAAAAAAGAAAAAGTGGTCGTGGTTTTAAAATCTTTTGATCCGCCCTCATTAAAAACACGCGCGAACGAACGAACGAACATATTATAAAACATGCGCCGCTTTAAATTAATTATCGTTTTATTCGCACTTCTTCTCTTCGTAATAAAATCATCTTCCACTGATTGCACTAATACCAATGGAGGCTTTTTCGTCCCAATGCCACCTGAAATACCTAAAGATTTCCAAGGCGATGTTTATGAACATACTCGCAATAATAATAATCGAAGAAAAATGAAGGACGATTACAATTTAAACGAAGAAGAACAAACTTTTGAGTACGAATCTTGTGCTAATGAAAGAGAGAGAAATTTGCGTACTGGACCTGAAGGAGGAGGTTTTCGCGTGTTTCCGAAAATGCCTACAAGCGCAGATGAGGTTGAGGATGAGGATGAGGATGAGGATGAAAATTCCGAAATATCAAAGAGAGATGAAAGATTGAGAGAACTCGTTCGAGAGATGAGAGCGAGAGTGGATTTGTTAGATTCAGGGAATGTAAGAGATTTGAGTGAAAACTTGGGAGAAGTGAGAGAGTATTTGGAGAGCATCGAAAAGGTGTTGGATATACCGACTTCTTCTTCTTCTTCTGCTTCGAGGATGTTTAAAGGCAATGAAAATAGGAAAAAGAGGACAGTAGATATTTATGATAGAAAGTTTGCTAAAAATGAGGATAGTGGCCTTACAAAGACGAAGAAACGACGGTTTATGCGATCTTTTTCTTCTTTTTCTTCTTCTTCTTCTTCTTTGCTGTTGTCTTCTACCGCCGGTGTGTTAGGTACTGACGTTCATAATTCGCGTAGTAAAAAACTTCTTCGATTGGATTCGGTTCAGAAATTCCCGAATCGAATCACTTCGATTAAATTTACGAGACATCGTGATAGAGATTTAAAAATGGAGATTTATGGCGAATTTGTAGAGCAATCGACGAAAGTTGTTCCAAGGATTGACGACGTCGTGCCGAAGATTGCTCTGGTCGGAGATGAGAGAGGCAGTTTATTCGCGTTGGATGTAAAGTCTGGAGAGATTTTAGCTAGGCATGATTATTTAGAGAATGCTCATCATCATTACGCATCTGCAGCGGCGATTACATCGATTGAATCGTACGTCATCATAAGCAACAGTAGTAGTAGTAGTAGTAGTAGTAGTAACAAAAAGTTTAATTCTTTCACGAGAATCGTTTTAGGACGCGCGGGCGGTTCAGTGACATTTTTGACGATGGAAATGAACATGAATGATAATAAGAAGAATGGTGGTCGTATTGTGGCTTCGTTAAAAGATTTCAGTTCGCTCGAGGCGACGACTTTATTCGCAAAGAAGATGAGGAAAGAAGGAACAACATCATCTAAAGCTTCCTCAGAAGCGCTTTCGCGAATAAAACAGAATTCATACAAACTATCATCGGACACCGCTAGAATAGTTGCTTCTCACGTTGCAGTGCTAAGTGACGGTGAGCGTCGCGTTATTTTAGCAAATGGTAAAGGGGAAGTTGTAGTACTGAAAGAATTTGAGGAGAAGGTTGTGATCGATGTAGTAATCTATTCCGCCAATGATGTAGTAGAGACAAAGTTACGAGGAAGAATCGTTTCTTTTCAATCAATAGCGCCATCGGTATCATTGAAATTGAAACAAGAAGAAAGCAGTCTAAAAACGAAAGCAGACGTCGTCGTCGCAGGAATGACATCTGCCGGTGAAGTTTTGCTCGTTTCATTATCTTCTTCTTCTATGAAAAGTAGTACTACTTTCGAGAAAATTACGTGCGACGTTCCTGAGAGGAAAAACAACGTTTTCTCATTAGATGGAGATTTCGAACCCAACAGCAGTAGTGCGACGACGATGACGACTGCTCGCGTTGTTTTAAGTGCATCGAAGCTTGCGTATTTAGAAATCAAGGAGAATGAAGATCAACATTTTAAATGTTCAATTTCGAGAGAACGACCTTTGAAGTTTGGTATTTCACTACGCAAGTCATCTGCTGAGAATAATGATGATGAGAACGATACTACTGCCGCAGAAAATGATGTCAAGGTTGTTTCACTTAGAGACGGTGTGGCTGTTTTTTCAAAATCGTTTGGGATTCGTGCATATGAAACTAATAACGATTTCACGAACTCTAATGATGAATCGGACGACATACTTCTTCTTAAGAAACCGAACGAAAAGAAGTTCGCAAAAGATGGAGCTAAATTTTCGTGGGCAGAAGTTTTATACGACGTAACAGAAGGCGAAGACGCGTACGGCGACGACGACGACGACGATAACGAAAATGATTTACATACAAAAAATGTAGTCGCCACTGGCGACGGCCGTCGAACTATCGCGTTTGCGTTGTCCGATTTCCCATCAGTCTTAGTTTTCTACCGCTGGCAAGGAGGGATGTCTGAAATTGCGCGCACAAAGTTAGTCATGCGCCAACGGCAAAGAGACGCAATTTATTCATCGACTGATGCGATCATTGAAATGTTTGCGAAAATTTTAGAGTCGAAAATAACTGCAACCGCACTCGTCTTTATCGTTGCATATCACACGTATTTTTTCAAAACAACAACAACGACAACATCGAACGCGCAAAAGACAAAAGTAATTAGTAGTTATGAGAAAAATACTGATCCAATAGAATTAAAGAGAGATTCTAGAAAAATTTATCGCGAATTCGATGCGAAGCAGTTTCGAAAAGATCATTTAATGTAACGAAAATGGTTTTTTGAATACGCATATACATAGTAACAACAATCTTTAAGCCTGTTCACTACCGTTATTAGTATTCTTAGCATCTCTCTCTATTCTCGCCTCTAAAATCGCCCTCGCTCTCGCTTTCCTCGTCGCCGCACTCGCTCTCGAATCCTCGACATTAATCGTCGACTTCTTCCACTGTTCGTTCAACTTCAATTGCCTCACAAACTCTAGAACCATTGCATCGTCAAGAACGCCCTTCTCCGACGCTTGCACGAACGCGTTTATTTGCACTAACGTTAGAATGTTCACATCGAGCTCTCTTTCCAACATGAACTCGACCCATCCTCCCTTCTCTAACTTTTCAATTTGCTCTTTCGTCTTATCTTTTTGTAAGCGAGAGAATATCAAATACGGTATAGCGATCGGGAGCACTGTGTATAAGATTATCGAAGTCACGTCGCCAGTGCGAAAGTTCCAGAATCCGACTAAGAATTGTTTCAAATCATCGCTCGTTTGATCTTTCGCTATAGCATCTTTTGCGATCATGAAGTTCGTTGCTATTGCGTATAATGAGATTTGCGTTGAGCTTCGTGTTATCACGATTTCGTCGTTCGTGTTGTTTTTTTTATTAACAGGACTATTTTTAGTCTTGACAGTATCAGCAATAATAATATCTTCTTCGTTTTGGATAAATAGTTTAGGAGAACGATAAGTACTGTTTATTATTATTTTCATCTTTCGCGAAGAAGATTTAGTACTTCGTCGTCTTAAGAGTGAACGAGAGGTGTTTATTGTTGATCTGTTTTGATGGGCGATCGCGATCATTTTATTATTGTTCAAAAGCGCGCGCGAGTCCGTTGTTGTCTTTGTTGTTACATCGTTCGTTTTCGTAATAAAATTGATTGATGGGAAATCCAGCAGGAATACCAAATTTGGTAATTTCATTTAGGGTTTCATTTCTTAAATGATGTTGAAACACAGTGCTTGATAAGTTTTCCTCTTATTCTCTCTCCATCATAACATACTCTCTCGAAAGGATAACAACAGCAACAAAGAAACGAGAAAGAAACGAACTGATGATGTTTTCGTCTTCTTCTTCTTCTTCTTCTTCTTCTTCTTCGACCTTTTTTTCCTCTCAATCAAGATATCGTTCCTCCTGTTCTCTCTCATTTCAAAGAAAACTACTTAAGCGAAGGAGCGTTCATCTGAAGACTTGTGCGAAACTGTTCTTGAATAATAATAATAATAACAATGAGAATAATAACAATGAGAATAATAGCGATGAGAATAATAATAATAATAGTAATAAATTTGATTTAGCGAGAATGTTCCTCCCATGGGGAGGCTTATCGTTTGGCAGCGTTTTGTTAAGAAAAGAAGACCCATCGTATGAGAGAGAGAGGGACAAAAGATTCAAGAGTTACGCAAAGACGCCAATGAATGTTTTACAATCGTTCGCTATCGCAATTGCAGTGTTCAATGTCCCTTTGATGTGCGATGTTTTAAGTAAAGTGAACCCGTCGATGAACGCTATCGTAGAAGCCGTTGCGTTAGGATTTAATCAGAACATTTTCATAAAATGTTCAACGGCAATTTTTAAGATTTGCGTCTTGTGCGTCATCGTTTCGCAAATGATTTTGAAGAAACGATTACCGTTAGAGACGCCAATGGTCGTATCGAAGTTGGCGTTTAATATTTTGTTACCGTGTTATTTGTGTACTAGAGTCGCCGGGACTTTAACGAAGACGCCTTTGAATCAATCTTTAATGGTTTTACCGTTTGGGGCGTTAACGCAAGTTCTCGTAGGTACCGTCTGTGGTGTTCTGTTAACGAAAGTAGTCGCTAACGTGAGCGCTTTAAGTACTACTAATAATAAGAAAAATGATAAAGAGAGTAGTAGTAGTAGTAGTAGTAGTAGTAGTAGTGTGGATTCGGTTATGCCAAGACTTGGGCTCGCCGCTTGCGCGTTTGGTAATACGTTTACATTACCTCTCGTTTTCTTAACGGAGGTTTTGGGTTCAGCAAATGCAGATACGATCGCCGGATATATTGCTCTGTATTTATGTGGCTGGACACCTTTATTATGGACCGTTGGTTTTTTAATAATCGCAGGACCGACGATAAATGAATCAATTTTATCCGAAAATAATGTTTTTAAAAAGTTTACATTACAAGCGAGAGAAACTGGGAAACGAATTTTGAACGAACTCGCGAATCCGCCGTTTTTGGCGATGGTTTTAGGCGTTATAATTGGCAGTAATGCTTTTTTGAGAGAGTTGTTAGTACCATGCGCAGCGGCCGCGGCAAAAGTAGTAGTAGTAGTATCCGCTACTGCTACTACTACTTCTTTTCACGTTCCAGAAATTGCAATAATCGGAGGTATCGCAAAAGCTATTTACGAATTAGCCGTGAACGTAGGCGCCGCCGCTTTGCCGATGCAAATGCTCGTTTTAGCCGCCTCTCTTGTTAAGGTCAAAAAAGAAGATTTAGAACAAACGATTGAGCCAGAAGTCGTCATCATTAACGACGCCGTGGATGATGACATTTTTCGCCGCGGTAGCACTATTTCGAGTAGTAGCAGTAGTAGTAGTAGTAGTAGTAGTAGTAGTAGTACTATAGACGTTCGATTAGACAAGGCGTTTACTGGGAAAACGAAAAGAGCGTTCTTGATTGAACAATCAACGGCAATCATCGAACGAATAAGAGCATCGCTCAAAATGGATGAAGCAGAGTTCAAAGCTCTATCAGTCGCTTGCGTCACTCGATTCATCGTTCTACCGATCGTTTGCGTCTCTGGCTTCTTAACCTTAAAGAACTTCTTCCCCGAGCTCATACCGAAGGATAAAATAGCGCAAATGGTTTTATTAACAATGTCGTGCATGCCGGCGGCGCAAAATCTCGTGGTTCTAGCGCAATTACGAGACGAAACTCGCGTTTACGCTCCTCAATTAGCTGGGTTAATGTTGAGGCAGTACATATTTGGTATTTTGCCTTGTACTTTATGGATCACCGCGTTCACTAGAATCGTAGGAGGTTAAGCAATACTTTTTAGCAATACAAGTATAGCTGCAATACTTATTAGTCGCGTGCGTGAGTGAAACAGATAAACATCAGTGATAAATATGTAAATTTTCTCAGCATAAATAGAAAACATTATTGTACGCTGTACTAATATAAATAATATAACGTCAGACATAAAAACAAACCTAAACAATACATAGTAGGTACATAAATTTATACACGCACACATAATCATGTCTCTCTGGACTTTGATCCAAACCGTTCTTCTGATCGCAAACTCTCTCGCGATATTAAACGAGGAGCGATTTTTAGAACCAAAAAATTTAACCCAACGAAGTATCTCGAGCGGCTTCGTGCAACAGAATTCGTTCAAAGGACAAATGATTGGGTTAATATACGCAACGTCGTTCTTAAGGAGTACGTTCATGTATCGTTTTATGTGTCACTGGACTGATTTTTTAGAACCCTCCGTTTTGATCGATTATTAAATTTCATATCTTCTTCTTCTTCTTCTTCTTCTTCTTCTTCTTCTTGAATAATGTGCCTAAAATATATTTATTACACAGTGCCGTTGTTAGCAGCGAATTGCGTAGTGATTTTCGTGAAGGTTTTGTTTGGATGATATCGGGAGATATAAGAACTAAATGTACGAAACATGAAATAGGCGAGACAGAGAGAGAGAGAGAGATTAGATATATTTGTATTTATATGTAATAATTATTAGTGTGAGAGAGGGAGAGATTTGTACGTGTATTTTAGTATGATGATGAGAATTTATGACGTAACTACTACGCCTTTTGAGCGGCTTCTCTCGAAATTGGATCGTTCGGGACTCCAATAGTACACCCAGGTCTTGGACCGTAAGTTTTCCAAAACCCAGCGCTTAGCTTTGCGTTGTTCGCTTTTAACCACTGTTCTGGCATCGCCGTACCAGTTGGTTGCGCCGAGCAATACGGTCTCGATCCAGGTTTGGCCAAATACTGTTGATGGTAATCTTCAGCAAAGTAATACGGGAGCTGGAAATCTTCAGGGATTTCTGAAGTAATTTCACCTCTAGATGACCCTAACGCTTCTTGATACGCTTTTTTACCACTCATTGTAATCGCGTATTGCTCTTTATCTTTGCAGTATACACCCGATCTGTACTGCGTGCCGCTATCGTTGCCTTGTCTCATACCTTGCGTCGGGTCGTGATTCGTAAAATACATTGCGAGCAAATCCGCGAATGAGATGAGTTCGGGATCATATGCAACTTGTACGGCCTCGGTATGCCCAGTGCCTCCAGAACATACTTCCTCGTACGTCGGGTTTTTCGTATACCCGCCGACGTATCCAACCGAAGTCGAGTAAACGCCCGGTAAGCGCCAAAACATCTTCTCCGTACCCCAAAAGCATCCAGTGGCAAACACGCAAGTCTTGATATTCTTCGGGAAATTCTTAATCGAGTTCCCCTAATATATATGTACATATGCATTAGAGAATTAGAGAGAGAGAGTCAGTGTGGGAGTGAAAGAAACATTAGTACTACGCAAGAAACATACAAAACAGAACAAGGATACGAAACAGACCAAAATGCGTCGTGACGTATTTATATCTAAAAATTCTAAACACGTAAACGTACCAAGACATAATGCTGATCACTGACGCGCATCTCCCCATCTCTCCCTTTAATCGCTTGCTCTTTACTTATCATTTGTCCTTTCATTGGTCTTTGCTGTTGCCCTTGACCTTTGATCATTTCCATTAATTTCTGCATCAATTCAGGTTCACCACTTTCCTGTTCGCTCGACGAATTTGTGGAGATAAATGTGCCCCTTTGTTGTTTCAAAGTTCTTCTTTTTATGAGTTGCTTAACGATAGCGCTAGTAGTCGTTTGGTTATATAAATGAGTGCGATTTAGGGCAAGGAAGTTCGTACTAAGCATTTAGATTATTGTAGTTATAATAATAGTAGTAGGTAGCGTGTCGTTTTTGTGTCGTTCAATGAGTATATTTACAATCATATTTACGTACTCTCTCTTAGCGGTTTGCGCGAGAACCGTGCGCGAATGTTTACCTACTACTATAGTTCTCTTCATTCATTCTGTAATACCGAATTGAACGCTCTCTCTCAAACACACACACACACACACTCATAAAAAGATAAAACGCACTACTTGTAATCGATTTTGAGATCGATTAACGCTTGTTTAATTTTCTCGTCGACTATTTTGTTCGCGTCTTTGTTCGAT
>Ga0209830_10000849_pt1 | contig 29216 bp, 26 predicted proteins | sample ArcticOcean_MG_C_12_FD_187439 | JGI IMG/M metagenome (GOLD analysis project Ga0209830, IMG submission 187439) | Marine microbial communities from western Arctic Ocean - ArcticOcean_MG_CB8_130 (SPAdes) (version 2) | ecosystem: Environmental > Aquatic > Marine > Oceanic | place: Arctic Ocean...
CCTCCATCAAGTCGCAACAGTTGTATCCCAAGCGCTTGATACCCCTCGTGTGGGGCCTTAGCTCAGCTGGGAGAGCGCAACACTGGCAGTGTTGAGGTCAGCGGTTCGATCCCGCTAGGCTCCACCATCTACGAGGCTTGTAGCCATAGTAGACACAAACTAAACACACATTACTGAACACCAACTCCCTATTTTTAGGTTGGTGGTTACTAACCTACTTAAAATCTCCCCCAATTTGCTCAGCAGTAAACTGAATCGGAGCATCATCAAAGGGCAGATCATGTCCCTCTTGATAGATTAATTGAGTGTTCACAGACTTGTGTGCGTTGTTCTTTTGAATGGCTTCTTTTGACTCTTCCGCTTTCTTAGCTAAGTTATTTGCCAGTGAGCTGACGGTATGAAATGTTGGTGGATTTTCCATGCCAGCATACCCTGCTATGGCTCTTTCTTTCTCCATTATTGTGATGAGCCACTTTGGTGTAAATTAGCAAATATCATCTTTAGTTTTCCACACCTTTTTAGACTCATCACAGAGTGATGTTTAACACTATTACATAAGCTAGCTATTGAGGTAGAGTCCATTCCCCAGCCCACGTATAAGTTCCCGTATCTTCTCCAGCAAAGGGACCACCTACTTGACAGGTGCCATTTAGTTTAGCACCAGCATATTTGCCCCATGAAGCAACAGTTAAGATGCCACATCCAGTCCAATCAGCCTCTCGTATATGCCCAACACTGATGTAACCATCACCATCACTATCTTTTGCAGTGCAACGAAACGTTGAACCCTTATTAGAATAATCGGCCCCCATTACCCATATAGCTGAACAACTGGCAACCATTTTTGATGCAAAGCCTTCTGGTTGATTGTCTAGAAGCCATATATCATCAGCTGTGGTTTCCCTAACAAAGGTGCCGTCAGCCATAGTTTTTTGTTCACCCTCTACATTTATGGAGTATCCAACGCCCGTTTCTGCTGTGGCTGCGCCACTCAGCGCCAGCGCAATACCCATTGCAAATAGTCGAAAATTTATTCTTTTCATTATTTTTTTCCTTATAACTTACTGGACCAGTTCTTCAATGGCCAGTATTGATCTATTTGTAAGAGGTTAACAAAATACTAACGCGATAAAATTACTTTAGATATAGGAACATTTCTGATTTAAAGCTGTACAGCAGTTTCTAAGCAGCGATAAATTAATTGCCTAAAAGTTTTCCCCTAGAACATTAAAGGTTAATCCTTAATGTTAATTTTGCTAAAATAGATAAAGCTGATATAGTGAGATAGTGAGGATCACATGAATACGCGGTAGGAAACCTAAAAAGTGAGTTTTTAAAACACGCAAGTGGAAACACAATATAGGAATAAAAACCATGTCTAAAAGTGAAGAAAACAAATTAGCAATTGCAAAAAACCGCAAAACAATTTTTGGAATTGAAGCCCAAGTAATGGCAAACAAAGCGTTGGTCTATCAGTCACGTTCCATGATCGAAGAAAACCGTCTGATGATTATGAGTAATTATTCAGCTGCCTTTATGGGTAATCGCCAGCTGGCAAATGCTAACACAGATGAGATTTTCGGCAATAGAGCAGCTATTTTGAAAGGAATGGAGGCAAATGGGGATGTGCAGGAAAATTATGTCAACGCACAGACCAACAAGTCAGCTTTGGATTTCCTACGTCACCGCTCTAGCTTGAACAGCTCTGTTCTCAAAATCAGTGAAAAAATGGCTGCGATTAACTCCCAACTGGTAGAAATAAACCAAGAAATCATGGAGGCTAACAAATCAATAGTTGAATTCAATGGTGCACAGATCGCAGCAAATGCAGACATGATTGGTGGGTCTTTGTCAGCATCCTCAGCGACCACTGAAAGCAATGCAGCCATGATTGCTGGCAACAGTGCAGCTATGGTGGATCTGTCAGGAAATGTGTCGGCAAACAAATCCACTATCGATGATCTGCTTGTCAAATCGGCATCAAACGCAGCGTCCCTGATGAAAAACAAGAATGAAATTAACGAAAGACGCAAAGCCATCATGGAAAACCGTGCAGGTATTGCTGCAAATAAAGCTAAAATCGGCTAATGCATCAAACTTAAATGTCAGGGTGCGGTCACATCGTGCCCTGCCTTTTACCACTGATGATTAAAGCAACAATAGATCCACCATCATGTGCGTCAGTTTGTCGAGAAAGAATCTGTGTGATTAGCTAAAAATCACCACAGATTTACTCAGCAGTAAACTGAATCGGAGCATCATCAAAGGGTAGATCATGCCCCTCTTAGTAGATTAATTGAGTGTCCACAGACTTGTGTGCGTTGTTCTTTTGAATGGCTTCTTTAGACTCTTCCACTTTATTAGCTAGGCTATTTGCCAGTGATCTGACTGTATGAAATATAGCCAGACTTACCTTAGGGCCAATCATAAAGTTAATGATTCAATAGCATGGATTGGATTGTTGACAGAGCATAGAATGGATTGTTAACAGAGAGTAAATTAGATTGTTAACATAGCGTTTACTTTATTGTTTACAATGTTATAATCTTCTGCTACATTATTGGCCGGTTAATTCCTAAAAAATAGAGATTTGTTATGACGATTACTATAACCTGGATCGCTGGATTCCTTATACTCACTTGCCTAATTCTTACTCTAGCAAAGATGCTAAGAAAACGTTCATTGACCCGTATCACTTCTAAATGGGAACTTTAGGTTCTCAACCTGACAATCTTTGTAATTTTTAAAACACAGTTTTTGGTACATTAATCTAAAGGGTCAGTCCAACTAATGACTCTACTCTGGCCAAGAGGTTTTTTAGAGCTTCGTTGGTTAATCTTTGTATTTACCAATAATTAAAAATTCATTAAGGAGCAAGTCTATGCAAGAGGTTAACTTAAGTAAAATTGTCGCCTCCAGTGTTTTGGTCGCGTTTTTAGCTGCCTGTAGTTCTACTGGTGAGACCACAGATGCAAGGGCCAGTGCTCAAGCAGCCCAAGTAGCTGTTGAAGCAGCTTCATTAGCCCAAACTCAAGCAGACGCGCAAGCTCTTAAAGATGCTCAAGCTTTAGCAGATGCCGAGGCAGCCCAGCAGGCTGCTGATAACGCCGTGGCTCAAGTCGCCGCTCAGAAGCAGCAGGCACAAAAAGCTGCTCAAGCTCTGGCCCATATTATCTATTTTGACTTTGACCAGTCAACTATTAAACCAGAGTTTCGCACTGCACTGAATAGCCATGCTGCCTACTTACGTCAAAACCTTTCAGCAAGAATTGTGTTAGAAGGTCATGCTGATGAACGTGGAACTAGGGAGTATAACATCGCTCTCGGTGAACGACGTGGTAACGCTGTAAGTCGTTATTTAGTTGTGCAAGGTGTTTCCATAGAAGCAATTGAAGTGGTCAGCTTTGGTGAAGAACGTCCTGTCAACTCAGGAAGTGAAAGCGCTTCTTTGTCTGAAAACCGTCGGGTAGAAGTACGTTACGTTAACTTCTAGTGACTGCTAGGGTCTACCAAAACAAAGTAGACCTTTAGAGGTCCTAAATAATATCGTTGTGCTTTTCACATCAGTGGTTTTTTGTTTCTTAACTCGATGCTTTTCCTAATAAAGAACAATTGTTAATAAATGGATTTTTTGGTGTATATAAATAGATTTTTAGTAGCCTTAGTTTTTTCAATATTCTTTGGCAGTGGAGCCACCATGGCGGGCGTCGAAGAAGACTATGTGAAAGCAAAACAGTCATTTGACTCAGGTGATTATAAAACTGCTATGGCGGTATGGGGGCCTTTAGGTGAGGAGGGGCATAGTAGATCTCAAGTCATGCTAGGGTATGCATATAAAAATGGCATGGGCGTGGTAAAAAACAATAAAACCTCTTTTAAGTGGTATGCCAAAGCTGCTGCGCAGGGAGATTCTTATGCCCAATTCAAAGTAGGTAGTGCTTATAGCAATGGTGAGGTTGTCACACGTAACTCTCAAACAGCTGTGAAATGGTTCAACTTAGCAGCCAAACAAGGGTTTGGTAATGCTCAATATATGTTAGCAGTCAATTACTATAATGGCAGAGGTGTTAGCAAAGATTATAAGCGGGCTTATATGTGGTGCACCTTAGCCTTACATAACGGTACCCAATTGGCTAATAATATTAAAGGACAAATAGCTAAAAGACTGCGTTCATATCATCCCAAAGATGGGTGGCATAGTGAAAGCGCCTCCCTCTCTGAAGCGCAAGAAATGTCGCGGGTTTGTTTAGCGAGCAACTATCAAACTTGCTAGAGAATGACAATTCGACTTTTTTCCATGCAATGCTGGTGAGGAGTGGCGTGGAAGAACCAAAAAGCCTTAAAAAAAGGGGAATCAACTTTAACCTTTTTTAAGTTTTCCAGAACTATTTAGCGAGAGACGTTTCAAAAGTATTTGAACTCAGATTTTCCTGCAAAATACAAAATAAGAGAGGCTGGTAGCCAAAAAAGCATTTGTAAATATTCACTTTTATTGGCTCCTTCAACATAAAACACTAGTGAACCCACCACAGATAAATGAAATAATATGATTCCCAGGACTTGAACAGGATAAAGTTTCACTGAACCTACAAAAAAATATCGGATACTAAAGTAAACAAAGCTTGTCATAAGCGATAAGCGGATCGCATGTAGCCGATGCTCTGGAACATCATGGCCATCTGAAATAGAGAACGGAAAGGTTATAGTAACATTATTGAAATACCCAATGACAACAACGACACACCAAATTGACAAGAGTACTATTATTATTTTTGCAGCGACTCTGTTATTCACGAGGATGCTCCTTCTTCACATTTTGGCCCCAATTTGTTGTATTTATTTCACCGTGATGTACATCGCTAATTTGTGGGGTTGATCTTTTAAATTTAAACTTTTTGTTGTTATATGCCGTTTTTTCTCGATTTTAATTTTTTCGAGTTTAGTTGATTCACAGAAATAAACGACTCTTGTACTTTATTCAACATTTTAATACTTGTCTATAGGGTCAACTTTTAATATATTAGTGGATAACTAATAAAAGGTATTATATGCACTCACAATTTGACCATGGACTGAAAGCATTTCAGTCGGGTGACCACGCGGTTGCGATAAAAGACTTAACTCCCTTGGCTGAGCGCGGTGATGCGAGAGCCCAATATCATCTGGGTATTATTTACACGCAAGGTGCTGGCGTTGCAAAGAACGATGAGACAGCGCTCAAGTGGTACACTAAATCTGCTGAACAAGGTGACGCCTTGGCGCAATATAATCTGGGATTCATGTATCAGCGAGGGGCAGGTGTTACAAAGAATGATCAGATAGCAGCTAAATGGTTTATCAAAGCGGCTGGACAGGGCCACGATGGCGCTCAATTTAATCTGGGTTTTATGTGCGCCCATGGTGTGGGTGTTTCAAAGAGTAAGGACTTATCAATTAAGTGGTATACACTCGCTTCTGAGCAAGGACATGACCGGGCCAAGGCTAATCTAGTAAGGATTAACGCCTTAAATAGTAGTCTGCCAAAAAGTGACTCAGAAACTGCTCTGGAGCATTTAAAAGGGGCTGAGGAGGGGCATGCTGACGCTCAGTTTAACCTAGCGATTTTATATCGAAATGGTCAGGGTGTGACTCAAAGTGATGAAGCTGCTGTTCAATGGTTTACTAAAGCGGCTGAACAGGGCCATATGAGTGCTGAGTTCAATCTTGGTTTTATGCACAAACGTGGAGATGGTGTTCCACAGAATCATTTCATAGCATTTGAATGGTTTGCTCTCGCTGCTGAGCAGGGGCATGCCAGAGCCCAATATAACGTTGGAAATATGTGTTTTAGTGGCGAGGGAGTGGTAAAGAACGATCAGCAAGCTGCTCTGTGGTTCAATTTAGCGGCAGATCAGGGTTATACCTTGGCTCAATATAATCTCGCCGTCATGTACAAACGTGGCGATGGGGTGATACAGAGCTATCAAAAGGCACTCCTGTGGTACACCGCAGCAGCTGACCATGGGCATGCAAGTGCTCAATATAATTTGGGTGTGATCTACCAACATGGGAAAGGAGTGCCAAAAAATGATCAGATGGCATTCAAGTGGTTTCAAGATGCTGCTCAAGGTGGACACTCAAGAGCTAAAGTTGCTTTGCAAGAGTTTGCTAAGCTTGGTGATGTCGCGCAAAACAAGCAGGAAGCTCCTTCTGAATATATTTTGGCCGCTGAAAAAGGGAGCGCCAAGGCTCAATATAATTTGGGACTGATTTATCAAGAAGGAACACACGTTGCAAAGAACGACACAGTAGCGGCTAGGTGGATTACCTTGGCCGCTGATCAAGGGTATGCTCTGGCTCAGTATGCATTAGGGTTCATGTACGACAAAGGCGAATGTGTTCCAAAAAATGGCAAGACGGCTGCTAAATGGTATCTCTTAGCAGCGGAGCAGGAGCACGAAAGTGCTAAATCTAATTTGGGACAAATGCACACAAACGGTGTAGCAGGCATACAAAACAGCGTCACTGCAATTAAATACGTCATTTGTGCTGCTGAGCAAGGGCACGCCAATGCCCAATTCTACTTAGGGGATGTGTACGACAAAGGTAAGGGTGTTCCAATAAACGATAAGGAAGCGGCTAAGTGGTACACTTTAGCTGCTGAGCAAGGGCATATGGAAGCTCAATTTTGTCTGGGAGATATTTACGAGAAAGGCAAAGGTGTTCCCATTAATGCTCCTGAATCTGCAAAGTGGTTCACCTTGGCTGCTGAGCAAGGCTATGCTAACGCTCAATCTAACTTGGGAAATATCTATAGGCGCGGAGAAGGGGTTCCGCAGAATGATACAGCCGCAGTGAAGTGGTATACCTTAGCGGCAGACCAAAATTACGCTCTTGCTCAATATGCTCTGGGGGTGATGTACAGCAAAGGAAATGCTGCGCTTAGAGACTATAAACGTGCATATATGTGGTACGACATAGCGGCCTCTAATGGAGTCGTTAAAGGCATTCTGCATAAAAAAGACATCGCTAAGGGAATGACCCCTCCTCAAATAGAAGAGGCAAAAAAAATGTCGCTCAGGTACTTTAAAAATATTCATGCCGATGTTTAAGAGCAAAGTATAGTCATTTCCCAACTGTATTAATCACAAACCTAATTCAATATTATATAACTCATGAATGGCAACCATTAAGTTTCTGCGTAGCTAGACAATGGTTTTGAGTGGGCTTAAGTCATTAGTCACTAACTTTGAGTTATTCCGCCTGTTGGTGTGCGTTTATTAATTACATACATACAAGCGTTATTGGCTTAGTATATAACGTCTTTCCCAAGGCATAGGTGTTTAGTAACTTCCCTATTTAGAGCTTATACAAGGTCCAATGGTTACTATTGTTGGCCATGACTGATTATACTCGGGGAATGTGTGACTATTAATGTTATGTCTATTCTTTGTGTTTCTGGAAAGAGTTTTTAACCATGGTGCTTAGGTTGTTCAAAAGAGGTTGGAGTAGTGCCATGAAAATTTTAGTCTACGCATTGTTTACTATTATCTTGGTGATGCCCAGTGTGGCGCATAGTTCAGCTTCCTCTGCACCACCCGAACAAAACACTTACAAGGCCACTTTACCTGATGCACTAGTCACCCATTACACGGGGACGATTTTTGCAGAAACTTCTCAGAATCAATGGCGAGGTGTGATCCTCAAGTGTCTGCAGGGAACCGTTCTAATTAGCACCATGGAATGGCCCCAAGAGGGTAAAGTGTCTGCCATGTTCACCTACGCAGGCAAATCCACCCATATAATGGGCACGCTGGACAAAGTCTCTAATAGTTTTGATGGTCATCAAATATTAAATGACAAGCTTACACTCCATTTAAAAGGTGCTGTTAAACGAGACAGTGCAGATGCATCAATTTGGTTTGAACTTAATGTGGGTGGTCAAAGTGCTAATAATTTATGTGTGGCCAAATTTACCGTTTACCCTAGTGGTCAGTTTTTAGGATCGTGATCACATGATAGATCTATCGCTAGTTTAATTTGGAGGTTAGCTATAGTGCCTAGTGCTGCTCCAATAACAATTTATATGAATAAGCCGGTTACAAGCTTTAGGGTTTAACCGGCTTTTTTTGTGACGATTACTGAGCGCTTATTTTAATTTGCCTATTTTTGTAGAGCTAGTTTATGAGTTTATTCAATAAATCTTGGGGTAAATAATTTTTGATACTGGGTATTCGTGTATCAGGAAACACAGATATTTGCGTTTGGTTTTTCTCAATGCTGTGAGACTTTGAGACTGTTCAGACTGGGCTTTGTAAGATAGGATAATGGCTCATTGCTAAGCCTCTACAGAGATTATTTATGTTACAACACTGGAGTCGGGCCATTGCTCATATTTGGGGGCTTGAAGGTTCTCTGACGCAACTTGACGGCGAATATGACCTAAATTTTTCGGTCGCTACCCCTACAGAACAGTTTGTGCTCAAGGTGATGCGACCAGGTTGTGAGCAAGCTTTTGTAGACATGCAATGCTTAAGTTTAGAACACTTGCATCAGCAGTCTCTGTCGGCCCAAGTTCCAGTGCCTCAGGTAATCACCACTTTAGAGGGACAGAACTTTACTGTCTATCATGATCCTCGAGGTAAGCCGCGTATTGTTTGGCTGGTAAGTAAATTTGAAGGTCTCAACTACGCTCATTTTCAACCTAAATCTGGTGTGTTAATTCATCAGTTAGGTAGTTATATGGGGCACATGTCTGCTCAGCTTGAGTCGTTTAACCATGCCTACCTCAAGCGAGATTTTAAATGGAATTTGATGCAGTCTGGATGGATTGAGGCTGAACTTGGGTGTATTGAAAACCTCGAACGAAAGGAAATTATTACCACTATAGTTGAGCAGTTTAAGGCCCTCGAAACAGATTTAAACAACCTTCCTCAGCAATGTATTCACAATGACGTAAACGACTACAATATTTTGGTGCAGGGAAGCCTTAATCAAGCGCCTTACATTATCGGAATTATTGATCTAGGGGACATGTGCTTGGCACCTAGGGTATGTGATTTAGCCATTGCTGGGGCTTATATTGTGTTGGACCAAACACAGCCAGAACAGGCCTTGGCGCAGCTGGTAGCTGGCGTCCACAGCAGTGCACCACTAACGGCAATGGAAGTGGCTTTAGTTTGGCCTTTATTGCGTATGCGCTTGGCTGTGAGTGTGGTTAATTCCACGCTGATGGCTTTGGATAATCCAGACGACCCTTACATCACTATTTCTCAAGGACCTGCTTGGGCATTTTTGCAAAACCATAGGATGAGTGGTGGCTTGATTGAGGCCCGCCTGCGCTTTGCTTGTGGGTTGCCTTTAAACACTGCAGCCAAGCCAACATTAGCTTGGTTAAGTGAGCATAGTGGGGCGTTTTTCCCCTTATTGGGTGCAGATATTGATCTCAACCAAGCCCCTATGGTTAACCTGAGTGTAGAGGGTAGCAGTATTCCTCAAGATCCATTTTCTATTCAGCCTCACGAAGCCCAGCAACTGATCAACCCTAATCTGCAATTAGCCCTTGGCTATTACTTAGAGCCGCGTTTGGTGTATACCGACAAAGCCTTTAAAAATGGCTCTTGGCCTAGCAGTAACCGTCGCACTGTTCATTTGGGGCTGGATATATTTGCCCCAGCAGGCACCGCCTTACATGCGCCCTTAGCAGCCACGGTAGAAGCCATAGATAATCGTCAAGCTAATTTAGATTATGGTGGTGTGGTTATTCTGCGACATCGATCCCCCAGAGGTGATGAGTTTTATAGTTTATACGGTCACCTCAATCCAAGTTCAGTCACCCAGCTTAAAGTGGGCCAAGAACTTAGTGCAGGTGATGTATTTGCACACTTAGGTGAGCCAAGTCACAACGGTGGTTGGGATCCTCATGTCCATGTGCAGTTAGCCTTGTCTATTGAGGGTATGGGCTATGATTGGCCTGGTGCCGTAGACCCAGATGATATGAATCTATGGCAAAGTGTGTGCCCAAATCCTTCCTTATTGCTCAATTTAGATCATGATGTCACTCAGTATAGCCCGCCCAGTAAAGACCACGCCCAACAGGTGCGCCAAGATCACTTTGGTCAAAACCTTAAGCTGAGTTATGCAGAGCCATTAATGTTCCTGAGAGGTTGGCGCCATTATTTGTTTGACGAATGGGGCCGGCCTTACCTCGACGCCTATAACAATGTACCCCATGTGGGGCATGCCCATCCTCGAGTTGCTCAGGTTGCGGCCGAACAATTGGTGCGTATCAATACTAATTCTCGTTACCTTCACCCTAGTCGGTCAGCCTTTGCAGAGCAAGTATTAAGCCATATGCCGAGTGAATTGTCGGTGTGCTATTTTGTTAATTCGGGTAGTGAAGCGAATGAGCTTGCCCTTCGCTTAGCTCGTGCCCACACCGGAGCGAAGCAAATAATCACACCCCAGCATGGTTATTTTGGCAATACTACGGGTACTGTTGATATTTCGGCCTATAAGTTTGCTTCTCCAAGAGCTGGGGCGGGTGGTTTAACCCAGCCCGATTGGGTGCATTTGGTAGATGTGGCCGATGACTATCGTGGTCAGTATCGACGTGATGACAAGGCTGCTGGTGAACTCTATGCGCAACAAGTGGCACAGCACATTGCCACTTTAAAGGCTAATGGAGAGCAGCTAGCAGGCTTTATTGCAGAAACCTTCCCCAGCGTAGGCGGGCAAATTGTGCCGCCACCAGACTATCTTCAGCATGTATATAAGCACGTGCGAAGTGCAGGGGGTCTGTGTATTGCTGACGAAGTGCAGACAGGGCTAGGGCGTTTGGGTGATTTTTATTTTGGCTTTGAACAACAGCAAGTGGTGCCTGACGTCGTGGTACTAGGCAAACCTATAGGCAATGGTCATCCTATTGGTGTGGTTGTGACTCGTCCTGCAATTGCTGCAAGTTTTGCTCATGGTCCAGAGTTTTTTTCTACCTTTGGCGGCTCCAATCTATCTTGCGTAGTGGGCACTGAAGTATTGCGCATTGTTGAAGACGAACAGTTGATGAATAATGCGCAGGACATGGGCAAATTGTTATTTGCAGGCTTGCGCAAACTGCAACGAGAGCATGCGTGTATTGGTGATGTGCGTGGCTTTGGGTTGTTCGTTGGTGTGGACTTGATTAGTGATCCAGACTCTCGTAAACCAGCAACTCAGATTGCTGATTACGTGAAAAATCGTATGTGTGAAGAGCGTATCTTGATGGGTAGTGAAGGCCCAGATGACAATGTATTAAAAATACGCCCACCACTCACCATTGGCGCGGAGGACGTTAACCATTTGTTACATATGTTAGATAAAGTCATGCATGAGGTAAAAGTCCTGACTGCTTGATCACTAGTCAAGTGAAAGTCACTGTGGAGTTATACTTTTATTTCTTGAAGTCTGTGGATTATCTGTTCAACGACGATTGATATCGTCTCACAACTGCGCCGCTAAGGAGATTTTGTGCTGATAACCTTCTGCGTGAAGAAACGTTTTAAAAACTAACTGAATGATTAGATACGCCGTTTAATTGATTAAAATTTACTTGGTAGTGATGTTTATTTATTATTTCCATGCTAACATAATTGTTATGTTATAACATATCTTAGGAACAGTAATGAAAACATCAAACCCTATGACTATGGCGTTGGCCAGTCTCATGCTTACACTACCCTCTCACCATGCGATTGCTAGTGAGTTAGATGCACATGAACATGGCAGTGCTAGTCTTGATATTGCCATAGACACCAACACCATTGAGATGAAATTTGAATCACCAGCAGTCAATATTGTTGGTTTTGAATATGCAACTGAAGATCAACAACAGCTGTTGTTAATTAAACAGGCCAAAAAAAATCTGTCTGACTTTGATACTATTTTTCAACTAGTAGGGGACGTGTCCTGCCAAACAGTTGAATCATCTGCGAATTGGGTGACCGAGCATGAAGAAGGTCATGAAGAAGGTCATGAAGAAGGCCATGAAGAAGGTCATGAAGAAGGTCATGACGATCATGAAGCAGACCATGACGATCATGAGGCAGACCATGACGATCATGGAGAGGTGGCCAAAGCTGAGCACGCAGAATTTATTGCTGAATATAGGTTAGAATGCAATCAGCTTAATAATTTGGCAGCCATCGATGTGAATATGTTTAAGTTTTTCCCAGGCATTGCTGACCTTGATGTTCAGGTAATTTATTCTGAAGGGCAAATCAAACAGGAATTAGATGTCAACAATACGCGGATTAAATTAGGTAACTAATGACTGAGTCTGACTCTAAGTCACCCATAATAAGACTTAAAGAAGTGGATTTTGCTTGGCATGCCCAAGCAAATCTCACTATTAAATCGGGTAATTTCAGCATAGAAGAACATGAGCATGTGTTTATTCGGGGGGCTTCTGGATCTGGAAAGTCCACCCTTCTTAATATTATCGGTGGTATTGTCAGGCCCCAGCGAGGGCAGGTTGAAATTGTAGGGCAGGATTTTTGCCAGCTTAAAGAATTGCAGCGAGACAGGGTTCGAGCAGACCACATTGGTTTTATCTTTCAGCAATTCAACTTGATCCCTTATTTATCAATACTTGAGAATGTGACCTTACCGTGCCGGTTCTCAAAGCTGAGGCGCGACAATGCGATTGAACGTTCAGGCAGCGTTAATGAAGAGGCAATTTACTTGCTGAGTCGTTTGTATGCGAAGGGACAGTTTAGTTTTCAGCGGACTACAAGTGAATTGAGTGTGGGGCAACAACAGCGAGTGGCGGCGGCTCGTGCGCTGATTGGACAACCTCAACTCATTATTGCAGACGAGCCTACTTCATCTCTTGACTATGATGCGCGAGAAGCATTTATGGAGCTTTTATTCGACGAAATAAAGCTCAGTGGTTCAACCCTTCTTTATGTGAGTCACGACCCCACGCATCAACATTTATTCGATCGAGTTGCAGATATGTCAGTCATCAATCCACAAAACGAGACTGATATATGAACCTCAAATTATTAGCTGGTAAGAGTTTGAAAAGTCGGCGCTCTACTGCCATTTTAACGATTGTTTCGATTGCAGTGAGTGTTATTCTCTTGCTAGGTGTTGAGAAGGTGCGAGTCAACGCAAAAAGTAGTTTTGCCAACACCATTTCGGGTACAGATTTAATAGTTGGTGCCCGAAGTGGATCTATTCAGCTATTGCTCTACTCAGTTTTCAGGATTGGTAGTGCCACCAACAACATCACTTGGAAAAGTTATCAGGATATAGCGCAACAAAAAGGCGTTAAATGGACTATCCCTATATCCCTAGGTGATTCACACCGTGGCTTTCGTGTCATGGGTACCAGCAGGGACTATTTCTCTGTTTATCAATATGGTGAAAAGAGAACCCTTAAATTTTCTTCTGGTGCACAGTTTGAGGGCGTATTTGATGCAGTCATTGGATCTGAGGTGGCTAACACACTGAACTACTCCATCGGCGACCAAGTGATTATTTCTCACGGCACTGGCAGCGCAAGTTTTGCGCAGCATAAGGATAAGCCATTTGTCATCAGTGGTATTTTAGAGCACACAGGAACCCCAGTCGATAGAACCATGCATGTCAGCTTAGCTGGCATAGAGGCCATGCATGTTAACTGGCAGGGCGCTATGAAAAAGCGTAAGGCTAAAAAAGCACTGACAGAATCTAATTTACAACCAGAATCGATTACCGCTTTTCTGGTAGGTTTGGACAGTAAAATAGTGTCGTTCAAAATGCAGCGTTATATTAACGACTATGCTGCTGAGCCTTTATTGGCTATTTTTCCTGGCATTGCACTCCACGAGCTTTGGAGTTTAATGTCAGTGGCAGAACAAGCACTACTAATTATTTCTTTATTTGTAGTGGTGGCTGCCCTTACAGGAATGCTGGCAGTCTCTCTAGCTGGGCTCAATGAGCGCAGGCGTGAAGTGGCTATTCTTCGATCCGTAGGTGCCAGTCACTGGCATATTATGGGCCTACTCATCACTGAAACAGTATTGCTCACCACGATTGGCATTATAATAGGGTTGATCATGCTTTATTCGAGCATTTGGGTAGCTCAGCCCCTGATAGAAAAAAACTACGGTTTGTTCATCCCCATAACCGCACCAAACGTTAGAGAACTTGGTATGATTAGCGTGCTTTTGGCTGCTAGTTTTTTGGTGGGTCTAGTGCCTGCTTATTTTGCCTATAAAAACTCTTTAGCAGACGGTATGTCTGTCCGCTCATAACACAGAAGAACTTGATGAAACATTTAAAAGTCGCCCACCGACCCTTGTTGCTCATGCTATTGCTTTCCTGTTTCAGTTGGCATGGTGCTTTTGCAGATGAGCCCACAAAAATTGATTGGGAAAGTCTGATGCCTCAAGACTGGAACCCCAATCAAGTATTTGATGACTTAACCGACGACCAGTACTACGCTCTTTCAGACAGTGAATTAATGATTCTTGAACAAACTGCGCAAGCCATGTTTGATGCAGCTCCAGTGGTAGATGCGTTTGAAGGTATGCAGGTCAAAGTGCCTGGTTTTGTGTTACCACTAGAATTTAGTGATACGCTGCTTAAAGAATTTTTATTAGTACCCTATTATGGGGCATGCATTCACACGCCACCTCCGCCAGCCAATCAGATCATTCATGGAAAATTAAAAACAGGATATAAGCTAGAGAGCATTTACTTACCCGTATGGATTACTGGCACACTTAATATCAGTCGATCCCAAACCCAACTTAATGAAGAGGGTGTTGCCAATGGTTTGGAGGTGCAATCAGCTTACTCGATGAATGTCGAGTTGGTCGAACCTTACATAGAGTGACAATAATCTAATGTTTGGCCCTGTCAGGCGTTGTTAATAAAGCTATTTCCTTCTTTAAACCCATTGTTTAAACGCTCAGTTTAAATCTTGGGTTTTCCTGTTTTCTTGACCTAAATAAACCCCTTTACAGTTGTGCAATCTGTTGGTGTATATCTTATAATGGCAACCAGAATATGCATCTACATCCACTAAGCTGAACTCAATATCCCACTTTTTAAAGTCACAATGGATAGAAGCACAACGGATCAACTCACGAATAAACGTTTGATTTGTATTTGAGGGTTAACCCAGTGGGGAACAGATTTATACGATGCTTAAACGGTCTATGACCTCTGTATTAAACAACGAAGCAGAAAGGTGACTGTTTAATGCTCATTAACGGGCTTTAATTTTTACTTATTCATCTACTAAGACTCAATACTTTGTGTCATTGTTAAAACGAGATAACCAATGAAGAAGCCAGAAAGTGTGACAACCTTTGCCGCAACGATGCCGTATCCAACCCATGTTGGTGCGCCTGCTTTTACTGTTCCAGATGTGCTGCAGCATAAAAAAGAGCGGGGTGTGACTGCAACGCATTTTTTTGAAACCAAATTTGATGAGCTAAAGGAAGAATATTTTAAGCTGGTAAAGCTGGCAGAGGACACACAGTTGGTGTACGAGGCATCGTATAGTTTTCTTCCTATAGTGGGCAAAATCTATAGCTTATACGTTAAGAACGACAAACTATTTCTGAGTATTATTGAACCTCAAAGATGGCCACAAATGACATTTAAAGGCAGTTTCAAGTTTACCTCAGACAACACATGGGAAAAAATAGAGGAAACATCTGACTGAAGTGTGTTAAAGGCTAAAAGGTAAGCCCAATAAGTGCCATGTTGCTTTTAAACTTTTTATTAGGTGGAACTCATCATTTAAAACTGGGCTATTTTAGCTATAGCTGACCTAGTTAAAAGCCTTAATTTTCTTAGTATCTTGTGATATCTTTCACGATCTTATATCAGTAGATTTTGTGCTGATTGTTATAAAATTTTTAGGACAAAAAATGCATATTAAAAAAGTAATTATCGGATTAACGCTCTCATTTCTCATGGGCAGCGGCATGGCAGTTGCCGCTGATTACGAAAAGGGATTTCAAGCTTTCCAAAAAGGCGTATACGAAGTCGCTTTAGCAGAATGGGTGCCTTTGGCTGAGCAGGGCGACATTGATTCTCAAAATACCCTAGCGGCGATATTTAAACTGGGCTTAGGCGTGAAAAAGAATCCTGAAAAAGCGGTGAAGTGGTACCGATTGGCAGCTGAGCAGGGCGATGCTGCAGGCCAATATGGTCTGGGAACCATGTATGCCGCTGGTGAAGGTGTGCCACAAGACTATAACGTTGCTCTCAAATGGTTTAATTTGGCAGCGGCACAGGGCGACGTGGCAGCCCAATTTAACCTTGGGCTTATGTATGACAATGGGCAGGGTGTGTCGGAGAATGACGAGACCGCAGTAGAATGGTATACCCTATCAGCAACCCAAGGGCTGGCTGAGGCGCAAGCGCATTTAGGTGTGATGTATCAATATGGCAATGGTATTGCAAAGGACATGGATCGTGCTTATGTGTGGTACAACATCAGTGCCTATGGTGGCAATGAACTGGGCGCTAAAAATAAACAGTTACTTGCCAGTGACATGGATACCAGCCAAAAAACCAAGTTACAAAGCTTATCTAATACTTGTTTAGCTAGCGGTTACACAGATTGTTAACGGTTTAACTGAACCATCGAAGGGTAGGCCTCTGATACACCTATTAAGCTAACTTTTAGTCACGGTTCTGAAGGTTAAATTAATTCTTGGTAAGTTTATTTTCTTAGTGGGGGGTAAGCGATGTAACCAGTGAGTTTGTGTTACGCCCTTCATCACTAGCAAGCTGCCGTGTTGTAGTACTGAAGCGTGGGTTGCTTTGGTGTTTTTATGTTTAAACATAAACTGTCGTTCTGCACCCAAACTCACCGAAGCAATCGCACCGTTTTGCAGTAACTGCCTTTCACTGTCACTATGCCAAGCCATACCTTCATCACCACTATGGTATAAGTTGAGCAGACATGAGTTAAATGTCTCCCCACTAATGGCTTCTACTCTGTGTTTTAGATCAAGCAACTCAGGTGTCCATGGCAATGCAGACCGAGTTATCCTAGAGTAGGTGTAATCAAATGCTTGGCTGGCATACCAGGCCACCTTGCGTTTGGTGGTGATTTTTTTATTGAAGATAATGGCAGCGTCATTTTTCCATGCAATGTGATTGGTTAAATAATTTAGAAAATAATCTGCATCCTCAGCACTAAAAACCACACCGTGATAATTGGCTTCGCCATCTTGAGGCAGCAAGTTAATAGGTGGGTCTAACAATTGAGAAAACAGGTTCATATTAACAACTCTTCTTACGGATCATTATTAAAGTATATCAGTGGCTAAACATCAACACAGTGGACTTAACTAATAGGCTAAGAAGCTGGGATTTAAAGCTGATTCAATATCATCAGTGATATCATTGACCTGCACAATACCTAAAGAAATATCGCCTCTAGCTTGCACCACAAAACGAACATCTTAGTCATAGGCATAGGCATAGCTAAAATTGTTGCTGTCATCACTTTGCCATAACTGCCGGTGTTGAGAGTCAGTTAATTTTTGATTGCTGGCTTGGCGTTAGAAGATGTGGTCCATAGGGTAGTTCCTGTTTTAGGGGTGGGTATGGGAATAGTGAAAGGGTAGTGGTTCTGCAGGCAGCATGGGGTTACCAAGAAGCATATCACTGGCTCGTTCGGCTAACATAATAGTCGCTGCATTGATATTAGCACTGGGAACTGAGGGCATTACTGAAGCATCAATCACCCGAAGGTTTTCTATGCCATGCACTTGCAGTTGACTATTAACGACAGCCATCGCATCACTATCAGATCCCATTTTACAGGTACCACACGGGTGATATGCACTGGCAGCATCTTGGCGAATAAAGTCATCCATGGCCTTGGCTGATCGAATCAAAGGCCCCGGGGTATGTTCTCGGTGGTGGTAGGGTTTAAATGCAGGCTGTTGAGCCACATCCAGGCCTAAGCGCATGCATTCTCGCATCACCTGCCAATCAGCATCAGTGGCCATGTAATTGGGGTTTATGCGCATAGGATCTGTTACATTTGTCGTTTGCAAGCGCACACTGCCCCTGCTTGTGGGGCGCATTGGGCCAACGCCAATACGGTAGCCATAGGTGGTTGATACTGGAATCCAGTCTTTGTCAAAAAACATAGGGAAAAAGTGAAATTGCACATCGGGGTGAGTCACCTGTTCAGAACTGTTTAAAAAAGCCCCTACGTGGCATTGGTTCACCGCAGCCACGCCTTTTTTAAAGCCAAACCATTGCATGCCAGCCCACAGCATGCGGTGGGGTTGTAGTTCTCGGTTTAAAGACACGGCTTGTGTGGTCTCTATTTGAATATGGCATTCCAAATGGTCTTGCAGATTTTCTCCTACACCAAGCAGATCAACCACGCAGGGTATATGGTGGCCAGATAAGTGCTCTCTGGGCCCAATACCCGAGAGCATAAGCAGCTGAGGTGAAGCAAAAACGCCACTGCTTAATATGGTTTCTTTGCGTGCAGTCACATCTAACGTTTGGCCTTTATAAAACACCTTAAAGCCTTTAGCTTTAGTCCCATTCAGGTTGACCTTAAGCACTTGGCAGTGAGTCCAAATAGTCAGGTTGTCGTTATTAGCTTGGTTGTGTAAATAACCGTAGGCTGTGCTGTTGCGGATGCCGTCTTTGACGCTCATTTCAAAGCGCGAGCCACCAAGTTGCTGAAAACCATTCACGTCATTGGTAATTGGGTGGCCAGCTTGGGCACAAGCGTCCAAGAAGGCCGAGTTTAAAGGGCTAAGTTGGTGTTGTACTTGAGCATGCATAGGGCCGTTGCGGCCGCGATATGCAGCATCACCTTGCTGAGTGCTTTCCAGCCTTTTAAAATAAGGTAAGCAGTTTTCCCATTGCCAGCCTGCAGCGCCTTGTTTTGCCCAGCGATCATAGTCTAGGGCATGACCACGGAGCCAAGTCATGCCATTTATTGAAGAAGAACCACCTAACACACGACCACGAGGTTGTTGTATTTGGCGATGGTTAAGGTGTCTTTGTGGGGTCGTATGAAACCATGAATTGTATTTAGAGGTGGGCTTGAAGGCTGAGCGTAAACCAGCGGGCATTTGCAAAATCCACGATTTGTCGCTACCCCCCACTTCTAGTAAAAGTACCTGATGACCGGCATCAGACAAGCGCCGAGCTAACACACAACCTGCCGATCCAGCACCAGCAATAATATAGTCAAATGTTGTGCACATAGGAGGCCTTCTAGCTTAGTGGTTTGCTGAGGTTTCTATGGCAGACTAGTCTGCTAAGCCTATGTAGCCCATGTGCAGGCTTACTCCATGCCAAACACTTTGGCTAGATCAGGTCTTTGGGGTTTGGATCTAGAAAGGTCTAAGCCTGTATGAATATGTTGCAGGTGCTCAAATACCAGCCTTTCAGCCTCACTTGGCTCGCCCTTCTTGATTGCTGCTAAAATGTTTGCATGATCGCCATCGGGGCAACTGGAATGTCCACTATCACCAAACAAACCGACGATAAGTGAGGTCCTTGTAACCAATTCTCGAATAATTCTAATGAGCACCGAATTTCCACTCATACTTGCCAGCTTGACATGAAACTCACCAGAGAGCCGGATAATGTGAGACCGATCTGAGTCTGTGCGTGCTGCGTGCTCTAGCTTAATGTGCTCTTCAAGGTGACTGACATCAGGGCTATGGGTTGCAATACATAGGCCATGAACGAGTTTAGGTTCTATGAGCATGCGTGATGTAAACACATCGTTGGCTTCTTGAGGGCTGGGACAAGCGATGAAAGCGCCTCGATTAGACTCTAGATCAACAATGCCTTGGCTCGCCAACAATAACAATGCACGTCGCACTCGCATACGTCCAACTCCAAACACTTCGCATAGCTTTGCTTCGCTAAGTTTGGTTTTTGGCGCAATCCGTTGTTCCATAATAGCCGTATAGATACTATCTACAACGACTTGCTCTTCAGGATTTGAGGTATAAGTATCGCCGCCCATAGCCGTCGATTGAGTCAATTGAGTCTCCCAAGCTTGCAACAAAATATTTTGATCATACAACAATCCAAGTCTACTTTATTTCCCAACATTGTACATGACAGGCGTCTATATTGTCATAAATACATGTTCATCATGATTGTTCTCAAAAATGATGAACAATTTGGTGCGCTTTTTAAATATTTATGTTCAATATGGTGCGCTACTTATTTTTTTAATGGGGAACAAATTTAATAAAACTTAAATTGTTGAAATATATAGTTAAAAATAAATAAATATGATTTTTAATATTGGCACAACCTTTGCAATTATTAAATTAAGCACACAAAGTTAGTGCTAATAGTTCAACCTAATACTAATTTAATCAGAAAGTAAGGAATATCTAATGTTTGTAAATAGCTTTTCGAAATACGCAGTCCTGAAGGCCTCGCTGATGACAGCGGCCTTGGCTTTAACAAGTGCCCACTCGCCCATTACCTTGGCAGCTAATGAGGTACTTAAGATTGGTTTTGTTGGCGTGACCAGCGGACCTGCAGCATCGTGGGGTATTTCTAACCAACGCTCCATGGAAGCAGGTGCGGCTATTATTAATGACAACGGTGGTGTAAAAATAGGTAGTATTACTTATGACCTCGAAATTGTTTCATTTGATGACCAAAAAGACCCTAAACGGGCGATTGCGGGCATGGAGAAAATGGCACAAGAGAACATCCATTATGTAGTGGGCCCCAATGTTGATGATGGTGCAGCAGCGGTTCGCCCTGTGGCTGAACAAAATGGCATTATCTATTTTCCTTATGCATTCCCAAAATCACTTTATCAAAAGCCAGCCTCTAACGCGGTACTGGGTATGGTGGCGAACTATCAGTCTGGGCCTGCAATATACAAATTCTTAAAAGATAACAACGGCGTGAATACAGTCGCATTTATCGCTGCTAATGAATCTGATCCTCTAACTCAGCGAGAAAGTGGTGTAGCTGCTGCCGAAGCACTTGGGTTAAAAGTGGTTTCAAAAACGGTAACGTATCAGGTCGATACGACAGACTTTTCGCCCGTTATTATCCCCATAGTGAAGCTTCAGCCTGATCTTTTGGTGTTGTCGGGAGTTGCTCCAGCCAATGCGCCACAAATTATTCGTTCCGCACGGGAATTGGGCTTTAAAGGTTTGATCTCAACAGAAACAGGTCAGGACGCACAAGTGTTGCAAGAAGGTGCTGGTAGTCTTGCTAATGGGTTTATATCTGTAGGTGGTGCTTCAACGCCTACTATTCGTACCAAAAACATGGAGGCCTTCATCGCTCGTTACACAGAAATGTTTGGTGAGTATAATGATGAGTCAAATACCAAGGTTTATGCGCTTGAATACATTGTAGAGACGCTCAAAGCCAATCCGGCGGCAATCAATAATGTTGATGAGTTTAAGAAAACCATGGATACCTTCAGTGCACCCAATCAATACCTCAAAGGTGATCAAGTGCTTAGGTACGTTGGCATGTCTTCTTTTGGCCAGCGCCGTCAGCTATCAATCCCTCTCGTTGTTAACGTTTACAATGAAGGCAAGTTTGAAACCTTATTCATTGCTGAGGTCGATTAACTTCGATGCATTGAATTAATATCCTATCCCAGGGCTCTGCCCTGGGTGTCTAGCGAAAATATTGTTATGGAACAGGTTCTTGTTAATGGGCTGTATCTTGGGATGCAATACGCGTTAATTGCTCTGGGGTTACCCTAATCTTCGCTCTCATGATTTTAAGAGTCAGTACTTTTATGATCGAATCCTTTTGGTGTGGAAAAAACAGGTGACTTTAATTTAAATAAGTGTTCGTAAAAATTGTTGGCAAAGATTACTAACAATTTGACAATAATTGTTAACAATTGTAATGTGAATTAAAGTTGGTGCCAGTTAGCATTTGCATTTGACTCACTTAGGCGCATTAGGTGCTTAAGGATTTTGAAAATATTGGGAGCATATGATGAAAAGAATAACGTTCTTAAAGGCCTCGCTGATGACAGCGGCCTTGGCTTTAACAAGTGCCCACTCGCCCATTACCTTGGCAGCTAATGAGGTACTTAAGATTGGTTTTGTTGGCGTGACCAGCGGACCTGCAGCATCGTGGGGTATTTCTAACCAACGCTCCATGGAAGCAGGTGCGGCTATTATTAATGACAACGGTGGTGTAAAAATAGGTAGTATTACTTATGACCTCGAAATTGTTTCATTTGATGACCAAAAAGACCCTAAACGGGCGATTGCGGGCATGGAGAAAATGGCACAAGAGAACATCCATTATGTAGTGGGCCCCAATGTTGATGATGGTGCAGCAGCGGTTCGCCCTGTGGCTGAACAAAATGGCATTATCTATTTTCCTTATGCATTCCCAAAATCACTTTATCAAAAGCCAGCCTCTAACGCGGTACTGGGTATGGTGGCGAACTATCAGTCTGGGCCTGCAATATACAAATTCTTAAAAGATAACAACGGCGTGAATACAGTCGCATTTATCGCTGCTAATGAATCTGATCCTCTAACTCAGCGAGAAAGTGGTGTAGCTGCTGCCGAAGCACTTGGGTTAAAAGTGGTTTCAAAAACGGTAACGTATCAGGTCGATACGACAGACTTTTCGCCCGTTATTATCCCCATAGTGAAGCTTCAGCCTGATCTTTTGGTGTTGTCGGGAGTTGCTCCAGCCAATGCGCCACAAATTATTCGTTCCGCACGGGAATTGGGCTTTAAAGGTTTGATCTCAACAGAAACAGGTCAGGACGCACAAGTGTTGCAAGAAGGTGCTGGTAGTCTTGCTAATGGGTTTATATCTGTAGGTGGTGCTTCAACGCCTACTATTCGTACCAAAAACATGGAGGCCTTCATCGCTCGTTACACAGAAATGTTTGGTGAGTATAATGATGAGTCAAATACCAAGGTTTATGCGCTTGAATACATTGTAGAGACGCTCAAAGCCAATCCGGCGGCAATCAATAATGTTGATGAGTTTAAGAAAACCATGGATACCTTCAGTGCACCCAATCAATACCTCAAAGGTGATCAAGTGCTTAGGTACGTTGGCATGTCTTCTTTTGGCCAGCGCCGTCAGCTATCAATCCCTCTCGTTGTTAACGTTTACAATGAAGGCAAGTTTGAAACCTTATTCATTGCTGAGGTCGATTAACTTCGATGCATTGAATTAATATCCTATCCCAGGGCTCTGCCCTGGGTGTCTAGCGAAAATATTGTTATGGAACAGGTTCTTGTTAATGGGCTGTATCTTGGGATGCAATACGCGTTAATTGCTCTGGGGTTAACCTTAATCTTCGCTCTCATGAATGTACTCAATTTTGCCCACGGGCAGTTGTATGTTGTAGGGGGTTTTATCACCTATATTATTTATGGCAAATTAGGCTTGCCATTCTTTGTCGCGATTGTTGCGTCGGGAGTCACCCTAGGTTTGGTTGGCGCGGTGATTGAAAAATTTCTATTTAGACCCGTCATACGAAAATCGGTGCGGGAAGAAAGTACGATGTTGTTGGCTGCTGCGATCGCATTCTTCTTAGACGCTATTATTCTCTTACTGTTTGGTGAAAAGCAGCGTGGGGTTCCCAAAATATTGGATGGTGTGATGAACTTAGATTTTGTCGTCATCATGCCCTATGACAGAATATTGATCGCTGCTCTAGCGGGCTCAGCTATTGTTGCATTTATACTTTTTATGCAGTATTCAAAGCCTGGTCGGGCGATGCGGGCCTTAGCTCAGGACAGAATTGCGGCACAGTTAATGGGGGTTAATGTTGACCGCTATTCAATGATTGGCTTTGCTCTAGGAGCGATGCTGGCTGGTGTTGCGGGTGGATTGCTAGTGTCTATTGTTGGGGTTAACTCAGGCATTGGTGGGCCGGTTTCGATTAAGGCATTTATGATGGTTATGATTGGTGGGGCAGGCGTGATTTCAGGAGCGATTGCGGGTGGCTTTATTTTGGGTATGCTTGAGTCCATTGGCCTGACTGTATTAGTTGCTTATGGTGACTTGACGTATCTGGTAATTTTTGTCTCTTTGATGATTTTTCTGTCTATCCGGCCGCAAGGTTTGATGGGCAAACCATGGGGTTAGAGCAATGTTACTAACATCAAGATTTTTAGCAGTTGTGATTTTCTTCATTGGCGTTTTTGTGCTCGTACCTTGGCTTATTGAGGTGTCAGGTCGGTGGGATTTTTATTACACCCTCACTTCCGTTGCGTTGCTTTCCATTGCTAGTGCAGGTGTTTGGCTAACATTTTATATTGGCCGTATTAATATTGGGCAAGGTGCGTATGCCCTTGCTGGTGGTTATCTGTCTGCAGTATTGGTGACCCAGTATGAGGTTTCTTTCTGGCTAACCATCCCCTTAGCAGGGCTTTTTTGTGCGGTTTTGAGTGTGCTGATTGGCTTGCCAATACTGCGCTTGAAGGGCGTCTATTTTGCCATGATTACCCTTGTACTGACTGAGGTTGCAAAGTTGACGGCATTGGCATTACCCATAACCAATGGTGCGAAGGGTATTGTATCCATACCATTACCGGGAGAATTGTCTGTTTTTGGGATGACCATTATTCCAGATTTTTCTACCTTAGAAAATGTGAAGCTGGCATTCTATTACCTAGCGGTGACGCTGATGGTGATCTGCTTTGCGGGCATGTATCGCTTGGTTAATTCTCGCATGGGACACTTGTGCAGATCCCTGCAGCAAAACGAAGAATTAGCATCATCCATTGGTGTTAACATTACCACCTTGCGGATTACCGCTTATGCGATCTCATCATTTCTTGGGGGTGTTGGTGGGTCGATTTTTGTAGCAATTTCACAGTCTATTTATCCCACCAGCTTTCAGGTAGCCGACTCCATTAACTTTATGCTTAATGTGTTTGTTGGGGGGCTGGGTTATGTCTTTGGTCCCATGTTGGGCACCGTCGTGATTTATTTTGGCTGGGACTTACTGTTTCAAACGGGCAAGTTTCAACTGCTCATTTATTCGTCTATTTTGATTCTTCTAATGCTAACGGTACCTAATGGTCTGTTAAGCCTTCGTTTGTTCAAATGGAACAAGGAGAAAAAATGAGTGCCTTACTAGAGGTCAAAAGTGTCACCAAAAAATTTGGTGGATTGACGGCGAATAAAGATATTTCATTCGCTGTGCAAGAAAAAGAAATACTCTCTGTGATTGGCCCAAACGGGGCTGGTAAGTCGACACTTTTTAAGATGATTTCATCATTTTTACGCACCACATCTGGAGAAGTGCTGTTTAAAGGCGAACGTATTTCTAACCTAGCGCCGCATATTGTGGCTCGAAGAGGCGTAGTTCGTACTTTTCAAGAAACCACCATCTTTAAAAGTATGACTGTGCGAGAGAATGTGGTCATTGCCCATCATTTGCGATCAAAAACCAACCTCCTTGGTTTTTATATGGGCTCACGCAGAGCCCATATAGATGAAACCGAGTTTCGTCGCTCAGCTGATGAAATACTTGAGTTTCTTAATTTAAGTGAAATCTCAGGCGAACTGGCTAGTACTCTTCCCCAAGGGCATTTACGCGCACTGGGAATTGCCATTGGCTTAGCCACTGATCCTAAAATACTGCTATTGGATGAACCTTTTGCTGGCATGAATCATGATGAAACCATGCGTACCGTAGAACTCGTTAGTGGTGTGCGTGACCGTGGTGTGACTGTGTTGTTAGTAGAACATGACATGCCCGCTGTAATGAAGATTTCAGATCGTATTGTGGTGCTTAATTTTGGCGAAAAAATAGCTGAGGGAACGCCACAACAAATACAGCAAAATGAACAAGTCATCGAAGCCTATTTAGGCAGCGAAGACGACTCAATTGGGCTTTAACCATGACCGCATTATTAAAATTTGAAAATGTTGAACTCTACTATGACCATGTCTACGCCCTCAAAGGGGTGTCAATTAACATAGATGAGGGAGAAACTGTGGCCTTAATCGGAGCCAATGGTGCTGGTAAGTCATCAATATTGCGAGCTATAACAGGCTTGCAGGGGCTTAGACAAGGTTCTATTGAGTATTTAGGTCAGCGCATTGACGGCACAAAGCCAGATAAGATCGTAGAGATGGGCATTGCCATGGTACCTGAGGGTCGGAGGGTATTTCCCTTTATGTCAATTAAAGACAATTTAATGATGGGCGCATTTAGTCGTAAAGATAAGGTCGGTATTGCTCAGACATTAGAAATGGTGCTGGGCCGGTTCCCAAGGCTTAAAGAAAGGTACGCTCAAAGTGCAGGCACGCTCAGTGGCGGTGAGCAGCAAATGTTGGTTATTGGTCGAGCACTGATGGCAAAACCTCGGCTACTTTTGCTGGATGAGCCATCATTGGGGATTGCGCCTAAATTAGTGCAGAACATTGCTCAGTCGATAGTTGACATAAACCGAGATGAAAAAGTATCAGTACTGCTGGTAGAACAGAACTCACGTATGGCTTTGCGAATATCTCATCGTGCTTATGCCATGGCTACAGGTTCCGTGGCGCTTAGTGGTTTGTCTAAGGACTTACTAGCGGATGACCGTATTAAAGCTCTCTATTTGGGTGGGGAAGTTTCGTGAACAAAAAAAATATTAGAATATTGTTAATTAATCCAAATACAACATCATCTATGACCGATAAAATTGGCGAGGTGGCGCGACAAGTGGCGGCCCCCGATGTTGATATTGTGGCCCGTAACCCTAAAACTGGCCCCGCATCTATCCAAGGACCAGAAGATGGCCTAGCGGCACTGCCGGGGATGTTGGAAGAGGTGGCTAAAGGGCGTGATGATGGTTTTGATGCCATTATTTTGGCTTGCTTTGATGATACGGGTCTTGCGGAGGCGCGCAGACTGAGTGGTGTGCCCACTATTGGCATAGGTGAGGCGGCTTTTCATGTCGCAATGCTACTGGGTGCTAAGTTTTCTGTAGTCACCACACTGGCTATATCTGTGCCCGTGATTGAAGAGAACCTTAGGGATTATGGTCTAGAGTCTGCCTGCCTTAAGGTAAGGGCGAGTGAAGTTGAAGTGCTGGACCTGGAAATTGATGGCAGTAGTGCCAGAGATAAAATTTCTAATGAAATGGCATGTTCCTTACGTGAAGAACAACCCGGTGCTCTAGTGCTTGGTTGCGCGGGTATGGCAGATCTTGCTAGTCAGTTATCGCAAACCCATAATGTTCCGGTCATTGATGGCGTGGCCTCTGCTGTAGGACTCGCTTCTGGTCTTGTTAGGTTAGGGCGTTAAGGCTTTGCAACTGTTGGAGTAATGTATTGGGCTACCTTTTAACATTGAAGGGCAGCCCAAAACTTTAAGGGATTAAAATACTAGAACCAGTGGTTAGACGACTTTCTAAATCAATATGGGCTTGGGCTGCATTAGCCATGGGGTAGACGTTACCTATGTGAACTTTAATGGCCCCCGAACTTACCATCTCAAATAGGTGCTTAGCCATTTTTTGGCACCGATCAAAATCAGCAACGTAGGTTGCAACTGTGGGACGGGTTAATTTTAAAGAACCCTTGGCAGCAAGAATTCCCACATCGACTGGTGGAACTTTACCCGAGGCATTACCAAAGGTGATCATCATGCCAAAGGGTTTGAGTGAGTTTAGAGACCCTTCAAAGGTGGATGCACCCACAGAATCCATGACGACGTCCACACCTTTACCATGGGTTAATTCTTGTACTTTTTTGGAAAAATCTTCACGCGTATAATTAATGCAGTGGGTTGCACCATTAGCTAATGCAAGTGCACATTTTTCGTCTGATCCCGCCGTGCCTATCAGGGTCAAACCCTTAGCGGCCGCCCACTGGCAGGCGAGTAAGCCAACCCCCCCTGCGGCGGCGTGGAATAATACCGTATCACCAGCTTGCAAAGGTGTGGTTTGCTCAAACAAGTATTGGGTGGTCAAACCTTTGAGCATAATAGCGGCGGCTTGTTCAAAAGAAATATTATCGGGCAAAGGACAAACTTGAGCCGCGTTTAGGGTTCGATGGCTGGCATAAGATTCTTGTGAGGGGGCAGCATACGCCACACGTTCGCCCAGTTTCACGTGAGTTACACCTTCTCCCACTGCAATGACTACCCCTGCAGCATCAAAGCCTAACCCAGATGGAAATTGGGTGGGATAAACACCACTGCGTTTATACACATCAATGTAATTTACCCCAATGGCTTCTTGCTTAATACTGACTTCGCCAGCACTGGGGGCGGAAAGTGTTTTTTCAGTCAGCGCCATAACCTCAGGGCCGCCCGCTTGAGCAAAAGTAACGATTTGAGTTTGTGTCATGTTGGAGCCTTTATGGATAATAACAGAGCTAATGGCTCTGGCTTAAATTAATGAAGCGAAACAATAAAGCTAAATAATAAAGCTAAATAATAAAGCTAAATAATGAGAGTTTTTTGACTGCCTATGATTACAGCCTATCGATACTTAACGTTATTTTAATCACTTGTCAAAGCAGTATAATAGGACTCTAGTCTAAAGTCTGTGTCATTACACAATGCTTTCGATCACTGTGGCTGGTTATATTTTTAGATCAGCCACAGTGGGTATGATACACTTTAACCACGCTAATTTTAAAAGTCTTTAAAAGTCGTTTGTTTTATAAAAATAAGAAATTTATATGGTCTAAGACGCACCTGAATTGGGATTTTTTTAGTCAGTAGGTGCATGTTAGTGCCTCAACAAGTATGTATTTGGACGTTTTAAGTTATGCTTACAGCAGGCCTATTTTTTTAATGAATATTCACTCAAATTTGCTCCCGTCTGAACGAACTGCACGCTTTAAAGCAGGATCAATTGGTGAGAAAAACCAACAGAAAGTGTTAGAGGCAGCCGTGAAAGTTTTTTCACGTAAAGGGTTTTCGGGTGCGCGCATTGATGAAATTGCGATCCAAGCAGGCATGTCAAAAACCAATATGCTGTACTACTTTAAAACCAAGCAAGAGCTTTATCAGGTCGTTATAGTTCGAGTCATTCGGCAATGGTTGAACTCTCTTGGGGAATTACACAAAGACGATCAACCCATCGATGTAATTACCCAATATATCTCAAAAAAAATGCAGTTGTCTCGGCAGTATCCAGAAGCTTCGCGCTTGATTGCAATGGAAATTATAGCAGGGGCCCCCATTATTGATAATTTCATGCAAACCGAGTTGCGTTCATGGGTGAAAGAAAAAGGTGAAGTGTTTTTGGTGTGGCAAAAAGAGGGTTTAA